>Ga0114898_1000318_pt1 | contig 39212 bp, 32 predicted proteins | sample Malvired_Geostar_FD_83496 | JGI IMG/M metagenome (GOLD analysis project Ga0114898, IMG submission 83496) | Marine viral communities from the Global Malaspina Expedition - Malaspina viral metaG DeepMed_Geostar | ecosystem: Environmental > Aquatic > Marine > Oceanic | place: Mediterranean Sea...
CTGGGCCGCATCGCTGTCGGCGTTGAAGGTCAGGGTGCCGTCGACAAACTCGGCGGCCTCCATGCCCGACAGGGTGTCATTGCCGCCCTCACGGCCGCCCGACACCGCATCAACCCGCGCCGACGCATAGCCGCGATAGGCGCCCTCATAGACCGCGACGTCATAGCCGTCCCCGCCGTTCAGGGCGTCATTGCCCTGACCGCCGGTCAGGCGATCATTGCCGGTGCCACCGTTCAGGTCATCATTTCCCTCACCACCATTGAGCATATCGTTCTGCCCGCCGCCGCGAAGAATATCGTCACCCGCGTACCCGAACAGCTGATCGTGACCGTTGTGATCCAGGCCGTTGGCCACCCACAAAGGGGGCACGTCGCCGCCGTCGAGCACATCGTTCAGCTCTGAACCGTGGATGATATCGTCGCCACCAAGGCCTGTAATGCGAAGGCCGAACCCTGTCAGGGACACGAGACCATCATCGAATCGGAGAAGCTCGATATCGACCAGCGTGTCGGTCCCGTCCGGTCCTGTCATTGTTATGACGCTGCCGTCCTGGGTCCAGCTGTAGTGGGAACGCAAGCCTGCGAAGACAGCGATGTCGTCGCCGGTACCGCCGTTCAGAAGGTCATCGCCGAGGCCGCCCTCGAGCGTGTCGCTTCCTTCGTCTCCGAAGAGGCGATCGGCCCCGAGGCCACCCGTTATGCGGTCCTGGCCTTGCCCGCCGTGCACCTCTCCCAACTGGGTTCCGATGCGCCCGTCGAACCGGTCGTCGCCCTGGCCCATATTCAGCAGGCCATCGAGCAGACCCTCGTTTGTGACCGTATCGGACGCGCTTCCCAAGCGTACTTCGCCGAATATCTGGCCCGAGTTGAGAAGGGATCCGCTAACCGGTGAGAAGTAGCCGGCAGCGTCGATTGCGATGTCGGCGTGGATGTGGCCGGTGTTCGTTATGTTGTAGGCCTCTGATCGGGTGTAGATGCCTACACTTTCTCCTCCGTCACTCGATACGGTGATTTCTCCCGTATTCGAAACGTCGTTGCCCCTTATGGACCGGATCCCGATGACGGTGTCACCGCCGCCGTGCACGTCGATGGTCCCCGAATTGCTGATCTCGCCCACCATGCCCAGATTGACGCCGAAGGCGTCTTCGGCGGCGCGTAATGATATGGTGCCCTCGTTCACGACTTTGAGCCCGAGATTCGCTCCGAAAATGGCGGCGCCATGTCGGGCACTGGTCACCTCAATGCGTCCCAGATTCGTCACTGACGCCTGAAATCCCAGGGCGTAGACGCCAAAGGCGTAGGCATCGTCATTTTCCGAAACGACGGAAATCAGGCCGTTGATCTGGTTCTCGAGCCGGGACCCATAGCCCATGCCCGCCAGGGTGACGGCGGGAGAGACCAGGTCGGCGTCGCTGTAGGACCGGATCGTTCCGTCGTTGATCAGACGGACATCGACGGTCTCATCGCCCATCACGGATATCGTGCCAAGACCACCATCAAGCACGACTTCCTCGCCGGTCGAGAGCGTCAATGTCTCGTAGACGGTAAAGCCCGCATTGCCGAACCCCTCGGGCTGATATGCCGTCTCGTAGGAGGGCCGGGCCAGCGCCGTGAAGACCAACTGTCCGGCAGTCACAGTGCTGAGGTCGACCCCTTGCAGGGTGATAAGATCTGTGGCCGACAGTCGAATGACAGTGTCAGCCCCGACCTGTGAGATCGACTGTGCCGAGGTGTAGCCATGGATGTCGATCCGATCGCCCACGCCAAAGTCGACGATCTGATCGTGCTCGTCTCCGGAGCCGAAGACGAAGATGTCGTCGCCCGCCCCTCCAGACAGGATGTCATTGCCCCGGCCTCCGACGAGCACGTCCGTTCCACCCCGACCGTCGAGGACGTCGTCCCCGTCGTCCCCGAATAGAAGGTTGTCATGGCCATCCCCGCGAAACGCGTCATTCCAGTCGCTGCCGAGGACGTCCTCGATATTACTGATCTCATCAAGGCTTCCGCCACGCGCGCGGCCCTCCTCCAGATCCAGTTCGACTCCAGACAGCACGCCGGCATAGGTCAGCGTGTCACGGCCTTCGCCGCCGTTGATCAGGTTCCTTCCCCGGCCGCCCTGGATGACATCGTCGCCCGCCTCGCCCCGGATGACGTCATCGCCTTCCTCGCCAAAGAGGACGTCGTCATCCGCCCCCCCCACGAGATGGTCCGCACCAAAGCCGCCATGAACCGCCCCCCGCAGTTCACCGCCGGTACCGACATAACTGTCGGCGCCATAGCCGAGCAGAACGTCCCCTTCGATCAAGCCACTGTTGGAGACGACATCGTCTCCCAGTCGGAGGTCAATCGTCCCCCGGATTGTGCCGCTGTTGTCGATAACCTGCGCTGACTTCTGCGGCGGCGAATACTTGGCGCTCTCATCAAGTATCGCGACATCAGCCTGGATCGTGCCGGTATTCTGAATGGTTGTGACAGCGAACGTGGAGTGTCGGGTGATGATCCCAACATTTTCGGCAGCCCCCGAAGCGATCAGAGTCCCGGAGTTGGCGATAATTCCACCCCCTTCCGCGATGATCCCGTGAGCGAGACGAACACCGGTGACCTCAATCCGCCCGCTATTGGTGAGGTCGATGCCATTCATGGCTTGGACGCCGATAGCGTCGGCCGTTTGGGACTGCACCCGAAACGTGCCCGAGTTCACTACCTGGAAGTCGGCGCCAAAGCTGAGCATGCCAAACGCCTGTGCAAGGCCAGCCACGACAAACGTTCCATGGCTGGCCAAGGCTGAACCATATGCGTTCGCGTAATAGCCGATGGCGGTCCCGGTCCCCGCAGCGGACACCTGCGCATAGCCACCCTGGGCGATCTCGATCAGGCCCCCGTCGAAGAGACCTCCGGACTCATGGTCGAAGAGGACGGAGAGGGCCGAGAAGTTTGTGGAATGCGTCACCATGCCCGCAATGGTGAGATGCGGACTAGTGAGACCCGGCGCGGCCGACCGAAGCACAAAACCACTGCTGACATTGTCAAAATGGAGCGTCTGCCCGACGCGCACGACGAAATCCCGGTCTACAATCTGCGACACGCAATAGCCCCCTCTGACAATTCAAAGGGAGGCTACAGGCGGGGGGAGGCGTGTAAAGGAAAATAGGCGGATTAACCGCCACTTCTGGTTCGCCTTGACTTGTGACGGACCGCGCGCGAGCGCGGGCTCCCTACCGCCCGAATTTCTGGAACTTGATGCGGTGGGGGATCAGGCTGTCGACGCCCAGGCGGCGCTTCTTGTCTTCCTCGTAGGCTTCAAAGTTGCCCTCGAACCATTCGACGTGGCTGTCGCCCTCGAAGGCCAGGATGTGCGTGGCCAGACGGTCCAGGAACCAGCGGTCGTGGGAGATGACCACGGCGCAGCCGGCGAACTGTTCCAGCGCTTCCTCGAGGTTCTGCAGCGTCTCGATGTCCAGATCGTTGGTCGGTTCGTCGAGCAGCAGCAGATTGCCGCCCGTGGCCAGCGTCTTGGCCAGGTGCACGCGATTGCGTTCCCCGCCCGACAGCTGGCCGACCTTCTTTTGCTGGTCGCCGCCCTTGAAGTTGAAGCTGCCGACATAGGCGCGCGTGTTGATCTCGCGCTTGCCGACCATCATCACATCGGTGCCGCCCGAGATGGCCTGCCAGATGGTCTCATCGGGCTTCAGATCGTCGCGCGACTGGTCGACATAGGCCAGTTTGACCGTCTCGCCGACCTTGATGGTGCCGCCGTCGGGTTGCTCCTGGCCGGTGATCAGGCGGAACATCGTCGACTTGCCGGCGCCGTTCGGGCCGATCACGCCGACGATGCCGTTGGGCGGCAGGCGGAAGGTCAGATTGTCGAACAACAGCTTGTCGCCATACGACTTCTTCAGGCCCTCGACCTCCAGCACCACATTGCCCAGACGCGGGCCGGGCGGGATCTGGATGACGGCGTGGGTCTGGGCGCCGCGCATGGATTCCTGCTCGTCGACCATCCGCTCATAGGCGGCCAGACGCGCCTTGGACTTGGCCTGACGGGCCTTGGCGCCCGAGCGCACCCACTCCAGTTCGCGGGTAAGCGCCCGCTGGCGGGCTTCGGACTCGGACTGTTCCTGCACCACGCGCTTGGTCTTGGCCTCCAGCCAGCTGGAATAGTTGCCCTCGTGCGGGTGGCCCTTGCCGCGGTCCAGCTCCAGCGTCCACTTGGTCACCAGATCGAGGAAGTAGCGGTCGTGGGTTACCAGGATGACGCAGCCCGGGAAGGCTTCGAGGTGATGCTGCAGCCAGGCTACCGACTCGGCGTCCAGGTGGTTGGTCGGTTCGTCCAGCAGCAGCATGTCGGGCTTCGACAGCAGCAGCCGGGCCAGCGCCACGCGGCGCTTCTCACCGCCGGACAGATTGGTCACCGCCCAGTCGTCAGGCGGACAGCGCAGGGCGTCCATGGCCATTTCGATGCGGCTGTCGATGTCCCAGACGTCGCCGGCGTCGATCTTTTCCTGGAGGGCGGTCATCTCCTCCATTAGTTCGTCGGAATAGTTCTCGGCCATCTCCATGGCGATGGCGTTGAAGCGGTTGACCCACTGCTTCTCCTCGCACCAGGACTCGACGTTCTCGCGGACGTTCAGGCTGTCATCCAGGTGCGGCTCCTGCTCCAGATAGCCGCGCTTGATGCCGTCGGCGGCCTTGGCCTCGCCCTGGAACTCCTTGTCCAGCCCGGCCATGATCTTCAGCAGGGTCGACTTGCCCGAGCCGTTGACCCCGACCACGCCGATCTTGGCGTCGTTGTAGAACGACAGCCAGATGTTTTCGAAGATCTTCTTGCCGCCGGGAAAGGTCTTGGTCAGACCCTGCATCTGAAAGATGTACTGCTGCGCCATGAACTGCGTCGCGCCCTTGAATTTGTGTGGGGAGAGGTTGGCCCGGCATGTAGCGACTGCGGACGCTGAGGGCAACGCCCGCCCGGCGCATCAGACCGTCCCGAGCAGCGCTTTCGCCGCCTTCAGGTCGTCGATGAACCGGGCACGCTCGGCGGCGCGGGTGGCCTCGTCCGGCAGGCGCAGCAGATAGGAGGGGTGAACGGTCGGCAGCACCGGCGTGCCGTCCTCCAGCCGGATCGGGCGGCCCCGGTCCTTCGTCACGGCGATCTTGCGGCCCAGCACCCCGAGTGCAGCGGTGGCGCCGAGGGTCACGATCAGCCGGGGCTTGACGATGGCTCGCTCGGCATCCAGCCACCAGCGGCAGGCCTGAACCTCGCCCGCGTCGGGGGTCCTGTGCAGGCGTCGCTTGCCGCGCGGCTCGTGCTTGAAATGCTTGACCGCATTGGTGACCCAGGCGGCGTTCCGGTTGAGGTCCGCCTCGGCCAGCGCGGCATCAAGCACCTGACCCGCCGGGCCGACAAAGGGCTCACCCGCCAGATCTTCCTGATCCCCCGGCTGCTCACCGACGATCATCAGCTCGGCGCGCTCTGGCCCCTTGCCACAGACGGCTTGCGTCGCGTCGCGCCACAGGGGGCAGCGCCGGCAGCCCTGCACCGTCTCGCTCAGGGCCGCCACGGAGTCGGGCGTGGACAGGGTTTCAGGGCGTTGAACGGCCGGCGCAATGGCCTTCATCAGCCGGGCGTTGGCCGGGCTGGCGGGCGCGGCCACCATCGTGCCCAGCCGGGCCTCGGCCTCGCGGATCATGCCGGGGATCAGCGCCGCCTCGGGCAGATTGGCCCAGTAGCGACGCGGCATCTCGCTCTGCATCATCTTCGTCTTCAGCCGTGCGGGGTTGAAGGTCGAGGCGTAATAGGTCTTCCAGAACTCCTCGACGTCGTCACCGTCGGGCGCCTGATCCTTGGTGGCGGCCGGCCCGAAGCTCAGGCGTTCCAGATCCCAGTGTGCCGTGCCGTCCGGCGTCAGTATGGTCCAGCGCAGGGTCGTGAAGCGCCGCTGAAAGAAGGGCGCGGTTCGCTCCAGCACCCGGTGGGCCGGCTCGAACCAGGCGATCCAGTGTTCGCCGCCCTCATCCTCGATCCGGCGAAAGCGGACAAAGGCCTTCATCTTGTGCGCCGCGCGGCTGACGTTCTTCGCCCGCTCCATGGCGTCGGCCACATCGCGGTCCGAGACGATGTGGAGCAAGGTCCGCTCGCGCTGCAGCCGCCACAGCAGCCGGTACAACAGGTCGAACCGGTCCACCGAGCGGTGCAGGGCCACCTGTTCGGCGAGGTCGAGGAAGGCACGCGGTACGTTGAGGGTAAACCCGGCCGGAACGGGGGCAGGGGGCGCCTCATCCTCAAACAGACCCCCGGGGGCCGCCCCGGTCAGGAAGCAGGTGTTCGACGGCGGACTGCCTTGGGCCAGCAGGCCCCGTGCGGCCGCGCGCCACCCCTCAAGGTCGGTCTCGGACGTCAGACGCACGCACCGCATCAGAACAGGCTCAACTGCTCGGGGGCCTGCGGCTTCACCAGTCGCGCCCGCAGATCGGCGGCGTCGGTCAGGCCGCCGGGCGTCCAGTCCAGCGTGGTGATGAAGGGCCGGATCTTGTCCAGGCTGCGCGTCAGCCGCTGGATGTCTTCCAGCCGCAGGGTGCGATAGCGCCGCACCTTCAGGATGCGGTTGACCGACTTCACTCCCAGTCCCGGCACGCGCAACAGGGTCTCGCGCTCGGCCAGGTTCACATCGACCGGAAAGTGGGCGCGATTGGCCAGCGCCCAGCCCAGCTTGGGATCGACCGCCAGGTCCAGCATGCCGTCCGGCGTGGCCGAGGCGATCTCGGGCGCCGAAAAGCCGTAGAACCGCATCAGCCAGTCGGCCTGGTACAGCCGGTGTTCCCGGATCAGCGGCGGCTTTGACAGCGGCAGTTGCGCCGAGGAATCCGGTATAGGGCTGAAGGCGGAATAATAGACCCGGCGCAGGCCATAGCCGCCATAGAGAGAGGCCGAGCGTTCAAGTATCTCGCCATCGGGCGCCCCGTCCGCGCCGATGATCAGCTGGGTTGACTGGCCACCAGGGGCAAAGCGGGGCGGGCGCTTGCGGTCCTTCTTCGCCGGACGGGCGGCCTCGACCCGCTGGCGGACCTGACCCATGGTCCGCTTGATCACGCCCGCGTCCTTTTGAGGGGCCAGCCGCGCCAGCGCCTCGTCGCGCGGCAGTTCGATATTGGCCGACAGCCGGTCGGCATACAGCCCCGCCTGGGCCACCAGCTCGGGGTCCGCCTCGGGGATCAGCTTCAGATGGATATAGCCGCGAAAGTCATGCTCCTCGCGCAGCATCCGCGCGACCCGCACCAACTCCTCCATCGTATAGTCGCCCGACCGGACGATGCCCGACGACAGGAACAGCCCCTCGATGTAGTTACGCTTGTAGAAGTTCAGCGTCAGGTCGACGACTTCCTGCACCGAGAACCGCGCCCGCGGCACATTCGACGACACCCGGTTGATGCAATAGGCGCAGTCATAGATGCAGAAATTGGTCAGCAGGATCTTCAGCAGGCTGACGCACCGCCCGTCCGGCGTATAGGCGTGGCAGATCCCCATCCCCTCGGTCGAGCCGATCCCCTTGCCCCCGACCGAGTTGCGCTTGCCCGCCCCCGACGACGCGCATGACGCATCATACTTGGCCGCATCGGCCAGGATTTCCAGTTTTCGGCGAAGATCGAGACGGGCCATTGTTCATGCTATGTTCCATATCGGGGGAGAGGTCCAGCGTGGCTGTTGCGGGCGGAATGTCGCGGGGGCCGCGCCCGCCACCCTTGCCCCTTGCGGTGCAGCATGGCACAGGGCGGGCAACCTGGGCCCGCGCCACGGGATGGCTTGCGGGTGGCTATTCCGGCCGCCGATCCGCCGGAGCAACGAAACTGGCCTGAGCACTAACACCGCGTCGTCTCGCGGCGGGCCCGTTCCTTGTGTGTGATCCCCATGTCTGTTTTCCAATCAGCCCGCGAGCAGTGGCTGGCGCAACCGCGCAAGGATCTGCTGGCCGGCACCGTCGTCGCCCTGGCCCTGATCCCCGAGGCCATCGCCTTTTCCATCATCGCCGGGGTGGATCCGGCGGTCGGCCTGTACGCCAGCTTCGTCATCGCCGTGACGATCGCCTTTGTCGGCGGCCGCCCGGCCATGATCAGCGCGGCGACCGGGGCCATGGCCCTGCTGATGGTTACTCTGGTCCGTGACCACGGGCTGGAATATCTGTTCGCGGCCTCGATCCTGACCGGCGTCTTCCAGATCGGCGTGGGCATTCTCAAGCTGGGCCGCTACATCAAATTCGTCTCCAGCTCGGTGATGACGGGCTTTGTCAATTCGCTGGCCATTCTGATCTTCATGGCCCAGCTGCCCGAGCTTATCGGCATGGGCTGGCAGACCTATGTGCTGGTCGCAGCGGGCCTCGCTGTCATCTATGGCCTGCCGCGTCTGACGAAGGCCGTGCCCTCGGCGCTGGTGGCCATTGTCCTGCTGAGCGGCTTTGTCATCTGGAGCGGGATGGACGTCCGCACCGTCGGCGATATGGGCGAGATGCCGTCCACCTTCCCGATGTTCCACATCCCGATGGTGCCCCTGACGTGGGAAACCTTCGCCATCATCGCGCCGGTGGCCGCCACCCTGGCCTTCGTCGGCCTGCTGGAAAGCCTGCTGACCGCCAATCTGCTGGACGACATCACCGACACCCCGTCCGACAAGGACCGCGAGACGCGCGGTCAGGGCATTGCCAATATCGCCGCGGGCTTCTTCGGTGGCATGGCGGGCTGCGCCATGATCGGCCAGTCGATCATCAATGTGACCAGTGGCGCACGCGGGCGGCTGTCGACCCTGTGGGCGGGCCTGTTCCTGCTGTTCCTGATCCTGGTGCTGCAGGGCTGGGTGGCGCGCATTCCGATGGCGGCGCTGGTGGCGGTCATGATCATGGTCTCGATCGGCACCTTCAACTGGAACTCGGTGTTCAAGCTGCGCACCATGCCGTTCCAGTCCTCGGTGGTCATGCTGGCCACGACCATCACCGTCGTCCTGACCCATGACCTGTCGAAGGGGGTGGTGCTGGGCGTCATCCTCTCGGCCATCTTCTTCATGCGCAAGGTCGGCAAGACCGTGGTCGTCGAAGAAGTCGAGTCCCCCGAGGGCGAGCTGAAATACCGGGTCAGCGGCAATCTGTTCTTCGCCTCGGCCGATGTCTTCGCCGCCAGCTTCGAGCACCACGGCCATCCCACGGTGGTCGAGATCGACATGTCCAATGCCCATCTGTGGGACGTGACCGGCGTGGTCGCGGTCGACAAGGTAGTGTTCCGCTATCGCCGTCAGGGCGCGCGGGTCGTTGTCTCGGGCATGAACCTCGCGGCCCAGACCCTGGTCACCAAACTGGGGCGCCATGAGAAGGAACACCTGCCCGGCGGCGCCGTCGCGCACTGATGTCAAAGGCACGTCACCCTCGGACTTGATCCGAGGGTCGGTGTCACGCTGGTCGGCGGACTGCCCGCACCGATCCTCTGGTCAAGCCAGAGGATGACGGGTTCATCGGACTTACGCGTAGTTGAAGCTGATCGAAATCCGCTCGGCCTTCGCGGCATTGGGCGGCACCTCGTGGCGCAGCCAGCTTTCCCACATCAGCACCGTGCCGGGCCGGGGCGCCAGATAGACGAACGGCCGCTCGGCCTCGGGCGCGTCGGCATGCACGCCCGGCCGGGCCATCATCATCGGCAGGCGCGGGTCTTCCAGTTTCAGCGACGAGGCCCCGTCCGGCACCTCGATATAGATCGTGCCCGACAGAAAGGCATGTGGGTGGATATGCCCTGAATGCCCGCCGCCCGGCTTCAGGACATTGACCCACAGATTGTCCAGCTTCGGCTTTCGCGCCAGATCGAAATTCAGCGCCTTGGCATAGGCCAGCGCATGGCGGTCCAGATGCCGCTTCAGAGCCTCGAACTCGGGCATGCGCTTCGGCAGGTCGTTGAGCGAGCCGTACGACGTATAGCCGCGATAGCCATGCTCCCGGCACCAGACGCGACCGGCCTCGTCCTCGACCGCCAGCAGGCGGCAGGCCTCGGCCAGCTCGTCCACGAGCGAGCGGTCGTCCAGAGCGGACTCATAGACCTGGGTCACAAACAGGGGGCGCAATGTCATGGCGACGGGATAGCCCGTTCGTCGCCCGGCGAGAAGCGGCTCAGAAGGGCAGGGCCGCTTCCCCGCGCAGAATGGCCTCGGCCGCAGCCGTATGCGGCGCCCCTTCGCGGTCGTGAAGGATCAGCGGCGGCAACAGACGAAGCGGCGCCTTGCCGGTCTTGATCGCCTGAACCAGCACCCGTTTCGCTGGCTGGTCAGCAAAGGGGTGGACGGGCCGGACGGCGAACGAGCCGGCCTTGGGCGCCAGCAGCGCCAGGATGTCGGCCAGCCGTTCGGCCCGGTGGATGATGACGATCCGCCCGCCCTCGCGCACGGCCTTCAGCAGAAAGCCGGTCCAGGCCTCAAGCCCGTCATCGGCCATCCAGGCCGCGCGGCGCTCTGGCGCTGGGGGCCTGAGCGCCGCGGGATCATCAAAGAAGGGGGGATTGCTGATCGCCCAGTCAAAGGGCGGCAGGTCCAGCGCCCGGAAGCCCTCCGCGACATCGCCGGCGCGGATCTCGGCCCGGTCGCCCAGCTCGTTCGTCTCGACATTCCGCCGCGCCAGTTCGGCAATCTCCGCCTCGCGCTCGACGCCGATCAATTGCACGCCCGGAGAGCGCGCCGCGATCTGGGTCAGCACCGCCCCGGGTCCACAGCCCGCCTCGATCACCCGCTCGCCGGGCCGGGCCCCGACAGAGGCCGCCAGCAGGGCCGCATCCATGCCCGCGCGATAGCCCCGCACCGGCTGGGTCAGCCGCACCCGTCCGCCCAGCAGGGCGTCTTCCCGCACCTCGGGCATGCTGCCTGCGACTGTCACGCGTCTTGACCCTTCATGGCCCGGCCACCATTGTGCCCACCCGTCCGCCCCGGCAAGACGGGCGCTGCTTTTTCTCTCCCCGATTCCTGCCGTTTTGATGAGTTCCCCTTGAACGCCGTAACCGATCCTGTCCGCAGACCCGCCGGAGATGTCGCCCCGATCGTGCGGCTGAGCCAGCCGGACATGGACCGTGTCAACCGGTTGATCCGCGAGCGCATGGCCTCCGACGTCCCGCTGATCCCGGCGCTGGCCGATCACCTGATCGCGGCGGGCGGCAAGCGGCTGCGCCCCATGCTGACCATCGCCGCCGCGCGGGCCTCGGGCGGGGCAAGGGGCATCGACGCCCCTTTGCATCTGGCTGCGGCGGTCGAGTTCATCCACACCGCCACCCTGCTGCACGACGATGTGGTCGACACCTCCGACCTGCGCCGGGGCAAGGTTGCCGCCCATCTGATCTGGGGCGCCCCGTCCAGCGTGCTGGTCGGTGACTTCCTGTTCGCCCGCGCCTTTGAGCTGATGGTCGAGACGGACTCGATGCGCGCGCTCGGCATTCTGGCCCGCGCCTCCAGCGTCATTTCCGAGGGCGAGGTGCTGCAGCTGACTCGCGCCCACGACCTCAATCTCGACACCGCCGTCTATCTCGAGATCATCACCGCCAAGACCGCCGAACTGTTCGCTGCCGCTGCCGAGGCCGGCGCGGTCGGGGCCGGCGCCGATGACGCTGTGATCAAGGCCCTGCGCGACTATGGCATGAATCTCGGCATTGCCTTCCAGTTGGCCGACGATGCCCTGGACTATGGTGGCACAGCCTCGGCGCTCGGCAAGAACGCCGGCGACGACTTCCGCGAAGGCAAGGTCACCCTGCCGCTCATTCTGGCGATCGAGCGCGGCGGCGGGCTGAAAGACGGCTTCTGGGATCAGGCCTTTGCCAAATCCGTGCGCGACGATGACGACTTCGCCCGCGCCCGCGAGCGGGTGATCGGCACCGGATCCGTCAACGCCACCCTCGACGTCGCCGGGGACTATGCCGACGCCGCCAAGGCTGCGCTCCAGGTCCTGCCCGACAGCGACTGGCGCCACGCACTGGACCTGCTCGCCGACTACGCCGTCAGCCGGGCTGTGTGATTAGCGGGCTCGTGGCGCGGACCCGGGCTGGGCGCGCAGGGCTTCTGAGCGGGCTTCGATTTGTCCCGACAGGCTCTGAATCCGCTCCGCGTGGCTGTTGAAGGTTGCCAGATCAGCGTCACGATAGAAAGAAATCTGGCCGTCCCGGGCCTCCCATCGGCGGGGACGGAGAGCAAGAAAATCCAGCAGCTCTTCCCACGATTTCAGGAACTCGTCTTCAAGGAGCCAATTCGCCTCCATCTCCTTAAGGGTGAGATCCGTATTGCGATCAAACTGGGCCAGCGCCTGGCCCTTGGCAAAGGCACCGGCGTCGGAACTCTCGATCTCACTGCGCGTCAGTTCAATCTGAGTTCGGACGAAGTCATCGTGCGCTAATGTGAGCTCGCGGTAGAGGCCGATGCGCCTGCGAGCCTCATCAATCCCGTTCGGGCGCGCAACTCTTGCCAGCGTGAGGACATCGCCTCCCAACAGAAAATCCGACTGTGCGGCGTGCTCCTCTGCTTTGGCTGCGATCTGCTCGTTGAGGCGATCGTCAATCGCCTTGATCGTGGCCACATCTGGTCCCGATGAACTCACCAGAAACGTCACCGCCACGGCCGGCAGCGCGCCCATCACGGCGGCACCGAAAACAAACAGACTGTGTCTCCCGATCAATTCCCCTGCTGGTTTGCGCAGGAAGAGAAGGTAATGAACGCCGGTCATGACCGCGCCCACGAGGACCGTCCCGCCCAGGATCTTTCCAAGCATGTAGGAGCTGCGCATCTCACCGATGTCAGCGGGAACATTGGCCGCCGAGCCGATTGTGCTGACCAGCGACCACACCACGGCGACCAGGCACGTCGGAATCAGCCAGCCCCAGCGGCGAGGCCGCGGGCGAATAAGGTTATCGGTCATGTGTTTGATCTCCCCCCGAGGGGAAGCTTAACGATGACAAGCCGTCTGGCAAGCCGCCTGCACGCGGCGCGCTAGCCCTGGCGCAGTGAGGCGCAGAACCGCTGGATGCGCTCGCACGCCGCTTCCAGCACGCTTTCCGAGGTCGCATAGCTGATGCGGAAATAGGGGCTGAGGCCAAAGGCCGAGCCCTGCACCACGGCCACGCCCTCGGCCTCCAGAAGGGCGCTGGCGAAGGTGTCGTCGCTGTCGATCACCGTCCCGTCCGGCGTCGCCTTGCCGATCAGGCCGTCGATGGACGGATAAACGTAGAAGGCCCCCTCGGGTGTGGCGCAGCGGATGCCATGGGCCTGGTTCAGCATGGACACTACCAGATCGCGGCGCGCCTCGAACGCCTTGCCGCGCTCGGCGATGAAGTCCTGCGGGCCATTCAGCGCCTCGACTGCGGCCCACTGGCTGATCGACGACGGGTTCGAGGTCGTCTGCCCCGCCACCTTGCGCATCAGGTCGATCAGCGCCTTGGGCCCACCGGCATAGCCGATCCGCCAGCCGGTCATGGCATAGGCCTTGGACACGCCGTTGACCGTCAGCGTCCGGTCGTAAAGGTCCGGCGCCACCTGGGCGATCGTCACATAGTCGAAGGCGCCATAGATCAGGTGCTCATACATGTCGTCGGTCAGCACCCAGACCTGCGGGTGGCGCCGCAGCACATCGGCCAGCGCCTCCAGTTCGGCAGCGGTATAGGCGGCACCGGTCGGGTTCGACGGACTGTTCAGGATCAGCCATTTCGTGCGGGGCGTGATCGCCGCCTCAAGCACCTCGGGCCGCAGCTTGAAGCCGTCGGCCTCTTCGCCCACGACCCGCACCGGCTCCCCGCCCGCCAGCAGCACCATGTCAGGATAGGACACCCAATAGGGTGCCGGCACGATCACCTCATCCCCCTGCGAGAGGGTCGCGACCAGGGCGTTGTAGATCACCGCCTTGCCGCCGCCAGCCACATGGATCTGGTTGGCGGCATAGGTCAGGCCGTTCTCGCGCGCGAACTTGGCCACCACGGCGGCCTTCAGCTCGGGAATGCCGTCGACGTCGGTATATTTGGTCTCGCCCCGGCGGATGGCCTCAATGGCGGCTTGCTTGATGTTGTCCGGCGTATCGAAATCCGGCTCGCCCGCGCCCAGCCCGATGACATCCCGCCCCGCCGCCTTCAGCGCGCGGGCCTGCGCCGTCACCGCCAGCGTTGCCGAGGGCTTGACGCGGGCAAGGGCCTTGGACTGCAGCTCGGACATGGACAGCGACTCACAGACGGGGAGGGGAGAAGCCGTTATTCACGGCACAGGCTGTTTACGGGGCGTCGCCCGCCGGTGCAAATGGGGGTGGCGCTTTGGGCCAAGGCAGGGGCGACCCGAGTATGATCCGCCGCATCCTCGACTTCGTTCTGAATATGGAGGCGGCCCGGTGGCGGGCGGCGCTGGCCACGGTTGTCCTGCTGGGCGCGGTGGTGGCCCTGTTGCTGGTCGGCAAGGCGGCGCTGGGGCTGGAGGCCGAGCATCGGCTTGAGGCCTGGCTTCAGGGCTATGCCGGCGGGCCGTGGGCGTTTCTGGCCACCGTCGTACTGTTCGTCGCAGCGGCCTTCATCGGCGCGCCGCAGTTCCTGCTGATTGCGGCCTGTGTGGTGGCCTTCGGGCCGTCGCTGGGCTTCTGGTACAGTTGGGGCGCGACGGTCATCTCGGCCGGGGTGACCTACTGGCTGGGGCGCGGGCCGACGGCGCGGCTGCTGGACCGCTGGGGGGGCAAGACCGCCGCGCGGCTCAAGGGCTTCGTCGGGCGCAATGCCTTCTATGCCAGCTTCATGATCCGCAATGTGCCCTCGGCGCCCTTCATCGTCGTCAATATGGCGTTCGGGGCGGCCCGGGCCGGGTTTGTGCCCTTCCTCGCCGGCTGTGCCCTGGGTGTGCTGCCCAAGACCGCGCTGGTGGCCTTCTTCGGCGGGGCGGTCGCCGTGGCGGTGAGCGGCGACGGCACATGGACCAGTCTGATCCTCGCGGGCGTCGCCGTCGTCTGGCTGGGCCTGATGCTGGGCGTGCGCGAATGGGTCAAGCGGCGCGAAGCAAAGCGTAACTGATACGGTTGCAATATGGAGCCGAGTGTCTATCTGACCGTTCAGCCCTGAACCGCCAAAGGAGACACCATGAGTCTGACCGTATTCATTTCGCCCGGCGCCTGCGCCATGGCCTCGCATTCCGCCCTCGAAGAGGCCGGTCTCGACTATGAGGCCAAGGTCATCGACCTGAAAAAAGGCGAGCAGAAAACGCCCGAATATCTGGCGATCAATCCGGCGGGCGTCACCCCGGCGCTGAAGACCGATCAGGGAGTCATCACCCAGAATGCCGCAATCCTGGGCTGGGTCGCCCGGACCCATCCCGACAAGACGCTGGCCCCGGTCGGCGACGCCTTCGCCATGGCCCGGTTCGATGCCTTCAACGGCTGGCTGGGGTCGAGCCTGCACCCGGCGATCGGCAAGGTGCTGTTCAGCCGTCCGCCGCTGGAGGATGAGGCGAAGGATCAGGCCGTCGAGCAGGCGCTCGCTAAGTACGACCTGGCCGAACAGCAGGTCGAAGGGGACTGGGTATTCGGCGACACCTGGACCTTGGCCGACAACTATCTGTCCGTGTTCAGCCGCTGGGCCCGCCAGGCCAAACTGCTGGACCCCAACCGTTATCCGAAGCTGAACGCCCATCTGGACCGCGTCCAGGCGCGTCCGGCCATCCAGCGCATGCTCAAGGCCGAGGGTCTGGAACCGGTCGCCGCCTGACGACACCCTCCTGATACGCCGGGCCGATTCAGGGCTTGTATTCCCTGTCCCATAAGGGCAAACGGGCCACGGTCGGCTCGGCGATATCGATCAGGACGGCCCGTGCGTGGGGATGCGCGTCGGGGCGGGGCTTCGTCGCAGCGGACAAAAACGCTGACCGCCCCAAAAAGGCCCAACCCGGAACGGTATCCCACCCCTATGCATCTCTTCGGCATGATCTCGAACGACATCGCCATCGACCTCGGCACGGCCAACACCCTGATCTATATGAAGGGCAAGGGCATCGTTCTGAACGAGCCGTCGGTGGTCGCTCTCCGGAACGTCGGTGGACGGAAGATCGTCCACGCCGTCGGTATCGAGGCCAAGCAGATGCTGGGCCGCACGCCCGGTCACATGGAAGCCATCCGTCCGATGCGCGACGGGGTCATCGCCGACTTTGAAGTCGCCGAGGAGATGATCAAGCACTTCATCCGCAAGGTGCATAACCGCAAGGGCTTCGTGAACCCCAAGGTGATCGTCTGCGTGCCGTCGGGGGCCACCGCGGTCGAGCGTCGCGCCATCAATGATTCCTGCCTTAATGCCTCGGCCCGCCGCGTCGGCCTGATCGACGAGCCCATGGCCGCCGCCATCGGCGCCGGTCTGCCGATCCACGAGCCGACCGGTTCGATGGTCGTCGACATCGGCGGCGGCACCACCGAGGTGGCCGTCCTGTCGCTGTCGGGTATCGTCTATTCGCGCTCGGTCCGCGTCGGTGGCGACAAGATGGACGAGGCGATCATCAGCTATATGCGCCGCAACCATAACCTCCTGATCGGCGAGACCACCGCCGAGCGCATCAAGAAGGACATCGGCACGGCCCGCATCCCGGCCGACGGCGAAGGCCTGTCGATCGAGGTCAAGGGGCGTGACCTGATGCAGGGCGTGCCCCGCGAAGTGAAGATGAGCGAGCGCCAGGCCGCCGAGGCCCTGACCGAGCCGGTCAGCCAGATCATCGACGCCGTCAAGGTCGCGCTGGAAGCCACCCCGCCCGAGCTGGCCGCCGACATCGCCGACAAGGGCATCATGCTGACCGGCGGGGGCGCCCTGCTGCGCGGTCTGGATGCCGAAATCCGCGACCACACGGGTCTTCCGGTGTCGGTGGCCGATGATCCGCTGTCCTGCGTCGCCATCGGCTGCGGCCGGGTGCTGGAGCATCCGCGCTGGATGAAGGGCGTGCTGGAAAGCTCGCTCTAGAGCCTGTCTCGCGCCCCGCGGACATCAGCGGTTTTCAAGGCCCGGTGATTCTGCGATAGCCTGACTCCGTGGGCAGATTCGCCCGCCGGCCCTTGTGTGGGCCGGTTGACACCAACCCTCTGATGCAAGGGTCGCCGTGGCGTTTCGCGACGGACCGCTAGAGAACCTCAAGGTGCCGCTGATCTGGACGGCGGGCCTGACTGTGCTTGTCGTGCTGGCAGTGTCGGTCTTCCTGCTGCTCAGCCAGCGGCGGGGCGATCCCGACAGTCAGAACGCCATCCGCGGGGCCGGGGATCAGGTTTCGGGCGGGGTGGGCGGCGTGCTCGCCGCGCCCGTCCGCTGGGTCGGGGCGGCCAGCGACTACGTCGGAGACTATTTCTTCGCCGTGTCCGAGAACCGTCGCCTCAAGAAACAGGTGGCCGAGCTTCAGGCCGTGGCCGACGCCAATATCGCCCTGCAGAACATCAATACCCGCTATGAGGCCATGCTGGGTATCCGGGTCGAGCCGGACGTGAAAATGGCCACAGCGCGGTCGATCTCGGAGTCGCGCGGCCCCTTCGCCCGGTCGCGTCTGATCGACGTCGGCACAGGCCAGGGCGTTCGCATCGGCAACCCTGTCATCAATGAGCACGGCCTGGTCGGTCGGGTCGTCGGCACCTCGCCCCGCGTCAGCCGGGTCCTGCTGGTCACCGATGTCTCCAGCCGCATCCCGGTGCTGATCGACCGTACTGACGCTCGCGCCATGCTGACCGGCGACGGCAGCGGCAATCCGCGCCTCGAATATGCGCGCGGGACCGACTCGGTCGAGGTCGGGGACCGCGTCCTGACCTCGGGCGACGGGGGCGGCATCCCCCGAGGCGTGCCGATCGGCGTCGTCGCGCGGGGCATCGACGGTTCCTGGCGGGTCAAGCTGTTTAGCGACCGGGGCGCCATCGATTTCGTCAAGGTGCTCAAGTTCGAGGACTTCGGCCAGCTGGTCGATCCCGAGACCCTGAATGCCCCGCCGCTGGCCGCGCTCGGCCCTGCGTCCGGGCCGTCGGCCGATGATGCGGCCGCCACGGCCCCGTCGGCCCCTGCGGCGAGCACCCAGCCCGGCGGTGAAGGCGAGTGAGACGTCCGGTCGCCGTTCGCGTTGTCGGACCTCTGCAGTGGATCATCTATCCCTCCCTTCTGGCGATCCTGGCCACCCTGGTGCTGGCGACCCCCGTCACCCTGTTCGGTCTCAGCCTGCCCGAGCCCGTCATTCCTCTGGTTCTGGCTTTCGCCTGGCCCTTGATCCGGCCCTCGATTACCGCGCCGCTGGCCCTGTTCGTCCTCGGCCTGTTTCTGGATCTGCTGCTTTATACGCCGCTGGGCCTGTGGGGACTGGTGCTGCTCTGCGTGTACGCAGGCATTCTGGTGTCGCGAAACTTCCTGATGGGACAGGAAACCCGTGTCCTGTTCGTCTGGTACACCGTCGCCGCGCTCGGGGCCTTCTTTCTGGCCTATGTGATCGTTACAATCGTGACCGGGCGGGCGCCGAGCCTGCTGGCCCTTCTGGGTCAGATAGTGCCGACGCTTCTGATCTTCCCGCTGGCGGATCGCCTGATCCAGCGGTTTGACGATGGCGATGTACGGTTTCGATGAGCAGCGAACCCTCGATCTTCTTTTCGGACGTCAATGAGCGGCAGGGCTCCTTCCTGCGCCGCACCTTCGTGCTGGGCGGACTGACCGGTCTGGGCGTGCTGGGCCTGACCGCGCGCCTCGGCCAGCTGCAGGTCGTCCAGGCCCAGGAATACACCACCCTCGCCACCGCCAATCAGTTCAACTTCCGTCTGGTGCCGCCGCCGCGCGGCATCATCCGCGACCGTGACGGCGTCGTTATCGCCGGCAACCGGCCCAGTTTCCGGGTGCTGGTCGTGCGCGACGAGACCAAGGATCTCGACCAGACGCTCGACCTGCTGGGCCGCCTGATCCCCGACACGCTCGAGCGCCGCCGGGGCATCATCCGCGACGTCAACGCCGCCCCGCGCTTCTCGCCCGTCCCGGTCAAGAGCGACCTGACCTGGGAAGAGTTCGCCAAGGTCAATCTCTACGCCAATGAGCTGCCCGGCGTGATGGCCGACATGCACGAGACCCGCTACTATCCGCACGGCGGCTCCTTCGCTCACGTCGTCGGCTATGTGGCCAAGGTCTCGGACCGCGACATCAAGTCCGTGCGCGACAAGGGCGAGGAGCCCTCCGCCCTGCTGTTCAATCCCGGCTTCCGCATTGGCCGTCAGGGCGTCGAGGCGGCGCTCGACGACCAGCTGCGCGGCGAGGCCGGCGGCCAGCGGGTCGAGGTCGACGCCCGCGGCCGCGTGGTCGGCGAAGACCCCGAAAACTCTCGTCCCGCCGTCCCGGGCAAGGAGGTCGTCCTTACCCTAGATGCCGATATCCAGAATCGCGCGCTGGAGGTGTTCGGCGAGGAGTCCGGCGGCTGTGTCGTCATGGATGTGCGCAACGGCGACATCCTGGCCATGGTGTCGTCACCGTCGTTCGACCCGAACCTGTTCGTCTCGGGCGTGCCCAGCAACATCTATCGGGCCTGGGCCGACTATGAGCGGCGGCCGCTCCTGGACAAGGCGATCTACGGCACCTTCCCGGCGGGCTCGACCTTCAAGATGACGACGGCCCTGGCCTTCCTCGATGCCGGGATCGACCCCAAGGAGCGGGTGGTCTGCACCGGGTCCTACCGTTACGGCAACAACACCTGGCGGTGTTGGAAGCGAGGCGGGCACGGTGCGATGGATATGCACAATGCCATCAAGAACTCGTGCGACACCTACTTTTACCATCTGTGTAACCGCGCCGGCATCGACCGGATCGCGCGGGTCGCCGAGGATCTGGGCTTTGGCCATACCTATGAGATCGGCATCGCAGGCCAGTCCGAAGGCATTGTGCCCTCACAGAAGTGGAAGCGTGAATATACCGAGGCGACCAGCTGGGAAGACGATCCCAAATGGTATCCGGGTGAGACGCTGTCGGTCGCCATCGGGCAGGGGGCCCTGTCCGTCAACGCCCTGCAGCTGGCGGTGATGACCTCGCGTCTCGCGAATGGACGCAAGGCCGTGCAGCCGCGACTGATCAAATCGGTCGACGGCAAAGCCTATGCCGAAGCCAAGTTCGACGACCTCCCGTTCAGTGCTGAGCATCTCGACATCGTTCGGGGCGGCATGGCGGCCGTGGCCAATGATGTGACGGGCACCGCCTATCGCACTTCCCAGCTCGGCCTCGGCGATATCCAGATGGCTGGCAAGACCGGAACCGCCCAGTCCCGCGATTATGGCTCGGGCTCTCGCGGCGCCCGGGATGCCGTCTGGAGCCGCCGGGACCACGCCCTGTTCGTTGCCTTCGCCCCGCACGACGCGCCCCGTTATGCCATCGCCCTGATCATCCAGCATGCGCCGGTCGGGGGGTCGGTCGACGCCGCGCCGCGTGCGCGCGAAGTCATGAAGGTGGCCCTGCTCAAGGACCCCGAGATGCGTGCCCGGATCGAGCGGCCGCTGCCGCCCGAGCCCGAGGCGGGGTCCATAATCGACGAAGGCGCCGCTCCGCCGCCGCCCACAGCGGCTGAGCCCGGATCCGCCGGCGCCGAGCCTGTGCCGGTCACGCCTGATCCGCCCGCGCCCCAGGACCTGGCGGGCCCGCAACCCTATCTTCCGGATCCGCAATGACCGCCTCGGCCCTGACCCGTCCCGGCGAGCGTGATCGGCTGAGCGTCAAGATCACCCAGATCGACTGGCGGCTGCTCCTGTTGCTGTGCGCCATCGCCGGCATGGGCGCGGCCATGCTCTATTCCGTGGCCCAGGGGTCATGGGAACCTTGGGCCGCCAAGCATCTGATCCGGTTCGGCGTCTGTCTGGCGGTCATGCTGGTCCTGTCGATGGTGAACCTGAAATGGTGGTTCCATATGGCCTATCCCGCGTATTTCGGCTCGCTGCTGCTGCTGGCGGCGATCGAGATTCCGGGGCTGGGCTATACGGCCATGGGGGCGACCCGCTGGCTGGATCTGGGCGTCACCCGCATCCAGCCGTCCGAGCTGATGAAGATCGCCCTCGTTCTGGCCCTGGCCCGCTGGTACCACGGCGCCACGGCCCACGAGGCCAGGTTTCACTGGAAACTGATCTATCCGGCCCTGATGATCGGGGCGCCCTTCGCCCTCGTTGCCCACCAGCCCGACCTCGGAAGCGCCCTGCTGCTCGGCATGACCGGTGCAGCCATCATGTTTGCCGCTGGTCTCAGCTGGAAGATCATCGTCGTAGCGGGCGGCGCGGTGGCGGCCGGTGTCTGGCCCTTCATCCAGTTCGTGATGCATGACTATCAGCGCGAACGGGTCCTGACCTTCCTCAACCCGGAAGCCGACCCCTCGGGCGAGGGCTATCAGATCATGCAGTCCAAGATCGCCATGGGCTCCGGCGGTCTGCTGGGCAAGGGCTATGGTCTCGGCAGCCAGAGCCAGTTGGAGTTCCTGCCGGAACGCCACACCGACTTCATCTTCGCAGCCGTGTCCGAGGAGTTCGGCTTCGTCGGCTCCTTCGGCATGCTGCTCTGCTATCTCGGGGTCATCCTGATTTCGCTGCGGATCGCCTCGCTGTCGCACAGCCATTTCGGCCGGCTGGCCACCGCGGGAGTGACCGCCACCTTCGCCCTCTATGTGCTGATCAACGGGGCCATGGTCATGGGTCTGGCCCCGGTCGTGGGCGTGCCCATGCCGCTGATGTCAAACGGCGGCACCGTCATGCTGACCGTCATGATCGGCTTTGGCCTCGTCATGGCCACCCGCGTGCACCGCTATGTCGAGCTGCCCAAGGGCAACGGCCTGTTCTAGAGCCTGATCGGTTGAGGTGGAATCGCTTTCGCGATTCCGCCGATAGCGTGAATCAGGCTCCAGCATAATTCTGGACCGAAATCTGAGCCCAGTTGGACATGCGTCCAACTGAACCGATTTCGGTCTAGACCTCAGTCCGGCAGGCCCGCCGCCCAGTCGGTGGCGCGCACCAGGCTGTCGACAATGCCCGGCTCGGTCGAGGCGTGGCCGGCGTCGCCGACCACCTCCAGCCGCGCTTGCGGCCAGGCCCGGTGCAGGGCCCAGGCACCGGACATCGGCGTGACCACATCGAACCGGCCTTGGGCGATCCACGCCGGGATATGCCGGATGCGGTCGATCTTCTTCAGCAGCCAGCCATCTTCGGGCAGGAAGCCGCCGTTGCGGAAATAGTGGTTCTCGATCCGGGCAAAGGCGATGGCGAACTCGGCGTCGGCGAATTTGTCGGGGCGGGAGTCCGGCCCGCGCACGCTGACCGTCTCGCCCTCCCAGCTCGACCAGGCGACCGCGCATTCGCGCTTGGCGGCTTCGTCATTGCCGGTCAGCCGCTTTTCATAGGCCGCCATCAGGTCGTCGCGCTCGGCCTCCGGGATCGGCGCCAGGAAGCGCTCCCAGGCGTCCGGGAAGATCATCGACGCCCCGTCCTGGTAGAACCAGCGCAGCTCCTTCTTCGTCAGCAGGAAGATTCCCCGCAGCACCAGCGCCTTGACCCGCTCGGGATGGGTCACGGCATAGGCCAGCGACAGGGTCGAGCCCCACGACCCGCCGAACACCACCCATTTGTCCACGCCGCACCGCTCACGCAGCCGCTCGATATCCTCGATCAGCGTCCAGGTGGTGTTGTTCTCCAGCGAGGCATAGGGCCGCGACTGACCACAACCGCGCTGGTCGAACATGATGATCCGGTAGGCCGACGGATCGAAATAGCGCCGCATGCCCGGGCTGGTCGCGCCGCCCGGCCCGCCGTGAAGCACCAGCACCGGCTTGCCCTGCGGATTGCCGCTTTCCTCGAAATAGATCTCATGCCCGTCCGGGGTCTTCATCATCCCGCTGGCAAAGGCCTCGATCTCGGGGAACAGGTCGCGGCGGTCGCCCTCGGGCTTGGGAAATGACATCGGTACTCGCTCTACAGTTCAGGACAGGTTGGACGGGCGCATGCGAAACGCCCCATAGGCAAACAGCAGCCAGGCGGCGATCATCAGCAGCCCTCCGATCGGGGCCACGGCGCCCATGGCCCTCAGCCCGGCCAAGCCGACCAGCGTCAGGGACAGGGCAAAGACCGCGCCGCCAATCACGGCCAGCCAGCCGGCCCACAGGATGGCGGAACTGCGCGGGGCCAGCACGGCGGCCACGACAGTCAGCAGCGCGTGGATCAGGCCGTAGTGGGCGCCCGTGGTCAGCAGGGTCTTGACCTGCGGACCCGCACCGTGGGCCGCGAACGCTCCCAGCAGAACACAGAGGGCGCCGAGGCCACAGGCCGTCACCGCCAGGAAGCGATTCACCGTCATAAGGCCACGCTAGCCCACGGAATCGCCGGAGTCTGCTATCGGACAGATCATGACGCCGCCGATCCGCCTTGCCCTTCACTATGTGTTGCTCTTCGGCGTCACCGGGGTCAGCCTGCCATTCGCCGGCCTGTGGCTGAAAAGTCTTGGGTTGGACGGCGCGGAGATCGGCACCCTGCTGGCTGTGCCCATGCTGGCGCGCTTTCTGACCGGGCCGATGATCGCCGTCTGGGCCGACGGTTTCGCCACCCGCCGCGCGCCCATCGCCATCCTCGGCTGGGTGGCGGTGGCCGGTTATGGCGCGGCGGCCCTGGTCGAGGGCTATGTCCTCTGGACCCTGTGCTGGTTCGTCGCCGCGACCGCCACCTCGGCCATCATCCCCCTGATCGATGTACTGAACCTGCGCGTCGCCCGGCGCGAGGGATTTTCCTTTTCCGTCCCACGCGGGTGCGGCTCGGCCGCCTTTGTGCTGGCCAATCTGGCCATGGGGGCACTGCTGATCCAGCTGCCGGTCGCGGCGGTGATCGTCTGGATCGTGGCGGGCAGCGCCCTGATGGCGGTCTATGCCCAGTTCGGCCTGCCCGCCGAGGTCGTCAGCGCCGCCGGCCGGGCCTCGGGCCGCAACCGGTTTCTGGGACTGGGGCGGCTGCTGGCCGACCCGGTGTTCATGATGGCCCTGCTCGCGATTGGCGCGGTTCAGGCCAGCCACGGCTTCTACTATGGCTTTTCCGCCATCCTCTGGACCCAGCAGGGCCTGTCCACCGGCTTGGTCGGCGCCCTCTGGGCCGGGTCGGTGATCATCGAGATCGGCTTCATGTGGTGGCTGGATCCCTGGCGTCGGCGACTCGGTATCGGTCCCTGGCCGATGCTGGCCGCCGGCGTGGGAGCCGGCGTCCTGCGCTGGACGGCGCTGGCCTTCAGTCCGCCGCTGGCCTTGCTGTGGCCGCTTCAGGCCCTGCACGCCCTGACCTTTGCCGCCACCTATCTGGCCGGGGTCGAGATCGTCGAACGTCTGGCGCCCGAAGACGCCCAGACCGCCGCCCAGACCCTGTCCTCGACGGTGTCCGCCGGTGTCCTGATCGGCATCGCCACCGTCCTGTCGGGCCCGCTCTATGACAGCTATGGCGCAGGGGGCTATCTGGCGATGGCGGGCATGGCGGCGCTGGGCGGGTTGGCCGCGCTCAGCCTTCGACGACGCCTTGGCTCAGGCCGCGCGGGGGCGGGGCAGGGGTGACAGGTGCCGCGCCATGGCCTCGGCGGCCAGTCGCACCGCACGGGTGATCGCTGACCCGTCCCCGTCCGGCACGCGCAGCAGGCCGACCAGCGGCGCCTCGGGTCCATCCGGCAGCGAGCACAGCACCCGGTACAGCAGATAATTGCCCGGATCGGTCACGGTTTCGGACGACAGCCGGGTCGCAAGGCCAGCCTCGGAAAGGGTCTGGGCCATTTCGAGCGCGGGGGCCGTGGCGCGGGCCACACCCGGCCCGGTCGGGACCAGCCGCGCCTTGCCGTTCAGGACACGGTTCTCGGCGCGTGTCTGGATCAGGAAGTCGCCGGCACCGTCCGCCCGTCCCACCAGCAGGGCCGCCCGGCAGGCCGGATCGCGCAGGCGTTCCATGAGCGTACGGGCCAGAGATTCCGGCGCCTCGGCCTGAACGGGGATCAGACGTGCGCCCGGCGGCGTCCAGTCAGCGTCCGCATCGGTCCCGTCCGCACCCCAGGCCAGATCCGGCTCATAGGCGCAGAGCATAAGCCCGGGTCGCAAATCCGGCTGGGCATCGGCGGGCGTGTCGAGCATGGACCTGAGAGCGCTGTGACGGACATATGACGGCGGGACCGTGTCGTCATCGCGGCCGGATCGTCAACCCCAAATTCGGAATGTAACGGCGGTTTCCCCTGTCAGGAGAGATCGCCGACCGCGGCATCCAGCAGCAGGAAGGCCCGCCCACCGTCCGAGGCCAGACGGTTCAGAACCGCCGGTCCGTCACCACTCGCCGCATGGTCTTTCAGGATGCGCGACCAGGTCCGGACATAGGCCTCCGCATCGGTTTTCAATTCCGGATCGCTCAGCACCCGGCGCGACACACTGCGCACGGCGGCGGGCGCCACCCGGCGCACGATCTGGCGGGCGGCATCGGCATCGCGGCTGACGAAGGCCTCGGCGGCCTCCTCGATGCGTGAGCGGGGCAGCAGGGCGTTGGGATCGACCCCCATGCGCCGGATCGAGGCCAGCATCCGCTCGTTCAGGGCCTCGGTGTCGGCGGGTGGCATCACCGGTGTATCCAGATCCATCGGGCCGTCGTCCGGGTCATCGCCCATCAGATCCTTCCAGCCCATCCCCTCATCGGCGGGCCGGGCCCTGGCCCCGTCGCTACGGTTACGCAGGCCGAACCCGCGTCCTTCCGGCTCGGTGCGGGGACGGCGCAGGGCCGGGGTCTCAGGCTCGGCCACGGGCGGCATTTCGGGCGTCGTGCGGCGCCCGCGTCCACTGTCGCCGGACACCACCCCCATCAGGCGCACGGCCTCGGTCAGCATTTCATAGTTGCGCCTGACCCGCTCCTGGAAGCCGGCATCCAGCGCCTCGGTGTCATCGGCCGCCTTGCGCGAGGCCTCCGACAGGGCCGCCAGACCTTCCTCGACTGCGGCCCGGACCGCATCGACCCGCTCGCGCGCCTGTTCCGGCAGATCCGCAGCCCGCTGGTCCAGCTCGCTGATCGAATCATCGACCCGCTGCAGGGCGGCATTCATCCGCTCGATCGTGGCCTCCAGCCGCTGCAGCGCCCGGTCCCCGGCTTCGTCGACCAGATCCGCCGTGTGGGTCACCACCTTGCGCGCCCCGTCGATGCGCGCCTCGGCGGCGGCTTCGGCCTTCTGCGAGGCTTCGAACACGGCCTCGCCCAGCCGGTCGGCCCGAAGCTGGGCTTCTTCCGTGGCCTCGGCGGCGGCCTTGCGGCTTTCCTCGGCCGTGGCCTTCAGCGCCTCCAGCGCCCGGCGGCTTTCCTCCAGCAGGGTGTCGCGGGCATCAGCCGACAGGGACTCGAACCGGTCCAGCGAGACCTTGGTGGCGCTGTCGAAATTGTCGGCCTCGCGCTGGGACATCTCGATCAGGGCGCGGAATTGATCCGCAGCGGCCTCGACCAGATCGCGCAGGGCATCGGTGCCCGTGGCCGTGGTCTCGACCAGTTCGGTGCTCGTCGAGCGCACGACCGACAGCTGTTCGGTCAGCTGCGCCCGCTGGCTTTCGACCTGGGCCGAGAAATCTTCCTGATCGGTGCGCAGCGAATAGGCCGCGGTGACCAGCGCCGCGCGCTGCTGCCCCAGACCTTCCTCGACCGACTGGATCTGCTCGGCGACGCCGGCCCCGGCATTCTCGAGGCGCAGGGTCTGGCGGGCCAGATCATCGGCAGCCGCGCGGGCGGCTTCCTGGGCTTCCCCGGCGGCGGCGGCCATGTCGGCGGCGCGGGCGGCCAGCGCCGTTTCCGCCTCGCGCAGCTGCGTCTGGGCCAGGTCCGAGGCCTCGACCACCATTCGCGACTGGCGATCCACGACCTCCAGCACCTGTGCGGTCTGACCTTCCAGCGTGCCGCCCAGTGCGGCCATGGCCTCGCGCTCGCCGGACAGGCTTTCGACCAGTCGGCGGGCGGTCCTTCCGGCGGTCTCGGCGGCCTCGTTCAGCAGGCGGCTTTCCTCGGCCAGAGACCGGCGCAGTTCAGCCATGTCCTGACGGGCGCGCTCGGCGGCCAGGGCCGCCTGGTCGATATCGTTTCTCAGCCCGACCAGAACCTCGCCAGTCCTGTGGGCCGCCAAGGCCGTCGGCGCCATCAACGCTTCGGACAGGCCACGGGCCCGCCGCGTCTCGGCCGCGATCAGCCGCGACTGATGCACCGCCCGCGCCAGCAGAAAGGCCAGACCGGCCGGCGCCAGCGCCACCAGAATATAGAAGGCCAGCCTCAGCGGCTCGACGGGTGCGGATCCGAACCCGGCTTCATAGGCGGCCCAGGCGCCGACGCCTCCGGCCCACAGGGCGGCCGCCAGGCCTGCGGTCCAGTAGCCACCGCTGGCGCTGACCCGTTCGGCCGGCACCGTGTCCAGGGCGGCCCGCAGCGGCGCCAGCTCAGAGCTTTCAGACGTATCTTTCGGTGTGTCGGTCGGCACCGCCTCACCCTTCGAGACCGGTACCGACAGCGAGGTCCTGGCCTCAGGCTTTGGCTCGGGGGCAGGCGAGGGCGCCTCGGCGGCGGCCTGTTCGCTCTGACGACGCTTGCGACGCTCGGCCCGCGACCCGGCAGCGGGTTCCGGCTTCGGCTCTTGCGTCTCTTCGCCGGCGGCGGTCGCCTGCACCTCGGGAGCGGCCGTATCTGCGCCCTCGTCAGGAGCGGTCAGGTTCAGCGGCGGCCGTTGGCGGGATTTCATGGACACTCTGCTCGATGCGCGGGCGTCGCACCCCCCGGCGCGACCTCGAAGGATCAGCCTAACGGGTCAGGACGCAGGCGCAAAGCGGTTCAGATGAACGAAGCGTGCCGGGGCGGGGGATGGATCAGCAATCCCGCTTGGTTGCGGTGCCGACCAGCACCGTAGAGGCGGGGCGCTTGTCGCAATCGGTGACGCGGTGCACTTCCGGGCGAGATGCAGGCTCGGCACGCGATTCCACGCCAAACTGGGCAAGCGCCGCCGCCGCCAGCATGGCGATAAAGCCGATGATCATTTCGATCAGGGCCTGCATCGGCGGCCAACACTCCCCTTCATGCCGCGAGACCGCGACAACACCGACCCTCCTATGCGCCAATTTCGCCCTTCGGACAATCATCGTCATGCGAAGAATCGCGCAGGATTGACCCGGATCGTGCGATAGGGGACGGAGGGAGCGGTCAATTTGGCGGCGGGACACCGGTGGGGCATGAGCCAGTTCACAGACGGCGATGACGCCCGCCTGACCTCCGGATCCTCGCTGATCGACCGGCCGGGAGCCTGTTGGAAAACCGCGACGGCCTCCCGGTTCGCCGTCCTCATGGACAATGAGGCCTATTTCGAAGCCCTCGCCTCGTCTCTCGCCAAGGCCCAAAAGTCCATCGTCGTGCTGGGCTGGCAGTTTGATCCGCGTACGCGACTGGATCCCGAGACCCGCCCTGATGACCATCAGGCCCAGATCGGCCACCAACTTCGCATGCTGGTGAAAACGCGGCCTGAGCTGGATGTCCGCCTGCTGATCTGGAACTCGCCCCTGCTGATCGCCGCGTCGCAGGGTTTCTACCCTCACCGGGCCCAGGGCTGGTTCCGCAAGCGCATGGTCGAGTTCCGCCTGGACCAGCCGGGCCCACTGGGCGCCTGCCACCATCAAAAGGTGATCGTCATCGACGACGCGGTGGCCTTTACCGGCGGCGGCGACGTGGCCACCGATCGCTGGGACAACCCCGAACATCTGGACGACGATCCCCGGCGCTGCATGCCGTCAGGCCTGATTGCCCCGCCCCGGCACGAGACCATGTGCGTCATGGATGGCGAGGCCGCCCGCGCCCTCGGCGACCTCGCGCGCGAGCGCTGGTTCCGCGCCACATGGGAAAGGACCCGCCCTGACGTTGTCGAAAACGATCCCTGGCCCGACGGGATCGAGCCGGACCTTGTGGATGTGCCCGTCGGCGTGTCGCGGACCGAGCCGCGCTGGGCGGGCCGGAGTGAAGTTCGCGAGGTCGAGACCTTGCACCTGGCGTCAATCGAAGCGGCCAAATCGCTGATCTATTTCGAGAACCAGTATTTCACCTCGCCCCGCATCGCGGCCGCGCTCGCCCGGCGGCTGGAAGAGCCCGACGGCCCCGAGGTCGTCCTGATCTCGACGGGGCAGAGCCCCAGCTGGTTCGACCGGCTGACCATGGACACCACCCGCTCCGAGGTCCTCTACCGACTGGAGCAGGCCGACCGGCACAACCGCTTCTTCGCGTTCAGTCCAGTGACCGAGGGCGGGCAGCGCCTGATCGTCCATGCCAAGGTGACCGTCATCGACGACCGCGTGCTGCGGATCGGCTCGGCCAATCTGAACAACCGCTCCATGGGTTTTGACACCGAATGCGACATCGCCGCCGAACCGCTCGATGAGGTCGGACGGCAAGCGATCCGGCGGCTGCGCCAGACGTCCATCGCCCACTTCATCGGCGCACCCACGGACGCCTACCGCGCGGCCGAGGAAGTCACCGGCTCGGTCGGCCAGGCCATCGAGACCTTTGCCGGCGGGCGCATGCTGGCCCTCGGTGCCAATCCGCCGTCGCGGGTCGAGGCCTTCATTGCCGAGTGGCAGCTGGGCGATCCGTCTTCCACCGACGATGCTTGGCGTCCGTGGAAGCGCCGCAACCCCACCCAGCGCCCGGATCAGGCGCTGGCGGGCGGCAGTTCGAAGTCGACAATCAGCGGCAGGTGATCCGAAGCCATCCGCGCCAGCGGCGAAAATGACGACCTGACCCCCGTCACCTGTACCTCCGGGCTGACAAAGGCATGGTCGATGCGGATCGCCGGAAAGCTGGACGGAAATGTCTTCACCGACGGCTTCAGCCCCAGCCGCCGCTGCGCGTCATCCAGTCGCCGGGTCAGGATGCGATAGGGGCGGGTGATCGAGGTCGCATTGAAGTCCCCCGTCAATATGGTCGGACCGGTGCAGTCCTTGCGCCCCAGCCAGTCACGCCCGACCAGGGCCGTGGCCTGCCGCTGCTGCTCGCGCGGGACCAGGCCGAAATGGGTGTTCATCACATTCAGGTCGTGGCCCTCAATCTCGATCTGAACCCACAGCGCGCCGCGAGGCTCCAGTCCCGGAATGCCCGTCACCGTGGGCAGGACGTCGGTCTTGACCAGCCGCTCGGGCAGATGGGTCAGCACCGCATCGCCATACAGTTCCGCCTCGACCCGCATGGCCGGGTGGAAGTGGACGGTCATCGCCAGCTTGCGCGCGATCTCGGCGGCCTGATCGACGCCGCCGGTGCGGGCGCGCCCGACGTCCAGCTCCTGCAGGCAGACGATGTCCGGCTCATATTCGGCGATGACACCGACGATCCGGTCCAGATCCAGCTTGCGGTCCATGCCGACGCAGCGATGCACATTGTACGATATCAGGCGCGGCATCGGAGCCTCCTGACAGCAGAACAGGGCCGGGTTCGGTCGCCGATCGGGCCTTCAGATGGCGTCACAGCTCGACCAGTCGATCCGACAGCTCATTCGGGTTGTCCGGTCCCGGCGGGAAGTGGGCGGACAGCACCTCGCCGGACAGGGCGATGGCTGCCTCGAACCCCTCGATGGGCCGTCCGGCGCGCAGCTCGCGGGTCAGGGCCGAGGTCACATCCGCCCACGTCTCGACCGGCACGCGGCTGTGGATGCCCTCGTCGGCGACCACCTCGACCCGGTGCTCGTCCAGGGCGCAGAAGATCAGCACCCCGGTGCGGTTGGCCGTCACGTGAATGCCGTGCGCCAGAAATTGCTGGATCGCCGCCTTGCGCACCCGGTGCCGCCGGATCGAGCCCGGCGTCATCAGTCTGCGGACCATCGGCAGGCCGTGGATCAGGAACACCGCCAGAAAGATCACCACCTGCACCAGCGCATAGGCGCCAAGCGTCTGCGCCATGGTCACCGGCGTCGCCGCCAGCTGCGCCGCCTGCCAGCCGTCAGAGAATCCGGGCAGCCAAGCGGGGCTGAAGCCCAGCGGGATCAGCAGCAGCGGCAGGATCATGGCCGCCGCCGCCGCCCAGGCCAGTCCGACCTCGCGATAGGACGACACCCGACGGGCGATAACGCAGAAGATCTCGCCCGAGGTGCCCTGTTCGGCCTCCTCGACGGCGCGGCGGATACGGTCGTGTTCAGAGGGAGAAATACGCATCACCAGCCTCCCGAGGCGCCGCCGCCGCCAAAGCTGCCCCCTCCGCCACCAAAGCCGCCGCCGCCAAAGCCTCCGCCACCGCCGAAGCCGCCCCCACCGCGACCGCCGCGCGAGCGCAGGGCCTCGGATGCCGCCCAGATCAGGATAGGCGCAATGTCCGACCCGCCCCGCCGGCGCCGGCCGCTGGCATTGCTGACGATGCCGATCACGGCGATCAGGATGAAGCCGAACACCAGGGCGATGATGATCAGGGCCCCGACCGGGACCTCGGCCTCGGCGGCCTCGACCTCCGCGGCCCGGGCCATGGCCTCTTCGGGGTCCAGCCGCAGCTGGTTCTCGATGGCCACCACGCCCTGTTCGATCCCGCGCTCAAACCCGCCTTCCTTGAAGGCCGGGGTGATCTGTTCGTGGATGATCAGGGCCGACAGGGCGTCGGTCAGTATGCCCTCCAGCCCATAGCCCACCTCGATGCGGATCTTGCGCTCTTCCAGCGCCACGATCAGCAGCACGCCGTTATTGCCGTCCTGCTGGCCGATCTGCCAGTGACGCCCCAGCCGCGTGCCGTAGTCGGCGATGTCATAGCCCTCCAGCGAGCGCACCGTGACGACGACCAGTTGATCGCTGGTATCCCGCTCCAGCGCGGCCAGCCGTGCCTCCAGTTCGGCTTCCTTCGCCGGGCTCAACAGTTCAGCCTGGTCGACCACCCGCCCGGCCAGTTCCGGAAACGCCGGCTGCGCCAACCCCGGCAGCGCCAGCACCAGCCACACCGCCATCACCATCAGGCCCGCGACAAGGGCCCGCCATGTCAGTCGCTGGACGGTCAGGGCGCGGGTCACTGTGCGGGCGCCGCTCCGGTGTTGAACTGTACCTGGGGCGCGGTCTCCGCGCCCGGCGAGGCGGTGAACAGCGGCAGCGGCTCAGACCCCGAATGGAAGGTCGAGGCCCAGATATTGCCGGGGAAGGTGCGCAGCGTCGTATTATAGACCCGCGCCGCCTCATTGTAGTCGCGCCGCGCGTTGGTGATCCGGTTCTCGGTGCCCTCCAGCTGGCTCTGCAGGGCGATGAAGTTCGCGTTCGACTGGATCTGCGGATACTGCTCGACGACCAGCATCAGCCGCGAAAGGGCCTGGGTCAGCTCGCCCTGCGCCGCCTGATAGCGGGCTACGGCCGCGGGATCCGACAGGGCATCAGCGTCCAGTTGGATCGAGGTGGCGCGCGAGCGGGCCTCTATCACTTGGGTCAAGGTCTCGCGCTCGGCGATCGAGGCGCCCTGCACCGTGGCCACCAGGTTCGGAATCAGGTCGGCCCGCCGCTGGTACTGGGCCTCGACATCGGCCCATTTGGCGCGCGCGGCCTCTTCCTGGGTCGGGATGGTGTTGTAGCCACAGCCCCCCAAGGTCAGGGTGACCGCCGCAACGGCGAGAACGGGAGTGCGCAGGACAGTCATCGGTAGCCCCCTTTGGCCGAACTTGGGCCGATCATGGACCGATGCATCGGTCCCCCGGGGACTATCGGCCCGGAACGCCTCCGCTTCAAGCGCTCAACTGTGAAGGTTCGGTCCCGGCCGCACGACAGGCCGCGGCATAGGTATTGGCCAGCAGGCAGGCGATGGTCATCGGTCCGACCCCGCCCGGCACCGGGGTGATGGCTCCGGCGACCGCCGCCGCCGAGGCAAAGTCGACATCGCCCACCACCCGGGTCTTGCCCTCCGCCGCCTTGACCGGATCGGCCGAGGGCACGCGGTTGATGCCGACGTCGATGACGGTCGCGCCCGGCTTGATCCAGTCGCCGGGGATCATCATCGGTCGGCCCACGGCGGCCACCAGAATGTCGGCCCGGCGGCAGACCTCGGCCAGGTCCCGCGTCCGCGAATGGGCGACTGTGACGGTGCAGCTTTCGGCCAGCAGCAGCTGCGCCATCGGCTTGCCGACGATGTTCGAACGTCCCACCACCACGGCGTCCAGCCCCGTCAGATCGCCCAGGGTGGCCTTCAGCAGCTTGATACAGCCCAGTGGCGTGCACGGCACCATGCCGGACTGCCCGGTCGCCAGCCGCCCGGCATTGATCACATGAAAGCCGTCGACGTCCTTGTCCGGATCGATGGCGGCCAGCACGGCGGTTTCATGGATATGACCGGGCAGGGGCAGCTGCACCAGAATCCCGTGCACCGCCGGGTCGGCGTTCAGCCGCGCCACCAGATCCAGCAACTCGGCCTCGGTCGTTTCGGCGTCCAATGTATGGGTGAAGGAGTTCAGCCCGGCGCGCGCCGCCGTCTCGCCCTTGCTCTTCACATAGATGCGGCTGGCCGGGTCCTCGCCGACCAGAACCGCCGCCAGTCCGGGCACGATCCCGGTGTCGGCCTTCAGCCGGGCGGCGGCCTCAGCCACCTGATCGACCAGCGCTGCGGCGCGCGCCTTTCCGTCGATAATCCGGGCGGTCGGGGAGGGTGTCGCGGTCATGGCGGGTCCGTTCTGCCGATCCCTCGTCAGGAATCGTTGCGGTCAGGCGATTTACACAGGCCGGGGTTCGGCGTCTATGATCGGGGAAAGCTGTGAAGGGGATACCATGCGCCGATTCCACGGGACCAGATTGCTCGACCTTGCCGGCGCCTCGGCGCTGGCCCTGCTCGCGGCCAGTGGCGCGGCGGCCCAGGACGCCGGAACCCTGACGCTGGGTGAGGGGCTGGATGCTGCGCTGGAGGCGACCGACCGGGCCTACGACGACGGCGGCCCCGCAGATGCCTACAGCCTTTCGCTGACCGCCGGTCAGCGGATCGAGATCGATATGCGCTCGGACGACTTCGACGCCTATCTCGAACTCTACGGCCCCGACAGCGCGGACGATGTGGTTGCCGCCGATGATGACAGCTTCGGCGAAGGCACCGACGCCCGTCTCCGCTACACGGCGCCGACCGACGGCATCTACACGCTTCGCGCCCGCTCCTTTGCCGACGGCCCGCTCGGCGCCTACAGCCTGATCGCGCGCGAACGTCCGCCCGCCCCCCCGGCGCCCGAGCCCGACGTGATCACCCTCGGCCAGACGGTAGAGGGCGCTATCGATGACGCCGATCCCGTCAGTGACGACGATGTCGCCTACGAAGCCTGGCGGTTTGTTGCCAATGCACAGGAACGGCTGGTGATCCAGCTCACCTCCGACGATTTCGACGCCTATCTCCAGGTCGGAACGCAAACGGACGGCGTGTTCGAGGAATTGGCCTTCAACGACGACGACGGAGAAAGCCTGAACGCCCGACTGGTGTTCACCGCGCCGGCCCGCGGCGACTATCTGATCCGCGCGCGGCCCCTCAGCGGCAATGAGACCGGGAGCTACACCCTGTCGCTCCAGCCCGCCCCGCCGCCGCCCCAGGCTGGGCGCCTGACCGTCGGTGACAGTGTCAGCGGCAATATCGACGCGGACACCCCCGTCAATGACGAGGGTTATCGCACGCGCCTCTACCGGTTCGACGGGCGCGAGGGCCAGCGTATCGATGTCCGCCTCGATGCCGAGGATTTCGACACCTATCTGGTCCTCTATCGCGATGACGGCACACCGCCGACCCGTCTGGACGACAATGACGACAGCGACGGCACCAACTCCCGCCTGACCCGCACGCTTGAGGGCTCCGGCCCTTATCTCATCGAGGTGCGGGGCTTCAGCCAGATGGTCGAGGGCGACTATACCCTCAGCCTCGCCGAAATCGCGCCCGAGCGCCCGCCCGAACCCATCGCCGTTGGTGCCATCCAGGAAGGCGTCATCGACGATCAGGACCCGCCGGACGATCAGGACCGGAACTATGACTCCTTCCGCTTCACCGGGGTCGAGGGCAATCGCGTGCAGATCATCGCCCGCTCGGGTGACTTCGACACCTTCCTGCGGATCAGCTCGGCCGAGGGCGAGTTCGAGGCCCTGGCCACCGACGATGACGGTCTGGGCGAAGGCACGGATTCGCGTCTGAACTTCACCCTCCCGGCGGACGGCGACTATGTGATCCGCCTGTCGCCGCTCAGCGCGGACAATGAGGGTCTCTATTCGCTCGAGTTGATCGACCGCGGGCCCGCCCCTGCGCCGGGCAGTATTCTGGTCGGCGCGACAGCCCGAGGCACCCTGGGTGAGGCCGATGCCGCCGCCGGTGACGGCAGCTATTTCGACGCCTACCGCATCCACGCCAAGGCGGGCGAGACCCTGGTGATCACCATGGTTTCCAATGCCTTTGACGCCTTTATTATCGTTGGTCGTGAAAAAGACGGCGACGATATCGAGGTGCTGGCCAGCGACGACGACGGCCTGTCGGACACTCACGCCCGGCTGGAATGGGAGGTGCCCGACGACGGCGTCTACCTCATCCGCGCCGGCAGCTATGGCCAGTCCGAAACCGGCGCCTACGCCCTCAAGGTGGAGCGGAAACCCTGAGCAGGCGCCAGCCCTACAGCCGCTGAAACGCCTTGCCGTCCGCGTCGAACAGATAGGCGTGTTCGGCCTGCAGTTTCAGCTCCAGCCGGTCGCCCGACTGGGGCCGGACCGACCCGGCCAGCTGGGCCGTCATACTGTCGTGGCCCTCGCCGATGTCGATATAGGCATAGGTGGCATTGCCCAGAGTCTCGACAAAGTCGGCCCGGCCGTGAATGGCCTCGCCCGGCCCGTCCAGCGACAGGTGCTCGGGCCGGATGCCCAGGGTCAGCGTATCGCCCGGCGTCGCGCCCTCGGCCTTGACTGCCGCCCGCAGCGTATCGCCGCCGGCGGTCTTCAGCACCGCGCCCTCGGGCCCGGCCTCGACCAGGGTGACGGCGATCATATTCATCTTCGGGCTGCCGATGAACTCGGCGACGAAGCGGTTGCAGGGGTGCTCATACAGGTCCATCGGCGCCCCGACCTGTTCGATCACCCCGCCGTTCAGCACCACGATCCGGTCGGCCAGGGTCATGGCTTCGATCTGGTCGTGCGTGACATAGACCATGGTGGTCTTCAGCCGCTGGTGCAGGGCCGCAAACTCATAGCGCATGCGCACGCGCAGGGCCGCGTCCAGGTTCGACAGCGGCTCGTCGAACAGGAACACCTCGGGCTCGCGCACAATGGCCCGGCCGATGGCCACCCGCTGACGCTGCCCGCCCGACAGGGCCTTGGGCTTGCGGTCCAGATAGTCGGTGATGTTCAGGATGGCGGCCGCCGCATCGACGCGCCGCTCGATCTCGGCCTTGTCGTGCTTCGCCAGCTTCAGGCCAAAGGCCATGTTCTCGCGCACCGTCATGTGCGGATAAAGCGCATAGGACTGGAAGACCATGGCGATGCCCCGGTCCGAGGGCGACAGGTCATTGACCACCCGGTCGCCGATCGTCACCTCGCCCGCGCTGACGTCCTCCAGCCCGGCGATGGTGCGCAGCAGGGTCGACTTGCCACAGCCCGACGGCCCGACGAACACGACGAACTCTCCGTCCGCGATGTCGAGGTCGATGCCCTTCAGCACCTGCACGGCGCCAAAGTCCTTCCGCACGCCGTTGAGACGGACGCCTGCCATCGCGTTTCCTGCCCTTCGTTTCTCGTTGGCGTCAACGTAACCGGTTACAGGCCCCGATCAAGCATTGCGTATGTGGACCGTGTCGATTGCGCTTTCACGCGCCCGACCGAGCGGCGGCGAGCGTTCGCCGCCCCTCACGGAGCGGACCGCGCCAGCGGTCCCGGCGTGGGTGATGGAAAGGGGAGATGATGGTGGATGCGACAGGGATTGAACCTGTGACCCCCTCGGTGTGAACGAGGTGCTCTCCCGCTGAGCTACGCATCCGACCGGTCAGGAGGCGGGGTGTTTAGCCCGGCGATCCGGCAAGGGCAAGGCCCTGTTCGGTCTCGGCCACACAGCGCGCCACCAGCGCCGGAAAGGCGTCGTAATGGTCCAGCACCGCCCAGGGCTTCATCGCGGGGATCGCCATGTCGGCATAGCCGAAGCTCACCGTCACGAACGGCAGGCCCGCGGCATGGGCGGCGCGTGCGTCCAGACTGCTGTCGCCGACCATCAGGGCGCGGTCGGCCCGTCCGCCACAGGCCGCGATTGCCTCAAGCAGATGGGCGGCCTCGGGCTTGCGCGCCGACACCCGGTCCGGCCCGTACACACAGGCGAACAGCCCCGTGATATCCAGTGCATCGGTCAGCGCCACCGACAGGTCCGTCCGCTTGTTGGTCGTCACCGCCAGCGTATAGCCCTCGGCCTTCAGCGCGGTCAGCGCCGCGACACAGCCGGGATAGGGCCGGGTCAGGTCGGCGATCCGCCCGATATACAGCTCGAGGAACAGGGCGAACCGTACATCCAGAGCGTCATCGGCCAGCGGCGCCCCCGCCGTCTCATACCCGCGCCGCAACAGGGCCCGCGCCCCGTGCCCGATCAGGTCGCGCCCCTGCGCCAGCGCAAGGGCCGGCAGGCCATCGGTCGCCAGCACCGCATTCAGCGTGCCGATCAGGTCCGGGGCGGAATCCACCAGCGTCCCGTCAAGGTCGAACAGCAGCGTCCATCCATCCCCCTTCCGTGACATATCGCCTCCCCTTATGCCGTTTCATGCGTTATGCCGCCCGAACGACCAGACGGACGACTAGACGAGGGACGACCACGTGACCACCCACAGCCAGACCGGGCCCGCGCGCGCCGCCGTCATCCTTGCCGCCGGGCAGGGCACCCGCATGAAGTCCCGCCTGCCCAAGGTGCTGCACCCGGTCGGGGGCCGCGCCATGCTGGATCACGCCATCGACGCCGCCGAGGCGCTGGGCTGCGAACGCATCGTGGTCGTCGTCGGGACCCACTCACCCGAGGTCCGCGCCCACGTCGTCGCCCGCCTGGGGGAGGCCGCCATCGCCATACAGGATCCGCCCATGGGCACCGGGCACGCCGTGCTGTGCGCCCGCGAGGCTTTGGGCGGCTTCGAGGGACAGGTCGTCATCACCTATGGGGATGTGCCCCTGCTGAAGGCCCACGACATCGCCCCGGTGTTCGAGGCCGCCGACGCCCTGTCGGTGATCGGCTTCGAGGCCCGCGACCCCGGCGCCTATGGCCGTCTGGTAATTCAGGGCGGCGAGCTGACCGCCATCACCGAGGCCAAGGAGGCCTCGGCCGAGGTGCTGGCCATCCGCACCTGCAACTCCGGTGTCATGTCGGCCCCGGCGCGCGTGCTGTTCGACCTGCTGGACAGGGTCGGCAACGACAATGCGAAGGGCGAATACTATCTGACCGACGTTGTCCAGCTGGGCCGCGAGGCTGGCGTGCCCACCCGCGCCGTCATGGCGTCCGAGGACGCGGTCATGGGCGTCAACGCCCAGTCCGAACTGGCCGAGGCCGAGACCCTGTTCCAGAAGGTCCAGCGCGACACCTTCCTTGCCCGCGGCGTCACCATGCCCGCGCCCGACACCGTCCATTTCGCCTGGGACACCGATCTGGAAGCCGGCGTGGTGGTCGAGCCCTATGTCGTGTTCGGTCCGGGCGTCCACGTGGCCTCGGGCGCCCGCATCCGCAGCTTCAGCCATCTGGAGGGCGCCGTCGTCGGCGAGGGCGCCATCGTCGGCCCCTATGCCCGTCTGCGGCCCGGCGCCCGTCTGGAGCGCGATGTCCACATCGGCAATTTCGTCGAGGTCAAGAACAGCCACATCGGCGAGGGCGCCAAGGCCAACCACCTGTCCTACCTCGGCGATGGCCAGGTCGGCCCGCGCGCCAACATCGGCGCCGGCACCATCTTCTGCAACTATGACGGCGTCTTCAAACACAAGACCACGGTGGGCGAGGGGGCGTTCGTCGGCTCCAACAGCTCGCTGGTCGCCCCCGTCACCATCGGCGCCGGCGCCATGACCGCCTCGGGCTCGGTCATCACCGAAGACGTCCCCGACGGCGCCCTCGCCCTGGGCCGCGCCACCCAGACCGTCAAGGACGGCTGGGCCGCCCGCTTCATGCAGATGATGAATGCGAAGAAGGCCAGCCAGAAGAAATGATCCTCCCCCGACGCGCAGCTTCGGGGGAGGGGGACCGCCGAACGGCGGTGGAGGGGGCGAATATCAAACGCCACCTCCTGACCCTTGCCCCCTCCACC
>Ga0114898_1000319_pt1 | contig 39165 bp, 50 predicted proteins | sample Malvired_Geostar_FD_83496 | JGI IMG/M metagenome (GOLD analysis project Ga0114898, IMG submission 83496) | Marine viral communities from the Global Malaspina Expedition - Malaspina viral metaG DeepMed_Geostar | ecosystem: Environmental > Aquatic > Marine > Oceanic | place: Mediterranean Sea...
GGGCTAAATTTATGCAGAAAATGAGCATTGCTCTTGCCAAGCGGGGCCACATGGCCATCTTTGTTTCTCAAGTTAGGGCAGACATAAAACTTGACCCTTACAGCAAGGCTCCTATTCGCCAGACCACGGCTACAGGAGGCAATGCTTTGTTACATTTTGCTAATTTTATTCTTGAATTTGAGCCGCGTTTTAAAAAAGATTGGATACTAGAGAATTCGGGAGAGAAGCACGACCCTGATAAGAATAAAATTGTTGGCCACTTCGCTAAAATCACAGTCAAAAAAAGCCCCAACGAAAAGACTAACGCAGTCATTAAATACCCTATCCTTTATGGCCGCAAAGGAGGCAAAAGCATTTGGATAGAAAAAGAAATTTTGGATATGTTATTTTTATGGGATTTTGCTCACAGAAAAGGAGCAGGTTGGATAGAATTTGATCCTGAATTACTTAATATAATGTCCGAAGCCAAAATTGACTTTCCTGAAAAGATACAAGGAGAAAATCAGTTCGATAAGTTCCTCGAAGAAAGCCCGGAGGCCAAAGACCACCTGATAAATTATTTCAAAAAGATGGTGATTTCTGTTTAGGATGACCTTTAAGACCCTACTTGGAAAGCGTCGCCGCCTTAAAAAGCCAATTAATTATTTGATTGATTGGGACAAAGGAAGTCGCAGCAAACTTCAAGCTAAAGTTAAAAAATTTTTAAGAGTTTTTTGGGACGGCGATGTTGTATTCGAGGAGTTTCCTGTGGTGGGATCTCGTTTAACTTTGGATTTTTATAACGCTACCAAAAACATAGCAATAGAAGTACAAGGAAAACAACATACCAAGTACAATAAGTTCTTCCACAATAAAAATAAAATAAATTATTTAAATCAATTAAAAAGAGACGACGAGAAGTTGGCCTTTTGTGACCTTAATACTATTAAGCTCCTTGAAGTACATGAGGGCAACGTAGACTTTAGTGAGCTTCATAAGTCTATTTTTTAATCACACGTGTAAATGTTTTATAATTAATGCAAGAAAATATCCCAGATCATCCTATAGAAGAATTTACTATTCCCAATAGTTTCCTTGATAAGCTTTTCGAGTTCACAGGCGATGGCGACGACGGCGGTTTTATTTTAGCCTACGTTACTCAAGATGGTCGCCCACTTATACAATGCAAAATCGGCTCCCAAATCGTTGAGATGGGGCTCCGCAAGGCTTTGGAAAAATTTTTGGATGATATGGAGCTTGGCGAAAAAGCCCTCTCAGAAGACAATCAGTCTTAATGTCTTGACTTATTTCTTTTCTTGGTGTAAGGTTGTAGTTCTATGATATTTTCCTTAGAGCTCGAACAGCACTTGCTTGCAGGGCTGATTAAATACCCGCACAAATACGGGAACATTGCCACCTTTATCAACGAGAATGATTTTTGCGCAGACGAAAATGCCATTAATAAGACTATCTTCTATGTCCTGCGCCAAGCTTTAGAGAACGCGGAAAAAATGGACGAGGTTTTGCTCGCTCAAAGAGTTGACGCTCTTAACATCAGCTTTCCCAATGATATTAAAATTTCAGATTATATTCATTCCCTAGCCCTTCGTAAAGTCTCGCCCGACAATATCGAAAAGATAGCTCAAGAACTCAAAAAGTTCACTGTTAGGCGAGAAATTTTTGAGGGGGCAAAGAAGGTGGCCGATTCGATGCGCAAAATGTCCCCTTCCGTTCCCTATAACGAGATAATAGAGAGCGCAGACAATACCTTTAATGAAAAAATTAACTTCTTTGATGCTGGCGCCAGCAGTCCTGTCAATATCTCAGACGAGATGGAAGAATGGATCGAACTGAGAGGCAACAACCCTGTTACTGAATTTGGCCTTATGAGCCCCTACAAGCGCCTTAACGATCTTTACGGGTCTTTGTTGCGGCCGGGCAATATAACGGTCATAGTGGCCCGCTCAGGGGTCGGGAAGACACGTTTCTGTATGGACTTCTGCACCAAGGTTTCTTCTGAGTATAATGTGCCTATTTTACATTTTGATAACGGTGAAATGTCCAAAGAAGAGCTTATCATTCGCCAATGTTCCGCACTAAGTGGAATTTCGGCTAATTTGCTTGAAACAGGGCAATGGAGACAAGCTGGAGAAGAAACAGTAAATAAGGTTCGTTCTGTATGGAAGCAGGTTAAAAACATTAAGTTTTACTACTATAACGTTGGTGGGATGGGTGTAGATACCATGATAGCAACCCTTCGCCGTTTTTATTACTCTAAAATTGGCAGAGGAAACCCGATGATATTTTCTTTTGATTATATTAAAACTACTTTCGAAAACAACGGAACTAAATCTGAGTGGCAAATCGTTGGCGAAATGATAGACAAATTTAAAAAAACCATCCAAAAAGAAATTCTTTCGGACGGGGGCCCTGTCATTCCAATGATCACATCCGTCCAGAGCAATCGCCAAGGTATTGTCAACGTTCGTCAGCCTCAAGACGTAAGAGACGACGAGAGCATTGTTTCGCTATCTGATCGCATTACTCAATTTTGTTCTCACATGTTTATTTTGCGCCAAAAAACATTAGAAGAAACGGCCACTGAACCTAACTGTGGCAACCACAAACTTATTAATGTTAAATCACGTCACCTTGGGGCAGATTATATGCGAGCTATTAATCCTGTGAGAATGCCTGATGGATCCCTTCGCAAAAATGCTATTAACCTTCAAATGGATGGTTTCACTGTGGAAGAGCGTGGAGATATGGTAGACTTGGTCAAAGCCTTAAATGTTAACGAAGAGCTTGACGGGGAGAATAATGTTGTTGATGATTTTATTCCGGAGCTTTTGCGCTAAAGGTATGATTAAAGCTTTCATGTATCACGACATTAGGAACCCACAATACGGTGGCTACCCTCGTCGCTTAGAGCTGCGTTCTTTTTTGTCTACGTCGCAATTCAAATGCCAGCTAAAATTTATCACTGAAAATTATACAGTGATAGAGCCCCAACATTTAAAAGAGAACTTAAAAAGGGACTGCGCCATCCTTACATTCGATGATGGCCTTAAAGATCACTATTTAGCAGCTGAGATGCTGCACGAGGCTAAACTGAAGGCAACCTTTCTGATACCTACGTTAGCGATTCGAGAGCGAAAGGTTATAAGAGCCCATAAGATACAGTTTATTTTAGCAACCCTTTCTGAGAAAAAGGTAGTAGAAAATATTTTTGATTTGATGGGCGCAGATCCCTGCGAAAGAGATGCCCTGTGGAATACTTTTTCAGTTTCTTATCATTCTGATAATTGGTGGTCCCAAGAAATGGTTTTTGTTACTAATTTTTTACGGCGACATAATACAGGAGATATGATTACAGATAAGCTGTTTGCTAAATTTATAACAAAAGACGAGAAAGACTTTTGTTCTGATTTTTATTTAACCCCTGCGGAGGTTGGGCATATTGCCGAGTGTGGTATGATTGTGGGAGGTCACGGCTATACCTCAACAAGCCTTGCATCCTTAAGCAACCAAGAAGAAGAGATCAAAGAGTCTTTGCTTTATGCCGCAAGTTTTTCGGCACCCCCCCTTTCTTTTTCATACCCTCAAGGGTCTTATAACGACGACAGTGTTTCTTACGCAAAAACGTATAACTGTGAATTTGCGTACACCACTGACGCTGAAAACATAACATCTGATACCAATTTACTCAAAATCCCTCGCTTCGATGCGCCCCAAACATTACCCCTCTCATGACAAAACAGATTTTATGTATTACCTATAGGGATTGGGCATTGAAGATATACAAAATGTTGGCCGACGCATTGCCGCAATATAATTTTAAAATTATCTTCAACCCCGCTGAAGATATTTGTGCCGTTAAGATTAAGACTTTTCAGCCCGATATTATCCTTTGGTATGGGTGGAGTTGGATCGTTCCGGAATCTATTGTAGAACAATATGATTGTATTTGCCTACACCCATCCCCTCTACCCCAATATCGTGGAGGAAGCCCCCTACAAAACCAAATCCTGAACGGTGAGAAAAACTCTGCGGTGACTATTTTCAAAATGAGCGCTGGATTGGATGAGGGGGACATTATCCGCCAAATCCCCATGTCTTTACAAGGAAACATTGGGGACATTTTTTCACGCATGACTACGCTTGGCTTTGCTGGGACATGTGATTTTTTGAAAAATGGTTATAATTTAAAACCGCAAGACCACTCTGCGGCGACATTATTTAAGCGACGCAAACCAGCCGATTCCGAAATCACACTCGATGAAATACAAAACCAAACTCGAGAATATCTTTGTAATAAAATTCGAATGCTCACACCCCCTTACCCCAACGCTTTCATCAAAGATAAAGAAGGGAAAAGACTATATATAACAAGCGCCCACATCAATGGAAACTGAGGAGATCAAAGAAGTTTTGTTAGAACTAGGGTTCAAGCTGCGCGACGGCGGCGCCTACTGGCAAACCAATGCGTTGTGGCGCAATGGTGATAATTTTACAGCCATTCAAATATACAAAGATTCTGGTGTGTGGAGAGATTACGTGGAGAATACCGCCTTTCTTCCCTTTCAAGCGTTAGTGGAAAAAGCCCTAGGCACTACAGACAAAAAGATTTTGGCCCAATATATCGAACCTTCTGGGGGGCCAAAGGTGCCCCGTACCTTTGAAAAAGAGAGTCAAAAAGTTAAAATACAAATGGACGAAACCTACTCTTTGGAGTATTTATCCAAATTATTGCCACATTTTAAGTTCTATAACGATAAAGGAGTCTCAGATTTAACCCTAAAGCTCTATAAAGGAGGCTTGGCTACAGCAGGGAAACTTAACGGGAGATTTGTTTTTCCTATTTTTGATGAAAAGAACCCTTCTCAAATCATTGGTTTTACCGGGCGCCACTTACGCTGGAACAGCGAGTCTGGGTTTCCGAAATGGAAGCACGTAGGCCGCAAGTCTAATTGGCTCTATCCCATATGTGTTCCTAGTTTTAACAGAAAAAAAAGGGGGTCAAATACTTTTCCTTTTCTAGAAAGCATTCAAGAGCGCAGAGAGGTTATCATTGTTGAAAGTATCGGGGACAGCTTAGCCCTGACAGAAAACAAGTTCCTTAACCATTTGGTGGCAGGGGGCCTTGATTTGAGCTCAAAACAGATTTCTTTTTTACTAGCCCAAGAGTTAGACCAGATTATTATCGCGACTAACAATGACGCGTCCAATGTAGGACTTCGCGCAGCAATTAAAATCTTTGTTAAGCTTTTAAATTATTTTGACATTAACAAGCTTCGCATCAACCTCCCCACAGAGAACGATTTCGGAGATATGCAGACAAACAATATTAATTTTAAAGAACAATGGTACAACAAACCCTTAGATAAACCCAAGCAAACAAGTAGAATACTTTCTATCTTAAAAAGCGAAGAGGGGGCGACTATAGTAAAAAACAAAACAGAAAGAAATAAAAAAATAAATTTTCTTAAAAATTCCATTGAGGAAACCGATGTCTAAAACAAAACCAATATATTTATCCGCCAGTCGCCTTAAAACAGTAAAAATGTGTTCTTGGCTTTACTGGTGCAAGTACCACCAACGTTTACCCGACAAATCTAACGACGGCGCCTCCCGAGGGACAGTGTGTCACTTGGTTTTTGAATGCCTTGGTAAGCCGTCAAGAAGGCATTACTATGATCTTATTTTAGAACAAAATGATCCTTTTGCTGTAGACGCCATCAAAAAGCTGATCCTTAAAACAGCTATCCCCCTCGGGGTTGATGACGAAGAGAATATGCAAATGATTAAAGAAATGATTGTGGCCGGGTTGCGGTATGATTTTTTTGGGAATAAAGTCGCGAAGCCATCTGAGTCTTTTTCTGAATATGAATTTGATATGCATATTAAAGAAGGGGAAAAAGACTACTCCATCAAAGGGTTTATAGATAAGCTATTTATTTACGACAAAAAGAAGAGCGCCCTTATCAGAGACTTCAAAACAAGCAAACAAGTATTTCAAGGGGAAGATAAGAAAAGAAATCTTCAAGATTATATTTATAGCATTGCAGTTAAATATCTCTTTCCTGAGATTTCCAGCCGAAACAGTGAGTTCGTTTTTCTAAGATTTGATTTGGATTCTAAAAACAAACCTAAGGGTATCATGAAGATGCGCAAAATTTCGGATAAAAGAATTGAAGAATTTGAAATAGAACTCACCCAAGCCCAACGCTACCTGTCCAAATTTAATTACTATTCGGCTATCAATTCATACGCTGCTGACAAACCGAATCCCACGGATGGTAGTTTTGGTGGCCCTATCGCATGTGGTAGAGCCAAATATCCGGGACAGCTTAAAAAAGACGGTTTGCCGATGTGGCACTGTGCTTATAAATTTCCATTTGATTATTATGGCCTGTTCGACAAAGACGACAAGCTCATTAAGACAGAATTTCCGGAAAACTATGCGCTTTTATTAAAAAATAAAAAAGACAGTTTTTCTATAAAAAAACTTCATTATGTTGGGTGTCCTCGCTGGAATTACCTTGACACTCCCGTCTAAACCGTTATACTAAGAGGGTATGGTACCTTTGTTTAAAACTCATTACAGTATCGGGAAGTCTATTCTTACCGCTACTGACCCCGCTTCTATCAAAGAGGGAGGGTCAGACAGCGTTATTCAAATTGCAATTGAAAACAATCTCGACAAACTAGTTTTGGTGGAGGATAATTTTCATGGTTTTCTAGAATCAAAAAAACGTTGTGATGAGCATGACATTCAATTAGTTTTTGGCTTGAGACTCAGCGTGTGTAACTCTCACGAAGATGATAAAAAGAAAAATCACAAGGTCATCATTTTCGCTAAAAATGATCACGGATGCAAAAAGCTTTACAAGATTCACTCTCAAGCATTTTGTGATTACGAACAACGGTTAACTTTCAAGGACCTAAAAGAACACTGGACTAATAACCTTTTATTGGCGATCCCCTTTTATGATTCCTTTCTTCATCGCAACAATTTTTCTTTTGCAGAGTTTATTCCGGACTTTAGCTTTGTTAAACCTTTATTTTTTCTAGAAAACAACCAACTCCCATTTGACCATTTGTTACGTGGGGTAGTGGAGGGTTACTGTGCTCGGCACAATTATAATACAGAAGAGTCGAAAACCATTTACTATAAAAATAAAAAAGACTTTGCCGCCTACCAAACATTCAAGATTATCTGTAATCGAAGCTTCAGCGGGCGCAAGTCGGACCTAACGCGTCCAAACTTAGACCATTGTGGAAGTCAAGAGTTTTGTATGGAGAGCTTTTTAGAGCAGTGAAAAAATTCATCATTAGCAAGAGCGCCATTCAAAGAGTAAAAGCTCGCGCAGAAGAGCTCCCCCTCTTAAACAATTCTATCCGCAAAGGAGAAGGCAGTTTAGTGGCCTACATTGGGGAAGAGGTTGTCAAAAACGTTCTTAACGGGGAAATCAAAGATACTTACGATTATGATATCGTCTATCAAAATATGAAGGTCGATGTAAAAACCAAAGAACGCACAGTAGCACCAAAGCCCCACTACGAATGTTCGGTGGCAGACTTTAACACCAGACAAGACTGTGACGAGTATGCTTTTGTCAGCGTTCTGAACACCCTCCAAGAAGCGTGGTACCTTGGAAAAATTAGTAAACCAGACTTCTATAAGAAAGCGGTTTTCCACCGCAAGGGGGAGATCGATCCGGCCAACAATTTTACCTTTAAAGCAGACTGTTATAACATTCCCATAAGTTTATTAAATTCATAATGAAAAAGAAACAATACGACATTCTCCCGTCGCCGGTTGAAGAGGATTATATAGTGTGGGTATGGTAATATGAGCGACACCCCGCAACAAAGATACAGCAAAAGCCCAAAGGGAAAAAAATCTCGCTTGCGCGCCCAAAAGAAATACGACGACAAAGACAAGGAGAAACGACGCACTCAAAAAAGAGAGTATATGCGGCGCAAACGATCCCAAGACCCTTCTTATTGCAAATGGAAATAACTCGCCACCTTAGCTCAGTTCGGCAGAGCATCCGATTTGTAATCGGAAGCGCCTTGGTTCAAATCCAAGAGGTGGCTCCACTTTTAAATGAAAAACAATCTTTTCTTACCTACTAAAATCCAAGTACAAAAACACGGCGATAGGCACGGCGTATTTTGTATTGAGGATATAACAAAGGGAGAACTCATAGAAGAGGCTCCCCTCATTTTACCTCACGACAACAAATGGGAAAACTGTGACAGAGAGATAATGAAACATGCCTTTCCTTGGGCAGAACTGCGAGAAGATTGGAAGGAGTTTTGTGAGAAGGAGGGGGGAATTTTACCTCTTCACGCTACGCGACCACTCCTTGTTTTAGGTTACGGTATGGTTTATGCTCGATCCAAAGACTACAATGTTGATTTCAAGGTGGAAAAAAAATTATTTGCTTGCCATTTCATCGCTAAATGTGATATAAAAGAAGGAGAAGAATTGTTGTTGTTAGGAGGCGAGATTAGTAAAAATAATGAATGATAATCTTTTAAGGTTTAAAACAAATCAAAACTATCTTTGTTTTGATTTTGAAACATGTCACCTTAATCTCTTGAATTCAGAGAATAAGCCATGGCAGCTTGGATACGCGCTATGCAAAGGTAAAAAAATTATACAAAATTACGACCACCTTATCGCATGGAAGACTCTTAATATTAGCCCCGAAGCGGCTAAAATATGTAGATTTAACCGTAAACACTACGAAAAAAACGCTACCAACGCAGCGCAAATTTTAGAAGACTTAGAAAAATATCTTTATGACCCTTCTTATTTGATTATCGGCCATAACCTTTTAGGTTTTGACGTTTACATTCACAATATTTTCAGAAAGCAACTCAAAAAAGAAAGCGACTATTCGTATGTAGACCGTATCGTCGACACACATTGTCTTGCTAAGGCGGCAAAAGAGCAAATCAGAAAAAGCAAAAACGAGAGCCTAATTAACTGGCAATATAAACTTAACGAATACAGAAAAAGAGGGCTCAAAACCAACCAAAAACAATTGCTTAAAGACTACGATATAAAATTCGATGAAAACAAATTACATAATGCGCGCTATGATATCGAAATGACTTTCAAGATTTTCAATAAACTTATTTGGGAGGTAGAGGTATAATGTTCGCTGACAAATTTACAAAATACGACAAGTGTGCACCGGCTGGGGTTTTACTCCCAAAGATCAAAATAGCCCCAAAATTCTATAAGCAATTGAAGTTGTCAGAGGATGTGGACAATCTAAAGTTTCTTAAAAAGCTCTGTTGGGAAAACATTAAAGAAATGGGCATTAACAAGTATAGCAACAAGGATGCCTATTACGACAGAGTTGGAGTAGAGCTACACATTCTTAGCGATTTGGGGTTTATTGATTATATTTTACTTAATTGGGATATTTTAAATTATTGCCACGAAAACGATATACCAACAGGTCCCGGGCGCGGTTCGGCAGCAGGCTCTTTAATCTTATACTTGTTAAAGGTCACAAAAGTAGACCCTATTAAATATAATTTGTTTTTTGAGCGCTTCGTTTCTAGAAGCCGCGCAAGAAAAATAGAAAAAGACGGCATTACCTATTTAGATGGCTCCCTTTTAGCAGACGTTGATAACGATATAGCTTACGACCGTCGCACTGAAGTTATAGAATATATTAAACGCAAGCACCCGAGTCGTACATGCCGCATCCTAAACTTAGTGAGTCTAAGTGGAAAACTTTGCATCAAAGAGACGGGCAAAATAGTAGGCCTCTGTACTGAACAGGAAGTCAACGAGCTAAGCGATTTAATTCCCGTAAAATTCGGTAAGGTTTCTCCCTTGCGTGAGGCTCGACAAGAAAGCGAGCTTTTTGACGAGTGGTGCGAGGATCACCTGAAGGCTTACGAGATTGCTCTCAAACTTGAGGGGTTAATCAAAAACACAGGTGTTCACGCTTCGGGAATTGCCATTTCTCATGAGCGCCTTACAGATATCTGCCCCCTTCAAAAAACCAAGGAAGGGGAACTAGCCTCTTGTTACGACATGAATTGGATTGCGGAGCTTACAGTTAAATTTGATATCTTGGGACTTAAAACCCTAACCGTTCTTAAAGAAGCTTCTCGTTTAACAGGAGTGGAACTCGATAGCATAGACCTTGCGGATAAAAATCTTTATAAAAACTTTAAAAACCTAGAGTGCCCCCAAGGTCTTTTTCAGATTGAAGCTGACACCAATTTTGGGGTATGTAAAAAAATTAAACCCCGCAACCTCGAAGAGGTTTCAGCGGTGATTGCGATAGCGCGCCCGGGGGCACTAGAATTTAAAGACCAATACGCGGAGTATGTTCGTACAGGTAATTCAGAGCTCGTTCATCCTCAATTTGCGGAGATTTTAGACTCCACTGGAGGTATTCCCCTCTATCAAGAACAGCTAATGAAAATGGCTGTTGAAGTAGGGTTTACCCTTGATGAAGCGGAGCAACTAAGAAGAATCGTTGGGAAGAAGAAGGTGGATCAGATGCCCACGTGGAGAGAGAAGATTTCTCAGAAGGTTGAAGAAAACCGTTTGACAAACGCATGGACGGGACACCGCGGAGATGAGATTGCAGATGTATTATGGCAGGTAGCGGAAGATAGTGCTAATTATTCTTTTAACAAATCTCATTCCATTAGTTACGCTATTCTTTCGGTGTGGACGGCCTATATGAAGTTTAACCATCCTCAGCATTTTTACATTGCTCTTTTAAAAATGGCTAAACACGAAGCCGACCCTTTCGATCAAGTCAACAAGGTGGCACGCGAATTAAATTATTTTGACATGAAACTATTGCCCCCTGATTTGGCCAAATCTAAGATGGACTTTAGCATCGAAGGGAAAGATATTAGATACGGGTTAAATTGCATCAAAGGGGTGAGCGAAAAAAGCCTTCAGTCAATTGTTGATTTCCGTCAATCTGAAATTTCTAATAAGTTTGATGTTTTCTTGGCAGCGAAAGACGCAAAGATTAATATTGGGGTATTGTCTGCGCTGATTCAAGCTGGGGCGCTCACCTCTTTTGGGAATAGCCGCAGTCGTATGGTGCTGGAGTCACAAGCCTTTAACCTTTTGACTGATCGAGAAAAAAGAAACTTTATAGCGCTTGGCCCAAAGCATAGTTACGACATGTTGAGTATTCTAGGAACCGAAGTCTTGAAAAATAAAAGTGTCGGGGACGATAACAAACCCTTGATGAAAGAAAGCCGCACTGAAACTTTCCTTAAAAAATATAGGCCCTATAAAAATATTTATGATCAAAATAAAAGTTTTGAAAAATTTGCCAATTGGTATTTTGAAAATCAGCTTTTAGGCTATTCCTATAGTCACACGTTGCGAGATGTGTTTAAAAACGAGTCTCGCAACCTGATGAATTGTTACGAAGTGTGTTCTACGCACCCCAACGAAGGTGTAAAGTTTGTAGGGGTAGTTAAGGATTGTAGTCGGCGCTTGGTAAGTAGAAACAATAGGCGTTATATTAGAATAAGCGCAGCCGATGAAGTAGGAAGAATAGATTGTTTGTTTTTTGACCCCAAACTAGAAAGATATTTAGAGGAAAAAGGGGCGCCAGAAAAGGACAATATCGTGACCATTGTAGGTAAAAAGTCGGATGACATTGTGTTTGTTGATGATATGAAGATTCTAGACGGGCGAATTTACATGAAGCTATCAGACGTAAAATGATCACAGAAGATATCAATTTCACCCCTCGTTCCCAGAAGTTACTTCAAGCAACCAAACGTATTGCTATGGCTTTTGGGCATGACGAGATTCTTCTGGCACACCTTTTTGCTGCCTTTTTTGAACTGAAGCAAGCCAAATCTCTTGTTATCGCTAAAGATCTTGGGTTAGATTTGGACGCCTTAAGAAAAACCTTATATGAAGAGATTCTAGAAAAGTTACCTAATGAGGGGGTGGCGCCCGAGAAGATTAAGCTTTCTCAAATGATTGTGGCCATTCTAAAGCAGTCTACCGAAATTGCTTCTGAGTTTAAGCATGGCTGGGTGAGCGTAGACCACATATTCTTAGCTCTTCTGGATAATTTTGAGCGGTGGCCCTCAAAACTTCACAGTTTATTCAGAATTGACTTAACAGAGGTTTTTACCCAAATTGTTACCTACTTGTCCGACTCTGAAGTAGTAGAGGCTTCTCCAGATCACCCCAATATTTTCCAGACGGAGAGTACTGGAGATTTTAAGCTGCTTCGAAAATATGCAAGCAACTTGACCGAAAAAGTCTTACATGGAAAAATTGATCCTGTTTTTGGAAGAGAAGAGGAGATAGCTAAGCTAGAAGATATATTAAACCGTCGAAAAAAGAATAGCGTTATTTTGTTAGGTGAGGCCGGTGTTGGCAAGACCTCGATAGTGGAGGGGTTAGCACAGCGCATTGTAAGCGGTGAAGCGCCTTTGTTTCTTCAGAATAAAATTATTTTTAATTTAGATTTAAATACTGTTGTGGCTGGGACAAAGTATCGCGGAGAATTTGAAGATCGCTTGACCAAAATAATACAAGAAGCTAAAGACCCCAATGTTATACTTTTTGTGGATGAGATTCACACCATCGCGGGAGCCGGAGACGCAGAGGGCTCCCTTGACGCTGCCAACATCCTTAAACCGGCTCTCTCCAGTGGGGACGTTACAGTTATAGGGGCTACGACCCATGCCGAGTATCGCAAAAAATTATTTCAAGACAAGGCTCTACATCGTCGCTTTGAGCAAATTTTTGTAGAAGAACCCACGAAAGAAGAAACCTTAAGGATACTCCATCAAAAAAAAGGAATTTATGAAGAATTTCATTACGTTTCAATTAGCGACGAATTATTAACAGACATTGCCAATTATGCTGAAGAATTTTTAACCAATAGTCAGTTCCCTGATAAAGCTATTGATTTATTGGATTTAGTATGTAGTCATGTCAAGGTTAAAAAAATTAAAAAACCTTCGGCCCTTCAGAAGCTTGAAAAGCAATTTGTCGGACACATGACGAAGAACGACAAGTCCCACGAGGAACAAAGCATTCTTTTTGAAGAGATTAAAAAAGGCGCAAGCGAATGGAGCAAAGGGCTTTCTAAAAAGAGATATAAAATAGCCAAACGAGACTTGTTGGAAATCCTATCTCGCAAAACAGGTATCCCTTATCATGATTTTGCCCAATCAGTATCCCAAAAATACCTAAACCTAAGCAAAAACCTAAAGAAGCTCGTGGTTGGTCAACCTGATGCTATCAACTCAATTTCGCGATGCCTCCTAAGGCACAAAAGCGGTCTTCGCGATACAGGGCGTCCCATTGGGAGCTTAATGTTCTTAGGCCCAACGGGGGTTGGAAAAACCTATGTTGCTAAATGTTTAGCTAAGCATTTTTTTAAAAGCAAAAACAATTTTATCCATTTAGATATGTCAGAATTTTCTGAGAGCACTAGCGTTGCAAAACTAATTGGCTCCAGCCCGGGATATGTAGGGTTTAAAGAAGGGGGTCTTTTGGTAGAAAAGATGTCTAAAAACCCCAACTCTGTGATACTCTTTGATGAGATAGAAAAAGCGCATCCAAAGGTGTGCCATATTTTACTTCAAATACTTGAAGAGGGTCGCCTCCGCGACTCCCAAGGAAGAGACGCTAATTTCTGTAACAGCATCATTATAATTACTGGTAACATTGCGTCTAAAAGACTAGCCCAAAAGCAATCATTGGGGTTTGGGGCGAATGTAGCGTCGGAACGCTTGTCAGATGCCAAGAAAGAGCTGAAAAAAGTGTTGCCCTTAGAGCTTATCAATAGATTTGATGACATTATTTTCTTCAAGGAGCTTTCGGATGACAGTCTTAAAACTATAGTGGGCCACGAGCTTCAAAAACTAATAGATAATGCCACTAAAAATGACATTATTCTCGATTTTGACCCTAATATTGAGGATTTTATTGTGGACAACATTGGAGACTCTTCTTTTGGGGCGCGCCTTATCAAACGAGAGATTCAAAATAAGATAACCGACGAACTTTCCTTAGAGTTTATCAAAAACCCTCATACTAAAAAGTATCGTGTACGCTATGATAAAAATCAAGACAAAATTAATGTAAATTTTTGATTTAGAGTGTATAATATTACTAATTATGGAAGCTTTAAAAGGCAAGAAGACTTATTTTACGGCCGGAGCGGCGATTTTGACGGCTCTGGGGGCATATTTTGCAGGTGAGGCCGATCTAGGGGTTATGATACAGTCTGTATTTGCAGCTCTTATGGTTGTGTTTCTGCGTCATGGCGTTTCCTCTGAGGCGGAAAAGGCAGCACCAGATAAACCAGCAGCTTAATTTTCGCTATGGCCCTTAACAGCACACCATGTCAAGTCAATAGCGGCACTACTATTGCTGATCCGGGTACAACCACGGATGGCTTTGAGGTTAAAACCAAAAGAAATATTTATATTGTCGCCGCTACTGCTGCATTTACGGCTAACAGTGTCGCTTGCAATCCTGCGACGGTTCAGGGGGTTAATTTTGGAAACAACCCTTTCTTGGTGACAGGTGCTGTTTCTGGTGCTACGGCTGGTACTATTTGGTATTACATTCAGTAATGCCACTACCAACAAAGCGTACTGACGAACCTCGCGATAAGTTTATCTCTCGCTGCATGAGTGACGAGATGATGAATGCGGAATTCAAGGACCCCAAGCAGCGGGTGGCTGTTTGCAATAGTCAGTTTGAGCAACGAAAAAAGAGCAAAGGCACAGCTAGTTGGGACGATGCCCGTAAAGGTGACATATTAGGACTTTTATAATAGAGTAATTTTTACTTGACTTTTTTAGTTAAAACCATAGTATTTTTATATGAGTTCGAACTTAAGTACTGAAAGTCCCGCTGATACCAGTGGTAATGTGGGCACAGGAGGCACCCTCAAGGATCTCAAGACTGATTTTGCCAATTTGTTAATCAATCGGGTTACTTTGGGCGAGTGCTTGAACGTTATCCGTGACGCTTGTGTCGCAAGAGCTGGCGACCTAGTCGACGAAGCCGACGAAGCGACATTAGAAAATATTAAAAAGGATGTAGCTGCCTTTGGTTCTGCCGGGTCTGCGGGCGAGGCAGGGGAAAGTCCTCCGGTAAACGTGGGGGATGGTAGCCCTTCTTCTGTTTCTCCTGAGACTAGTGGCGATGCTGGGACTAGCGGCGATGCTGGGACTAGCGGCGATATTGGCGCTAGTGTGGACGAATCTGCCGAATCAACTAGAGAGAGAATTGAGCGCCGAGCAGCTGAGCGCGCTGCTGAAGGCGACGCCTCAACCAGTGAAGTTCCAACCGGTCATTTTGCTGGCAACGCTTAGTTATTTGTTGTAAAGTTATTAACTTCCAAGCCACACTTTAGTGTGGCTTTTTTGTGGAATAAGAGAGAGAAGATTATATAATCAGGCACAATGAACGTAGCTATTTACAAGCCCAACGCCAAGCAAACCGGTAATGCTTTTAATTTTCAGATTTCTACCAAAAAAGATGTCACCTTCTATGTAAACGCTATCCAGCAACACAGTTGGAATGCGAAAACCAAGACCGGCTCTTTTGTGCAAAACAGAGAAGATCCCGATAAGAATATTAGTTTTAAATTAAACGAATTTGAACTTGGGGAAATGCTATCAGCATTCGAAGGGCGTTATGCGTGGGACGCCTTTCATTCTTTCAACGATAATAAAACCATTATTAAGCTTGCCCCATGGGACAAAAAGCGCACCTCTAAAAGTAAAGATGGCGAGCAGTCTTTTGTTGTTCCGGCATTTGGAATTTTAGTAACACGCAACGGAAATCAAACCTTTAGGCTTCCTTTGGAGCCGGGTGAAGTGGAAGCTCTAAAAAGATTGATTTATAAATACTTTGATATTTTATTCCAAAACAGAGAATTTCAAAGTAAGGACAATACGGCCGACGGCCACCGCCCTTCGCCCAAAAAGAGCGCTCCGACCAAAGCCGAAAAAGCCCCCCCTCCTGAAGAAGAAGACGATGACGCGCCATTTTAAGTGTAAATTATGATGCCCAATTTACGGGAATACATGGAAGAAGAAAATAAAAAAAATATGAGTAACAAAGAAAATTTACCCGAGGGTGTATATGAGGCTACCCTAGAAGAGCCCCAGTCCGCACCTCAAGAAGAAACCACAGAAGAAACCACAGAAGAGGCTACAGAAGAGGCTACGTTTGACGCTGAGGCCTTTACAGATGACGACCTAGGGGTAGACATCCCTGATATTCCGCTGCCCTCAGAGGCCCCTCCAGAGGACAAGGTGGAGGACAAATTTGAGTCTGCTTATAAGTTTGCCATTGTCGGGGTAGGTCAAGGCGGTTCGAGATTAGCTGAAACCTTTTGGAAGTTGGGGTATAGGCGAGTTGCTGTGATTAATACCGCTCCTCAAGATCTAAAATCCGTTAAGGTTCCTGTTGCAAATAAACTTTTAGTTGGAGGCAAGGGAGCAGGAAAGGATCGCAAAGTAGCTGAAGATATCTTTAAAGAAAGTCGAGAAGATATTCTAGATTTTCTTAAACGAACTTTTAAAGGGGGTTTCAATAGGGCTTTAGTATGTATTGGAGCCGGTGGAGGCACGGGTGCGGGAGGTGGTCCTATTGTGATAGATATTGTTCACGACCTTTGTCAGACCTATGGTATAGAAAATGCAGATACAGATGCTCGTGTTGGGGCTGTAGTTGCCCTTCCCACTCGAGCTGAAGGTTCTAAAGTTCAATCCAACGCAAAACAAACAGCGGAGGCGTTAATCAATTTTTCTCAGAAAGGCACCCTTTCGCCGCTTATCATTTTAGACAACGAGAGAATCAAACAAATTTATCCTAAATTATCTGTCAACAAGTTTTGGGGTACCGCAAACACGAGCATTTGTTCTTTATTTCATTTGTTTAACAAGATTGCGTGTCAGGATTCCCAATACACGGCTTTCGATAGCGCAGACCTTGATACTGTTTTTTCATCTGGCATTATATCTTTCGGGGCCGTTCCGGTCTCTCGTGAAGGCGAAGCTATTGAGGAGACGGATATTAGCTATGCTGTTAGAGATAACTTGAAGAAAAATATTTTAGCCAACATTGAAGTTTCCACGGGGAACGTGGCAGCATGCGTAGTCATAGGAGACCGCCAAACTCTCGACAACACAGCTCAAGAAAGCTTGGAACATGGCTTCGAGCAATTAAGTCGCTTGCTAGGAGAGGGTTCCACCGTTCATCGGGGTATTTATCATACTCCCAAAAAAGGATTGGTAGTTTATACCATTATAGGCGGCATCAAGGCCCCTGAACAATTATTTGATTACCATTTGTAATTTTTCATGGACCGAAAAAAGAAGATTCTCATCCACAGTAATCACTGCAAGGCTTTTACTGGGTTTGGGAAGCACAAGAAAAATCTTTTAAAATATTTACATAAAACTGGTAAATATGAAATAGTAGAGCTTTCTAATTCTAAACACAAAAACGAGCTGCCCAACACCCCGTGGAAGTGTCATGGCACTCTCCCCAATAACAAGAAAGTATTGATGGAAATTGCCAAGGATCCCAACAGACAGCGTAACGCCGGTTACGGCCATGAATTAATCAATGAAATAATAGAAGAAGAAAAGCCCGACATTTATTTAGGGATAGAAGATATTTGGGCTTTTACAGGGTTTACCTCCCGAATATGGTGGGATAAAATCAATTCTATCATTCATACCACCTTGGATAGTGTGCCCCTTCTTCCCGAATCTATCCAAGCGGCTCCCAAAATCAAACACTATTTTGTGTGGGCTTCCTTTGCGCAACGAGAGCTCGAAAGAGTGGGGCATACACATATTAAAACCGTGAGAGGTTCATTGGAAACTAAAAGTTTTTTTAAACTTGAAGATAAGGATCGAGCGATATTGCGAGAGAAGTTTGGACTGACTAAGAATTTTGTCATTGGGTTTGTTTTTAGGAATCAACTTAGAAAAAGCGTTCCCAACCTACTGGAAGGTTTTAAAAAATTTAAGTCCGCACATCCTGCCGCCGACCCCAAACTTTTGTTGCACACCCATTGGTCGGAAGGATGGGATATTCCAACCCTTATTAAAGAAAAAGGGTTGGATAATAATGATATTGTTACAACTTATTACTGTCCCCAATGTAAACAATATTCCGTTAAGCCCTATGAGGGACAAGGAGGAGAGTGCCCTTCGTGCTACACGAAAAACTCTCTCAATACAACCAACATTAAAGACGGTGTTTCTGAAAAACAGCTTAATGAAATTTATAATTTAATGGATGTTTATTGCCATCCGTTTACCAGTGGTGGCCAAGAAATTCCCATTCAAGAAGCTAAGCTCACAGAACTTATTACATTAGTAACCAATTATTCCTGCGGAGAAGATTCGTGCGTTCCAGAGAGCGGAGGACTTCCTTTGGAATGGGCGGAGTATAGGGAGCCGGGAACCCAATTTGTGAAAGCCTCTACATCGGCCACTTCGATTTGTGAACAATTAAAAGTTGTCTATAATATGGACCACAAAGAACGCGAAATTTCTGGAAAACAAGCTCGAGATTTTGTAATTAATAATTATTCTATTGAAGTGGTGGGTAAGTTTTTTGAAGATTTGTTCGACGAACTGCCCCTTATTGATTGGGAAAAAATAGACCTTGATGTTACCAACGAAGAAAAGAGAGACCCAGATTATCGGCCTAATAAAGACATGGGTAATAGCGAATGGTTGTTAGATATATACAAAAACGTTCTCAAAATGAGTGTGGATACGACCGATAACGGTTATAAATACTGGATGAATGAATTTATTAGAGGCAAAGACCGTCAGGCCATTCTTGATTTTTTCTGCCATACAGCTCGCAAAGAAAACAGCGAGCTTTTTAAAAAAACCCTAAAGGAAACAGTGGAACTAAGCCGTCCCAATAAAAGAATTGCTTACGTTATGCCCGAGCATGAAGAAGATGTTTTTTTAAGTTTGAGTATTGTTAATTCTCTCAAGAAGCTTTATCCTGAGCACGATATTTACTTCTTTACGATGACGAAGCACTTTCAGCTGGTGGACGAATGTGCCGCTATTTATAAAGTTTGTGAATTTTTTCCTGAAATGGATGATTGTTTTTATTTTGAAGGAAGAGCAGATGAAGAGGGTCTATTCGAAATGGCCTTTTTGCCATGGCTAGAAACTAAAAGAGCTTTGAATTATACTCGCCATGGTAAAGACAAGTTACAGTTTGACCTCAAATGAACATTCTCGAAAAATATAGCGTCAACTGTGGAGTAAAAATTGGGCGCGCTAGCCCCGCTTCTTCTTATTTTCCCCTGAAGGACCAGCGCTACATCGTGATTGACGACCGAAACAAATACAGTAGCAATATATATGAGCTTTTTTCTGACGTGTTGGCTCATATCCAAAAAAGCCTCGATGAAAAAAACATTAAAGTATATAGTTTTAATATAAACGAAAAAAATTTACTCCCCGGGACGCAGCCCTTTGTTAACTTAACAAAAAAACAAGAGGCCTACCTTATCAAAAATTCTATGCTTACAGTTTCATGCGACAACCTTTCTGTTTATTACGCTTCCGCTTTGAATGTGCCAAGTATTGGCCTTTATTCAGCTTACCCAGCCGCTTGTACAGAGCCCCTGTGGGGCACCAAGCACACTTCCATTGAAAGTGATTGGTTGGGACGCCTTCCTTCCTATGGGGTAGAGGAAACCCCTAAGGCTATCAATTTTATCAAACCGGAACAAGTAGCTTTAGCAATTTTAGATAAATTAGGCCTTCCTCCTACCTTTAGCGTGGAAACCATATATATGGGAGATCTTTATCCTACTAAAATTGTTGAAGTGATTCCCGATTTTACTACGGCGCTGGATTTCCTGCAGGGTAGAGCTATTAATTTACGGGCTGATTACCATTTTAACGAGGAATTGGTTGTTCATTGGCTTCAGGGCCGTGTCGTGAATCTGTTAATCGATCGCCCCATTAGTGTGAACTTATTAAAATATTTCAAAAAAAATATAGCGCAGTTGACTGTCAATATTAACGAAAGCTTTTCGGAAGAATATTTGACCGAAGCTAGATCTACGGGGGTTCCTTTGGAAATTTTCTGCGAAAACAAAGAGCAATTGACCGATTTTAGATTTAAATTATTTGATTTTGACATAGAAGAAAGTATCTTCAAGTCTAAAACAGACCTTGATGAAAGTATAAATAAATTTAATAAAAACACTCAATTTTTGTCTGGTAAAATTTTAATTAGCGAAGGTCAAAAATATTCATGTCTTGAAGCAAAAAAGCAAAAAAAAGTCTTGACAGGAGACCCCGAAGTAGTGTATGATACACAAGACTTTTGGAAGGAACTGGATCACTACAGACTTTTTAACAATATATGACATATAAGCGAAACGAAGAAGGGCTTCTCACAGGGGTAGACTACAAATTCAACGACGACGGTTCAGTAGACTGGCGCGCCATGATCGACCCGAAACACCTTTACCCCAATAAGGGATGGTTTGAGTCTCGTGGAGAACCAATGCCGCGCTCTTCAGAAGGTTTGGCTGACCATCAACTCTTGATCAAACTGTCAGGCATTAAAGAGTTGGCTAAGTTACGAGGGTTTGATGGTGTTCGTTATGAAGTTATTAAATGCGAGAAAGATCATGTTGCTATCAAATGCCACATAGCTTGGATACCAAATTTTGAGTCCGGCATGTATTACTCTCTTAAAGAGGGGCACGAAAATTACTTTAATAGCCGAGTGGCATTTGAGGATATCGCAAACGCAACAATTGACAACACTAGCAACTTTGCTCAGAAGTTTTTGGAGACGATCGCTGCCAACCGTGCCTTTGTGCGCTGTGTTCGTAATTTTTTGAACGTTCATATCGTTGGGGCCGACGAAATAGATAGCTCCCAAGGGGCCTCAGTTCCTTCGGCGCCCCAAGAAACCAAACGTCCTGAAAAACTATCTCCCATCAACTTACTAATGGAAAAAGTAGACCTTGGGCCGGAAGATTTTTCTACCTTTAGAGACATTTTGCGCGGCCTATGGAAGAGCAAACAGTATCAAAATGAAAAAACAGGCGAGTGGGAAAGTTGGGATGACATTCCTAAGCGCGAAGTAGTTAAAATTTTAGGAGTCATTGAATAATGTATTTATTTTGTATTGTTTTTGCCTCTGCCGTTGCCCTGTGGCTTATGAACAGAAAAGGCAACGAAGATGACGATAACGGGAATATTTGGAACTAATATTCAAAACCCTGTGAATCAAAAAAATTTTTCAAAACGAATTAAAACAATAGTGGACTATATATATTGTGAAACTAGATTTATGAATATCAATGTAATAAACAGAACGTCAACCCAAAAGGTTGCCCTTAAGGTATGTGAAGAAAAGCGCCCCCAATTCACAAGAGTATCGCCGATTTGGCTTGACAAGCTCAACAAGGACGTTATACTTCTAATAGAAGATAGAATCTTACATAACACTAGCAAACAAAAAACATTAAGATAAAATATGAATAAGAATATGGACAACAACACCAAGGAATCCGAATGGAAAAAGCGTGAGCGCGGAGCGCTCTGGAAGAAGGAAGGCAAAAGCCAGAACTACCTGACAGGCGTCATTAAAAGCTTAGACGACATGGGACAGGAGGTAAAAAGCAAGGTTATTGTTTTTGCTAACAAGAACAAGACGAGCGAGAATGCCCCCGACTTCATTATCTATGAGTCGAAAGAGATGCCCCAAACAGAGTCATCGGATACCACTTCTACAACTGGCATGGACATGGGTGGTGGTGCAGACACAAACGAAGAAATCCCAGCTTTGTTGAAGTAAAATGACAAACACTCTTTTATCCGAACAAATCTCAAATATGGCGGATACGCTGGTTTCCTATAAGCCCAAATTTGGGAGCGAGGAAGATCTGGAAGAATACATTTACTCCGTTAACGAAGCGGTTCTTGATTTAGAAAAAGTACAAGAACAGTTAGGTGAATAAGCGAATCGATTGGATTAGGTATGCCCTTGACCTTGCTAAGGTAGCTGCTACTCGCAGCGAAGATCCTCATGTTAAGGTCGGGGCCACTATCTTGCGGAAAGACCACTCTGTAGCCTCTCTAGGCTACAACGGAGTACCCTCTGGAATTAATATCAAATGGGCGGACCGTAACGAACGGCGCAAACGGGTGATTCACGCAGAAATTAATGCGTTGCGATATATTAGGCCTGACGAGGGCCACATTTTAGCATGTTGCTTGTCTCCTTGCAGGCATTGCATACAGGCAATCGCATCTTATGGTATTAAGATTGTATGTTACGAGGAAGAATACGATAAAGATGAATTTGCTTTTGAATTAGCGAAAGAATTTGGTGTGAGTTTGTGTAAATATGTCGAAGGCATATATGACCAATGAAAGTTATCTGCAAACTGCGCGAAACAAACATGGAGGCTGCCCACGATAAAATCCCGGGGTATTTTGAAGGGGAAATCCAAGGCAACGGTATTTTTAAAATTACCTTGAGTGACGGCAAAAAATACGTTCTTGATTCTAAAAATACAATTTTTACTTCTGATAAGTTTTTATTAGAGGGGCACATTGCCAACGATCAAGAGTTTTTAGGCCGCGCAGTGATAGAGGTATGCGCGTTTATATGATGTGCATCATTTTATCCTACAATTGGAAAAAAATATCTCTCCGGACGACTGTATGGTTGCTTTGGACGATTTTATATCTAGCATCATTGACTACCACGTTTACAACCCCTCCCCTTCCCTAGAATATTTATTTTCTGAAAAGTCCCTTCTAATGCAACAGTTGACCTCCAAAATGAAACATATGCAAACAAATAATCACATTTTTTTAGTTATCTCCGAATAAAATGTTGACATTTCTCATTTTTAAGTTAAAATTTTTACATAGAAAACATTGATATGAGCCCGATATTAGAAACAGAAACGGATGCTCCAGCGATGCTGGTTAGTGCAATCGAATCAGCCAACTCCGAACAAGTGGACACGCTGTGGAGCATTTTAAAGTACAAAGAAATTGGTATCTTCAGAAAGATTAAGTGCATGACTCACGTCTTAGGGCTGGATTTTACTCAAGTAGTTGAGGACTTGCCTAAAGACGATGAGGGACGCGTTTTAGACTATAAGACGCGCCACATGATTCACGACATTTTAATCAAAGTATCTTAAAAAATGACTGATATTACACCTCAGGACGTTGGCTCTTATATCGTAAGAGATAAGCGTGGCACCTACATGAGCGGCTATAGCCAGAAGCTGGGCGAGCAAAAAGCTCGGTTGTGGGCTCGAGATTGCGCTAAGCGATCAAAAGGAGTCCTTTATTTTCGTCAAAACGAAGGGGAGGCTGAAGAGGAGCTTGAAAGTTTCTTGGCCCCTCCTTTCAAAAAAAGAATCTAAACAATTGCGCGCTTTTATTCACTTGGCATCTTCCTCATTGGGGGACACCTTAGGATGGATGCCTCAGGCAGAGGAATATAGGCTTACAAATAAAAGTGAGGTGGATATCAGGGTAACCCCTCGTTTGGTGGACTTGTTTGTTTCTGTTTATCCCTTTTTAAATTTTGTTCCCGAGAAAAAAGGAAACTATGAGGCTTCTTTCTCTATCGGCTGCCACACGCCTAACGATTTCACAACTCCCCTTATTCAAGTAGCAACAGAGTGTCTCGGCCTTCCGTTCCAAGAAATTAAACCCCAAATATCCCTTCCTCCAAATTTAAAAAACAACTTTAGAAAAAAATATGTTTGCATTGCCACCCAATCCACAGCCCAATGTAAATATTGGAACAATCCGACGGGGTGGGACCAAACAGTTGATTATTTACAAAGCCTAGGGTATGATGTTGTCTGTATAGATGAGTATGCACGATTTGGCACCGAAGCACACTGGAACGATACGCCAGCTCATTCGATCAGGAAAAATAAATTTGACGATGACCCTGATATTCCACTCACGGAACGTATTAATGATTTGTATTTTTGTGATTTTTTTATTGGGCTTGGTTCAGGACTTTCGTGGCTGGCGTGGGCACTCAATAAGCCTGTTGTACTAATATCGGGGTTCTCTGCCCCTAAGGCTGAATTTTATACTCCCTATCGGGTAATTAACGAAAATGTTTGTAATTCTTGCTGGAACGATATGGAATGCATGCCGTTTGATACTGGTGATTGGATGTGGTGCCCTCGACACAAGGGAACTTCTCGTGAATTTGAATGCAGTAAAGAAATAACTTTTGAAATGGTTAAAAAACAAATAGACCGGCTGTTATGAAAATCAAAGCACATTGCCCTTTCTTGGGTCACACGGGGTACAATGCGCACACCCGAGGTTTCTTTACTGCCCTTAGCAAAGTGATTGATTTGCGTGTTGATAATTATACTTGGTGTGATGATCGCCACAATTATCTTAGCGCAACGCAAAAAAGAATTGTTTCGGAGATTACCTTGACGGGAGCCAAAGGACAGGAAAACCAATATCCTCCCGATTGGAAAGAAGAAATAGAAGATTTTCAATATGATGTGGATATTGTGTTGCACGAACATAACCATAAGCATTTTTGGAGGGATTACAAAAAGCCCAAAATAGCATATACTGTTTGGGAAACAGATAGGTTTGATGCTAATTTTTTTAAAAAACTCCTCGAATACGAGGAGCTCTGGGTGCCATCGCAATGGCAAAAAGATTGCGCTATCGAACAGGGTTACCCCTCCCAACGGGTTAACATCGTTCCGGAAGCAGTAGAACCTGATTGTTTACCTAGCCCCAATATAAGCCCAGACGATTCTATTTTTACTTTTTGTCTACTTGGGAGGTGGGATCACCGTAAATCAATAACCGAAATTTTACAGTGTTTTATTGAATTGTTTGGCAATAATCCCAAGGTGCAGCTGATAGCTTCAATAAACAACCCTTGTGCTACTGACAATCTTTCCACAAAAGAGCGAATGGAGAAAATGGGATGGGGAGACGTTAATAATATTATCCTTAAGTCTTTTCCTGATAGAAAGGAGTATATTGAAATTCTCCAAAGTAGCCACGTTTTTTTGTCTTGCGCGCGTTCCGAGGGATGGAATATCCCCCTGATCGAAGCAATGGCGTGTGGCACACCTTCCATATATAGTGATTGTTCTGGCCAAACAGAATTCGCCCAAGGCAGAGGCATCCCTATTCGTATTTTAGGCAAAGAGTTGGCTCGCGCAGGAACCACTGCGGTTGCTAGTCAATTTACTTCGGATATGCCCGGCCATTATTTTAGCCCAGATTTTGGGCATCTGAAAAAGAAAATGCAGTATTGCATAGATAACTATGACGAGCTTAAGACGAAAGCTCTCAAGGAATCGGTAGAGATTAGATCCCAATATACGTGGGCAAATGCTGCCCTTATTGCTTCGAAGCATTTAGAAAACTTTGCTTCTACTTATAAGGTTTCCCCTTCTTCCAATAAAAGGAACGTTCATGTCCTCCTAAGCGCTGATGATAATTATTTAAAATACGCTACAAGCTGTATAGCGTCTATCAAAAAACATTCTAATTATAATATAGTTTTATATGGGTACGATACAGATTTTCAAGGGCGCGCTACACCCCTTGATGTTGAAATTCGGCGTTTGCGCCGGTGGCCCCTAGCAAAAAACGGTCAAGATCTAGGGATTATGGGCTCACGCATTTCTATGTGTTTAGATGCTCTGGCGCAGAGGCCGCATGATTTGTTTATTGTTGTTGATTGCGATATGGTTGCAGTTAAAGATTTAGATTCATTTTTCAGCCAACAGTTTGATCGGCTGGAAAACTACCCGCTTCACCTAACATACAAGCATGATAACCTTATTCACTTTAACATTAAACCGGATGGCTCTAAGACTGAAAAGGGGCACGGTGACGAAGCCGCTTCCGTCTTTGGCATAAAGGAGAGAGGGTGCAATCTAGACCATCCTGTTAATTTTACTATTGCCCATGGAATTTTTGTTTTTGACAAAAAGTCTAAACCCTTTTTGACTGAGTTGCTCGACTTGTCAGTAGACGCCCTAAGCAAAGAACCGTCTTATCTTGTTGATGATTTAGCTCTAGAGTCCGAAAGAATAGAAAATGCATTGTTTTGGAAATATGGCTTTATGAAGCACCTTCCCCTTTCTTGGGTTTCCCGCGACGAAGATAATGATTTTCTTAAGCCAGAACTCAAAAAGTATATCAACGAAGGGTTTGATATCGTTTATACCCATAAGGACCGGCGCTCCTATGACATTCGTCCAGAGCAGGTTTTGTTTTTGCATGGCAAGTTTTCGGTGCCTATTTTATCTAAATTAATGATCGTTGCTCATCCGGATGATGAGACTATTTTTGGATTCACTGAACTCAATGTGGATAACAAGTGGAAGGTTGTCTGTGTTGCCCCGGATGCTCGCCAAGAAGATTTTTGCAAGGCCATGCGTTTTTATGGTATTAATAACTATGAAATATGGGACTTTCATTCTTCCCTCACAACCGACGTCCCCCATCCCCTTTTAGATAAAAAAATAAAGAATTTGCTTGGAGAAAAAAGATGGGATAAAATTGTAACCCATAATCCCGTTGGGGAATATGGCCACCGTCAGCATAAAAATATTTTTGATGTAGTCCAAAAACACTGTGATGATTTTTACGTATTTTGTAAGACTCCCAACCCACTTAGCGCCTCGGAATTAGAACGCAAGCGCGAAGCACTCAACATATATGAATCAGAAGATATTATTTCCCAGCTCGAGCAACTAAATGGGGACTGGTTTATATGTAATGATATGTCTACTAATTACATTGAATACGGAAGCGTAGAAAAATATGACGCGTCCAAAGACACCTCTCCTTTTATTAACTGCTACGACAAAACCAGCACCCCTAAAAAGAAAGGGTTAAAAGAGGTTTTTTTGATTACGAGCTATTGTGATACCGACGAAAAAATAAAAGCCCTTCAGGGGTGCCTTGATAATTTAAAATCTTTTGATATTCCTATATGTTTTCATGATGCTTACGGGCTAAACGATCCCCCACAGGTAGATTACTATATTAGAGACACATCCAACCCTATGCCGGACCTTTATGCCAGAAGTCTCTATACGTGCAAGGAGATATGTCCTAACGTAATTATTAATAGCCATTCGTTAGATTATGGGGCTGCAGCGATGCATCAAGCCAAGACCGGAATTTTATATTTAGACTCCTTGGGGTATGAATTGGTTCATCTTTTAAATTATGATGTTTTTGTAGATTATGATTTTTTCACACAAACATGTCAACCCCTTGCATACAATAACAATGTGGTGTTTTACCGGTGGGGAGACACCCGCGATAGGGGGCTTAATAGTGGCTTTTACAGTATGCAGACAAAAGCATGCAAGGAAACGTTGAGTTCTATGAGCATCGCTGATTATATAGCACAAGTTCCTCCTGACGGCCATTTTGAAGATTACCTAGAAAAGAAAATATCCAACTCGGATATTCTTAATATAGAAACCGTCCCTTTTGAAACCTATAAGAATTTGATTTATGATCAAATGAGTACCTTTTGTGGCCCTAAAAAAGAAAGAGATGGGACGTTTGATTTTTTAAAGGTTTTTGAGCAATGGACCTCCAATCAAGCTCATTTTTGGCTAGGAAGAAAGAAATCTCTTGATACCCCAGAAAACGGGGTTATATCTGTGATATTCTATGACATCAAGGAAAATTTTAACGCAACCTTAATTGTTAATGGGCAAACTTTTGATAAATTTGTATGCGCCCCTCATGGAGAGGAGTATTTTTTGCTAGAATCTACCATTAGTGGTAATGATGCCCATTCTGCGTCTGTCTTAATTGACGGGGAAGTTGCCCTTCCTGAAAATAATGATTGCATTGCTTTAAATAGCATTGAATTTATCGATCATAATTAATGAAAAACAAAATACTACTACCACTTATTACCTACGGGGGTACATGTCATACTGAATTTGCGATGGGAGTAATGGGTACTTTATTGGAAGTGCAGCGGCGAGGCGATATTGATATGGTTATTTCTCCTATCGTTTTTGAGAGTTTAATTAGCCGAGCACGTAATGCGGCAGCTGCTTGGGCGTTGTCTAGTGATTATAGTCATTTGTTGTTTATTGATTCAGATATTGGTTTCGATCCTCAAGATGTTTTTAAGTTGATAGAATCCGATCAAGATGTAGTGGTGGGAGTTTATCCTAAAAAATATTACAGTCGCCAGAAAATGGAGGCGTTAGCAAAACATTCTCCTCACGTCTTCAATGATAAAGAAGAATGGAAGTCTCTTGCTACCGACTTCTCTACTGAATTTACTCCTGCGTGTTTCGAAAAGGCCAAAAGAGGGGAAATGTTTGAGGTGAATTACGCAGCGACGGGCTTCATGTTAATTAAAACAACTGTTTTCAGAAAAATCATTGACAAGCGCCCCGATTTGAAGTACACTAATGACGTGGATGGCTACATGTCAGCAGATCCAGATACTTTTTATGATTTTTTTCCAGTTGGAGTGAACCCCTCAAATAAAAAATACGAAAGCGAGGATTACGGATTTTGTCAATTGTGGCGATCTATAGGGGGTAAAATTTATGTTATGCCGGGCATTAAGCTTCAACATACCGGAAGAAATCATTATCCCGGGGATATAGGGGCCCAAGCCGGTTTATTTGTAGCCAAATAATTTTATCATGTCGAAACAAAACAAACACAAGCACACGGCCAGACGCCCCCACCTTCAAGGTCGTTCAGGCGGTCAACGACATTCGTCCTGCAGAAAAGACAAGAAAACCAATCAAATGACTCTCGCCGAAGTTCAAAAAAAGATTGAGTTCTTAAAAGGGCGCAATGAATACAATAGCGGCAACAAATACGCTAACGACTTAACGGACAGATTTTTAGAGCTATTAAACAAAAATGAAAGACCAACTACTTAATACTATCGCCGTACATAACGTAAGCCAATATCACCACGCTAAAACTAACTTAGATAATTACTTAGCTAATCCCGCGGCTATTGGAGAACACCCCGACATTGTCACCGAAGCAATTAAGCTCGTAGAAACTATGGAGGCAGCGGAATCCAACCTTCAAACACTAAATGCGGCCTATGGAACCGACTATACAACAGCAATCTAAAAATAAACAACTCTTTCAGCCCACCCTTGAGCTTGCCCATTGTTTTTCGGAGCATTTGATATCCCAAGGGATAGATGTATGGTTAGAGTATGGGTCGGCTCTGGGGGCGGCTCGAGAAAAAGGGGTTATAGAAGGGGATACGGATATAGATTTGGGGATATGGTGGAAAGATTGGGATAAGTTTAAGAATATAGTCGTTAGTGGAGAAATACCCTCTTCTTCCCCTTTTGTTTTTAATTTTCGTACGAATTTGGTGGATGGCTCTGGTTTCTTTGAAGGAACTGACAATAAAGAGGAAAGAAGTGGGGAAATGTGTAAAATTGAAATCCCGGAAAACGAGGTGTTTCACATTGATATTTATGGATTTGAAGAGTATGGGGACACTAAATCTTCCGCCATTATTTATAACAAAGCATTTCGGTCTAAACTTTACTACCAGAAAAACCTTCGTTCAATAAAATTTGATGGGTTTAACTTTTACATTTCTAAGTATAATGAAAAATATTTAGATTATTTATATAGAGACGCCGGAGCAAAAGGCCAAACTTGGAGGCGCCCTATTGGTAATTACAACTGGATAACCCAGATGCCCTCTGTATATCAACAAGACGTTGTTACTGGTTATGTCGAAGGAGTTTTCGACTTGTTTCATAAGGGCCATGTTCGGATTTTAAAAAAAGCTAAGAATAAGTTTGATAAAGTTTATGCAGCCGTCACTCCAGACGAGATCGTTAAGACTTATAAAAATAACCTCCCCATCCTTCCCTTCGAAGACAGAAAAGAGATGCTTGAGAGTTGTAAATACGTTGATGAGGTCATCAGCGCATCCCCGACTCTCGCTCCTACTATTGATTGGATGAACACAAACGGCATAGATTATATTGCAGCGGGAAATAATAAAGAAAATCCTATGGATGAATGGTACAGCGAAATCGTCAAAGAAAAGAGATTGATTCTTTTCGATGAAACCCCCGATTATCACACTACCGATTTAATAAAAATAATTTCAAAATGAATTTAAATATCTTTATCCCAGCGATTTCAGACCAAACTGTAGTAGATGATTCTATTTTGCCATTACTCCAAGAGGCTATTGCTGAAGGTCAGTTTGTTTACCCTTATTATATATCGCCAAGCCAGACAGAGAAGGCGTCTTTAGTTTTTGGTTATCTTTTTGCAGCTTGCGTTCGAAATAAAACTTTTGCTTTGGCTTTAGACGAGGATAATCCCGTAGGGTTTGAGGCTTATTTGCGCAGCCCATTTTGTGATTACTTTAAAACACCTAATGTTTATGATGGTTTGCTTACTTTTGTTTCAAAATCTTACCGAAGAAAAGGGGTGTCTACTAAGTTGCGTAAATTTTTACTCAAAAAAGGGGGCTTTAAGCAGGGTGACATATTTCGTTTTAGTGTTAAAAAAGACAATACCGGGGGGTATTTATCGGTTGACAAACTTGCAAAAGAGCTTACCATTAATATGGTAGAAACGGGGGTTACGTATGAAGGCCAACTCACTCACCAGCTTGATATTTAAGGAGTTAACAGGGAAAGACATTTTACCTGAGCAAGAAGCGTTTCTTGATGAAGTTGCCCCTATTGTGGCTGATTTTAAATATGATTTGCTTGAACCTCCCAGTTCTACCTCGGTAGCTCTCTCTGTCGCTTGCAAGAAAGACCTTTATCAAACCTTATCCAACAGTATGAGTTTATGGGGCAATAACCATTTTGTTTTTTCGGATGTGGTGCGTCAATGGCGTACCGGGGATTATCCTGCGCTCATAGCGGGGATGGGGCACCCTAAGTTTAAGGAGGGCGACCCTCGGGTGGTTGAAATAGAGCGATTAGCCACCCAACACAACCTTATCTTTCCTTCTTTAGGATCCTTTAAAGAGTTTGCGGGGCACAAGGGGCTATATGTCAATTTAGCCGGGTGTTTAGGGGTTATATTATATGATATGGGGTTCAAGGAGGATAATGTAGATTTTTTTCCTATGGTATGGAGATTTTTGGGACTGACAAAGCTTTATGGCTTTCTTAATGATGAAATTAAACTGGGAAGTGGTATAAATTGTATTAAAGAGGCTTACCGAAAGGTTTATCCGGATCGTTACGATGTTTCCAAATAGTTCCCAATTTATAGGACAACTTGTTGCCGACTTAGAGCCCATTGAGGAAACGCTCTCAAACCCTTATTTTTCCTATACCCTAGGCTTTAATATCAAACATAATGAAATTTGCCAATGCAAACTTTATATTCGTTTTTTTGATCGTGACGATTCTTTTTTAAAATTTTTTGAAATTTTTACAGACTTGAATATTAAGCAAATGGCTATTCATGATTTCCACCATGCGGAAGACATTGCTTTTGAGAAGAGCGCATTAGGCTTTAAGGGATTTACCATTGGCCTTGTGAAAGATTTTAATACTAATAGAACGGGGTGTGGATGGGGAGCTCGTGCCACAAGTATCATTAGTGGCCCTTATTTTTATGGTTATAGGTTTTTTGATGATTTTCTTTCCAGAAAAATGTACAAATACGTTACACCTAATCGACGCCTTTTCAAGTTACCTTTTATGACGGAGATGGTGGAAACACAAGAGTTATTTGGCGAAAAAGAGCATAAATATTGTTTGTGCCCAACTATAACCAGAGATAATTTAAGTGAAATTAGTCGGTCTATGGAGGGCAACTTAAGCCCTTCGTGTAAATTATATCATAATGAAATTATAGAGGCTAACCCTGCGTTGACGTTGGTTAATATGGGGATAGGCCCTAACGAAGAAAAATTGTATTATCATAACTTCAAGCGTTCGAATAAAATAAAAAATTATCTTTTAAAATGATCTATCAAAAACGCCAAAAATGTGCCATTTGTAGCAACTCCGAGTTAGAACCAGTATTGGATTATGGTGAGGTTCCAGCAGCAGGAAGTTTTCCCGTTGCAGAGGAAATAAAGAATGAACCCAAGTATCAGCTTGGATTAGAGTTTTGTGAGAAGTGTGGCTTATTGCAAACCAATAGTATTTTAGATGCGAATTATCTTTTTAAGGACTACCGTTATATGTCGTCTATTGGGCTGAGCAAACATTTCACAGAGGTTGCCGCTTCATTAAAAGCGGAATTTAATTTGAGTAGCACCTCCCGTGTGGTGGAAATTGGTTCTAATGACGGCGTTCTTCAAGTTCCTTTTAAGGATTTGGGGGTGTCGGTGGTGGGCGTTGAGCCTTCGGTTAATATTTCTAAAGTGGCCAAAGAGAAAGGGGTGGAGGTTATTAATGATTTTTTTAATTACGATACGAGTTTAAAATATTTTAAACCCAAATCTGCCGACCTTGTTGTTTCAAATAATTGTTTTGCTCATATTGATGACATACATGCTGTTTTAAAAGGAATTCAAAACATTCTTAAAGATTCTGGCACTTTTGTTATGGAGGTTCACTATGTGGAAAAACTCATTAGTGGCCTTCAATACGATAATATTTATCATGAGCATTTATATTATTATTCCCTTCACGCTCTTCGTAATCTTTTTAAACAGTACAATATGATTATTACAGATTGTTGTGAGTTGGCGGTTCACGCTGGTTCTATACGCGTTTATGTTCGACACGCGAATGAACATCTAATTCCTAGCACTCGCCTCGATCGGCAATTGGCGCGTGAAGCCGACCTTGGGCTAAAGGATATAAATTTCTATAAAAACTTTGCGACTCAAGTCAAAAATCACTGTAATACTACTATAGAGAACTTACAACAGATCAAGCAATCTGGCGCAAGAATCGTAGGATACGGTGCATCTGGTCGGGCAAATATGGCGTGCAATATTTGGGGGTTGGATTCTGAGACAATAGAATATATTGTGGACGAGTCACCAGAAAGAGCTGGGCGCTATACAGCGGGAACTAATATCCCCATAGTTAGCAAAGATCGACTAGACAATGATAATCCCGATTATGTGATGATTTTTGCTTGGAATTTTATGAACATGATAGCGAATAAATTAAAAGATAGAAACTTCAAATTGATTTGCGCCTTCCCTCACTTTGGGGTTTATGAAGGGGGCGCATTAAACCTTAACACCTTATAAGATATGAATAGTTATATTATTGGGGCAACCCTAGGCATTACCCTTTTGGTTTCGGCGGTAGGGTATTTTTTTTATAAGAAAAATGAAAAGCTTAAGGCCGAATTAACGACGATCAACCTCCAAGTGGAGAGCTATGAGAATCGTTTGGGGCAGTTAACCGAAGCGGTTGATGACGCCCAAAAAACCATGGACAGCCTACACGAGCGCAACAATGCGATAGAAGATGCCGCAGACAAAAGGAAAGAAGAGCTGGATAAGGTGCTGAGGACACACGACATAAATAAGATAGCAGAACGAAAAGCATCTCTTTTAACCCGAAAAGTGAACCGTGCCAGTGCGAAGGTCATGGAAACGTTTGAATTGTTGACTGACCCTCGATACGTTTATACTGGACCCATTGATTTTGGCGCCTCTTCGATGGAAAGGTGAGGGATTTTATTTTTATTCATGTTCCTAAAACAGGAGGAACGGCGGTACGTAAGGCTCTAGAACCTTATGCTTATATAGGATTTGGTCATACTTCCATCAAAGCCCCACGGCTAAAGCCTTATATTGAAAAATGTTTTTCTTTTTGTTTCGTAAGAAACCCATGGGATAGATTTGTAAGTGCTTATTTTTACCTTGAGCAACACAAGGAACCCGGAAAAAGCTATAAAAAATTTTACGAAATGTATATTAAGCCCTACAAAACATTTAAAGACGTGGTGATGAATATAGACGAAGACAAGGGAAATCTTTTTTTCTGGGATCACTTCGCTCCCCAGATGAATTATATCACAGATGACCACGATGATGTGGCGGTGGATTTTATAGGAAGGTTTGAAAATATTAATGAGGATTTTGGTGTGGTGTGTAAAAAAATTGGCATTCCTTCCGTAAATCTCCCCCTATTAAACACATCCCCTCACCAACCTTATTGGGAATATTATGATGACGAAAGTCGGGAGATGATTTTTCGCAAATATAACCGGGAGATAAACCATTTTAATTATACCTTCGCGTACGATGGTTAGCATTAAATATTACTGAGGTGAGAGATTTCCTTTTTATTCACGTTCCTAAAACAGGGGGAGTTTCTGTACGCAAAGCTTTAGAGCCTTATTCTTATATAGGGGTTGATGGGGAGCATACCCCTATCAAGGCGGCACAATTTGCCCCTTATGTGGGAAAGTATTTTTCTTTTTGTTTTGTAAGGAATCCATGGGATAGATTTGTCAGTTCTTATTTTTACCTTAATAGAGGGGGCGCAAACACACGGCCCGATAAAAAGGCTTACGCAATGTATATTGAGCCCTACAAAACATTTAAAGATGTTGTGATGAACATAGGCGACGACAAAGGAAACCTTTTTTGTTGGCAACACTTTGCTCCCCAGATGAATTATATCATAGACGAGCACGAGGATGTGGTGGTTGATTTTATAGGAAGATTTGAAAACATTAATGAGGATTTCGGTGTGGTGTGCAAAAAAATTGGCATTCCTTCCGTAAATCTCCCCCTATTAAACACATCCCATCACCAACCTTATTGGGAATACTATGATGACGAGAGCCAAGAGATGATTGCTCGCAAATATAATAGGGAAATAAGCTATTTTAATTATACCTTCGCTTCCAATGGTTAGTATTAGGCACAAGTGTGTTTTTGTGCATATCCCTAAAACGGGGGGCGTAAGTATTGCTGAGCCTCTTTTCCCCGCTGCCGCCCGTAGAGGGGAGATATCGAGTTACCATTCGTTGCCGGAGGCCGAAAAAGACGCGTTTAGTTATTTGGATGGAATGGGAGTGGGTTCCCCTCGGCATGGCTTTAATAAATACTGCGAAGGATCCCTTGGGCATCTGCCGGTTAAATATATTCGCGAGGAAATCGGAGAAGAGATGTTTGAAGAGTATTTTAAATTTGCTTTTGTAAGAAACCCGTGGGACAGAGCTGTTTCCCAGTTTTTTCATTTAACACAGGGCTCCGTGAGTCATGGAGAACGCCCTGATCTGCAGCAATGGTTGCGTATTTCCCGAAGCGGTGTTTATTCAAGCCCCTGCTTCGAGGAATATCTGGAAGCTATCCTACGGGCGCCCGCTCATGTGTTTTTTATTCCCCAAGTAGAATTTATTTTAGATGATGGCGGCAACCCTCTTATAGATTTTATTGGGCGTTTTGAAGATTTGCAAAAAGACTTTAACACTGTGTGCGATACAATAGGATTTCCCCGCACTCCCCTTGGGGCAGATACACACAAAACAGCCAGAAAATATAGATCTTACCATGGCTTTTATAGCTCCGCAGCAAAGGAAATGGTCGCAGAAATATACAAAAAAGATATTGAATATTTCAAATACCAGTACTAACCCCACATTGAATCTTGACTTTGCTTGGAAAGGTGCTATCATTAGTGATCTGACCTTGAAGAACCAAAATAATAATTGTCGCTTTTGTGACCTTAGTCTCCATGCGGTCATGGACACCAACGAGCACGCAGCATCTTTCCTTGATGCTTGGCCCGTGACAGAATTTCATACGCTTTTTGTTCCGCGTCGCCATGTGTTAACTTATTTTGAGTTGACGCAGGACGAGCTGCAGGGCATTCATAAGCTGATAGTATTGCAGCGAAAGCGCATTTTGGACCAAGACCCTCTGGTGGATGGTTTTAACATTGGCTGGAATTGTGGAGAAACTGCTGGCCAAACCGTATTTCATGCCCACTGTCATTTGATTCCTCGCCAAAATGGCGATAAAAATTTGCGAAGCGTTCAGTACCCCCTCCTTCATCCATGGGTATAAAAAAAAGAGCTTCTCTCGATAATGGAATATGTGAGATATGCGGTGAAGAATTTAGGGCTACTTACGATCTTGAGAGGGATTTAATGTGCGAATTAATATGGGTTCAACTAGAAGGAAAAATGATTTTAGCTTGTGACGGATGTAAAAACGAACTAAAAAATGCCAAATAATAAAATATTAGTAGTAGGAGAGGAATGCTCTGACATTTTTGTATATGGAAGTTCCGGTCGGCTTTGTCCCGATGTTCCTGCTCCGGTATTTAATGTGCGACGCTCTACCATATCGCCCGGGATGGCCGCTAATACAACTAGAAATCTTGAGTCTCTTGGACTAAAGGTGGATCTACTATCGCAGCCACAACCTATCAAAAAAACTAGATATGTTGACAGTAAATCAAATTATACATTTTTACGCGTAGATGAGGGGGAACGGTCTGTTAAACGTTTTCAAGACAACTTAATTACAGATAAAGAAATAGCGGACTATCGGGCGGTGGTTATTAGTGATTACGGCAAGAGATTTCTCTCCGAAGCCAACATTCAACGCTTTTGTGACAATAACCCCAACGTTTTTCTGGATACCAAAAAGGTATTGGGGGGTTTTTGTATAAACGCAAAGTTTATAAAAATTAACGAACCCGAATTTAAAGCTATACAGCGCGACATTCACATACCGGAATGGACTGATAAACTAATTGTAACCTTGGGAAAAAGAGGGTGCATGTATGGTAGGAAGTTTTACCCTACGAAGGAAGTAGAGATATTTGATTTATGTGGAGCGGGAGATGTTTTTCTTGCGGCTTTAACGGCTAAGTATTTGGAGACAAATGACATAGACGAGGCCTTAAAATATGCAAACAAAAAGTCAACAGAAACTGTCACACACAAAGGCGTAAGTGTAATTACTTGAAAAGATAAATAAAATGAAAATAATAACCTATATGAAGCCATCCTGTGGGTGGAGCAACGGGGTTCGTTCCGTCATGAGAAAGTACGATCTTCCCTTCGAGGATCGTGACATTATTAACGACCCCACGCAACGCCAAGAGATGATGCAGAAAACAAATCAAACCCTACAACCTTGTGTGGAAGTGGATGGGAAGATGCTTGTTGATGTAAGCGGAGAGGAGGTAGAAGCCTATCTGTTATCTAACGGTATGGTTGGCCCTAGCAACCAAGAAGCGGATGCCCCTACAAATCAGGCGTGCGGAGATGAGGTGCAGGAAACTTATATTAAATTTAAGGAAGAAATCGCGTAATAACCTTAACCCAATATGGCGCATACCACCAATGTAACTTGTGTTTGCGACCTAGAAGTTTCCAATGCTAACGAATACGAAGCCCTCGAAGAAGTTATTAAAATGATAGAAAAGAAATATGAGCTGTCTAATAAAGTTAGCATAATAATAAAAGAAACAGTAACGACAACTTCATTTGGTTGTGGTGTAAATTATGAACGAAAAATTGCCAAATAAGATGTATACGCGAGAGTTTTCAAAGGCGAACGAAAAAATGCCAAATAAGTTTATCGCGCGAGAAAAGCCAACAGTGAAAGACGAATGAAAAAAAGCGAAATAAAAGCCATAGAAGAAAGCAAAAAAGAATGGATTTGCAAATATTGCGGTCAGTCTACTTTTGATGTAGATTATGATTATTTATGTGCGCAAGACGAACATCTGGAGTGCGCTTTAATTTATGAAGGCAAAAGTGAACGAAAAAACGCCAAATAAGATGTGTGCGCGAGAGTCAAAAGTGAACGAAAAATCGCCAAATAAGACGCGCGTGCGCGAGGCTTACATTAAACCAACATGAATAAAGTTTTTTTATTATTTTTAATTATTTTGACAGGATGCGCCTCACCTCGCATTGCTCTCGAAAACAAACCCATTCCATTCGTCAAACCCCCTTTGCCAGCGGGGATTGATTTGCGTGAAGTTAATTGGCAAGTATTAAGCGTCAATACAAACGCTTGGTTTGCCCTTGATACAGAAAACTATTTAGACCTTTCAAAAAACATGGTAGACATAGCTGAATACATCCAAAAATTGCGGATTGTAACAGAACAATACCAAACCAATTACAGCAAAATGTTTCCAAATAAGACGAATGACTAAAATTGCTATTGTAAGTGGAGGGTTTGACCCCGTTCATGTTGGTCATGTTGAACTAATCAACGAAGCAAGTGCCGTTGTGAGCAACGATGGAGGGGGCGTGATTGTCATTCTTAATACTGATGAATTTTTAACACGCAAAAAAGGTAAACCGTTCATGCCATTTTTTGAGCGTCAGATAATTTTAGAAAATTTAAAAAATGTTGACTTGGTAATAAAGCCGACTGATAAAGATGATACTGTAAGAGAAACCCTCAAGTCACTTGCAAAATTGGCAGACAATGAATACAAGTTATATTTCTGTCAAGGAGGGGATAGAAAGTATGACGAAAAGAATCCCTCTGATACACCCGAACACGATGTATGTAAAGAAGTAGGCATTGAACCGATTTATGGGCTTGGAGACAAAGTTCAAAGCAGTAGTTGGCTCATTAAAAACAGTAGTAAAAACAATTAAACAAAACTTTTAAAAACTTTTTTTGTTTTGAGCTTGACTTATTTGGTGGGGGTGCTATACTTGGTTCCGTTATGATTACTCAACAGTCCGATATTAACCTCAAACAGTCACAAGACTTTAAATCCTACACCTTTGGTATTAAGGATAGTGGTCTTGCCCATATCTTCAATGTTCTGCGTAACCAGTTATACTCTGACAAGATTCTCGCAGTCATTAGAGAGTATTCCGCCAATGCGATTGATGCTCACGCAGAACTTGGCAATGAGTCCACTCCAATTAAAGTCACTCTCCCTAACAAATTAAATCTAAAGCTAAAGATTCGTGATTTTGGTAGAGGGTTGACCGAGACACAAATTAAAGAAATCTATGCGATGTACGGGGAATCCACCAAGCGTGGAACTAACAAACAAGTAGGCCAATTAGGACTTGGTTGCAAGTCAGCATTTGCTTACGGTGACAACTTTATTATCAACTCTTTTGTGGATGGCAACATAACTTCTTACAACGCTTTTATTGACCCCTCTCAAGTTGGTCGAATATCTAAACTGCATA
>Ga0114898_1000325_pt1 | contig 38913 bp, 34 predicted proteins | sample Malvired_Geostar_FD_83496 | JGI IMG/M metagenome (GOLD analysis project Ga0114898, IMG submission 83496) | Marine viral communities from the Global Malaspina Expedition - Malaspina viral metaG DeepMed_Geostar | ecosystem: Environmental > Aquatic > Marine > Oceanic | place: Mediterranean Sea...
GGATTGTCCGTCTCTTTGGCACCCGCATCTTCTACAGCGCCGCCTCGCAGGAAGCTGCAAGCGCGCCGAACCCCGGCGCATTCCTGGCCGGGTTTAGCCGCCAGCTCGACTATCGCGGCTATGGCGACGCGCTGCTTTCCACCATGAGATATTATCCGCTCGCGGGCGCCGATAACTTCTTTGCGAAAGTTGGAAAGTCGGAAATCCCCGTTCTTGCCATCTGGGGCGAAGCGGACGAAACCGTGCCTTACGAAAATGCAGAAAAACTTATGCGCCTCATGCCGCAGGCGCAGCTTCGCTCCTATTCTGGTACCGAGCACAACATCGCCTTTGCCAGGCCCGGGCTGGTAAGCGGCCTCATTGAGGATTTTCTCAAGGTGCAGGATGCGAGGGTCACATCCAGTGGTATGGGCGGCAAGCCGCGCGGGCCGCTGACGCGCCTCGAGTCACGACGCTGCGGAAGCTGCCGCCACGACGCGCCGGAGGATGGTGCGTTCGACGTTGAGCGGCCCTCCGCGGAATAGAAAAGCCACTGACAAATGAGAGTATTCGGGTAATGAAGCCGCTCATCGAAGAGCTGGAATGGGTCGCGCCGCATGATTTGTTTCGTGCCTTGGCGGCAGACCCTTTCGCGCTTTTCCTCGATAGCGCCACAGCCGGACCGGAGCACAATCCCGCATTGCACGGACGCTGGAGTTTCATTGCAATCGACCCCTTTCAGCGCCTTGTCTGGCGGCATGGCGAAAAGGAAAAACCGTTCAATCTTTTGAAGGAGGCGCTCGCCGCTCTCGCACCAGTGGAAACCGGCAGCACCACGCCGCCCTTTCCAGGCGGAGCGGCAGGGTTCTTCGGCTATGGCCTCGGGAGAACGCTGGAGCACTTGCCGCCGGAAGAGCGTCCCTTTGCCATCAACGACCAGCATTTGCCGGACATGGCGCTCGGGTTTTACGACCTCGTGCTCGCCTTCGACATGGTGCAAAGTCGCGCCTTCATCGTTTCGACGGGGCTTCCCGAAAACAAGCCTGCTGCGCGGCTGAAGCGCGCGGAAACACGCATGGAGAGCATGCGCAAGCGGATATCGTCGCTCTCAAGGCCGGCGGCTTCCATCCCGTCGGCGCTGCCAGAAATCGCCTCGAACTTCACGCGCGAAGGCTATGAGCGCGCGGTTGCACAGGTCATCGACTACATTCACGCTGGGGATATTTTCCAGGCAAACCTCTCGCAACGTTTCGAGGCGGAACTCGGCAAGGAAGATACGCCCTACGGGCTCTATTTGCGCCTGCGCGAGGCAAGCCCCGCCCCCTTCTCGTCCTTTTTCAATTTCGAAGAAGGCGCGATCGTCTCTTCATCGCCGGAGCGATTTCTCCTCTGCCGCGAAAGCCGGGTCGAAACCAAGCCGATCAAGGGCACAAGGAAACGCGGCGCAACGCGCGCTGAGGATGAGAGGCTCGCGGCCGAACTTCTCACCTCCGAAAAGGACCGCGCGGAAAACGTGATGATCGTGGACCTGCTGCGCAACGATATTTCGCGCGTCTGCGAGGATAACTCGGTGAGGGTGGACAAGCTCTGCGAGCTCGAAAGTTTCGCCAATGTGCACCATCTTGTGTCGACGGTCCGGGGAAAACTGAGCGCGGGGAAAACCTCGACAGATCTTCTTGCCGCCTGCTTTCCGGGTGGTTCGATCACGGGCGCACCGAAGCGCCGCGCCATGGAAATCATTGCGGAACTGGAACCCACCGCGCGCGGCCCCTATTGCGGCGCTATTGGTTATCTCGGTGCCGATGGCAGCATGGACAGCGCCATCGCGATCCGCACGATGACCGTGAAAGACCGGCGCGTCACCTTTCAGGCGGGCGGCGGCATAGTGGCGGATTCCGAGCCCGCTGCGGAATACGAGGAAACACTGGCCAAGGCAAGCGACATGCGGCGCGCACTCGCCGAGGGCAAAAGACACGAAGAAAAGCCACACCTGACGGGGAAGCGCGCATGATCCTCGTCATCGATAATTTCGACAGCTTCGTTCACAATCTCGCCCGCTATGTCGGCGAACTCGGCCATGAACGCCGCACGATCCGCACGGACGAAATCTCGGTCGAAGAAGCGCTGGCATTGACGCCGCAGGCCATCATTCTCTCGCCCGGCCCCTGCGGGCCCGACAAGGCGGGCATTTCCATCCCCCTCGTGAAAGCGGCGGCGGCGCACGGCATCCCACTGCTCGGCGTCTGTCTCGGCCACCAGGCGGTGGCCGCGGCTTTCGGCGGGCGTATTCTGCGCGCGGCAAAGCCTGTGCATGGCAAGCCCGCGCGCATTTATCATGAAGGCGAGGATATTTTCGCGGGCTTGCCTTCTCCTTTCACCGCCGGACGCTATCATTCGCTTGTCGCGGAGCTTCCGGCGGGCGGACCGCTTCGTGCCACCGCACATACGCAAGACAATGTGCTGATGGCGCTTGCGCATGACGAATTGCCGATATTCGGGGTGCAGTTCCACCCCGAATCCGTGCTGACCGAACACGGTCATGCGCTGCTCGCCAACTTCTTCCAGCTCGCAAAAATCGAGCCGCAGGGGGAAAGGATAAGCGCATGAAAATCTGGCTGAACGGTGCAATGGCCGATGCACGGGATGTGCGCATCGATCCCGCCGACCGGGGATTTCTCCTCGGCGACGGCCTTTTCGAAACGATGCTGGCGCTGCATGGGCATATCGTGTTCGCAGACGAGCACATGCTGCGACTTGGAGCGGCCACGGATTTAATCGGACTGCCGCTCCCCTGTTCTCTCGCCGAAATCGAGATGGCATGTGCCGACCTGCTGGACGAAAACGAGCTGGACGAAGCGCCTCGCGCCTCGCTCCGCGTGACCGTGACGCGAGGGCCCGCGCCGCGCGGTCTCGCATTGCCGGCAGCGCCGAAGCCCACCGTGCTCATCACCTGCGCGGCAATAGGAGAAGCGCCAATGCGAATGTCACTGGTAACAGCAACGCCGAGGCGCAATCCGTGGTCGCCTTCATCGCGGCTGAAGGCGCTTCCCTATCTCGACAACCTGCTTGCAAAGGAAGAAGCACGGGAGAAGGGCGCGGACGACGCACTGCTGCTCGATACAAACGGCAATATCGCCTGCACGAGCGCCGCGAATATTTTTCTCTGGGAAGGCGACAGACTTGTCACCCCCTCCACGAATTGCGGCATCCTGCCCGGCATCACGCGCGCGGCCCTGTTCGAACTCGCACCCGAGATCGGGATTGAATTAAGGGAAGAGGAAATCGCGCCCGCACAACTGGCGCGCATATCCGGCGCTTTCGTGACGAACAGCCTTGTCGGCATTGTGCCGGTCACGAATATCGACGGGCGGGACATCCCCGCCCATCCGATGACAGCCCGCCTCGCCGCGGCATACGAGCTTCTGCTCGACGCCGCGGAGGAAGAAGACTGAGATTATTCGCCGACGGTGAAGTCGCGGCGAGCTGCCGTGATGGTGACGGTAAACCCGGCAATTACGTCAAACAGCGCAAACAGAACCAGCGCGAAGAAGGTGGAGGTGCCGAACTGCGGCAGCACGATGAACTGGACCAGCGCGATCAGCAGGACCAGCATCGAAAGTGCATGATTGACGATGGTGGATGCGCCCGTCTTCGTCGCATTGACAAGCTCGAGAAAGAGCAGGAGCAGACCGACATAAACGATGAGGTCGCCGACCGAGAGCGTCCACACCGCGCCCGAAATCAGCGTGATTGAAGTGATCTGCGATTCCATCGACAGCCCGGTCAGATAGACGACGACATTATAGATGATGATGACGATCGCCATCAGCGGCAGCGTACCAAGCATAGTTGATCCCTCTCATTGCCCCACGAACTGGTCTCTTATGTGCCAGTCTAACACAGCTTTAACACCATAACCCGGCCAGATGACTGTTTGCCGATAAAGCCGGAATGAACTGCTGCATACGAACAACACCAGGGAAAAACCCCAATTGACCTCTGCATCGCATCATTTTTCAGGAACTTACCGTGAAGCGCGCGCCCGTTTTCTCGATGCCGCGCGTGCGGTGGGAGCGCGCGTTAACCATCACGAGCACCCGCTGAAAGGGCCCGAAGGTGAAACGCTGGCGACCGATGTCGCATGGATGGGGCCGGAGGATGCAACCCGTATTCTTGCCATCGGCTCGGGTACGCATGGCGTCGAGGGCTATTGCGGCTCGGGTGTGCAGACGGCGCTTCTTTCGGAAGGCTTTGCCAACCAACTGCCCGGGAGCACGGCGCTTGTTTTCGTCCATGCCATCAATCCTTACGGCTTCGCGTGGAACCGGCGCGTGAACGAGGACAATGTCGACCTCAACCGCAACTTCATCGACCACGCGAAACCGCATCCTCAAAACCCGGGCTATGAGGAACTGGCGGATGCGATCAACCCGCGCGACCTGTCCCCGGAGGCAATGGCGCAGAGCCGCGAGCGCATGCGCGCCTATGCCGAGAAGCATGGCCAACGCGCCATGCAGCACGCGCTGAGCGCAGGCCAGTACACACATGCGGACGGGGTGCAATTTGGCGGGCGCGAGCCTGCCTGGTCGAACCGGACGTTGCGCAGGATCGTGCGCGAGGAAATGGGGAAGGCGGAACATATCATCTTCGTGGATATCCACACCGGGCTTGGCGAGCGCGGCCGGGGCGAGATGATCTGCGTCGAACCGGAAACAAGCGCGGCTTGTGAGAGAATGCACCGCTGGTGGGGCGACATCGTGTATTCGACGGTCGGCGGCGCGTCGGTTTCCTCCGACGTGCCAGGCTCGGTCCCCGTCTGCTTCGCGGAAGAACTGAAAGGCTGCGAGATAACAGCAGGCGGGCTCGAATTCGGCACCGTGCCGATCCGCGAGGTAACGGTGGCGCTTCAGTCGGACAACTGGCTCCACCAGAATGGCGGCGCGGCGAACCCTAAGGCGGCCGAAATCGGCAAGCTCATCCGCGATGCCTTCTATGTCGACGAGCCCGACTGGAAGGAGATGGTGACGGCGCAGACGCGCGATATATGTCTCGCCGCACTGAAAGGGCTTCAAGACTAGCGAGCACAAACAAGAACGCCGCCCCGAGGGACGGCGTTTCGAAATCTGCGTGAAGACGAAGAGACTTATTCGCCCTTCGGCTTCAGGATCTGCTTGCCGCGATACATGCCGCTCTTCAGGTCCACGTGATGGGGACGGTGCAGCTCACCCGAATCCGGGTTCTCGACATAGGCCGGCTGCTTCAGAGCATCGGCCGAACGGCGCATGCCGCGCTTCGACGGGGTGGTTTTCCTCTTGGGGACGGCCATGGGCTTCGCTCCGATTGCTCCGCGAGCGGCCCGCCATCTGCGGACGCCTGCCCTCGCGAAAAAGGCTTTGAAAACAGAATATTGGCCATGCCCGGCGGCGCTGCTCACAGCTCCGGACGGCCTTTGGCGGGCCTTATACAGCGAAAGCGGGCGAAAAGTCCATAAGGCCCCGCCCGAAATCCGCCGCGCGCCTAGTTCAGATGGACAATGGCGCACTCATCGGCGGGTATAGCAGCCCTGGCGCAGGCGCTCAGGGCGCTCCGTTCACTGGCGAAGGGGCCCATACGAACGCGGTGAACCTCATCGCCGGAAATCTGCACCGTATCGATCGAGACGCGCTCGCCCGGCTTGAGGTCCGGTTCGCGGCCGAGAATGTCGAAATAGCGGCGGCTGGCGCGGTCGATGGTCGAATAGGAGCCGACCTGTGCGTAATAGCGCCCCGACGGCGCGGCCAGCGATGCGACCCGAACGGAACCGGAGGACACGCCCCCCGGACGGGCCAGCGGCTTGGGCACGGAAGAGGTGATGGAACCCGTGACAAGCCCCGCATAGGGGTCGCCGTTCCAGGCAATCTGCGTGTATTGGGGCCTCACGGCGGGGCGCGGCGCGCTGACCGGAACGACGACGGCGGTTTCCACCAGACGGTCCATGCCGCCCCGGTCGTAAACCCGAACCTCCTGCCGCTCGCGCGGCCCCGTATCGACGAGCCCGCGCTCCTTCTGCACCACGAAAAGCGCCACAAGTATTGCGCCAAGCACCAGCCAGAAGCGGTCGCGCTGAGCGTTCTCGAACATATCTGCCCCCATCCCGATTGCCGCCGAGGCGGCTCATGGGAGGAGACTCGCGCCATATGGTTAACTCACACTTAAACTGGCCCGAAACGGCACAATTTATTCCCGGTTCTCAGGAAATGTAAGTAATTTCAATGGTTTGATCAGGACGCCAAAACGCCCGCCGCATCACGCCACGCAACGCCAAGCGCGTCGGAAACCGCCCTGTAGGTCAGATCGCCCTTGTGAACATTAAGCCCGGCAAGGAGATGCGGATTGTCGAGCATGGCCTGACGGTAGCCCTTGTCCGCGAGCGCCAGCGTGAAGGGCAACGTCGCGTTGTTGAGGGCGAAGGTCGAGGTCCGCGCGACAGCGCCCGGCATGTTGGCGACGCAATAGTGAACCACGTCATGCTTCATATAGGTGGGGTCGGCATGGGTGGTGGCATGCGAGGTCGCAAAGCAACCGCCCTGATCAATGGCGATATCGACCAGCACCGATCCCTTCTTCATCTGCTTCACCATGTCCTCGGTCACGAGCTTTGGCGCGGCGGCGCCCGGCACCAGCACGGCGCCGATCACGAGATCCGCCCCGAGCACGTGCTCCTCGATCGCATCGACCGTCGAATAGATCGTGTTGAGGCTGGGGCCGAACTGCATGTCGAGTTCATAGAGGCGGTGAAGGTTGAGATCGATGACGGTGACATGGGCTTCGAGCCCCATCGCCATGCGCGCTGCATTGGTGCCCGAAACGCCGCCGCCGAGAATGACGACCTTCGCCGCAGGCACACCCGGCACACCGCCAAGCAGCATGCCGCGCCCGCCCTGCGCAATCTCAAGGCAATGCGCGCCGGCCTGGATCGACATGCGGCCCGCGACTTCCGACATCGGCGCAAGCAGGGGCAGCCCGCCATGACTGTCCGTCACCGTTTCATAGGCGATGGCGATACAGCCCGATTCCACAAGGCCGCGCGCCTGCTCGGAATCGGCCGCAAGATGCAGATAGGTGAAGATGATCTGACCTTCATGGAGCTGCTTCCACTCGGATGGCTGCGGCTCCTTCACCTTCACGATCATGTCGGCAGTCGCAAAAATCTCTTCCGCCGTATCGATGAGCCTCGCACCGGCGGCCGCATATTGTTCATCGAAAAGGCCGATGGCGAAGCCCGCCCCTTTCTGCACGAAGACTTCATGCCCGTGATGCACTGCCTCGCGAACGGCAGATGGCGTCATGCCGACGCGATACTCGTGGACCTTGATTTCCTTGGGAACGCCGATACGCATGGGGGATGCCTCGTGAGGGGTGAACACAAGGAAAAGTGTAGCGCGCGGAAGGACCGCCACCAAAGCGGAGACATGAAACCAATCGCGGAAGGCCGTGTCCGCTATCTTGAACAGGCGGTCTTGAATATCCCGCGCAGGAGCGCAAGCACACGCCCGCATATGCTAGTCATGAACAGGGAGAAGCCATGGCTTATTTGTTCGGCAATGAGTTACGAGACGAGATCGAGACGAGGCTTCGCGGCTTTCAGCGCGCGGAACTCCATCGAGGCGAGTTGAAGCGCGCCGCGGTTGCCATCACCGTGGTCCCGCATGGCCCGCAGGCAAGCTTCCTGCTGACACGGCGCGCGCCGAGAATGAACGCCCATGCAGGCCAGTGGGCGCTGCCCGGCGGCCGGCTCGACAAGGGAGAGGACGCGGTGGAAGCGGCATTGCGCGAGTTGCGCGAAGAGGTTGCGCTCGACATCGCTCCCGCCCAAGTGCTTGGAATGCTTGACGATTATCCGACACGCTCCGGCTACCTCATCACGCCGGTGGTGGTCTGGGCAGCCGATACGAGCGCCATGACGCCGAACCCCGGCGAGGTCGCCTCGATCCACTCCTTCGCGCTCGATGAACTGACAAGGCCGGATTCGCCGGTTTTCCTGGAGATACCGGAAAGCGAGCGGCCCGTGATCCGCCTGCTCATCGGCGACAGTCATGTCCACGCGCCGACGGCCGCCGTGCTCTATCAGTTCGGAGAGGTAGGACTGCGCGGAAAGGAAACCCGCGTGGCGGAACTCGAACAGCCCGTCTGGGCCTGGCGCTGAGGCTCAGGCGGCTTGCGCCGGATGGCCGCCATGATGATGGCCGCGAGCCTGCCCGTGACCATGAAAGCCTAGCCTTTCCAGGGCGTTATCGAATGCCGCCGCGGGATAATGCGCCCATGCCTTTTCATGGAAGAAGAAGACCACCGTGTTGACCGCAGGCTCGATCAGCGCGACGCCCGCCGCGATGGCGAACTCGCCCGTGAGCGCATAGGTCACGCCGAAGCCCACCGAAAAGTGGAGCGCGGCATAGGTCATGGTCTTCACAAGATCACGCATGGGTCTGGTCCTTCTGGTAATCGCTACTGCGACTTATTATTAATTAAGGAAGAGAGCCTGACATGTCAAGGGGCGGATAAACCGGCCCGCTAAGCGGGTGACTGTCATCGAAACGTCACTGAAACGTCACAAACGGGCGGAATATCCCCGCCCGGCGCGGCGGGGGCGCTTATCCCCGGTGCCGGAGCGGCGGCGAGAATGATGGGCAAGGAGACAGCGACGGTGCGCGGCCAGGTGCGAACAGGCGCGAGCGCACATGAATATGCACGGAAATCCGCACTCGGGCCGTCTCCACCTTTCGCTCATTTGAAGGAGACCGACCATGCCCTCGCCCCGACACGCAAACAGGATCGCAACCATGCGCGCAAGGCGTACCCTTTCCGTGACCGATTTCCGCAAGAATCCGTCGCGTCACATGGCAGACGCGATGGGCGACACGCTCGCGGTCCTGAGCCGCAACCGGGTCGAGTTCTATGCCGTGCCGCCAACTCTGTTCGAGGCGCTGATCGACAGGATCGAGGCGCTGGAGGGAGGGGGAAGGAGGTGAGGTTTTGGTGCGGCTCCCCCTCACCCTTCCGCGCGCTTCACCCGCTCCCTTCCTCTCCCCCGTTGGGGAGAGGGGTAAACAGTCTCAAGCCAGCGTCAAAATCACCGGGCCGTTCTTCGTCGCGACGAGGGAGTGTTCATATTGCACGGTAGGCCGGCAAGGGTCGGCAAGCAGCGTCCAGCCGTCATCGCCCTCCGCCGCGAAGTCACTGCCCATCGAAAGGAAAGGTTCAATGGTGAAGACCTGCCCCTCATGAATGAGGCGGCGGTCGGACGGGTCGCGCCAGGTGGAAATCCCTTCGGGCTCTTCATGCAGCGAACGCCCGACGCCGTGGCTCGCGAGATTGCGGATCAGCGTGTAGCCGCCCTTGTCGGCGAAACGCTCGATGCTGTCGCCGATGGCATTGAGCCGGCCACCCGGCTTCACCGCACGGATACCCTCCCACATGGCGCGCTTGCCATCGCGGCAGAGACGCGCGACATGGGATTTCACCGGCGGCACCGGAAAGCTCGCGCCCGTATCGCCGAAGAAGCCGTCCTTCTCCGCCGACACATCTATGTTGACGAGGTCGCCCGCGCGGATGATGCGCGTGCCCGGAATGCCATGCGCCACTTCCTCATTGACGCTGATGCAGGTTGCGCCGGGAAAATCATAAGCGAGTTCGGGCGCGGAACGCGCACCCTCGCGCTCCAGCAGCTTGCGGCCCATATCGTCGAGCTCGCGCGTCGTCATGCCCGGCTCGATGGCCGCGCCCATGAGGCCCAGCACCTGCGCGACGATGCGGCCAATGGCGCGGAGGCCTTCCAGTTCTTCTTCAGATGTGATGGTCATGGAAAGGAGTTTAGCGCGGGAGGGGCGTGGGCGCCTGTCAAAAAAACAAGTGCCATCCCGGCTTCCGCCGGGGTGACATTTTTCTTTCCGGTCTAGCGCTACACCATCTTCAGCGCGTCTTCAGCGAACTTCTGGCTGCGGCCCTTTGCATATGCCGGCATCAGCCTGCCCATTTTCCCGGCAAGATAGATCATGATCGCGCAGGACTCAAAAGCCGCGAAATCACCCTCGTCGCGATCAACAATGGCAGGGATGCGTCCGTTCGTATTGATCGCGAGGAAGGCGGGTTCTTGACCGGCGCCCTCTTTCGGGGGCGGAAAACCTGCCGAAAATTTTTGCAGCGCATCCGAACGTCCCGGCCCCTCCGCCCTGCCCGCCCGGTATTCGCCCGGGGCCTGAAATGCCGTTTGAATTTTTTGACGCATTTGCGAAGGGAACCCGTGTCCCGCTTGCGCCAATGCAAAATCCAAGGAACACTGACGATCTCTCGGCCGCTCGAGCTCAAGGCAGGGACGGGGCACAGACACCACAAGATAGAGGGATGACATCCATGAACCGCAAAAGAGGCATGGCCGGACTGTTGAGCGCGATCTCACGCAGGCAGTTCATGACGGGAGCGGCCGCAGTGGGCCTCAGCATCACCGCGACACCGAAATTCGCTTCCGCCGCTGAGGAAAAGAAGCTCAACTTCTATAACTGGGATACCTATATCGGCGAAACGACGCTCGACGATTTCAAGGAAGCGACGGGCATCGAAGTGAAGATGGATCTCTTCGCCGATACCTCGGAACTCTTCGCCAAGCTGCGCGCCGGCAATCCCGGCTATGACGTGATCGTGCCGTCCAACGACTGGATCCCGCGCATGGTCGCCGCCGGCATGCTTGAGGAACTCGATCACTCGAAGATCCCGAACATGAAGAACCTGTTTCCGCGCTTCCTGGACGCACCGTTCGATCCGGGCCGCAAATATTCGGTGCCTTATATGTGGGGCACCATCGGCATCGGCTACCGCAAGTCGAAAGTCTCCTCCGTGCCCGACAGCTGGAAAGTGCTCTACGACAGCGACGAGTATGCGGACAAGATCGCGCTGCTCTCCGATTGCAGCACGATGCTTTCCTGCGCGCTGAAATATCTCGGCTATTCCGCAAACTCGACCGACAAGGCCGAGAACGAAGCGGCCGCAGAACTCATCATCAAGCAGAAGGGTAACATCAAGTCCTTCGCCGACGATAACGGCCAGGACCTGCTCGCCTCGGGCGAAGTCGATGTCACCATGGAATATAATGGCGATATCGCGCAGCTCATGACCGAAGACGACGATGTCGGCTTCGTGCTGCCCAAGGAAGGCGGTCTGATCTGGGAAGACACACTCGCGATCCCCAAGGGCGCGCCGCACCCGGAGAACGCCCATGCGTTCATCAACTATGTCTATGAGCCTGAGCCGAACATGCTCATCACCGACTACATCCAGTATGCGACGCCGAACAAGGCGGGCTTCGACCTGATGCCGGAAGAGTACCGGACCAACCCGGCGATCTTCCCCCCGGAAGAGGCAATCGAAGCCTCCGAGACGGCCGAGTATCTCGGTGAGGATGTGGTGCAGATGCGCGAAGAGCTCTGCACGAAAATCAACGCCGCATAAGCGGAACCGGGGGCGGGCATCGAAAGGCCCGCCCTTTTTTCCGGCAACTGACTTTCGTCTCTTTTTCCTTTTCCGCACCCGTGCTTTTCTGACAGCGGAAAATGAAAAGGGGGCAATCCGGGGCAAAGGGGAAGCCGGGCACCGGACCTGCATCTTGTGCATCTTGATTGTGCGTTTATTTGTTTCTTGCCCTTCGGGGGGCCTGACCCATGGAAAACTGGAAGCGATCGGCACAGGCCTTCTTTGCGGCCTTCACCCCGCCGACATTCTGGCTTGTCGCCTTCTTCATCGTGCCGCTGTCGCTGATCTGGCTCTACAGCTTCAGCATGAAGACCGGCGTGACCGATATCACGCTGGACTGGAACCTGCACCAATACGCCCGCGCGCTGGAACCGCTCTATCTCGGCATCTTCTGGAAATCGATCCTGATGGCGGCGGCGACGACCGCGATCTGCCTCGTGGTCGCCTTTCCCGTCGCCATTGCCATCGTCTTTTCAAAGCCCACCATGCGCATGTGGCTGCTGCTGCTGGTGATCCTGCCCTTCTGGACGAACCTGCTGATCCGCACCTATGCGCTGATCGCGGTGCTCAGGACCAACGGCTTCATCAATGGCGGGCTCAGCTGGCTGGTCGAGAAAGGCGACTGGCTGCTTTCCTTCGTGGGGCTCGGCGACAACACGATCATCGGCCCCTTCGAGCCGCTGCCGCTGCTGTACAACAACACGGCGGTCGTCTTCGGCCTCGTCTATGTGAGCCTGCCCTTCATGGTGCTGCCGCTCTATGCGGCGCTCGACCGGCTGGACCGCTCCTATCTCGAAGCGAGCCTCGACCTCGGCGCCGGGCATTTCCGCACCTTCTTTTCCATCGTGGTGCCGCTGGCGCTGCCGGGCATCGCGAGCGGCATCGTCATCACCTTCATCCCCGCCATGGGCTCCTATCTCACGCCGGACCTTCTCGGCGGCACGGACAGCCAGATGATCGCCAATGTGATCGCCGACCAGTTCAAGCAGGCGAACAACTGGCCCTTCGGCGCGGCGCTGAGCTTTCTTCTCATGTATGCGACCTTCTTCGCGCTGGCGGTTCGCGCCGTGCTGATGAGGAAGGAAGGCAGAGGAGATGTGAAATGAGTATCTTCAAACGCAATCCCGATCCCATCGGCCCGCTTGACTATTCGCGCCGCTTTTCGCTGCGCTTCACCGTAGGCCTCACTCTCTTCTTCCTCTATGCGCCGATCGTCGGGCTCATCGTTTTCAGCTTCAACGATAGCCGCCGCAACGTGGTCTGGCGCGGTTTCACGACCGACTATTACGTGAAGCTCTTCAACAATGATGCGCTGATGCTCGCCTTCGGCAATTCGCTGACCATTGCGCTCTTCACCACGCTCTTCTCGACCGTGCTCGGCGCGCTGACGGCTTACGTTCTCTGGCGCTACCGCTTTCCCGGCAAGGCGATCTATGAAGGCGGCATGGCGATGCCCATCGTCATCCCGGAAATCTGCATGGGCGTCGCGATGATGGTCTTCTTCGCACGGATCGGCTGGCCGTCCGGCATGATCTGGCCGTTCAACCTCTCGGCCATCACCATCGCCCATATCGCCTTCTCGTTTCCCTTCGCGGCCATCGTCATCCGCGCGCGCCTCGAAAGCTTCAATCCGGAGCTTGCCGAATGCGCCCGCGACCTCGGCGCGAGCGAGTTCCAGGTCTTCCGCGACGTCGTCATACCGCATATGAAGCCCGGCCTGATTGCGGGTGCGCTGCTCGCCTTCACCCTGTCGCTGGACGACTTCGTGATTACCTTCTTCACCTCCGGTCCCGACACCGTGACCTTCCCGGTGAAAATCTATTCCATGGTCCGCTTCTCGGTGACGCCGGAAGTGAACGCCGCCTCCACCGTGCTGATCCTGCTGACGCTCGTCGTCACGGCCTTCGCATTGCGGATGCAGAACAGAAACAACATGCTCGGTTCATCCGGGCATTGAACGCCAACGAGTTTCGGAACAGTCACATGAGCGACACAGCAACCGCCCCCGCGACCGGCGAGCCGATCATCCGGATCGAGAATGTCAGCAAGATATTCGGCGGCACGGTAAAGGCCGTGGACGAAGTGAACCTCGAGGTGCAGCGCGGTGAGTTCTTCGCCCTGCTCGGGCCGTCGGGCTGCGGCAAGACCACGCTGCTGCGCATGCTGGCGGGCTTCGAGGTGCCGACGCATGGCCAGGTCATCATCGACGGTCACGACATGTCGACAGTGGCGCCGAACAAGCGCCCGATCAACATGGTGTTCCAGTCCTATGCGGTATTTCCGCATATGTCGGTGGAACAGAACGTCGCCTATGGCCTGAAGATGGACCGCTGCCCCGCAAAGGAAATCAGGGAGCGCGTGGCCGAAGCACTGGATCTCGTGAAGCTTGGATCTCTCGGCAAGCGGATGCCCGACGAAATGTCGGGCGGCCAGCGCCAGCGCGTCGCCCTTGCCCGCGCGCTGGTGAAGCGGCCCTCTGTGCTGCTGCTCGACGAGCCGCTCTCCGCGCTCGACGCGAAACTGCGCGAGGCGATGCAGCTCGAACTCGTGCGCCTGCAAAAGACCGTCGGCATCACCTTCGTCATCGTGACGCATGATCAGTCGGAAGCCTTGTCCATGGCAAACCGCATCGCGGTGATGAATGCGGGCAGGGTGCAGCAGGTCGCAGCGCCGACGACCCTTTACGAGGCGCCGGCGAACCGCTTTGTCGCGGACTTCATCGGCAAGATCAACATGATCGAGGGTGACGCCGTGAAGGCGGGCCAGGGGGAAGTGACGGTGACGGTGACGGCGCCGGGGATCGGCGAGGTGACACTGGCTGGCAGCGAGACCGGCAAGGTCGCGCTCGCGGTGCGGCCCGAAAAGATTTTCGTCGCCGACAACGAACCGGCGGACCCGAGCGTCATCAAGGTCAAGGGCAAGGTCGGCGAAGTCGCCTATTTCGGCAGCTACTCAAATGTCTTCTTCGACATCGGCCTCGCCCAGCCCCTGCAGGCGGACATTTCCAACGTGACGACGGATGTGGAGGAGATCACCTTCACGGCGGGCGAGGAATACTGGGTCTACTGGCGCAAGGCCGACACGCTGGTGCTGAGCGGCTGAGGGCGGGGATCGTACCCCTCAGATATCGTCTTCCTCCGTCGGCAGCACACCGCTCGCGCTGATCCTCTCGACGTCGCACACGATCCGGTCGATGAGCATGAGCGGCACCATTTCACTCAGTGTACGAATGCCATTGACCGCGAGCTTCGCCGCAGCGGGCCGGTCGAGCTTGTCGCCAAGCCGCGAATAGAACCCGACAACAGCTTTGCGCGAGAGCAACTCGATTATCTGCGGATAGATTTCATAGCTCTCGATCGTATAGCCGATATCGGGCGTGTAGCCGTCGGCGCGCGTCTGCGCGATGATTTCCATGATGCGGACATTGCGCTGGTTGAGCCATTCGCCGCCGCCGCGCTGCTCGATATGGATAAGCCCGATCTCCGCGAATTTGCGGATATCCGAAATCGTAAGCCCCGTATCCTTCGCGACACTGGCGATCTTTTTCGGCGCCAGATTGCGGCCATCCGAAAGGAGCGGCCCCATCGACGCCTCAAGCCCGATCAACGCCTCGAAGCCGCCCGCGGAATCGCCCATCTCGGAAGTGACGATGGTGCGGATGATCGTGAGCGGCAGATGACGCTCCTGCTGAAGCTTGCGGATGAGGTTCAGCCGCTTCACATGCTCGCGGCCATAGACAGCCACATTGCGCTTCGGCCGGACCGGCTCTGGCAATAGCCCTTCGCGAATATAGTAGCGGATGGTCTCGCGCCCGACCCCGGTCGCGGCCTCCAGTTCCTTCATTTTCATCTATATGGCTTCTTTGCTTTTCGCGCGCCCCCCCTGGCGGACCACTTCCCGGGGCAGATTTGCGGCAGCCTAGCAGATCGGGGCACAAAATGCGTAGTGCGAATGCCCGCGCCGCCCCCGGCCGGGAACGAGAAGAAACGCCGCTCTCCTCCGCTCAATATGGCCGCGCCAAAGGAAAAAGGGCGGCGCATCGCTGCACCGCCCTTTCCGCTTGAATAGGAGGCCGGGCCCCTAGAGGCGCTCGACGATCGTGACGTTGGCAAGACCGCCGCCTTCGCACATGGTCTGGAGACCGTAGCGCTTGTTGTTGGTCTTCAGCCCGTGAATGAGCGTGGTCATGAGCTTGGTGCCGGATGCGCCGAGCGGATGGCCGAGCGCGATGGCGCCGCCATGCACATTGAGCCGTGCCGGGTCTGCACCGAGCTTCTGGAGCCAGGCGAGCGGCACCGAAGCGAAGGCCTCGTTCACTTCGTAGAGATCGATGTCCTCGATCTTCATGCCGGCCTTTTTCAGCGCCCTTTCGGTACCGGGGATCGGGGCTTCGAGCATGATGACCGGATCGCCGCCAACCACCGTCATGTGATGAACGCGGGCGATGGGCTCAACGCCGAGCGCCTTCAGGCCCTTTTCATTGACGATCATGACGCCGGAAGCGCCGTCGCAGATCTGCGAGGAGGTGGCGGCCGTAACCGCGCCGCCCTCGACCAGCAGCTTCACGCCCTTGATCGCATCGAGCGAGGTATCGAAGCGGATGCCTTCATCGACCTTGTGAATCTCCTTCGAGCCGTCCTCGAGAGTGATTTCGAGCGGCACGATCTCGTTGTCGAAAAGACCGCCCTGCGTCGCCTTGATCGCCTTCTGGTGACTGCCAAAGCCGAACTCGTCGAGCTGGTCCTTGGTCAGTCCGTATTTCTTGGCGATCATTTCCGCGCCCGCGAACTGGCTGAACTGGATGTTCGGGTAGCGCTCTTCGATCTTCGGGCTCTTGTAGAAGCCGAAACCGTTCTTGAAAGGCAGCGAGATCGGCATGCCCATCGGCACACGCGTCATGCTCTCGATACCCGCCGCGATGACGACATCCATCGCCCCCGACATGACGGCCTGCGCACCGAAGTGGAGCGCCTGCTGCGAGGAACCGCACTGACGGTCGACCGACGTGGCCGGCACACTTTCCGGCAGGCCGGACGCCAGCACGGCGTTGCGCGCGATGTTCATGCCCTGCTCGCCAGCCTGATCGACGCAGCCGACAATGACATCTTCGATGAGTTCGGGATCGGCGCCGGTGCGCTTCACAAGTTCGTCGATCACCTTGCCGCCGAGGTCAGCCGGGTGCCAGTCCTTCAGTCTGCCGCCCTTGCGGCCACCCGCTGTGCGGGCAGCGGCGACGATATAAGCTTCCGCCATGGTCATCTCTCCTTGGTTTCCATACCGCGATAACCCGGCGGGGCACGCGCGGCCATTCCTGTTTTATTTAGTGTATATACACATACATTTTCAACGGCCCGGAAAATGTTGTGGCGACCGCCGGTCTGGCGCACATCTTCAACACGGGACGCGCCTTGTCCAGCCGGAAACGCCTTCCTGCTAGCCGGTGAAACTCCGCTCAATGTTAGAAGAAAACCTTGTGCTTCAACAATTTAGCGGTTTACGCAACGTCACGGCGGCATTACCCGGAGTTCGAGCTGATCGAAATTTGACCGGATAGCGCAGAAAACAATCAGAGCCCGGGAAACAGGAAGAGAAGAAAGAAAATGGCTGACAAGACCATCAATAACGCGAGGACCGATCACCGCAAAAACGTCTACCATACCGAACTGGCGGACGACCCGGCCTGGGTGGAAGCAAGCTTCGTGAGCGGATTGAGCGCCTTCCCCCGCGCTACTCGATGAAGCGCAAGGCGGCCTGACAGCCACCGGTGAAAGACCGGAGAGAAGGAAAAAGCGGCCGCGATGGCCGCCTTCTTCATGCCTGTTGCGGCATGGCGCGCCGGTAGAGATGCCAGGTCGCATGTCCAAGGACCGGAAGTACGACAAGCAGGCCGAGAAAAAGCGGCACGGAAGCCGCAAGCATGGCGAGCGTGACGAAGGCGCCCCATCCGAGCATGACCACGGGCGAGAGAAACACGATCTTCAGCGAGGTGATCATGGCGGTCACCATGTCGATCTCGCGCTCGAGCAGCATCGGAATCGAAAAGACCGTGATGGAAAAGAGAACGAGCGCCAGCACCCCGCCGACCACATGACCGGCGACAAGAAAGATAAGCCCCTGCTGCGTGGTGAAGATCACCGAGAGGAACTGCTCGAACGAGGCGAAAGAGACGAGCCCGAGACAAAGCGCGATCAGCAAACGCACCTGATACATCCAGACCCAGAAGACAAAGAGCATGACGAAGGCCATCCACGAAACCTCGCGGCGGCGCTGCGCCCAGATGACGGCGAAGACACCGCGCCATGACGGGCGCTCACCCGCGGCAAGGCGACAGCTCACCTCGTAAAGACCGACGGCGGCAAAGGGACCGACAAGCGGGAAGCCGATGGCAAAGGGATAGATGAGCCAGGGCAGGCCCCAGACCGTCAGCGACAGCACGATGACGACGCCGATCAGCGCAAAGACGCCGCCAATGACGAGGCCGAAAAGCGGCGCACGGAGAAAATCCCGCAGGCCTTCACGCAGCGCGGCAAAAAGGTCACCCACCGTCACCCTGCGGACGGGCTGCATCGCCGGGTTCGGCGGAGGCCACTCTGCGGACAAGCCTTCCATTCTCTCCCCTCCCCTGTTCATCGAAGCCGGTGCAAGAGAAGTATGAACGGAGGCCGCGCATTGCGCCTAGCGATTTCATGCCGCTTGCGAGACAGGCGGCCCGGATGGACGCCGAGCGTGGCGTCACGCACGCCCGGACCCGTGGACCCATGCGCGCCTCCGCGTGAACGCCTCCCCGCTCAATCCGTCTTACGCCGGAAACATCTTCGTGCGCATCGGGCAGTCTTCGTTGAGAAGACCCCGAAACAGGAGATCGATCTGGATGTCGATCACCTTGTCAGGATCGGTCCAGGGGAACTCGTTATGGGTGATGAGAAGCGAGACCAGACCGTGACCCGCCGCCCAGATCGCCTCGGCCAGAAGATCCGTATTGTCATGGCGCACCATGCCGCACTCCATGACCTTGCGCACCACACCGTCGAGCACGTCGAAGGCAAGCGTACCCTTCGAGGGCTTGAGCTTCGCCTCCTCGGTGCGGGGTACGCCCATACCGGCTCGCACCAGGCCCGAAATCGGCGTCATGAAGACAAGACGATAAGCTTCCGGGTGGGCAAGCCCGTAATCCACATAGGCCCGCATGGCACTGCGAAGGCTCAGCAGAGGCTGGGTTTCACGCGCGACCGCAGTGGCAAGCACCTCCAGCAGGTCGGCGAAGAAGTCCTCGATAATGGCAAAAAGGATCGCGTCCCGGTTCTCGAAATGCTGATAGATCGCGGCCTGGGTGATCCCTACTTCGCGCGCGATCTTTCGCATGGAGACGTGATCGACGCCTTCTTCCGAAAAGAGCGTCTTGGCGGCGGCGACGATCTGACGACGGCGCTCTTCGGGCGACAGACGGCGGCGAACCGGCCCGACGGACTTTTCCGCGAGGGCATCCGTGCTCTTTCTGGAGGACGGCCCCCGATTAAGGGTTTTTCTCGCCATGACCGCTAGTTAACACCGTTCGGCAGGGTTGACCACCGCTCTCCTTTGCTTAAATAAACACCGTTAGGTAATTTTTTTGGGGGCCGGGGTATGGGCAGCTTGTCACGCGGAACGCTGATCACAGCGTTTTCGGTGTTGTTTTTGAGCGGATGCGGCGAAGACCCCGGAGAGAGCCAAGAGGCAGCGCAAGCGCCGATCCCGGTGCAGGTGGCAGAAGTCCGCCAGGCACCCGACACCAACGATGTAACGGTTTACGGGATCGTCCGGTCCGAGCGGGAAGGCGTCCTCTCCTTCAAGACAAGCGGGCTGATCAAATCGATCGCCGTGGACGAAGGCGACAGGGTCGCCAAGGGCGATGTACTGGCCGAACTCGATATGCGCGAGATCGATGCCGACGCCCGGCGCGCGGCGGCGGCCGCCACGAAAGCAAAGCGCGACGCCGAGCGGCTGAAGCCTCTTTTCGAGAAGGGTTTCGCCAGCCGCCAGGCGATACAGGATGCCGAAACGGCCTATGCGCAGGCGCTTTCGGAGCGCACACGCGTGGAGTTCAACCGCACCCTTTCGCGGATCACGGCGCCTGCCGACGGCGTCGTGCTCGCCCGTGCCGCGGAACCAAACGAAATCGTGAACCCCGGCCAGCCGATCCTGACGGTGAGTCAGGGCGGCGGCGGCTTCATCATGAAGGCCGGCCTTGCCGACCGCGACGTCGCCCGCATTCGCATCGGCGCGGCAGCCCGTGTAACGCTCGACGCCTTCCCGGAACGCGAGATCGCCGGAACCGTGCGCCGGATCGCCGCCGCAAGCGAAGCACGGACCGGCACCTTCGAGGTGGAAATCGCCCTTTCCGAAACCCCCGAGGGCACGGCGAGCGGCTTTATCGGCAAGGCCCGGATCACTCCTGAGCGGAGCGGCGGCGCGCCCCTTCTGGCCGTTCCCGCCAGCGCCATACTTGAAGGCCACGGCGCGACCGCGAATGTCTATGTCGTCGATGAAGAGACGATGACGGTGAGGCAAAAGCGCATTGGCGCCAGTTCCCTGTCGGGCGGCGACGTGACGGTGACGCATGGCCTGAGCGAAGGCGACCGCGTGGTCAGTGCAGGCGCGCCCTATCTTCGCGAGGGAGCAAAAATCCGGATCGTGAGCGACCTCAAGGCAGCCCGCGCCGCACCCGCCGCCATCGCCGCCGGCAATGAAGGCGGGGCAGTGCAGCCATGATCCTCAGCAACATCAGCGGCTTTGCTGTCCGCAACTGGCAATTCACGCTCGTCGTCTTCGCCATGCTGGCGGCCATCGGTCTCAACGCCTTCAACACCATCCCCCGCGCCGAAGACCCGGACATGAAGGGCCCTTTCGCCATCGTCAACGTGGCGCTGCCGGGCGCGGACCCCGCGGATATCGAGAAGCTCATCATTCGTCCGATAGAGGACGCGGTGAACCGGCTGGACGATCTGGAGGAGATCAACAGCCGCGCGGAAGACGGGCTCGCCATCATCCAGGTCGAATTCGACTGGTCGAGCGACCCGGACAAGAAATATGACGACGTGGTGCGCGAGATCAACGCGCTGAGGCCGACACTGCCGGATGGCATTCGCAGGCTCGACGTCAACAAATTCCGTACTTCGCTTACCAACATCGTGCAGATCGCCCTCGTCTCCGAGACGGCACCCAACCGCGTGCTGGAAGATCTGGCCGACGACCTCACCGACGAAATCTACCGTGTGCCGGGCGTGCGCGACGCGGATGTCTGGGCGTTGCCGCAATCGGAGGTCCGCGTTTCGCTCGACTTCGGGCGGCTCGCGGCCCTCGGCATTCCGGTCACGGCGGTTGCGAACGCCATCGGCGCGGACGCGGCCGAACTGCCAGGCGGCCCCATTCACGCTGGCGCACGCCGCTTCAACCTCAAGACGGCAGGCGGCTATGACGATCTCGACGAGATCCGGTATACGGTCGTCGGTAATTTCGGCGGCAACATCGTGCGCGTCCGCGATGTGGCGGAGGTGGACTGGGCAACCGAGGAGGCCACCTATCTCGGCTGGTTTAATGGCGAGCGCGCCGCTTTCGTCACGGCCAACCAGAAGGAAGCCCAGAACGTCTTCGAGGTACGTAACGGCATCTACGAGGTGCTGGACGAGTTCGAACGGCGCCTTCCCGCCGATGTGCAAATGGAGCGCGCTTTCGACCAGACCATTTCGGTCGCGAGCCGTCTCAACCGTCTTTACAAGGACTTCGCCATCGCTGTCAGCCTGGTGGCAATAACACTGCTGCCGCTCGGTCTGCGCGCCGCGGGCATCGTCATGGTATCGATCCCGCTATCGCTCGCCGTCGGCATCGCCCTGCTGAACGTCACCGGTTTTTCGCTCAACCAGCTTTCGATTGCCGGACTCGTGCTCTCGCTCGGTCTTCTCGTGGACGACTCCATTGTCGTGGTCGAGAATATCGAACGGCACCTGCGCGAAGGAAAGAAACGCTACGAGGCGGCCATCGCCGCAACCTCGCAGATTTCGCTCGCCGTGGTCGGCTGCACGGCGGCGCTCATTCTTGCCTTCCTGCCGCTTCTTTTCCTGCCCGGCGGCGCGGGCAAGTTCACGCGCTCCCTGCCCATCTCCGTGCTGTTTACTGTGATGGCATCGCTCGGCATCGCGCTCACGATCATTCCCTTTCTCGCGAGCCGCCTGCTCAGCGACAAATCCCACCCCGAAGGCAATGTGTTCCTGCGCATCGTGATGCGCGGCATTCACACGATCTACCGCCCTCTCCTCCGCATCGCGCTCGGCTGGCCGCGCACTGCCGTGATCGGCGCGATGATCATCTGCTTTGCAAGCCTCACGCTCATACCGAAGATCGGCTTCAGCCTGTTTCCACCCGCCGACAGCCGGCAGTTCCTCGTACAGATCGAAACGCCACAGGGAACGGGCATGGAGGAAACCCGCAAGGCGCTCGACTATGTGACCAAAAGACTGCAAGAGCGCCCGGAGATCGACTGGGTGATGGGCAATCTCGGCCGTTCCAACCCGCAGATCTTCTACAATGAAAGCGCCCGCGAACAGCGTGCGAACAAGGCCGAAGCCTTTGTGCAGATGGCGGAGTTCGACAAGGAACGCACACCGGCGCTGCACGACGAATTGCGCGCCGAATTCGCACGCTATCCCGGTGCGCAGATCGTGCTCAGAACCTTCAAGAACGGGCCGCCGATCGAGGCGCCCATCGCCGTGCGCATTTTCGGAGCGGATCTTGTCATCCTGAAGGACCTTGCCGCCGAGGTGACGCGCGTCCTCGAAGGGGTCGAGGGAACACGCGATGTCGTCAATCCGGTTCGCCTCGACCGCACCGACTACAATCTCGGCGTCAACACACAAAAGGCAGGCCTTCTCGGCGTGCCCCCGGGAGAGATTGACCGCACGGTCCGTCTTGCCATTGTCGGCGAGACCGTGGGCGCCTTCCGCGAAGCGGATGGCGACGAGTTTCCCATTGTCACCCGCCTGCCACTCGACAAGCACCACACCGTCGATGCGCTCCAGGAAATTTACATCCCGACGGCCGACGGCGCCTCGATCCCGCTGAACCAGCTATCACGTCCCCGCCTTGAATCCTCCCCCTCCCGCATCGACCGTTTCGACCGTCAGCGCCTCGTGACCGTCACGGCCTATACACAGACCGGCTACAACACCGAGAAGGTCACGAACGAGGTCTTCGAGGCACTCGTCTCGCTGCCGCGGCCGCCGGGCTATGAATTCCGCGCGGGCGGCGAAATCGAAGCCCGGCAGGAAGGCTTCTCCGGTCTCGGCAATGCCATCCTGATCGCCATTTTCGGCATCATCGGCGTGCTCATTCTCGAATTCCGCGCCTTCCGCACAACTTTTGTCGTGGCAGGCGTGATCCCGCTCGGCATTGTCGGCGGCCTGCTCGGGCTCTGGATCTCCGGCTACTCGCTCTCCTTCACGGCGGTGATCGGCTTTATTGCGCTGATCGGTATCGAGATCAAAAGCTCGATCCTGCTGGTGGATTTTACCAACCAGCTTCGGCGCGAAGGCATGGAACTGCGCGAGGCCGTGGAACGGGCGGGCGAAATCCGCTTCCTGCCGGTGCTGCTCACGTCACTGACGGCAATCGGCGGACTGACCCCGCTTGCCATGCAGGGCTCGGGCCTCTATTCGCCGCTCGCTTTCGTGATCATCGGCGGCCTCGTCTCGTCGACGGTGCTCTCGCGTCTTGTCACGCCCGCCATGTACTATCTGCTGGCGCCGCGAAAACTCGACGAAGAACCGGCGGTGGCGGGCAGCGCTCTTTCATCGCCGGGCAACTAAAGGCTCCTCGGCCGGCAGAAAACGGACTCCCTCATCCGTTCCGGCCCAAAGAGAAAGGGCGGCCCTCTTTCGAGGCGCCGCCCTTTCGATTGCCGGCGTGAGGCCGGAAAATCCGGCCGCCGCCTTAGTGACCGCGCATCACCGCACGCGCTTCCTCTTCGGAGAGTGGCTTGCGCTTCAGCGGCCAGATATATTCGAACACCGCAACCAGCGCCGGGAGGAGCGTCACCGCACCGAGCATGTTCACGATGAACATGAAGGTGAGGAGGAGGCCCATATCGGCCTGGAACTTGAGCTCCGAGAAGGCCCAGGTGCTGACGCCAATGGCGAGGGTGAGGCCGGTGAACATGGTCGCCGAACCGACATCGTAGAGAGCCTGCAGATAGGCCTGATGCGGCGTCTTGCCCATGCGCATGTAGCGCTGCATCCGGTTGTACTCGTAGATGCCGTAATCGACACCGATACCCACCGCGATGGCGAGCACGGGCAATGTCGAGATCTTCAGGCCGACACCGAAAGCGGTGAGGAACCAGTCGCCGATGATCGTCGCGAGAATGAGCGGGAACACGCAGCACAGCGCGCCGCGCCACTCGCGATAGGTGATGATGACCAGCGTCATGATGACCGCATACACATAGAGCAGCATGGGCAGCTCGGACTTGTGCACGATCTCGTTGGTCGCCGCCACGATCGGCACATTACCCGTACCGATACGCAGGTTGATCCCCTCATAGGGGTGTCCGGCGATATATTCCTCAAGCTCCGCGACGACATGCTTGACCGTTTTGGCCTTGGTGTCGCGGATGAAGATCGCAACGGCGGCCGTCGAGCAGTCCGGGTTCACGATACCCGAAGAGCTGCCGATGCTGGAAGTTGCCTGAGCGAGAGCGGCAGGATTGCGCGGCAGGTTCTGCCATTTCGGATTGCCCTCCTGCCACATGCTGTTGATCTTGCGCGCCAGCACCGGAAGGCTGATGACCGACTGCACACCATCCACATTGCGCATGTTCCAGCTGAACTGCTCAAGATAGTGCATCTTGCCATAGTCGATACAGACCACGTTGTCCGACTCGACGATGACCGTGAGGACGTTCAGGCCGAGGGCGAACTTGTCGGCAATATAGCGGCTGTCCTGATTGTAGCGGGAATCCGGCCAGAGCTCGCCCGCCCCCTCGTGAACGTCGCCGATCTGCTTGTCGCGCGCCTCATAGAGACCGACCATCGCGATGATGAAGCACAGGCCCACAAAGGGGAACGCAAAAGCAGGCGTGGCGATCTTTGAGAGCGCCGGCCAGAGCTTGGCGCGGGTTTCCATCGCCTTGCGGACCTTCGCACCATATTCCTCTTCCGGCGGTGCCACATAGGAGACGAGCAGCGGAAGCATGATCAGGTTCGAAACGATCTTGAAACCAAGACCGATCGAGGCGGTGATTGCGAGCTCCTGGATCATGCCGATGGGAATGATGTAGAGCGTGGCAAAGCCGGCAAGCGTGGTGAGCAGGGCGACGACGCCCGGACGGAACAGGAAGGTGAAGGTGGCGCGCGCCGCCTGATCCTTGTTCAGGCCCGCGGCCATTTCCGCGCCGACCATGTTGATCTGCTGCACACCATGGCTGACACCGATGGCGAAAACGAGAAACGGCACGAGCACGCCCAGCGGATCGAGACCGAAGCCGAGGAGATGCAGAAGGCCAAACTGCCAGACGAGCGAACATAGCGAGGCACCGACCGTGACCGCGGTGAGAATCCACGAGCGGCAATAAAGCCACATCATGAAGCAGGTCAGCACGAAAGCGATCGAGAAGAAGAAGACCACGGAGCGCGCACCGTCGGCGATGTCGCCCACCAGCTTGGCGAAGCCAACGATCTTCACGTCCGTACTTTCGGACACATATTTGTCGCGCAGATCCGTTTCGAGCTTGGCGGCGACTTCAAAGTAGTCGAGACGCTGCTGCGTTTCCGGATTGAAGTCGAGGAATTCGGCACGGATCATCGCCGCGTGAAAGTCGTTCGAGACGAGACGGCCGACAAGATCGGCGCGCAGCGTATTCTGCATCACCGTATCGATGTCTTCGGGCTCACCCGCGAAATTGGCAGGGATGACGTCACCTGCTTCCAGCCCTTCTTCCGTCACCGCGATGAAGCGTGTGTTGGGCGTCCACAGCGAAGTCACCGTGTGGCGCGCAACGCCCGGGATATAGAAGAGATCCTGGGTCGCGTCGTTCAGCTTGTAGAGGAAGTCTTTCTGGAAAATATCGCCCTTCTTGTTTTCGAGGACGACGAGAATACGGTTACCGCCACCGAAATTTTCCGAATATTCAAAGAAGGTTTCGATATAGGGGTGGCCGATCGGAAGCATCTTCGTGAAGCCGGCATCCATCTTCAGCTGGGATGCAAACACACCCATCACAATGGTGAAGATGAGAAGTGCCAGCAGGATCACGGAACGCAATCCAAACACCAAATTTTCAATACGCTGCAAAATAATCTCCCCTTGGGAATACACCCCTCTTGCAAAAGAGTGCTTCGAAGGCTTGTCTACGGACAGTGGAGCTTCAGCTCTTCTTGTTCGCTCATTTCTTATACTGACAGGGAGGACATGTATGTCTCACTCCCCAACCGCACCGGCGACCCCGGGGCTTTCGCCTCTCGCACCATTCTCTTTATTCCATACAGATTGGAACGGTCGCTGCCGCGGAAACCGGGTCTGACTAAGCGGCGGAGATAACGCCTTTTCAGAAAATTCACAATCAGCCCCGCCGCCAGCGCCCGCCGCTCGAGCGGGCGCTCAATTATCACGACACATCGCTCTGGCACAGCCTAATTGTCTGGAAAAAGAACGAAGAAACCCAAGTGCAACGGGCAAAACATTGAATATGCATCTATCGTACGCATGATGAGCATTCGTATAGGAGAGCCACGCGGCGTTACCCTTAGTTAATGCGGTTCGGCACTCCGTATTCGTTTCCCGCAATACGCGGACTTGCCTCACAGAAGCCGGGCGCAAACGAGGCTATAAGGATTTCCGTAACAAGAGGGATTTCATGCCGTCCATTTTCGAGCGACTTGCTTCAGGTCGCAACGCAGTGTTCGTTGCCCTTGCACTGATCATTCTCGTGGCCTTTGGCCTCTATTACTGGTTCGCTGTCATCGCCTCCGAGCTCCCGGAAGGGATCGCCGCGTCGAACGGTCGCATCGAGGCCGAACAGGTCAACGTCGCCACGAAATATGCAGGCCGCGTGGAAGAGGTCCGTGTCAGCGAAGGAGACTTCGTAACGGCAGGCCAGGTTCTCGCGTGGATGGACGACGTCCAGGTGAAAGCCCAGATCGCTGCCGCAACCGCCGACGTCCGTCAGGCCGAGCAGCAAAAGGCGCAGGCAGACGCCGTTATCTCCCAGCGCGAGGCAGAACTCGATCTCGCCCGGCGTGAGCTCAGCCGCGCCGAGCAGTTGATCAAAAAGGGTCATATTCCCACCGAACAGCTCGATCAGCGGCGCGCCCAGACCCGCACCGCGGAAGCGGCCCTCGAGACAGCCATCGCCGGCCGCGCCGCCGCACAGGCGGCCATCGAGGCCGCCGAGGCCAATCTGGCGCGCCTGCACGACATGCTGGACGACACAGTACTCAAGGCGCCGCGCTCGGGCCGGGTTCAATACCGGCTTGCGGAAGCCGGCGAGGTTCTTGCTGCGGGCGGCAGTGTGCTGACGCTGCTCGACCTTTCCGAGGTCTACATGACGATTTTCCTGCCCGCCGCGGATGCTGGCCGGCTCGCCATCGGCAGCGAGGCACGCCTGGTACTCGATCCGATCCCCGACTATGTGATCCCGGCTCATGTGAGCTTTGTCGCCAGCGATGCACAGTTCACACCCAAATCCGTCGAGACACGCGAAGAGCGGGAGAATCTGATGTTCCGCATAAAACTCAGCATCGACCCGGAACTTCTTGCCCGCGTCGCGGCGCGCGTGAAGACCGGGGTGCGCGGCACCGGCTATGTGCGCACACTCGCAGACACGGAATGGCCCGACTTTCTTGCTGTGAACCTGCCGCCGGTCGCCCAGCCCCTTGAGGGCAAAAGGGGCGGGAGCAACGGCGCAGCCGAATGAGCGGCGGTCCGGACAACAGCATGCCGGAAAACACCGTCGCGCGAACGAGCGGGCTCACACATCGCTATCGCGAAACCTTTGCCCTGGAAAACGTCACGCTCGATATCCCGGCAGGCTGCATGGCGGGGCTCATCGGCCCGGACGGCGTCGGCAAGTCGACACTGCTGGCCATCCTTGCAGGCGTCAGGCGCATTCAGTCAGGCGAGGTTACCGTCCTCGGCGGCGACATGGCGGACCAGGCCCACAGGAGCCAGTGCCACACGCGCATCGCCTATATGCCGCAGGGACTTGGCAAAAACCTTTATCCGACATTGAGCGTCAAGGAGAATCTCGATTTTTTCGGGCGGCTCTTTGAGCTGGGAAAGACAGAGCGCAAGGAACGTATCGCTGAACTGCTGAGCGCGACCGGCCTTGCTCCTTTTCCCGATCGCGCCGTGGGTGCCCTTTCCGGCGGCATGAAGCAGAAGCTCGGTCTTTGCTGCGCGCTCATCCATGAACCCGACCTCCTGATCCTCGATGAGCCGACAACAGGCGTCGACCCGCTGTCGCGGCGGCAATTCTGGGAGCTGATCGACACGATCCGTGCGCGGCGCCCGCAAATGAGCGTGCTCGTTGCGACCGCCTATATGGAGGAGGCGGAACGCTTCGACTGGCTCGCCGCAATGGATGACGGACATATTCTGGCCACCGGCACACCGGACGAAGTTCGAAAGGCGGCGGGCCGAACAACGCTGGAAGAAGCCTTTATTGAACTGCTGCCCGAAGAAAAGCGCCGCCAGCACCACACCGTAACAGTGTCTCCTCGGCGCACGACTGGCGGAACGCCAGCCATCGAGGCGGAAGGCCTGACCCGCCGCTTCGGCAAATTCGTCGCAGTGGACAATGTGAACTTCCGGATCGAGCCGGGCGAGATTTTCGGCTTTCTCGGGTCCAACGGCTGCGGCAAGACGACCACCATGAAAATGCTGACGGGCCTTCTGCCGGCCAGCGAAGGCGAGGCAAAGCTTTTCGGCAAGCCGCTTGATGCGCGCGACACCGCGACAAGACGGCGTGTAGGCTATATGTCGCAATCCTTCTCGCTCTACAACGAACTGACCGTCCGGCAAAACCTTGAACTACATGCCCGCATCTTCGAACTGCCGGATGCCGACATCGAACCCCGCATACTCGAGATGCTGGAAAGCTTCGAACTCAAGGCCGTGGCAAATGAGCAGCCGGATGCCCTGCCGCTCGGCATCAAGCAACGCCTGCAACTCGCCGTCGCCGTCATTCACAAACCCGAAGTGCTGATCCTCGACGAACCGACATCGGGCGTCGACCCAATCGCACGCGATCAGTTCTGGCAATATCTGATCGAACTGTCGCGCAACAGCGGCGTGACCATTTTCATTTCCACTCACTTCATGAACGAGGCCGAGCGCTGTGACCGCATTTCGCTCATGCACGCAGGGCGCGTGCTTGCCGTCGGCTCGCCGCATGACCTAGCTGCTGAACGCGGCGACGGATCGCTGGAAGAAGCCTTTGTCGCCTATCTGACGGAAGCGACGGCACAAACGGCAGAGAGCACAGCCGAAGCGGAAGAGAGCGCGCTCGAAATAGCCCCCCAGCCTCGCGGGACTGTCGGAGGGCGTCATTTCAGCACCCGGCGTCTATGGGCCTATACACGCCGGGAAACGATGGAATTGCTGCGCGACCCAATCCGCCTGACCTTCGCCCTGGTCGGCCCCCTGATCCTGCTGCTGGCCTTCGGCTATGGCATTTCTTTCGACGTCGAGAACCTGCCTTATGCCGTTCTTGATCAGGACCAGTCCCTTGAAAGCCGGACCTTGCTCGCGAACTTCGAGGGCTCAAACTACTTCGAGATGGAGGAACCCGCCTCGTCCGAAGCCGACCTCGTCCATCGCCTCAAAACCGGCGAGATCGCCGTCGGACTGGAAATCCCCCCGGATTTCGGGCGCGATCTGCTGGCCGGTCGCCAGCCCGAGATCAATCTGCTGCTGGACGCTGCCTTACCCTTCCGTGGGGAAACAGCAGCGGGATATGTGAACGGCATTGCCGGGCAATATATGGCCGAGCAATTCCCTTCACTCATCACCCGCCCCTACTCGGTCGTAACGCGCATGCGCTACAACCAGTCCTTCAAAAGCGTCTATGCCATCGTGCCCAGCGTCTTCACGCTCGTACTGACCATGATCCCGGCCATGCTGACCGCCGTGGGCGTCGTGCGCGAAAAGGAATACGGCTCAATCGCCAATTTCCGCTCGACCCCCGTTACGCGGCTGGAATTTCTTCTCGGCAAGCAGGGGCCTTACGTAGTCCTTGCCTATGTGAATTTTCTGACGCTGCTTGCCATGGCCGTATTCCTGTTCGGCGTGCCCGTAAAAGGATCGGTGACGGCCTTGTTAGCGGGATCCCTCCTCTTTGTCGTCGCAACCACCGGCTTCGGCATCCTGGTCTCCACCTTCACGAAGACGCAGGTCGCCGCCATGTTTGCCGCAGCGGTGATCTCTATCGTTCCGGCTGTCAATTTCTCTGGTCTGCTCGTCCCTGTCTCCTCCCTGTCCGGCGGCGGTCAGGCGATCGGCCTTTCATTTCCCTCGGGCTGGTACCAGCCCATTTCCGTCGGCGCCATGACCAAGGGGCTCCACTTCACCGACATATGGGTTTCCTTCGTCATGCTCACCTTCTTCTCGCTGCTCTATCTGTTCGCCGCACGAATGGCCTTGAGAAAGCAGGAGGCGTGACATGCGACACTTTCTGAAAAATGTCTGGCGCCTCGGCATCAAGGAACTGCGCGCCTTTCGTTCCGACCCGATCCTGATCGCGCTGGTAATCTATATCTTCACCTTCGCCGTCTATTCCGTCGCCACGGGCGCAAAGACGGAGGTGGTGAACGCGGCTGTCGCTATCGTGGATGAAGATCGCAGTCTTTTGTCGCACAGGATCGCCGGGGCCCTGCTGCCACCCTATTTTCAGGAAGCCCGCTACATCCAAGCCGACGAAGCCATCACCGGCATGGACAAGAACGAGTTCGTCTTCCTGATCGACATTCCGTCGAATTTCGAACGCGACCTCCTGCGTGGCGACAACCCCACGATCCAGGTCAGCGCAGACGCCACCGCCATGTCGCTGGCAGGCATCGGTACCAGCTACATCACCTCGATCATTTCCCAGGAAATCACCACCGCCCTGCAGGAGCACGGCTACTCGACCTCGCTGCCAATCAACCTCGTCTCCCATTACCTCTTCAATCCCAATGTGGAATCGATCCGCAGCACATCGATGATGCAGGTGATCAACAACATCTCCATGCTGGCCATCATTCTGGCGGGAGCGGCGCTGATCCGTGAAAGAGAACGCGGCACCGTCGAACACCTCCTCGTCATGCCGGTCAATGCCGCCGAGATCATGCTGGCCAAGATCTGGGCCAATGGCCTCGTGATACTGGTCGCCGCTCTCGCTTCGCTGATCGTGGTGGTGGAGATGCTGCTTGGCGTACCCGTGGCCGGCTCACTCACACTCTTCGCCTTCGGTATCGCCGTCTACCTGGCGGCGGTGACGGGCCTCGGCATCATGCTGGCGACATTTGCATCCACCATGCCTCAATTCGCCCTGCTTTCCATACCTGTGCTGATTATTTTCGAGCTCTTGTCAGGCAGCGCCACGCCAATAGAAAGCATGCCGCCATGGCTGCAAACCGTCATGCAGCTCTCGCCCGCCACCCATTTCACCGCGTTTTCGCAAGCGATTCTCTATCGCGGGGCGGGGCTCCCGATTGTCTGGCCCCAACTGATCGTCATGACGGGCATCGCCGCGATTTTCTTTTTCGTCTCTCTCATCCGATTCCGCCGCGCGGTCCTGCGCGGTTGAACAAGGCGGAAGCCTCTATACGGATGTGACATTTTGCAGCGCGGCAAGCTGGCTAGTTCTTGCTTACCCATACACGTGTTAAGGTCTTGTGGCTGGGTACGCAGAGGGGCATGAATCGTCGAATGAGAGTATCTTGACCTCCAAAGCTATCCGGCCTGAAGGCAACGCACATAAGGATAGCGCGACATGGCGGTTTCAAGCGCACCAGGCTCCAACCTGCCCGGTACGATGACCTCAGCGGCAATGGCCGTTATGGGATTACTCATCGCAGGAACGGTTCTTTCCATCATCATCGCCGCAAAGGCGGCAGATGCGCCCATGGCGGTTCATGCCTGGCTTTTCGCCTTTGCCTTCATGGCGGGCATCATGGCGCTGGGTCAGCGCCACTTCAATGTAACCCAGGGCCATTTGGCCGACGACGGGACGGGCTATGCCGATGGCGTGGTGAAGGCAGGCGCCATCGCGACCCTCTTCTGGGGCGTCGCGGGCTTTCTCGTCGGCGTGGTGATCGCCTTCCAGCTCGCCTTCCCCTTCCTGAACCTCGACACCGCTTTCACGAATTTCGGGCGCCTGCGCCCGCTGCACACCTCGGCGGTGATTTTCGCCTTTGGCGGCAACGCCCTGATCGCGACCTCTTTCTATGTCGTGCAGCGCACCTGCCGCACGCGGCTCGCGGGCGACATCGCGCCGTGGTTTGTCTTCTGGGGTTACCAGCTCTTTATCGTCGTCGCCGCGACCGGCTACCTGATGGGCGTCACCCAGTCGAGGGAATATGCCGAACCTGAATGGTATGCCGACATCTGGCTCACCATCGTATGGGTGACCTACCTGCTTGTCTTCCTGGCGACACTCGCAAAGCGCAAGGAGCCGCACATCTATGTGGCGAACTGGTTCTACCTTGCCTTCATCGTGACGATCGCGATGCTTCATATCGGCAACAATCTTGCGATCCCGGAGACCTGGACCTCGTCGAAGAGCTACGCACTCTTTCCCGGCGTGCAGGATGCGCTGATCCAGTGGTGGTACGGCCATAATGCGGTGGGCTTCTTTCTGACCGCCGGCTTCCTCGGCATGATGTATTATTTCGTGCCGAAGCGCGCCGAACGACCGGTCTATTCCTACCGGCTTTCCATCGTTCACTTCTGGTCGCTGATCTTCATCTACATCTGGGCCGGCCCGCACCATCTGCATTTCACGGCCCTTCCCGACTGGGCGCAGACACTCGGCATGACCTTCTCGATCATGCTCTGGATGCCGTCCTGGGGCGGCATGATCAACGGCCTGATGACGCTGTCGGGTGCCTGGGACAAGCTGCGCACGGACCCCGTGATCCGCATGCTCGTCGTCTCCGTCGCCTTCTATGGCATGTCGACTTTCGAGGGCCCGGTAATGTCGGTAAAGGCGGTGAATTCGCTGTCCCACTACACCGACTGGACCATCGGTCATGTGCATTCCGGTGCACTCGGCTGGGTTGGCTTCATCTCGTTCGGCGCCGTCTACTGCCTGATTCCGTGGCTCTGGAAGCGCGAGCGGCTCTACTCGCTCGCTCTCGTGAGCTGGCATTTCTGGATCGCCACCATCGGCATCGTTCTCTACATCACGGCGATGTGGGTGTCGGGCATCCTGCAGGGCCTGATGTGGCGCGCCTACGACGCCCAGGGCTTCCTCGAATACTCCTTCGCGGAAACCGTCGCGGCGATGCATCCCTTCTATGTGATCCGCGCACTTGGCGGTGTGCTCTTCCTCGCTGGCGCTCTGATCATGGTCTACAACTGCTGGATGACCATCAAGGGCCGCGTCCGCAAGGGCGAACCCCTGCCTGCAAGCACGACAGGCACCGCATCCGCCGGCGCGATGCCGCAACCCGCCGAGTGAGGAGCAAAGGTCATGGCAAAGAAGTTCACACACGCAACGATTGAGAAGAACTCGATCCTGCTCCTCGTCCTGACGCTCGTCGTTGTCGCCATTGGCGGTCTCGTCGAAATCGTTCCGACATTCCTGATCAAGAGCACGATCGAGGATGTGAAGGGCGTGCGTCCCTATAGCCCGCTCGAAGTCGCCGGCCGCGACATCTATATCCGCGAAGGCTGCTACAGCTGTCACAGCCAGATGATCCGTTCGCTCCGCTCGGAAGTGGAACGCTACGGCCACTACTCCCTGGCGGCGGAAAGCAAATACGACCACCCCTTCCAGTGGGGTTCGAAGCGCACCGGACCGGACCTCGCCCGCGTCGGCGGCAAGTATTCCGACGAGTGGCATCTGCTGCACATGGGAGATCCGCGCGCTGTGGTGCCGGAATCGGTGATGCCCGGCTATCCCTTCCTCGCACAGACGCCGCTCGACTACAGCCAGATCGAGGGCGGCCTGAAGGCTCTTGCCCTGGCGGGTGTGCCTTATTCGGATGAGGAAATCGAGAACGCGAAGGCAGATCTGGAAGCACAGGCAACACCCGATGCCGACACGGACGGGCTGTTGCAGCGCTACCCCAAAGCGGTCGCCCGCGACTTCGACGGCAACCCGGCGATGATTTCGGAATTCGATGCCCTTGTCGCCTACATGCAGATGCTCGGCACACTCGTGGACTTCAATGCCTACGAGAATGCCGATTTCAAGCAATAGGAGCGGACCTTGGATAGCGAGACGACTTATTCGCTGGTGAGAACCTGGTTCGGAACAGGCGGCCTCATCCTCATGATGGTGCTCTTCGCCGCCGTATTGGCCTACGCGCTCTGGCCCTCGAACAAGAAGAAATTCGACCATATGGCGAAGCTGCCTCTCGAGGACAAGGAACCCGAAGACAGCGGCAAGAATGACAAGGAACCCGGACAATGAGCGAGAAACACACAGACGACGTGACCGGCGTCGAAACGACCGGGCATAGCTGGGACGGGATCCGCGAACTGAACAATCCGCTGCCAAAGTGGTGGATCTACACTTTTTACGTTTCGATTGTCTGGGCCGTGGCCTACTGGATCGTGATGCCGGCATGGCCCTATTTGACGAGCGATGGCTGGACCTACACCAAGGGCGTGATCGGATATGAACAGCGCGAAGTCGTCACGGACGAGCTTGCGGCTATCGTCGAAAGTCGCTCGGGCGCGATGGAACGCATCGCCTCCTCGCCGCTTGAGGAGATTGCGAACGATCCCGCGCTGATGGAAGTGGCGCTCGGTGCAGGAAAGGCCGCTTTCGGCGACAACTGCGCACCCTGCCACGGCTCCGGTGCGCAGGGCAGCAAGGGCTTCCCCAACCTCAATGACGATGACTGGATCTGGGGCGGCACGCTGGACGACATTCATATGACGCTCGCCCACGGCATCCGCTGGGACGGCGATGACGACACGCGTTTCAACATAATGATGGCCTATGGCCGTGACGGCATCTTGAACCGCAATGAGATTTCGGATGTCGCCGAATATGTGCTCTCTCTCTCGGGCCGCGCCGGAGACCAGGAAGCGGCGGCACGCGGTTCCGAAGTCTTCGCGAGCCAATGCGTCGCCTGCCACGGCGACGATGGCTCCGGCAATCGGGAGCTCGGCGCACCGAACCTGACCGATGCCATCTGGCTTTATGGCGGCGACAAGGAAGCCATTGTGGAAACCGTGTCAAACGGACGCAGCGGCGTCATGCCGGCTTGGAACGAACGTCTCGATGAAGGCACGATCAACTCGCTGACGCTCTTCGTATACTCCCTCGGCGGCGGCGAGAAGTAACCCCCTGACGATCAAGGCGGAACGCTTCTCGGCGTTCCGCCTCCGGGGATCCAATCCTCGAGTACTCATATGACAGATACTACTGCTCCCCTCGAACATCTTGCCGCCCAGGCTGCTGTGGAAGCCGGCGCAAACCCGCATGGCGAGGAGGGCGAGCGCTACACCGCCGTCAATTCGGAAAAGAACCGGCCGCTTTATGCGAGCCGTGTAAAGGTTTATCCCAAGCTCGTTCACGGGACGTTTCGCCGCCTCAAATGGCTGGTGATGGCTGTAACGCTGGCGATCTACTACGTGACGCCCTGGCTTCGCTGGGATCGGGGACCGAACCTCCCCGACCAGGCCGTGCTGCTCGACTTCCCGTCACGCCGTTTCTATTTCTTCTTTCTCGAAATCTGGCCGCAGGAATTCTACTACATCACCGGCCTGCTGATCCTCGCCGCGCTCGGGCTCTTCCTCGTGACGAGCGTCGCGGGCCGCGTCTGGTGCGGCTATACCTGCCCGCAGACGGTCTGGACCGATCTCTTCATTCATGTGGAACGCTTCTTCGAAGGCGAACGCGCCAAGCGTATCCGTCTGGACAAGTCGCCCTGGAGCATGGGCAAGCTTGCACGCAAGACGGGCAAGCATATCACCTGGATCCTGATCGCTCTGGCAACAGGCGGTGCATGGGTGTTCTATTTCGCGGATGCGCCCACACTGGCGGGCCAACTCGCTACCTTCGACGCCCCGGCGGCGGCCTATCTCTTCATCGGTCTTTTTGCGGCAACGACCTATCTGCTTGGGGGCATCGCCCGCGAGCAGGTCTGCATCTATATGTGTCCCTGGCCGCGCATTCAGGGCGCGATGTTCGATGAGGAATCCCTTCTCGTCAGCTACAAGGACGATCGCGGAGAAAAACGCGGACCGCACAAGAAGGGAACGAGCTGGGAAGGCCGCGGCGACTGCATCGACTGCGGGCAATGCGTGGCCGCCTGCCCCATGGGCATCGACATCCGCGACGGTATGCAGCTGGAATGCATCCAGTGTGCGCTCTGTATCGACGCCTGCAACGAGATCATGGACAAGGTGGAGCGGCCGCGCGGCCTGATCGCTTACGATACGTTCCGCAACCAGGAACGCCGCCGCGCAGGCGAAACGCCGAAGCTCGACATCCTGCGGCCCCGCACGATCCTTTATTCCGCCGTACTCGTCTTCGTCGCCGGCATCATGCTTTTTGCACTTTCCAATCGCTCCACCCTCGATGTCAGCGTGCTAGCCGACCGGAACCCGCTTTTCGTACAGCTTTCCGATGGCTCGGTACGCAATGGCTATCAGGTGAAGATCGTCAACAAGGAACATTCCGAGCGCATATATCGCGTCTCGATCGAAGGGCTCGACAAGGCTATCCTGACCCGGCCGGCCCTTGCAGGCGAAGAAACCGGCACTGTGACCGTTGGAGCCGACAAGCTCGAAAACCTCCGCTTCTTCGTGACTCTGCCGGGTGATGGGGTGAAAGCCCTCAACGGTGGCGAAGCGGATTTCGATTTTGTCGTCACCGATCTTGAGAACGGTACGACCGCGACAAGACAAACCACCTTCCGGGGGCCCGGCCAATGAGCGTCGAGAACAGCGATTTCCGTCCCTCTACACGCTTCGGCAAGATCACCGGCTGGCATGTGCTGAGCGGTTTCGTTCTCTTCTTTGCCATCGTTTTTGGCGTGAACGGTCTGATGGTCTACCGCGCCCTCTCGACCTTCGATGGCGTGGAGGTGGAGGGGGCCTACCAGAAAGGCCGAACCTATAATCATCTTCTCGAACAGATGGAGGCACAACGCCAGCTCGGCTGGACCTCCGGCATCAAGACGACCGTGCTGCCCGGCGAAGGCCGCCGCACGGCGCTTAACGTCACCTTCTCCGGGGCGCAGGGCGAACCCATCAACGGCCTTGCCGTCAGGGGTACATTCTGGCGTCCTGTTGTCTCCGGCAACGACAAGAGCATGATGCTCGTCCAGACGGGACCCGGCACATATGAAGCCGAATTCCCGCTTGAGCACTCGGGCAACTGGCTTGTTCGCATTGCGGCAGAGGGCCTCAACGGCGAAACCTTCGTCGAGGAAAAGCGCGTCGTCATACGCGACTGAGGACATGATGAACGATGCAGCAGTCATCGCGGAAGATGGCCCGGGCGCAGACCCGGAATTCTTCGTGCGTGAGACAGAAGACGGGCAAGCCCGCCTCGATCTCGTCGTGGCGGGAATGCATTGCGCCGGCTGCCTGCGCAAGGTCGAAGGCGCACTTAAAAATCTCGACGGCGTCGAATATGCCCGCGCCAATCTTTCGACGAAGCGCGTCGCCGTACGCTGGAACCCGTCCCGCCTCAAGGCGCGCGCCATTATCCACGCACTTGCCGGGACAGGCTTCACCGCCGTCCCCTTCGATCCGAAACTTCTCGGCACACTGGACGAACAGGAAAGCCGCTCTCTTCTGAAAGCGCTTGGCGTTTCGGGCTTTGCCGCCGCAAACGTCATGCTCATCTCGGTGTCTGTCTGGTCCGGTCTCGTAACCGACATGGATGCGACGACGAGAAGCTTCTTCCACTGGGTTTCGGCGCTTATCGCGCTGCCCGCGATTGCCTATGCGGGCCAGCCTTTCTTCCGTTCGGCGCTGAAGGCGCTGCGCGCGAAGACGATGAATATGGATGTACCGATTGCACTCGCGGTCATCCTTGCGACCACGATGAGCCTCGTCCAGACCATGGTGAACGCCCGCCATGTCTATTTCGACGCCAGCGTGACGCTTCTCTTCTTTCTTCTGATCGGGCGTTATCTCGACGTTCAGGCGCGCGCGAAAGCCTGCTCTGCGGCAGAGAATCTGCTGGGTTTGCGCGCAACCGCCGCCACACTCATCGCGCCGGATGGAACGCATCGCTCCATTGCGGTTGAAAACCTCGAACCGGGCATGAAGGTGCTTGTGGTTGCAGGTGGCCGCATCCCTGCCGACGGCGAAATACTGACCGGCATGAGCGAGGTCGATACAAGCCTCGTCACCGGCGAGAGCCTGCCCGAACAGGTGAAACCGGGAACGCCTGTTTTTGCCGGCACGCTCAATCTGGGTGCCCCGCTCATTATTCGCGTGACGAAACGCGACGACGATTCCCTGCTTGCCGAAATCGTGCGCCTGATGGAGACGGCCGAACAGGGCCGCGCGCGCTATGTGCGCATCGCCGACCGCGCTGCCCGCATCTATTCGCCCGCAGTACACATCATGGCAGCGGCGACGCTTGCACTCTGGTTCGCGCTCGGCGCGCCATGGGAAACCTCGTTCACCTACGCGATTTCCGTCCTTATCATTACCTGTCCCTGCGCCCTCGGCCTTGCGGTTCCGGTGGTGCAGGTCGTGGCGACGGGGCGGCTGCTCCGGCGAGGCGTGTTGGTGAAGGCGCCAGACGGGCTGGAACGGCTTGCACAGGCCGACACTATCGTCTTCGACAAGACAGGTACGCTGACGCTTGGCCGTCCGCATCTCGTCAACGGCAATGAGATCGCACGGACGGACATCGCCCTCGGTGCGGCAATTGCAGCGTCAAGCAGACACCCGCTCGCCATTGCGCTTGCCGCCCACGGGAAGGAACTTCTCCCGCCTCTCCTTGAGGATGTGCACGAAGAACCGGGCATGGGTCTCGAAGCACAGCTCGATGGCGAGACGATCCGCCTTGGCAATGCCGAATATGCGGGTGGCGAGCAGCGCGACATGCATGGCGGCTCGGAGCTCTGGCTGCGGCGCGGCAACGCAACGCCCGTCTGTTTCCGTTTCGAGGACACGCCGAGACCGGACGCGAAGGAAGTCATCAAAGCCTTGAAGGCACGAGGCTTTGCCGTCGAACTTCTGTCCGGCGATCGCGAACCGGCAGTGAAACGCCTTGCCGAGACA
>Ga0114898_1000326_pt1 | contig 38909 bp, 36 predicted proteins | sample Malvired_Geostar_FD_83496 | JGI IMG/M metagenome (GOLD analysis project Ga0114898, IMG submission 83496) | Marine viral communities from the Global Malaspina Expedition - Malaspina viral metaG DeepMed_Geostar | ecosystem: Environmental > Aquatic > Marine > Oceanic | place: Mediterranean Sea...
ACGATGCGATACAGGCTGAGATTTTCCGACTGCGCCACGCTGTCCGGCAGGCCCAACTTGGCCGGGTCGATGGCCGCCAGCACGATCAGCAGCGGCAGCATGGGCAGCGAGATCACCCCGTCCGCCAGGCGCATCAGCACGGCATCCAGCCGGCCGCCCAGATAGCCGGCGGCGACCCCAAGTACCGCGCCGATGCTGGCCGCCATCAGCGCCGCGACGATGCCGACGAACAGCGACACCCGCGCGCCATAGAGCAGCCGCAGCAGCAGGTCGCGGCCCAGCTCGTCCGTGCCCAGCCAGTGTTCAGGCGAGGGTGGGGCCAGCCGGCCGAACAAATTCACCGCTGCCGCATCCAGCCCCAGCGCGCGCTCGATCAGCGGCGCGGCAAGTGCCAGCGCGGCCAGCAGCGCCAGCAGGATCAGGCTGGCCAGCGCCAGCCGGTGCCGGCAGAAGCGCCGCCAGACCAGCCGGGCCGGGCTTTCCATGGCCGGGGCAATCGAGACCTCGGCATTCATGCGTAGGAAATCCGGGGGTCGAGCTTGGCATAGCCGATATCGGCGGTGAGGTTCGCCAGCAGCGTCACCAGCGTCGCGAACAGCAGCCCGACCAGCGCCAGATTATAGTCGTTGTTCATGATCGCGTCGTAGATCAGCTTGCCCATACCGGGCTGGGCGAACATGGTCTCGGTGATCAGCGCGCCGGAGAACAGGGTGCCGAAATCCAGCGCCAGGATGGTGACAACCGGGATCAGCGCGTTGCGCACGCCGTGCCGCCACAGCACGCGCGCCTCGCCGGCCCCCTTGGCGCGGGCGGTGCGGATGTAATCCTCGCGCATCGCCTCAATCAGGGACGCCCGCAGATAGCGTGTGAGGCCGGCGAGGCTGGCCAGCGTCAGCGTGATGACCGGCAGCACCAGATAGGGCAGCCGGTCGGCAAGGCCGGGGGCCTCCATGCCCGCCGGGGCGGCACCGCCGGCCGGCAGCCAGCCCAGCGTGACGGCGAACAGCATGATCAGCAGCAGCGCCAGCCAGAACGGTGGCACGGAAATGCCGGCGAAGCAGAACAGGTTCACGATGCGGTCGGCAAGATATCCCGGCCGGCTGGCCGCCAGCACGCCCAGCGGCAGGGCGATGGCGACGGCCAGCACGAAGCTCGCCCCCATCAGCAGCAGCGTGTTGCCGAGGCGCGGCACCAGCACCTCCAGCACCGGACGGGAGAATTGCCGGGAATAGCCCAGATCGCCGGACAGCGCCGCCGAGGCCCAGTTGGCATAGCGCTCCAGGATTGGCCGGTCGAGCCCGTACAGCGCCTTCAGCCGGGCGATGTCGGCACTGGTCAGGTTGGGGTCGGCCTGGATCATCAGGTCGATCGGGTCGCCCGGCATCAGCCCCAGCAGGCCATAGATGATGAAGGACATGACGAGCAGCACGCCGATGCCCTGCAACAGCCGCCGGACGATATAGGCCTGCATCAGCAGCCGTTCTGGGTCGGCAGGCGGGGACGGGTCACTCCGCCGCGCGCCATTGCTCGACCCACAGCGTTGTCGGGTACTGGTGGCCTGTCGGCGTGATGCCCGTTAGCCAGCGCGGCATCACATAGGCGTCGGAGCGGAAATAGAGCGGGATGACCGGCAGCTCGGTGGCATAGATTTCCTGCAGCCGCGACCACATCGGCCGGCGCTTCTCACGGTCCAGCTCGACCTCCAGCCGGTCGATCAGCCTGTCCATCTCGTCATTGCGGAAGCCGGGATTGTTCTGGCCGCTCCAGCCATTGTCGGCACTTGGGATTTGCGAGGAATGCAGCGTGGTGCGCGGTACCGATTCCGGGGCGCTGATCCAGGCATACATGGCAAGGCCGGTGAATTTCCGCTTCGAGATCGTCTCGCCGAAGAACACGCGGGCCGGCTCGTTGCGGATGCGGATATCGAAGCCCGCCTGCCGCCATTGCGCCTGCAGGGCCTGCTGCACCAGCTCGCGCGAGCGGTTGCCCGCCGTGGTCATGAACTCCAGCGCCAGCTTCTCGCCCTGCGCGTTCTGGCGGATGCCGCCGGGGCCGCGCGTCCAGCCGGCCTCGTCGAGCAGGGCTGCCGCCTGCTTCGGATCATAGGCGTAGGTGGGCGTGTCCGAATCATGCACCCAGTCCAGCGGGTTCACGTTGGAATGGGCGACCGGCTGCTTGCCACCGAACAGCTGCCGGTCGATGGCCTGCCGGTCGATGGCGTGGATCAGCGCCCGGCGCACGCGGATGTCGGCGAGCACCGGATTGTCCAGCATCAGGTCGATATGCTCGTAGATCAGGCCCGGCTTGTAGGCGATCCGGAAGCGCTTGCCATGGCGCTTCTCGAAGGCCAGCGCCTGGTCCAGCGGCAGGCCCAGCTCACCGGCGATATAGTCGATGTCGCCGGCCAGCAGATTGGCTTCCAGCGCCGCCGTATTCTCGATTACCCTGACGACGATGCGCTTGAAGGCCGGCTTCTCGCCCCACCAGCGCGGGTTCGGCTCCAGCGTGATGTGGCTACCGGGGGCGACCTGGGTGACGCGGTAGGGGCCGTTATACAGGCCGGGATTGGCCGGGTCGGTGTCGTACAGCGTGCGGCGGCGGTATTCCGCCGGCTCGGCCATCGGCGCTGCCTCCAGATGGGCGGGCAGGATATCCAGCCCGTTGATGGCGTTGTAGTTGAAGGACAGCCGGTCGATGGTGAGGGTGAAGGTCTTGTCGTCCTTCGCCTCGATATCGAGAATACGGCGGAAAGTCTCCTGGTTGGCGACGCCGCTCTGCGGTGTCTGCCCGACCTTCCAGGTGAAGATCACATCCTTGGTCGTCACCGGCGTGCCGTCGCCCCATGTCGCGTCCGGGTGCAGCGTGTAGGTGAGGCGGATGCCCTGCTTGCCGCCGGCATCGTTCGGCTTGTCGAGGTCGAAGGGGACGGCGCCGCCATTTTCGATGGTCGGCAGCCCGGTGCAGAGCATGCAGATCAGCTGCCAGTCCGGGCCATAGGTGGTGATCGGCCGCCGCGCCATGCCCAGCACGTAGGACTTCGCCATCATCGAATCGATCAGCGGGTTCAGCGTGGAGGGAAACTGCGTGATGCCGATGATCAGCTCGTCTTTCGGCTTTGCCTGCGCGGCCGGTGCCGCGACCGTCAGGCAGAACGTGAACAGAGCCAGAAAACCAAGGCTTATCAGCCGCTTCATTGCCTTCCCTTCAGGACCGGATTCATCCATTCGCATGCAAGGGAGTATAGCAGCCGCGATCCGGCGCGACAGGGGCGCGTACTTGGTTAGGCGGGTATTTTTTGGAGATCGTGAATATCCCTCGCCCCGGAAGGGGAGAGGGATGCGGAAGCTTACGAACGCTAGTGAGTTAGCTGGAGCTGGGTGAGGGGAGACTGGTGCTGTCCTTGGTCTTACCCCCTCACCCAGCTCCGCCTAATCTCGCCTAATGGCTCGATAAGGCTTCACAACCCTCTCCCCCAAGGGGGCGATGGAGAGACAGAGACGGTCACTTTTATACTTCACCTCACCCCTTCGCGCGGTTCTCGGCCCAGCCGTCCGGGTCCTTCAGGAAGCTGCGCACCTGGTCGAGCTGATTTTGCGTGTAACCGCGGCGCTCGGCGGCCAGCAGCACATCGGCCCAGGTCGCCAGCTCGTGCAGGGCGACACCCTGTTCGGTCAGCTTGGCGACCCCTTCCGGGAACACGCCGTAATGGAACACGACGAAGCAATGCGCCACCTCGGCGCCGGCAGTGCGCAGCGCCTCGACGAAGTTCAGCTTGCTGCCGCCATCGGTCGCGAGGTCTTCTACCAGCAACACGCGCTGGCCGTCCCTGATCTCACCTTCGATCTGAGCATTACGCCCGAAGCCTTTGGGTTTCTTGCGAACATAGAGCATCGGCAGGCCCATGCGCTCGGCGATCCAGGCGGCGAAGGGGATGCCCGCCGTCTCGCCGCCGGCCACCGCGTCGAAGCCCTCGAAGCCGGCGATGCGGCCCATCTTCTCCACGCCCATATCCATCAACTTGGCGCGGGCGCGCGGGAAGCTGATGATCTTGCGGCAATCGACATAGACCGGGCTGAGCCGGCCGGAGGTGAAGGTGAAGGGTTCCTCCGGGCGGATATGGATCGCCTTGATGTCCAGCAGGATGTCGGCGGTGATCTCGGCCCAGCTCTTGGTATCGGTCATTTTGTCCTCGCGCGGTTTCGCGCCAAGACAGCCCAGGACGCGCCCGCCGTCAAGCGCCGTTCGGCGGCGGTGCGCATGCTCTGTCGCCAGGGGCCGGGCTGGGGTATTTTCCGGATATGATCTCCGATCCCGATATTCTGGCCGCCTACCACGCCGAGGGCCGCGGCATCCTCTACCGCTACCGCCGACATCGCGGGGCATGGCAACCGCATCTGGAGGCGGCGAAACAGGTCATTCGGGAGGCGATGGCGGCGTGTCCAGGCCGGCAGAGTGTCGCCGTGCTCGGTTCCGGCGCGCTGCTCGACGTACCGCTGGGCGAGCTTCTGGCGGCGTTCCGCCGGGTGGTGCTGGTGGATGTCGCGCATCCCTGGCGGGTCCGGCTGCGCGCCGCGCTGACGCCGCGGGCGGCGTTGCTGGATGCCGACCTGACCGGCATCGGTGGTGCAGTATCGCCCGGCATGGAACCGCCAGCCCCGCCCGACCTGCCGGCGGTGTGCGAGGCCGATCTGGTGATCTCGCTCAATCTGATGTCACAGCTTGCCTATGTGCCGGTCGGCCAGCTGGAAAGGCTCGGCCAGACGGAGGAGCAGGGCGATGACTTCGCCGCCGGGTTGGTTCGTGCGCATCTGGACTGGCTGCGCCGCCTGCCGGGGCGGGTGTGCCTCGTCACCGACGTGAAGCGGATCGTGCTGGACCCGCAGGGTGCGGTGATCGGCGAGATCGATCCGCTCTACGGGCTTTCCCTGCCGGAAGGCGGTACTGAGTGGAACTGGAACATCGCACCGATTGGCGAAATAGCGCCGGACTATGCGGTGCGGCACCGGGTGCGCGGCTATAGCGATTTGCCGAAAGGCTGAAACCCGGTAGCATCGGGTCAAGCATCCGAAAGAAAAGAGGAAACCGCTATGTCCACCGACACCGATCCGGTCGTCCTGCTGGAACGCGCCGGGCCCGTCGCCACCATTACGCTGAACCGGCCGGACAAGCTGAACGCGCTGAACCGGGCGATGTGGGCCGGGGTGCGCGATGCCTTCCACGAAGTGTCGGCGGACCCGTCCGTACGCTGCGTCGTGCTGACCGGGGCGGGGGAACGCGCCTTCTGCCCCGGCGCCGATATCTCGGAGTTCGAGAGTGCCCGCGCCAATGCGGCGCAGGCCGCCGAGTATGGCAAGCTGATGGACGCGGCGATGGAGGCCATCGCGGCGTGCCCGCATCCGGTGGTGGTGAAGGTGAAGGGCATCTGCGTTGGCGGCGGGCTGGAGATCGCCTGCCTTGCTGATATGCGCATCTGCCAGGAGAGCAGCCGCTTCGGCGTGCCGGTCAACAAGCTGGGCCTGACCATGGGCTATAGCGAGATCGCCGCGCTGATCGGGCTGGTCGGCAAGACCAATGCGCTGGAAATCCTCTATGAGGCGCGGGTGTTCGGCGCGGCGGAGGCGAAGGAGAAGGGGCTGGTGAACCGTGTCGTGCCGGATGCGGAGATCGACACGGCGGTGGCCGAGACCGTGGCGCGCATCGTCGCCGGCGCGCCTTTGGTCAATCGCTGGCACAAGAAATTCGCCAAACGGCTGGAAACCGGAAAACCCCTGACCGAGGCGGAGATCGCGGAAGGCTATGCCGCCTTCGACACACAGGACTTCCAGACCGGCTACAAGGCCTTCCTCGCCAAGGCCAAGCCGGAATTCGAGGGCCGATAGGCAACATCCATGGACGCCTTCGAGGGCCATAACTTCTCCAAGGGCGCGGTCATTGTGCATGAGGGCACGCGCGCCGATGCCGCCTATGTGGTGGAGAAGGGCTCGGTTGTCGTTTACCGTACGGTGAACGGTCGCGAACTGCTGATCGCCCGGCTGGAGCAGGGGGCCATCTTCGGCGAGATGGCATTGATCGAGCGCCGCAAGCACAAGGCCAGCGTGCGCGCCGCCGAGGATTGCGTCTGCGCCGTGGTCACCGAGAAAGTGTTCTGGAAGCTGCTGGAGGATGCCAACCCCTTCATCCGCGCGCTGGTGCTGACGCTGGTGAAGAGCCTGGGGGCGACCACCAGCCAGGCCATCGGCCTGCAATCCATGCTCGGCATGGGCATCGGCCCGGATCCGGACGAGGACGGGCGGGGGTAAATTACCCCAGAAACAGCAGGTAACCGCCGACCAGCACGCCGCCCAGTGCGATCCAGATGATCGCGTCTTTCCAGAAATCGGATTTCAGGCGCCGGCGGAAATAGAAGGCCGGCGCCAGGAAGGCCAGCAGCAGGGTCAGATAGACCAGCCGCATCCAGTCATGCTCGCTCATGCTGCCCCGCTGATTGACTTCGCCTCCGTCTGGTCCCTAGCTTGCCTGATGAAGCCGCAAAGGCATAGCACTTGAACCGGGAGCCATCTCTTGACCGTCCTTGATCTCGATTTCGTCCGCCGCCAGTTTCCCAGCTTCTCCGACCCCGAGGCCGGCCCCTGGGCCTTCTTCGAGAATGCCGGCGGCTCTTATGTGCCGCAGGCGGTGGTGGACCGGATGAGCCGCTATCTCTCCACCATGCGGGTGCAGCATGGCGCGGAATATGATCTGTCGCGCCGCGCCACCCAGGCGGTGAACGATGCCGCCGATCTGATGGCGGACTGGATCAACGCCCGGCCCGACGAGATCGTCATCGGCCCGTCGGCGACGCAGCTGACCTATGTGCTGGCGCAGGCGATGCGCGGCTGGTTCGGCCCCGGCGACGAGATCATCGTCACCAATCAGGACCATGAATGCAATGTTGGCGCCTGGCGCCGGCTGGCGGCGGCGACCGGGGCGACGATCCGGGAATGGGGCATCGACCCGGAGACCGGGGAACTCGAACTGCCGGCCCTGCAGGCGCTGCTGAACGACAGGACGCGGCTGGTCTGCGTCACCCATTGCTCCAACATCGTCGGCACCATCAACGACATTCCGGCGATTGCCCGGATGGTGCATGCGGCCGGGGCGCTGATCTTCGTCGATGGCGTTGCCTATGCACCGCACCGGGCGCTCGACATGAAGGCGCTGGACGTCGATTTCTACGTCTTCAGCCTGTACAAGACTTACGGCCCGCATCAGGCGCTGCTCTATGGCCGGCATGAGCTGCTGGCGAAGGCGGAGAACCAGAATCACGATTTCATCGCCGGCAGCGTGCCCTATCATCTGGCACCGGGCGGCAAGAACCAGCCGGACGTTGCGGCGCTGGCCGGCATCGCCGATTACCTGGATGCGGTGCATGCGCATCATTTCCCGGCATCAGAGAACGGGTTCCAGAAGCGCTCCGCCGCCGTGTTCGGGCTGTTCACCCGGCAGGAGGCGGATCTTGCCGCCCGGCTGCTGGACTATCTGAACGCCCGCAAGGATATCCGAATCATCGGCCAGCGCACCGCCGATCCGGCCAGGCGCGCGCCAACCATCAGCTTCACCATCTCCGGCCGCTCATCGCTGGATGTCACGCGTGGCCTGCTGCCGCACAAGATCGCCGTGCGCAACGGCAATTTCTACGCCACGCGCTGCGTCGAGGCGCTGGGGCTGGACCGTGAGGATGGGGTCGTCCGGGTCAGCATGGTGCATTACAACACGGCAGACGAGGTGGACCGGCTGATCCGCGCGCTTGACGGGGCGCCCTCTTAATCTTGCGCCTGGGCTTTCTGGCAGAGCTTCGTTTCTGCGCCGAACACCTCGTCGAAGGTCTCGCGCAGGGCGACATCGAGATCGTCCATGGTGACCGGCAATCCCAGATCGACCAGGCTGGTCACGCCATGCTGGGCGATGCCGCAGGGCACGATGCCCTGAAAATGGCTGAGGTCGGGCTCGACATTGATCGACAGGCCGTGGAAGGTCACCCAGTGCCGCACGCGCACGCCGATGGCGGCGATCTTGTCCTCGCGCATCGGCAATCCCAGATCGTGCCGCGCCACCCAGATGCCGACCCGGCCCTCGCGCCGCTCGCCGGTCACGTTGAAGCGGGCGAGGGCGCGGATCACCCATTCCTCCAGCGCGTGAACATAGCAGCGCAGATCGGGGTTGCGCCGCCTCAGATCGAGCATGGCATAGACGATGCGCTGGCCCGGCCCGTGATAGGTGTACTGGCCGCCGCGACCGGCCTGATAGACCGGGAAGCGGCCTGGCGCCAGCAGGTCGTCGGGTTTTGCGCTGGTGCCGGCGGTGTAGAGCGGCGGATGCTCCAGCAGCCACAGCAGCTCCGGGGCGCTGCCCTCGCGGATCGCCTGCACGCGCGCATCCATTTCGGCCAGCGCGTCGGGATAGGCGACCGACTGGTAGGATATCCGCCATTCGGGATCGGCGATCTGTGGGATGCTGGCGATGGAGCCGTCGGGCACGGGGCACCTTAATAGTACGAAAAACACGGGCTTGGGACGAACGCGCCTTGCGGTGCCCCTCTGGATTTGGTATGTCCGCGCGCACCGTTTGGCAAGGCTTGCTTTCCCGGCGGTGTTGACATTACCTCAGGGCGAAGGTCATACGGATGCCGTTACAGGCGGCGTTGGTCATTGCCTTCATAGATATGCGGTCGTGGCGGAATTGGTAGACGCGCAGCGTTGAGGTCGCTGTCCGAGAAATCGGGTGGAAGTTCGAGTCTTCTCGACCGCACCATTTTTGAAAAGAAAACGGCCCGCCGGACCTACCGCGGGCCGTTTTCTTGCGTATGATCCAGGCGGACAAGACATCGAGGATGGATATGGCCGACGATTTCAGCGAAGCCGCGCTCGACTATCACCGCAATCCGGTGCCGGGGAAGATACAGGTCACCTCGACCAAGCCGCTGGCGACCGCCCGCGATCTGGGGCTGGCCTATACGCCCGGCGTGGCGGTGGCGTGCAATGCCATCGTCGATAATCCGGAGGAAGCCTATAACCTCACCGCGCGCGGCAACCTCGTCGGCGTGGTCACCAACGGCACGGCGGTGCTGGGGCTGGGCGCCATCGGGCCGCTGGCCTCCAAGCCGGTGATGGAAGGCAAGGGCGTGCTGTTCAAGAAGTTCGCCGGCATCGATGTGTTCGATATCGAGATCGACGAGCTCGACGTGGACAAGCTGGTCGATATCATCGCCAGCCTGGAGCCGACCTTCGGCGGCATCAATCTGGAGGATATCAAGGCCCCGGAATGTTTCGAGGTCGAGCGCCGGCTGCGCGAGCGCATGAAGATTCCGGTGTTCCATGACGACCAGCACGGCACCGCGATCATCGTCGCCGCCGCCGTGTTCAACGGGCTGCGCGTTGTCGGCAAGAAGTTCGAAGACGTGAAGCTTGTCACGTCCGGCGCCGGTGCGGCAGCGCTGGCCTGCGTCGATCTGCTGGTCCATATGGGCGTGAAGCGCGAGAACGTGACGCTCACCGACATTGTCGGCGTGGTCTATGAAGGCCGCAACGAGCTGATGGACAAGTACAAGGAACGCTACTGCCAGAAGACCGAATGCCGCACCCTGGCCGAAGTCATCGAAGGCGCTGACGTGTTCCTGGGATTGTCGGCGCCCAACGTGCTGAAGCCGGAGATGGTGGCCAGCATGGCCGCCCGCCCGATCATCATGGCGCTGGCCAACCCGACGCCGGAGATCATGCCCGACGAGGTGAAGGCGGTGCGCGACGATGCCATCATGGCGACCGGCCGCAGCGATTTCCCGAATCAGGTGAACAACGTCCTGTGTTTCCCCTTCATTTTCCGCGGCGCGCTGGATGTCGGCGCCACGGTGATCAACGAGGAAATGAAGATCGCCTGCGTGAAGGCCATCGCCGACCTCGCCATGGCCGAGCCGTCGGACGTGGTGGCCGCCGCTTACAGCGACCAGGAGCTGGTGTTCGGCCCGGATTACATCATCCCCAAGCCGTTCGATCCCCGGCTGATCGTCGAGATCGCCCCCGCCGTCGCCAAGGCGGCGATGGAGTCCGGTGTGGCGCGCCGGCCGATCGTGGATTTCGAGGCCTACCGGCAGAAGCTGACGCAGTTCGTCTTCCGCTCCGGCCTTGCGATGAAGCCGGTGTTCGACCGGGCGCGCGAGAATCCGAAGCGCGTCGTCTTCGCGGAAGGCGAGGATGAGCGCGTGCTGCGTGCCGCCCAGCAGATGATCGAGGACAAGATCGGCTATCCGATCCTGATCGCCCGGCCCGACGTTGTCGCCACCCGCATCAAGCGCATGGGGCTGAAGCTGGTGCCGGGCGAGAATGTCGAGATCGTGAATCCGCAGAGCGATCCGCGCTACCCGGAATACTGGAAGCTCTATCACCAGCTGCTGGAGCGCAAGGGCGTCTCGCCGGATTATGCCCGCACCGTGGTGCGCACGCGCCAGACGGCAATTGCGACGCTGATGCTGAGGCGCGGCGAGGCCGATGCGATGATCTGCGGCACGGTTGGCCGCTATGACGATCATCTGCGCCACATCACCGACCTGATCGGCAAGGCGGAAGGCGTGCGGCAGATGTCGGCGCTGAACATGCTGATCCTCTCCAAGGGGGTCTATTTCTTGGCCGATACCTATGTGACGCCGGACCCGACCGCCGAGGAGATCGCCGAGCTGGCGGTGCTGGCCGCTGCCGAGGTGAAACGCTTCGGCATTGAGCCGAAGGTGGCGCTGCTGTCGCATTCCAGTTTCGGCAGCCACCAGACCGCCTCGGCGGTGAAGATGCGCGAGGCGCTGCAGATCCTGATGCGGATGGCGCCGGATATGGAGGTCGAGGGCGAGATGCATGGCGATGCCGCCGTGTCCGAGGCGATCCGCAGCCGCATCTTCCCGAACTCGCGGTTGCAGGGGGCGGCGAATCTTTTCATCTTGCCGACACTGGATGCCGCGAACATTTCCTTTAACCTGCTGAAGGTTCTGGGTGAGGGGCTGTCGGTCGGGCCGATCCTGCTGGGGGCGGCGATGCCGGTGCATATCCTCACCCCGTCCGTCACGGTGCGCGGCATCGTGAACATGTCGGCCCTCGCGGTGGTGGACGCCCAGGGCGTCGAGGGCCAGAACGTTTACGTCTAAGCCCCATAGGGGAATGCCGTAACGGGACGCGGGAGCAGGCGAACCGCCTGAAATGGCTTCGACAGGCCGATCCGAACCGAGTCGATCCGACGCCGGAGGTGGCGAATGAACGAAACCGACCAGAAGCGCGACGAGCAGCAGGCCGGCCATTCCGCCGCGCCCGAAGCCGAAGCGGCGGCCATGGCCGAGACCATGACCGCTGCAGTGACGGCGGAAGAGGCCGTGCAGCCGCGCGATCCGGTCGATGGTCCGTCCACCCTGTCCGCCGAGGCTACCGACGCCGCCCTGGAGGCCGAGGAGGCGCTGGAGGCACTGTCGGAAGAGGAGGGGGAGGCTGCCGGGGAGGAGCCTGGCCTGGCGCAGGCCGGCGCTGACGCTGGCGGCCCTGCGGCGCCTGCGGGCGAGTCCGAGACGCTGAAGCGCTTCGTGCTGACGCCGAAGCTGGAGCGCAAGGTCGCCAAGGCAATCGATGAGGAGAAGCTGAAGAAGGCCGGCAAGCTGGCGCGCCGGCTGCACGCCGCCGACCTCGCCGACCTGCTGGAACGGTTGTCCTACGAGCAGCGCGCGATCCTGCTGGAGGTACTGCGCGAGAGCTTCGATCCCGAGGTGCTGCCCTATCTCGACGATAATGTCCGCGATGACGTCATCGAGATATTGGGGCCGGAGGCGGTGGGCCGCGCCATTGCCGAACTGGATTCCGATGACGCCATCGCCATCATCGAGGATATGGCGGACGCCGAGAAGCAGGCGATCCTCGATGCGGTGGAGCCGACCGACCGTGCCCTGCTGGAAGAAGGCCTCACCTTTCCGGAATATTCCGCCGGCCGCCTGATGCAGCGCGAGCTGGTCGCCGTGCCGTCGCACTGGACGGTTGGCCAGACCATCGACTTCATGCGTACCAATCCGAACCTGCCGGACGATTTCTACGAGATTTTCGTGGTCGATCCGCGGTTCCGGCCCATCGGCCTGGTGTCGCTGGGCAAGCTTCTGCACAACAAGCGGCCGATGAGGCTGCGCGACATTATGTCGGGCGATTTCGTGCGGCTGCAGGCGGACACGCCGCAGGATGAAGTGGCCTATCTGTTCCGCCAGTACGGGCTGGTCTCCGCCCCGGTGGTGAACGACAGCGGCCGGCTGCTGGGCCGGGTCACAGTCGATGACGTGGTCGATATCGTCGATGAGGAGGCGGAGGAGGATATCCTGCGTCTCGGCGGCGTGTCCGAATCGGACTTGCAGAGCAGCGTGCTGGAAACCACGAAGCAGCGCTTCCTGTGGCTGCTCATCAATCTCGGCACGGCGATCCTGGCCTCGGGCGTCATCGCGATCTTCGAGGCGACCATCGCGCAGGTGGTGGCGCTCGCCGTCCTCATGCCCATCGTCGCCTCGATGGGCGGCAATGCCGGCACCCAGACTGTGACCGTCGTGGTACGCGCGCTGGCGATGCGCGACCTCAGCAGGTCGAATGCATTGCGCGTGATCTGGAAGGAGGCGGCGGTCGGATTGCTGAATGGCATGCTGTTCGCGGTGCTGATCGGCGCCATCGCCGGTTTCTGGTTCGAACCGATGATCGGCGGGGTGATCGCGGCTGCCATGGTCATCAACATGCTGATCGCCGGCCTGTTCGGCGCGCTGATCCCGATCACCCTCGAACGGATGAAGATCGACCCGGCGGTGGCATCCTCGGTCTTCCTCACCACCGTCACCGATGTGATCGGTTTCTTCGCCTTCCTGGCTCTGGCGGCGGCGTTCGTGCTCTAACTTTACCTTAACGTTAAGTTGTGAGACGCTAAGGCATGTCAGAGAGCTTCACCATCGCACAACTGGCCGAAGAGTTCGGCATCACCCACCGGGCCGTCCGCTTCTATGAGCAGGAAGGGTTGCTGGCGCCGGCGCGGCGCGGCAATCGCCGGGTCTATACGGCGGGCGACAGGGTGCGGCTGAAGCTGATATTGCGCGGCCGTCGGCTCGGTTTCTCCATCTCGGAAATCAGGGAGATCCTCAGCCTATACGATTCCGAGGGCGGCGAGGGAGCACAGCTGCGCCATCTGGTCGGGAAAATCCGTGAACGCCGCGTGATCCTGCGCCAGCAACGCGCCGATATCGACGCCATCCTGGACGAGCTGGACCGGCTGGAAGGGGCCTGTACCGACCGGTTGCTGGACGCCGCCGACTGATTGACGTGCGCGTAAGGCAAGATTAGGCTTTCCGGAAAGCGGAAGGGAAGCGTCGATGCAGATCACCATCAGCGATCCCGCGTATGCGGCGCGGGTCAGGCAGGCCTTCGAGGGCCAGCCCTATATGCATTTCATCGGGGCGGAGATGACCGGCCTGTCGCCCGGCAGCTGCGAAATCCGCCTGCCCTACCGCCCGGAACTGTCGCAGCATGACGGCTTCTTCCATGGCGGGGTGATCGGCGCGATTGCCGATAATGCCTGCGGCTTCGCCAGCTATACGGTGGCTGGGGCCAGCCAGGCCATCCTGACCGTGGAATACAAGCTGAACATTGTCTCCCCCGGTATCGGCGAGGCGCTGGTGGCGCGTGGCCGCATCGTGAAGCCGGGCCGCCGGCTGGTCATCGCCCAGGCCGATGTGCATGCGATCCGCGATGGCCGGGAGAAGCTGGTGGCGACCTCGCTCAGCACGCTGATGCTGCTCGATCCGGAGGAGCGCGGTACCCGCGCCTGATGGGACACGCCTGATGTGACCTGCCTGATGGGACACACTTGATTTGACAGGTAAGGCCGCGTCTGATGCAGGGCCGGTCGATAAGAGCCGATAGGGAGGAACCATGAGTATCCCCAACGATCTGCCCGGGCTGAATTTCGACCTGGGCGAAACCGCCGACATGATGCGCGACCAGGTGCGCGGCTTTTCGGCCGACGAGATCGCGCCGCGCGCCGCCGATATCGACCGCGAGAACCAGTTCCCGATGGATCTCTGGCGCAAGATGGGCGATCTCGGCCTGCTCGGCATCACCGTTGGCGAGGAATATGGCGGCGCCGGCATGGGCTATCTGGAGCATTGCGTGGCGATGGAGGAAATCTCCCGCGCCTCGGCTTCGGTCGGCCTGTCCTACGGCGCGCACTCCAATCTCTGCGTGAACCAGATCCGGCTGAACGGCACCGAGGCGCAGAAGCAGCGCTATCTGCCGAAGCTAATTTCCGGCGCGCATGTCGGCGCGCTGGCGATGAGCGAGCCGGGGGCCGGCTCCGATGTCGTCTCCATGCGCACCAAGGCGGAAAAGAAGGGCGACCGCTATATTCTGAATGGCAGCAAGATGTGGATCACCAACGGCCCGGACGCCGATACGCTGGTGGTCTATGCCAAGACCGATCCGGAAAAGGCGCAGCACGGCATCACTGCCTTCCTGATCGAGAAGGGGATGAAGGGCTTCTCTACCGCGCAGAAGCTGGACAAGCTGGGCATGCGCGGCTCCAACACCTGCGAGCTGGTGTTCCAGGACTGCGAGGTGCCGGAAGAGAATGTGCTGGGCCAGATCAATGGCGGCGTGCGCGTGCTGATGAGCGGGCTGGATTACGAGCGCGCGGTGCTGGCCGCAGGCCCCTTGGGCATCATGCAGGCCTGCATGGATGTCGTCGTGCCCTATGTGCATGAGCGCAAGCAGTTCGGCAAATCCATCGGCGAGTTCCAGCTGATGCAGGGCAAGCTGGCCGACATGTACACGACGATGAATGCCAGCAAGGCCTATGTCTATGCCGTGGCAAAGGCCTGCGACCGTGGCGAGGTGACACGCAAGGACGCGGCGGGCTGCATCCTCTACGCCGCCGAAAAAGCCACATGGATGGCGCTGGAGGCAATCCAGTGTCTTGGCGGCAACGGCTATATCAACGAGTATCCCACCGGCCGGTTGCTGCGCGACGCCAAGCTCTACGAGATCGGGGCGGGCACTTCGGAAATCCGCCGCATGCTGATCGGCCGCGAACTGTTCAACGAAACCCGATAGGATTCCCCATGACGCGCCGCCGCATTTCCTCCGGTTCCAGCTTCGAGAAACTCTGCTCCTACAGCCGTGCCGTGGTGCATGGCGACTGGGTCTATGTGTCCGGCACCACCGGCTTCGACTATGCGAAAATGTCGATCTCCGACGATCTCGTCGAGCAGACCGAGCAGTGCTTCCGCAATATCGACAAGGCGCTGGTCGAGGCCGGGTCGAAGATGGCCGACCTCGTCCGCATCGTGATCTATCTGGGCGATCCGTCCGATTTCGAGACCGTCGCCCCCATCGTCGGCAAATGGTGCGCGGAATGCCGCCCGGCCAATACGACGGTTGTCGCCCGGTTCATCGATCCCAAGATCAAGATCGAGATCGAAACGACCGCCATCATCCAGCGGTCCGAGGGCGAATAAACCCTAAGGGCGAATAAGCAAGGCGGGCCTACCGGAAACCAAGGGAGAAGATCATGCCGACCGTTCTGATCACCGGCGCCAATCGCGGCATCGGACTGGAATTCACCAAACAATATTCCGCCGATGGCTGGAAGGTCATCGCCACGGCCCGCGATCCGGGCAAGGCGGACGCGCTGAAGGCGGTCCCTGGCGTACAGGTCGAGGCGCTGGAGGTGACCGACGATGCCTCGGTCGCGGCCCTCGCCAAGAAGCTGGCCGGTACGAAGATCGATGTGCTGCTGAACAATGCCGGCATTTCCGGCCCGCGCGGCTTTGCCATCGGCGAGTGGGACTTCAAGGCCTGGGAAGAGGTGCTGAGCGTCAATGCCGTCGCTCCCTTGCGGGTGACGCAGGCCTTCCTGCCGCATGTCGAGGCGTCAGAGAAGAAGCAGGTGGTGTTCATCAGCTCGCGCATGGCCTCGATCACGCTGAATGGCGGCGGCAGTGCCTTCTACCGTTCGTCCAAGACGGCGCTGAACATGGCGGTCAGCTGCCTGGCGCTGGAGGTGAAGGACAGGGGCATTACCTGCACCGTCATGCATCCGGGCTGGGTGAAGACCGATATGGGCGGCCCCGGCGCCGACATCACCACGAATGAGAGCGTCAGCGGCCTGCGCAAGGTGATTGGCGGGCTGGATATCTCCAAGACTGGCAAGTTCTTCAACTATGACGGGGCGGAATTCCCCTGGTAGGGGACAAGTATTCTCTAGCCGTCACCCCCGCACTTGTTGCGGGGGTCCAAGGGTCAGCCCGCTGGATGTTGGTCGAGTAGGCTGGACCCTGGATTCCCGGGACAAGCCCGGGAATGACGGTCAGAGAGAACCAGCGGTTCGAGGCAATCGTACTGCGGTGACCAAATGAGGAGGAGGGCGGCATGCGGTTCAGTGAAGAGCAGCGGATGATCCGCGACATGGCGCGGGATTTCGCGCGCGAGAAGCTGCTGCCAAACGCCGCCCGCTGGGACCGCGAGCATGAGTTTCCCGCCGAGGCCGTGGCCGAGATGGGGGCGCTCGGCCTGATGGGCATGCTGGTGCCGGAGGAATGGGGCGGGGCGGCGGCCGACAATGTCGCCTACGCCCTGGCGCTGGAGGAGGTGGCGGCCGGCGACGGTTCCTGCTCTACCATCATGAGCGTGCATAATTCGGTCGGCTGCATGCCAATCCTGCGCTTCGGCACGGAAGAGCAGAAGCAGCGTTTCCTCGGTCCGCTGGCGCGCGGCGAGATGCTGGCCGCCTTCTGCCTGACCGAACCGCAGGCCGGCAGCGATGCCTCCTCGATCCGCACACGGGCGCGGCTGGACGGCAATCACTGGGTGCTGAACGGCACCAAGCAGTTCATCACCTCCGGCAACCGGGCGGATATCGCCATCGTCTTCGCCGTCACCGATCCGAATGCCGGCAAGAAGGGCATCTCCGCCTTCATCGTGCCGACGAAGACGCCCGGCTACCGGGTCGCCAGCGTCGAGCGCAAGCTGGGCCAGCACGCCTCCGACACCTGCCAGATTGTGTTCGAGGAGATGCGCCTGACGCCGGACCTGATGCTGGGCGAGGCCGGGCAGGGCTACCGCATCGCCCTGTCCAACCTGGAAGGCGGACGCATCGGCATTGCCGCCCAGTCGGTCGGCATGGCGCGCGCGGCCTATGAGGCGGCGCTGGCCTATGCCAAGGAACGCCAGAGTTTCGGCAAGCCGATCATCGAGCATCAGGCGGTCGGTTTCCGCCTGGCCGACATGGCGACGCAGATCGAGGCGGCGCGGCTGCTGGTGCTGAACGCGGCCGAGAAGCGCGACGCCGGCGAGCCCTGCCTGACCGAGGCGGCGATGGCCAAGCTGTTCGCCTCGGAAATGGCGGAGCGAGTCTGCTCAGACGCCATCCAGATTCATGGCGGCTATGGCTATCTGGAGGATTTCCCGGTCGAGCGCATCTACCGCGATGTGCGGGTGTGCCAGATCTATGAGGGTACCTCCGACATCCAGCGGCTGGTGATCTCCCGCGCGCTGGCGGCGGCCTAGAACAAGCAACAGGAGGAAAAGCAACCCATGTCCGACGCTGCGAAACCCCCGGTCGAATTCTATTTCGACTTCTCCTCGCCCTATGCCTATTTCGCCAGCCTGCGCATCGACGATGTGGCGAAGCTGTATGAGCGGTCCGTGGTCTGGAAGCCCATCATGTTGGGGGTGGTGTTCAAGACCACCGGCGCGACGCCGCTGCTCGACCAGCCGCTGAAGGGCGAGTATGCCAAGCGTGACCTTGCCCGCACCGCCCGCCTGCTGGGCGTCGATTTCCGGCTGCCTTCGAGCTTCCCCTTCGCCGCCATCGCCCCCTCGCGGCTGTTCTACTGGCTGGCGAAGGACGATGCGGCGCGCGCCCGCGCCTATGCCAAGGCGGTGTTCTCGACCGCCTTTCAGGAGGCGGTGGCGGTGAACTCGCCCGATGCCGCCGCCGACGTGGCGGCGAAGCTGGGCATCGACCGGGGGGCGGCACTGGCCGCCTGCCAGGACCCGGAAATCAAGGAGAAGCTGCGCCTCGCCAATGAGGAGGCGGTGACCGCCGGCGTCTGCGGCGCCCCCTATTTCATCGTCGAGGGCGAGCCATTCTGGGGCAATGACCGGCTGGACCATCTGGAGCGCTGGCTGGCGACCGGCGGCTGGTGAGCACGACCGCATGAGCATCCTGAAAAGCCAGATCAGCCCGCGCAGCGAGGCGTTCCGCGAGAACGAATCGGCGATGCGCGCGCTGGTCGAGGATCTGCAGGCAAAGCTGCACGGCATCAAGCAGGGCGGCGGCGAGAAGGCCCGCGAGCGGCATCTGTCGCGGGGCAAGCTGCTGCCGCGCGACCGGGTGCGCACGTTGCTGGATGTCGGCTCGCCCTTCCTGGAGCTGTCGCAGTTCGCCGCCCATGGCATGTATGGCGGGGACATTGCGGCGGCCGGCATCATCACCGGCATCGGCCGCGTCTCGGGCCAGGAATGCGTTATCGTTGCCAATGACGCCACGGTGAAGGGCGGCACCTACTATCCGCTGACGGTGAAGAAGCATCTGCGCGCGCAGGAGATCGCGCGGGAGAACAATCTGCCCTGCCTCTATCTGGTCGATTCCGGCGGCGCCAACCTGCCGAACCAGGACGAGGTGTTCCCTGACCGCGACCATTTCGGCCGCATCTTCTACAATCAGGCGACGTTGTCCGCAGCCGGCATTCCGCAGATCGCCGTGGTGATGGGCAGCTGCACGGCGGGCGGTGCCTATGTGCCGGCGATGTCGGACGAGAGCATCATCGTGAAGGGGCAGGGGACCATCTTCCTGGGTGGCCCGCCGCTGGTAAAGGCGGCGACCGGCGAGGTGGTGACGGCGGAGGATCTGGGTGGTGCCGACGTGCATTCCCGGATTTCCGGCGTGACCGACCATTACGCCCAGAACGATGCCCATGCGCTGTCCATCGCGCGCAAGATCGTCGGCAATCTGAACCGGGTGAAGCAGCCGAACCTGGCGATGCGGGAGGCGCGTGAGCCGCTCTACGACCCGGCCGAGCTGTATGGCGTGGTGCCCACCGACCTGCGCCGGCCCTATGATGTGCGCGAGGTGATCGCCCGCCTCGTCGATGGCAGCGAATTCGACGAGTTCAAGCAGCTCTATGGCGCCACACTGGTCACCGGATTTGCCCATCTCTATGGCTATCCGGTCGGCATCGTCGCCAATAACGGCATCCTGTTCTCGGAATCGGCGCAGAAGGGCGCGCATTTCATCGAACTCTGCGCCCAGCGTGGCATCCCGTTGATTTTCCTGCAGAACATCACCGGTTTCATGGTCGGCCGGAAGTATGAGGCCGGCGGCATCGCCAAGGATGGCGCGAAGCTGGTGACGGCGGTGGCGACGGCCAATGTGCCGAAGCTGACGATGATCCTGGGCGGCAGCTTCGGCGCCGGCAATTACGGTATGTGCGGCCGCGCCTTCGGGCCGCGCTTCCTGTGGATGTGGCCGAATGCCCGCATCTCCGTCATGGGCGGGGAGCAGGCGGCGAACGTGCTGGCACAGGTGAAGCGCGACAATTTCGAGGCCGCCGGCACCGACTGGCCAGCGGCGGAGCAGGAAGCATTCATGGCGCCGATCCGCCGGCAATATGAGGAGCAGGGCCACCCCTATTACGCCAGCGCCCGGCTGTGGGACGATGGTATCGTCGATCCGGCGGAGGCCCGCACCGTGCTGGGCTTAAGCCTGTCGGCGGCGCTGAACCGCCCTATCGAGCCGACGAAATTCGGCCTGTTCCGGATGTAGGCGGGAAGAAATGGCGACGATCTGGTTCTATCAATTGCTGCGCAGCGGGCTGGAAGACGAGCTGCCGCGCCTGCTGGAGATGACGCAGGCGCGCGGCAAGCGCGCCGTGGTCATGGCCGGCTCGCCCGAGCGTGTGGAGGCGCTGACCCAGCATCTGTGGACCTATCGCGACGATTCATTCCTGCCGCATGGCAATGCGAAGGATGGCAGTCCGGCGGAGCAGCCGATCTGGCTGACCGAGGCGGACGAAAACCCCAACGGTGCCGCCTATCTGTTCCTGACCGATGGCGCGGTATCGGAGAAGCTGGACGATTATGAGCGCTGCCACGACATGTTCGATGGCCGCGACCCGCAGGCGCTGGCGGCGGCGCGGGCGCGCTGGAAGGCGCTGAAGGCAGCCGGGCATGAGCTGGCCTACTGGCGGCAGAAGGAGCAGGGCGGCTGGGAGAAGGCCGCCTGAAGCTCACTGTTGCCGCAACGCAGCACGCCCGCTATAACCCCGCCACCTGTTCATCTCACAAGCCTTCTGGAGCAACTCACATGGCCATCGAACGCACCCTGTCGATCCTCAAGCCGGACGCCACCCGCCGCAACCTGACGGGCAAGATCAATGCCCGTTTCGAGGATGCCGGCCTGCGCATCGTCGCGCAGAAGCGCCTGCAGCTGACCAAGGCACAGGCCGAGGGCTTCTATGCTGTCCACAAGGAGCGTCCGTTCTTCGGCGAGCTCGTCTCCTTCATGATCTCCGGCCCGGTCGTGGTGCAGGTGCTGGAAGGCGAGAACGCCGTCGTGAAGAACCGCGAGATCATGGGCGCCACCAACCCGGCCAACGCCGCCGATGGCACGATCCGCAAGGATTTCGCCGAATCCATCGAGGCCAACTCGGTGCACGGCTCCGATTCCCCGGAGAATGCGGCCACCGAGATCGATTACTTCTTCGCCCAGATCGAGATCGTCGGCTAAGGCTGACGGTTTCAGGCAAAAAGAAAAGGCCGGGTTTTACCCGGCCTTTTTTTCGTCTGCTGCGTCGCGATCAAACGATGAAGATCGCCATCAGCACCAGTGAGATGACCACGGCCACGGTCGAATAGGTGAAGAACTTCACGAAGCCGCTGTAGATTTCCTGATGGCGCTTGGTTTCGGTATCCATCGTCATGACGCTGTTTTCCCCTCTTCCTCACACATGGTCCGGCAAGCCGCACGGTGACGGCCACGACCTGAAATAGCGGTTTCATATAGCCTAACCGCAAAGATTGGGAAAAGAGAAAATGGCGGAATTCTGCGGGCGCCCCTTGTCATGAGGTAAATACGGTTAAAATCAGTTGCGGAATTGCGCGGGAATCGCCAATTTCGAGTAATCCTGAAGGGGAAGTGTCGCGCGCTCGGATATGGTCCAGCCATGAACTTCCAGGCCCGAGGAACTGAGGCATCGCCGGAATATCGTTGAGGCAGAGGATCGCGGGCCAGACCCCAACTCCCGAAAAGAGCATAACGAGATGAGTGACTATAATTCCGGTGGCGAAGACGCCACCATCACGGGGACGGTGAAGTGGTTCAACGCTGAGAAGGGCTATGGCTTCGTCGCCCCGTCGGACGGCTCCCCCGATGTGTTCCTGCATATTTCCGCCCTGAAGCGGGCCAATCTCGACGATGCGCCGCAGGGATCCACCATCGTCTGCCAGGTACAGCAAGGCCAGAAGGGACGTCAGGTCTCCCAGGTGTCCGAGCTGGATACCAGCACGGCGGAGCCTTCGGCGCCGCGCCGTTCCACGAATTTTGGCGACCGCCCGCGCCCGCCTGGTGACCGGGGCGGTTTCGGTGACCGGGATCGCGGCGGCTACGGCGAACAGCCCCGCCCTTATGGCGGCGATCGTGGCAATGACCGGGGCGGTTATGGCGAGCAGCCCCGGAATTTTGGTGACCGCGGTGGCTATGGCGATCGTGACCGTGGCGGCTTTGGTGACCGTGGCGCTCCTGCTGACCGCGACCGCAGCGGTTTTGGCGACAAGGGCGGCTTCGGCGACCGGGGGCGGGGCGGGTTCAACGACCGCGACCGTGGCGGCAAGGGGCGCGGCTCGCGCTCGCGCTACGACGACTGAGCGGGCATCGACAGAGAATTTTGGAAACCCCGGCCTTGTGCCGGGGTTTTCTTTTGCGGGCCATACCAGCAATGGGGGCATGTGGCCCGCCGCTCACGCATGGCGGATGGGCGTGCTTCCCCCTTAACGACCGGTTGCATGCGGTCCATACTGCCCCGACCTTTAAGAAAGGCGCTGGCCCAGCCGGCGCGGTTATCCATTGCGAAGGCAGGAAAATCCCATGAGCACTTCCATTCCCCTGAAGGACCCCAAGCTGTTCCGTCAGCAATGCTATATCGACGGTGCCTGGGTCGATGCCGACAAGGGCGACACCATCGATGTCACCAATCCGGCGGACAATGGCAAGCTGGGCACGGTACCGAAGATGGGCGCCGGCGAGACACGCCGCGCCATCGAGGCGGCGAACGCGGCGTTCCCGGCCTGGCGCGCCAAGACCGCGAAGGAGCGCGCGGTCATCCTGCGCAAGCTGTTCGATCTGATGATGGCGAACCAGGATGATCTGGCGGCGCTGATGACGGCGGAGCAGGGCAAGCCGCTGACCGAGGCGAAGGGCGAAGTGGCCTATTCCGCCAGCTTCATCGAATGGTTCGCCGAGGAAGGCAAGCGCGTCTATGGCGACACCATCCCCGGTCATCAGGCCGACAAGCGCATCGTCGTGACCAAGGAGCCGATTGGTGTGGTCGGCGCGATCACGCCCTGGAACTTCCCGTCGGCGATGATCACTCGCAAGGCCGGCCCGGCGCTGGCGGCGGGCTGCACCATCGTCATCAAGCCGGCATCGGCAACGCCCTATTCGGCGCTGGCAATGGCCGAGCTGGCGGAGCGTGCCGGTGTGCCCAAGGGCGTGTTCAATGTCGTCACCGGCTCGGCCTCGGCCATCGGCGGCGAGCTGACGTCCAACCCCATCGTGCGCAAGATCACCTTCACCGGCTCCACCGAGATCGGCAAGGTGCTGCTGGAGCAGTGCGCCGGGACGGTGAAGAAGGCTTCGATGGAGCTGGGCGGCAACGCACCTTTCATCGTGTTCGACGATGCGGACCTGGACGCGGCGGTGGAGGGGGCGATTGCCTCCAAATACCGCAATGCCGGGCAGACCTGCGTGTGCGCCAACCGGCTGCTGGTACAGGATGGCGTCTATGACGCATTCGCCAAGAAGCTGGCCGAGGCGGTGTCCAAGCTGAAGGTCGGCAATGGCTTCGAGGCTGGTGTCGTCCAGGGGCCGCTGATCGACATGGCCGCCGTGGAGAAGGTGGAGGAGCATATCGCCGACGCGCTCGGCAAGGGCGCGAAGATCGTGGTCGGCGGCAGCCGTCACCAGCTCGGCGGTAGCTTCTTCCAGCCGACCGTGCTGTCGGGGGTGACCACCGACATGAAGGTGACCCGCGAGGAAACCTTCGGCCCGGTGGCCCCGCTGTTCCGCTTCAAGACGGAAGAAGAGGCGATCAAGATGGCCAACGATACCGAGTTCGGCCTTGCCTCCTACTTCTACAGCCGCGATCTGAGCCGCGTCTGGCGCGTGTCGGAAGGGCTGGAATACGGCATCGTCGGAATCAATACCGGCATCATCTCGACCGAGGTGGCGCCGTTCGGTGGCGTGAAGGAATCCGGCCTCGGCCGCGAGGGTTCGAAATACGGCATCGATGATTATCTGGAGATGAAATATCTCTGCATGGGCATCTGACCCAGGCAAGCGATACAAAAGGGCGGCGGTCTTTCGGGGCCGCCGCTTTTTTAGTCCTGTTCGGTTTCGTCCGGCCGGGCGGTGAACAGATAGCCCCGGCCATAGACCATGCGGATCGGCGCCTTGCTGCCGGTGGTGCTTTCGACCTTGCGGCGCAGCCGGCGGACAATCGCATCCAGGTTGCGCTCGTTGGCCGGTGCGCCGGGACGGCTGACGGCCTGCAGCAGCGTGTCGCGCGGGCAGATATTTCCCTTGGCGGCGATCAGCGCCGTCATGAAGGTGACCTCGGTCGCCGTCAGCGGCACACTCGTCTCGTTCGGGGCAATCAGCAGCCAGTCCGACGGATCGAAGCGCCAGTTGTGCTCGTTTGAGCCGCTGTGGCCGCTCCGGTCCAGCCGCCGCAGCAGGCTGCGAACGGTCGCGGCGATCTCACTCAGGCTGGTGTGCTTTACCAGATAGGCATCGGCGCCGCTGTCCAGCCCCTCGATTCGCATTTCGGACTCGCTGTGCGCGGTCAGCATCAGGATTCCGCAATCGGAGCGTGCCCGCGCCTGTCGTGCCAGATCGAGGCCATTGCCGTCCGGCAGGCCGATATCGAGGATCAGAACATCCGGTTCGCGCGCCGCAAATTCTGTCGCGAACGATCCGGCGCTACCGACACCCACCGCGATGTAGCCACAGATTGTGAGGTAATCGACGAGATCGGCCCGCAGCGACGGCTCATCTTCGACGACCAGAATATATGTCATGGTCAATTTTGCGTCTTATTTTCAGTTGCTCTTATTAACCATACAGTGATGGCAAGCTTTGCCTCAAGCTTTCACAAGGGATGGCTGGTTTGTGTTCACCTCGTATGTCGAAAGCGGTAGACTCACCAGGATCGTTGTCCCCTGACCCTGGCTGCTGTCGATCCGCATCTCGCCCTCATGCAGTTCGACGAGACGCATCGCCGTATGCAGGCCGAGGCCGGTGCCGCTATGGCTGCTGGCGTTGGAGGCCCGGAAGAAACGCTGGCCGATATGCTCCAGCTCTTCGGGGGGAATGCCGATTCCCTGATCGGCGATGCTTGTGATGGCCCTGTCGCCCTCGCGGCGCAGCTCGAAATTGACAGGCTTGTCCGCGGGCGAATATTTCAGGGCATTATCAAGCAGGTTCACGAACAGGGTTGAGAGCATTGCCGCATCGCCGATCATCGGGAGATATTCCTGTGTGGCAGAAAAGCGGATGCGTGCCTCCTGCCCGGTGCTGGCGAAATAGCAGACGGCATCCTGTCCCAGCGACCGCAGGTCGAGCGGTTCCTTCTGGACGATTCCCTCATCGATCCGCTCCGTGGCGAGGAAGGTCTGGACCAGCAGGCGCTGCCGGCGCACCGCCTCGCGGATCGCGCTCAGCCGTTCCGAGATGGCGGCGGGGGGCGCTGTCATCAGTACGCCGATCATCTCCACGGCACGCTCGATGATGGCCAGGGGGGTGCGGAACTCGTGGCTGACCAGATGCAGGAGATGCTGTTGCTGCTGACGCAACTCGCTTTCCTTCGCAAAGCTGACCGACAGATCCTCCTGCAGTTGCCGGCGGATACCGATTTCGGTCGTAAGCTCGCGGTTCTTTCGCGCGATATCGGCCGTGATGCGCGCCATCACCAGCCCGACGAGGCCGACGAACAGGAAGGTCATGTAGACATTGGTCTCCATGAACAGCAGGGCATGCAGCGGATCGTTCGCCACCATCTCCACCTGGCCCGGCGTCAAGATCATGACGATGCCACGGCCGTTCAGCAGCGTGACGTGGATGAGCGTCAGGGTGATCAGCGTCCAGCGCAGGGGCCGCGGATAATCCTCATCCTGCCACAGCAGCCAGACGATCAGGAGGAAGGCCGATCCCAGCACCAGGCCGGACAGCAATACCCGGATCGAGGTGTTACCGGGGTCAAGAAAGACGCAGAGCGGAAACACCACCAGGTAGCTAACGGCAAAGATCATATCCAGCCAGTGCGGGCGGCGCTTGCCGAAGAAGCGGCAGAGGCCGTCCGCAAGCACCAGATGGCCAAGGCCGATGAGCAGATTGCCGAGCAGGATACTGTACAGATCGGATATCGCGCCGCGCGCGGCGGTCAGCGCCATGCCGATGGCGAAGATAATGAAGGCGATGCCATAGCTGCGCAGGCCCGGCACGCCAGGCTGCGTCCGGTGCAATACCAGGAAGCCGATGCCCTGAAGGACCGCGACCACAAGTATCACCACCAGCAGGGTTCTTACGTCAAGCATGGCCGGTCGATGTCTTTCCAGGCAGCCAAAAAGGGGATCATGCGCATCTTTATCGTTCCGGTTTAGGCCGGCATAGACGACGTCTCAACTCCTTAGTGCGCATTCTATCCATCTTTTCGTCGCTGCCTGCTGGCCCGGCTCCTCGACACTCGATATTTTGAGGCATGGATCAGGACAATTTACCGCCTGCGCCGGCCGGTGCGCTGCCGCCCGCCGCGACGCGGACGCTCAATCTGGCGGCGCAGCTCGATGCCTTCGAGCGTCTTCCCGCGGCGGAGCAGGACAGGCGCCAGCTGGGCAGCCTGCGGACGCTGCTGCGCCATGCCCGCGATTTCTCACCCTTCTGGCGCGACCGTCTGGCGGCGTCGGGCGTTGATCCCGACCGGCCCTTGCAGGAAGGCGAGACCGCGCTGGATCTGATCCGGGATTTGCCGGTCCTGACCCGTGCCGTGCTGCAGGAACAGGGGAACGCCCTGAAGGCCCGCGCGCCGTGGATGGCGGAGGACAGGATCGTCATCGCGCGGACCTCCGGGTCCACCGGCGTGCCGGTCGCCGTCGAACGCTATCTGCCGATGCACCAGCCGCTCTATACCGCGCTCACCTTTCTCGACAATCGCTGGCATGGCCGCGATTCCAGGCGCCCGATCGCCATCGCCAAGGATATGGCGGATGCGGTGCTGCCGACCTGGGGGCCGCTCTACGAGGCGCTGGGGCACCAGGGCGTTGCCCATTGCCGCAACATGATCGGGCATGCGCCGGAGGATATCCTGTCCTGGCTGGCCGGGCTCGGGGTGCCCTACCTGGTGACGACACCGGCGCTGGCCCTGCGATTAGCTGAACTCTCTCTTGTGGGCGGCCCCAGGCCGGTGGGGCTGGAGCAGATCATCACCTTCGGCGAGACGGTGACGCCGGAGATCAGGGCGCGGGTGCGGGCGGCGTTCGGCGCGCGGGTGATCGACCGCTATTCCTGCGAGGAGATTGGCTGGATCGCCTTTCAGTGCCCGGCGCATGAGGAGCGCTATCACACGCTGAGCGCATCGGTGCTGGTGGAAATCCTGGACGAGGCCGGGCAGCCCTGTCCGCCGGGACAGGCGGGTCGGGTGGCGCTGACCGCGCTGCACGGTCTCGCCATGCCGCTGATCCGCTATGAGATTGGCGATTATGCCGAATGGGCGCCACAGCAGGATGTCTGCGCCTGCGGCCGGACGCTGCCGGTAATCGGCGCGCTGCACGGGCGGGAGCGCAGCTTCATCCGCATGCCGGATGGCACGCTCCGCCTGGCCCGGCTGAGCGGCGAATACTGGCGCGGCATCGCCCCCGTGCGCGACTACCGTGTGGTGCAGTATGCCGACGGCCAGATCGAGGCCCTTGTGGAGGCAGAACGGAAGCTGGCTCCGGAGGAGCTGGACGCCCTCCGGGCCATGCTTGCCAAGGTGCTGGGACACCCGATGCCCGCCATCGTCACCCAGGCCGGCCGGATCGACTGGGGCCACCGCTGGAAGCGGCAGGATGTGACCCGGCTCGACCGTCCGCGCGGGGCGGCCGGGGCTACAGCAGTGGGGGCTACAGCAACGACTGCAGCCCCAGACTCACCGCCGGAATGAAGGTGACGGCCAGCAGCACCAGCACCATGATCGCGATCATCGGCCCCATCGCCTTGGCGATGTTCCAGATGCTGACCTTGCTGACGGCGGCGCCGACGAACAGCGCATAGCCGAAGGGCGGGGTCGCCATGCCGACGGTCAGGTTGGTGGTGACCATGGCGCCCAGATGGATCGGGTCCATGCCGAGATCGTTGCCGGCGGTGATCAGCACGCCGCCCAGAATGACCATGGCCGCGACATTGTCCATGACCGCGCCGATCAGCAGCAGCAGCGCGTTGATGGTCAGCAGCACCAGCCAGTTATGGTCGGAGACTTGCGTGATGAGGGCGGCAATCTTCGGCGGCAGCTGCTCGAAGGCGACCAGCCAGCCGAAGCCGGCGGCGGCGGTGATGATGAACATGACGATGGCAGTGGTGCGCAGCGCGCCCAGCGTGATGCGCGGCAGGTCGGCCAGCTTCACCTCGCGATGGACGAACATGCCGACGACCAGGGCGTAGAAGGCGCCGACAACGGCGGCCTCGGTCGGGGTGAAGATACCGCCATAGATGCCGCCCAGGATGATGACCGGGCCGCCCAGCGCCCATTTGCCGTCCCAGAAGGCAAAGGCCATCTCGCGGCCGGTGGCGCGTTCCTCGCGTGGGATCGCATGGCGGCGGGCATAGAACCAGCACACAACCATAAGCCCGACGCCCAGCAGGATGCCGGGCACGAGGCCGGACAGGAACAGCCGGGCAATCGATTGTTCGGCGATGACACCCCAGATGACGAACGGGATGGAGGGCGGGATCAGCGGCCCGATGATGCCGGCGGAGACGGCCAGCGCGGTGGCGAAGGCGCGGTTATAGCCGCGCTTCTCCATCTCGGGGATCATGATGGTGCCGATCGCCGCCGTGGTGGCCGGGGCGGAACCGGAAATCGCCGCGAAGAAGATCGCCGCGATGACGGCGACCATGCCAAGCCCGCCGGTGACATGGCGCACCAGCGAATTGGCGACAGCGACCAGCCGGCGCGACAGGCCGCCGGCGGTCATCAGATCGCCGGCCAGCACGAAGAACGGGATCGCCAGCAGGCTGAAGGATTGCGAGCCGGAGATCATCTTCTGAGCGAGCGCGATCACCTCGATGTCGGAGGCGATTAGGGCGGCCAGCGTGGCGATGCCCAGCGCGAAGGCGAAGGGTACGCCGAGCAGCAGCATGCCGGCGAAGCCGGCGCTCAGGATCCAGGCAGCTTCGGACATGTCAGCCGGCCTCGCTCGGGGTGGCAGGATCGGGAAGGAAAGAGGTGGCGAGTTTCGCCAACGCATGCAGGGCGACCAGCGCGCCGCAGACCGGCGCCGCCAGATGCAGCACCTCGATCGGATAGGCGATGGCGGCGGAGGTCTGGCCGACCGTCTCGATGACGTAGGTGTAACCGCCCAGCGCCAGCATGACGCCAAATCCCAGTATGCCCAGCAGGATCAGCCGCTCCAGCCAGCGTTGCTGGGCCGGTTTCAGCAGGTCGGGCAGCAGCGTCAGGCGCACATGAAAGCCTTCGCGCACGCCCAGGCTGCCGATCAGCAGCACGACCCAGGTGAACAGCAGCAGCGACAATTCCTCGCTCCAGCTGAGCGCGATATTGAAGAAATAGCGTGCCGCCACCTGCGCGACGAGCACGGTCAGCATGATCAGCGTCATGGCGACCGAGACATAACCGCTGGCACGTCCGGCGAGGCTGCTCAGCCCGTCCAGCAGACGAGTTGGGCCGTCCAGCAGGCGAATCGGGAATGGGGTGTTCATGCGAGACTTTCCTGCGATCAAATAGGCGAACGAGCGTGCGGGTTTCCCCGCACGCTCGCAACTGCCATTTCAGGTAAGCTATTTGGCAGACGCTTACTGAACTGCCTTAAGGGCGGCATCCATGAGGTCGGCGCCGATCGGGCGGCGGAACTTGTCATAGACCGGTTTCACCGAGGCGCGGAAAGCAGCCGGATCGCTGATCTTGTTCACCTGCATGCCCTTGGATTCGAGATCCGCCAGCAGCTCCTTCACATTGGCGAAGGCGGCCTGGCGCTGCGCCGCGGTCGCGGCCTTTGCCGCCTCACGCACGGCCTTCTGCTGGTCTTCCGGTAGACGGTCGAAATTGCGCTTGGAAACCAGCAGCTCGATCACCGAATAGGTGTGGTTGGTCAGTGACAGGAACTTCGTCACTTCGTTGTATTTGTTCGAGCTGATGACCGCGACCGGGATTTCCAGCCCGTCGATGGTGCCCTGCTGCACGGCGGTAAAGGTCTCGCCCCAGGCCATCGGCACGGCGCTGCCGCCCAGCGAGGAGAACATGTCGATATAGACCGGGTTCTGCATGACGCGGTACTTCACGCCGCCGACATCCTTCGGCTCGACGACCGGGCGGACGTTGTTGATCATGTTGCGGAAACCGCCTTCCATGAAGCCCAGCACATAGAGCCCCTTGGATTCCAGCTCCTTGCCGAGGCGCTGGCCGACATCGCCGTCCAGCACCTTGTGCGCCTGCTCCTCGCTGGAGAACAGGAAGGGCAGGTCGTTCAGCTGGAAGGCCGGGGCGACGTTGGCGACCACGGCGTTGGTGATGATGCCGGCATCGATGGTGCCGAAGCGCATGCCTTCCAGCATGTCCTTCTCGTCGCCGAGCTGGCGGTTCGGGTAGAGCTGCACCTCGATCTTGCCGCCGGTGCGCTTCTCGACCTCGTCCTTGAAGGCGCGGGCGCCGATGGCATAGGGATCCTTGGCGCCGTCGGAGGTGGTCCAGCCCAGCTTCATGACGGTCTGGGCCGAGGCCGGCGCGGCGATGCCGAGGGCGGCGACCGCCACGGCCAGCGACAGGGTTTTCAGTTTCAGTGCGATGGTCATGATGTCGATTCTCCCGATGATTCTTGGGGTGGAGGGTTAGTGATGGGCGCTTCGGCGCTTTCTTGTTTGTTCAGTGGTGGGCTTACTTGTTCAGCGGCGGGAAGTCATAGAGCGCCGCCGGGTTATCGACCAGGATGCGCTGGCGCGTTGCCGCGTCGGGCACCCAGTCGGCAAGCATCTCGACGAGATCGCCGTCGTTCGGCATGTCCGTCTTGATCGACGGATGCGGCCAGTCGGTGCCCCAGACCATACGGTCCGGGCGCCGGGCGACCAGCGTGCGGGCGACCTGCGTCACATCGTCGAACGGGACGGCAGGCCGTGCGGTAATACGATAGGGGCCGGACAGTTTCACCCAGCAGCGCCCGCCATCGAGCAGCCGCAGCAGCGCTGCGAAGCCGGGATCGGTCGCCGTCTTGGCGACGTCACAATGGCCCATATGGTCGATCACCACCGGCGTCGGGAAACCAGCCAGCTCTTCATCCAGTGTCGGATGGTTGGACACGTCGATCAGGAACTGCACATGCCAGCCATAGGGCGCGATGCGTTCGGCCAGAGGGCGCGCGGCGGAGATCGGCACGCCGCCCTTGAACAGCACATTCACGCGCACGCCACGCACGCCACCCTCATGCAGCGCCTTCAGCTGTGCCTCGGATATGGTGGGCTCCACGACGGCGACGCCGCGCAGCCGGTCCGGATGCGCGTGCAGCGCCTCCATCATCGCGTCATTGTCGGTGCCATAGACGCTGGGCTGCACCAGCACGCCGCGCTCGACGCCCAGCGTGTCATGCATGGCGAGATACTCGGCCAGCGGCGAATCCGGCGGCGTGTAGCTGCGCGGGGTGGAGTAGGGGAAGCGCGCCATCGGGCCGAAGACATGCGCATGGCAGTCGCAGCTGCCCGGCGGCAGCAGCAGCTTTGGCTTGCGCGGGGACCGGTCCGGTCCAGGGATGGGCGGGGCGTCGTCGATGGTGGCACTCATTCCTATTCCTCCAGCTTTTCTTCTATGTCGAGACCCAGCCGGCGCATCGCATTTTCGATGTGCCGGCGCATGGCTTTGCCGGCTGCTTTCGGGTCGCCGGCGGCAACCGCCTCGAAGACGGCGCGGTGTTCGTCCTGCACCTGGTCAGGCGTGCCCGGATAACGGGCGGAATTGCTGCGCGCCGCGCGGATCGCCTCGCGCAGGGAGGTGCCGAGGAATTCGGCGAAGCGCATCAGATAGGCATTGTCGGCGGCGCGCGCGATGGCGGTGTGGAAGGCGGTATCGGCATCCACACCCTCGCGCCCGGCGGCGATGTCCGTTGCCATCGCTTCCAGATGGCCGCGCAGGATGGCGATGTCCTCGGGCGCGCGGCGCTCCGCCGCCAGCGCGGCGGCAGCCGATTCGACGATGCCGCGCAGCTCGAACACGGCGCGCAGATCGGCGGGACCGCCCAGCAGCCCGCATTCGATGCGGAAGGAGCGCGTGTTCGGGTTGCTGTTGACGAAGACCCCGCTGCCCTGCCGGGTTTCCACCAGACCGTCATATTTCAGCATCGACACGGCTTCCCGCACGACCGAGCGGCTGACACCGAACAGCTCGGCCATATCCTTTTCCGTCGGCAGTCTTTCGCCAGGCAGGAACTGCCCGTCCCGGATGCGGGTGGCGAGCACCTGCGCGATCTGGTCGGTCAGCCGCTGCGGCTTGGCGATGGTGTCGAACTTCTGCATGGCGCGCAGGTTGTCTGATAACCGGAGCAACGTCAATCGGCTCTCTCATCAACCTGTTAGCGCCCATTTTTGGGGTACTTAATACTTTTTTTATATGTGTGCGGTATGGCTAAGGCATCTCAATCGATTCCGGGGGATTCACGGTGTCGCTTTTCAAAAACCTGTCCATTTCCGCAAAGCTGGGTGTGATTATCGGGGTGCTGGTGCTGACCATGGCGCTCGGTGTTGGCCTGACCCTGTCCAACATGCATGGCGCGATGCTGGCCGAGCGGCTGGCCAAGGTGAAGGCGCTGACCGAGGCCAGCGTAAATGTGGCGCTGGCACTGCAGAAGCGCGTTGCCGCTGGCGAGCTGACCGAGCAGCAGGCGAAGGAGAGCTGGCGCGTTACCACCAGCTCCATGGTCTATGAAAAGGTTGAGTATCTGTTCGCCTGGACGCTGGAAGGCGACAATTTTGCCCATATCCGCGCCGACATGCAGGGCAAGAATTTGTGGGGCCTGCAGGATTCCAACGGCACCTTCGTGTTGCGCGAAATGCGCCGCGCTGCCGAATCCGGGCCCGAGGGCGGACGGTTCGATTATCTCTGGCCGAAGGTGAAGGATGCCGAGCCGATCAACAAGATCAGCTGGGGCATGCTTGTGCCGGGCTGGAACATCATGGTCGGCACCGGCGTCTATACCGACGATCTGGATGCCGCCTTCCTGGAGAAGGCGCTGCGTGTCGGCGCCCTGATGGGCGTGCTGGTGCTGATCGGTATCGGCATCGCCGTGGTGATCTCCCGCGATGTGAGCACATCGATGCGTGGTGTGTCCGGCGTGATGGAGGCCATGGCGGCTGGCGATCTGTCGCGGGAAGTGCCGGATCAGGGCCGTCGTGACGAGATTGGCCGGATCGGCCGCTCGCTGGAGGTGTTGCGCGCCGCTGCCGCAGAGACCGAGAAACTGCGCAACGAGCAGGAAGCCATGAAGCTGGCCGCCGCGCAGGCGCGCCAGGACGATCTGCGCCGCATTGCCGACCAGTTCCAGACGACCATCGAGAGCGTCGTGGTGCAGGTCTCCAGCGCCTCCCAGGATGTGCGTCAGGGGGCCACGGAAATGGCCAGCGTCTCGTCGGTCACCCGCGACCAGGCGAATCAGGCCACGAGCGCCACGCAGGATGCCGCCAATAATGTGCAGACGGTCGCCGCCGCCGCCGAGGAGCTGACCGTTTCGATCCAGGAGATCGGCCGGCAGACCGGTAATGCCCGCGACGTCAGCCAGCAGGCGGTGACCGCGGCGGATCGCTCGTCCAGCACCATTCAGGGGCTGGTCAGCGCTGCCGAGGAAATCGGCAATGTGCTGAATTTGATCGCCGACATCGCGGCGCAGACCAACCTGCTGGCGCTTAATGCCACCATCGAGGCGGCGCGTGCCGGCGAGATGGGCAAGGGGTTCGCGGTTGTGGCGTCGGAAGTGAAGAACCTGGCCAGTCAGACCGCCAAGGCGACGGAAGAGATCAAGAGCCATATCGACGGTATCCGAACCGCTGTTGGCGGGGCGGCCGGCGAGATGAGCCATATCCGCGAGATCATCGGCTCGGTATCGGAATCGGCGACGGCGATCAGTGCCGCCATCGAAGAGCAATCGGCGGCGACGCAGGAAATCGTGCGCAATGTGCAGCAGGTCTCGGCCGGCACGCAGCAGATTTCCGGCAATATCGGTCAGGTCAGCGATGCGGCTAATCAGGCCGGTGCCGTCTCGGAGAAGCTGCTGGAAGCGGCCAATGATCTGTCCAGCAATTCGCAGACCCTGCAGGCCAAGGTCGGGGACTTCCTGAAGTCGCTCCGCGCCGGCTGAACTTTTTCCTCCTGAAACTTTTCCTCCTGAAACTCCAGGGCGGCCTTCGGGCCGCCCTTTTTTTGCTCAGCGCTGCGGCGGGAGCATGCGCAGCCGGATCCGCCGCGCCTCGCGGATATGGTCGCGGGCGATGCGCTCGGCAGTTGCCGGGTCGCGGCGCTCAATGGCGTCCACGATGGCGCGATGCTCCGCCTCAGCCGTTGCCCGCCGCCCTTCCACCGCGATCGTGGTGCCCTGCATCAGGTCGATGGAATCGGCCAGGGCGTTGATCGCGCTGGTCAGGTAGCGGTTGTGCGCGGCCTCGCACAGGGCGGCATGGAAGGCGCGGTTCGCGGCGGACAGGCTTCGCCCTTCGTCGCTGCCGCGGGCTTCCTCCTCGATCAGGTGGCGCAGCGTCTCGATATCGGTTTCGCTTGCCCGTTCCGCCGCGAAGGCGGCTGCCGCCCCTTCCAGCACCTCGCGCAGCGCATAGAGTTCCAGCACCTGCTGCTTGTCGAACTCGGTGACGATGACGCCGCGGCCGGCGGTGACCGACAGCAGCCCCTCGGCGGTCAGCCGTTGCAGCGCTTCGCGCACCGGCGTGCGGCTGACACCCAGCTTTTCCGCGATGTCGGTCTCGCGCAGTCTTTCGCCCGCTGCCATCTCGCCATCGCGGATCGCAGCGCGCAGCGCGCGATAGACCAGCTCGGCACGGGAGGCATTACGGAAATCATCGGGCTGCAAAAGGCGCATCGGGGCGCTTTCATTCTATCGCTGGTGGCGGGCAAAAGCCCATTCTGCCAACCGTCGCTGTTCTTGTCGACATGCGCATACGAATGTTCGTCATGTGTATGGAGGGCTTGAGGAAGAATATTTCGACAGTATACTTCTGCATACAATGAGGGTGGCCGCTCTCATCCAGGAACAGCGAAGAATGGAGCCAACATGTCGGGTGAGTATGATGTCGTCGTCATCGGCGGGGGCAACGCGGCCTTCTGCGCGGCCCTTTCGGCGCAGGAGAACGGCGCCAGGGTGCTGGTGCTGGAAGCGGCACCGAAGGACGAGGCCGGCGGCAACAGCAGCTTCACGGCGGGCGCCATGCGGGTTGCCTATAACGGCGTCGAAGACCTATCGAAGCTGATGCCGGACCTCACCGAGGAGGAGAAGGCGAACACCGATTTTGGCACCTATACCGAAGACCAGTTCTTCGACGATATGGGCCGGGTCACGCAGTACCGCACCAACCCGGACCTTGCCGAGCTGCTGGTGCGGCGCAGCTTCGACACGCTGCTGTGGATGCGCTCCAAGGGCGTTCGCTTCGTGCCGATCTATGGCCGGCAGGCCTTCAAGGTGGATGGCAAGTTCAAATTCTGGGGCGGGCTGACGGTGGAGGCCTGGGGCGGCGGCCCCGGCCTCGTCGAGGCGCTGACCGACTCTGCCGGCAAGCGCGGCATTGAGGTCTGGTACGAAAGCCGCGCGGTGTCGCTGATCCATGACGATGACGGCGTACATGGGGTGAAGGTGAAGCGCGGCGGTAAGACGATCCCGGTCTCGTCCAAGGCGGTGGTCATCGCGTCGGGCGGCTTCGAGGCCAATTCCGAGTGGCGCACGCGCTATCTGGGGCCGGGCTGGGACCTCGCCAAGGTGCGCGGCAGCCGCTTCAACATGGGCGACGGCATCCGCATGGCGCTGGAGATTGGCGCGCAACCCTATGGCAACTGGTCGGGCTGCCATGCCGTGGGGTGGGAGCGCAACGCCCCGGAGTTCGGCGACCTCGCGGTCGGGGATGGCTTCCAGAAGCACAGCTACCCGTTCGGCATCATGCTGAACGCGACCGGCCGGCGCTTCGTCGATGAGGGGGCGGATTTCCGCAACTACACCTATGCCAAATATGGCCGCGTGATCCTGGAGCAGCCCGGCCAGTTCGCCTGGCAGATCTTCGATTCCAAGGTCACCCATCTGCTGCGCGACGAATACCGCATCCGTCAGGTGACCAAGGTGACCGCCAATACGCTGGAGGAGCTGACCGCCAAGCTGGACGATGTTAATGCCGAGGCTGCGCTGGCGGAGATCGAGGCCTATAACGCGGCGGTCCGGCAGGACGTGCCGTTCAACCCGAATGTGAAGGACGGGCGCAGCACCGAGGGGCTGGCGGTGAAGAAATCGAACTGGGCCAACACCATCGACGCGCCGCCCTACGAGGCCTATGCGGTGACCTGCGGCATTACCTTCACCTTCGGCGGACTGCGCGTCAGCCAGGAGGCCGCCGTGCTGGATATGGAGGGCACGCCGATCCCCGGTCTGTTCGCAGCGGGCGAACTGGTGGGCGGGCTGTTCTATTTCAACTATCCGGGCGGCACCGGCCTCACCTCCGGCGCGGTGTTCGGCAAGATCGCCGGCGCCTCCGCCGTGAAGGCAGCCCAGACGGCGGCGTAGGCGGCTAGGGCATAACAGTCCCCCTCGATCTTCCCTGGCCGTTGCGCTGACCCGATCCTATATGGGACAAAACCCGCAGCAACGGCGCGCGGCAGCTGGAAAGGACGATCATGGCCCAGGATAGCAAGGCCCAGGATAGCAAGGCCCAGTACGACTACGACCTCTTTGTTATCGGGGCCGGCTCCGGGGGCGTGCGCGCCAGCCGGATTTCCGCCCGGCACGGCGCGCGGGTGGCAATCTGCGAGGATTACCGGGTTGGCGGCACCTGTGTCATCCGCGGCTGCGTGCCGAAGAAGCTGCTGGTCTATGCCTCGCATTTCCATGGCGATTTCGAGGATGCCGCCGGCTTCGGCTGGGATGTGGGCGAGATGGCGCATGACTGGAAGCGCCTGATCGAGCGGAAGAACACCGAGATCGACCGGCTGAACGGCATCTATCTGCGCCTGCTGAAGGATGCCGGGGTGGAACTGATCGACGGGCGCGGAAAGCTGATCGACGCGCATACGGTGGAGGTGGCTGGCAAGCGCTATACCGCCGGCACGATCCTGATCGCCACCGGCGGCTGGCCGGAATTTCCGGAAATCCCGGGCATCGAGCATGCCATCACCTCCAACGAGGCGCTGGAGATGATGGAATTGCCGCGCCGCATTGTCATCGTTGGCGGCGGCTATATCGCGGTCGAGTTCGCCGGTATCTTCAACGGGCTTGGATCCGAGGTCAGCCTGGTCATCCGCCGCGACCTGCCGCTGCGCGGCTTCGACGAGGATGTGCGCGTCGCCCTGACCGAGGAACTGACCAAACAGGGCGTGAAACTGGTGCCGAACACCAACATCCGCAGCATCGAGAAGACGGAAGACGGGCTCAGCCTGCTGACCGACTCGGGCGAGACCATCGTCTGCGACGCGGTGATGTACGCCACCGGCCGCGCGCCCAACACCAAGGGCATCGGGCTGGAGGAAGTCGGCGTCCATCTGAACAAGGCGGGCGCCATCGCGGTGGACGAATTCTCCCGCACCACGGTGGAGAACATCTATGCCGTGGGCGATGTGACCGACCGCATCGCGCTGACCCCGGTCGCCATCGCCGAGGGGCACGCCTTCGCCGATACGGTGTTCGGTGGCACGCCGCGCAAGGTCGATCACACCAACGTGCCGGCCGCCGTGTTCAGCCAGCCGCCGATCTCCACGGTCGGACTGAGCGAGGAGCAGGCGCGCCTGACCTACGGCAAGGTCGATGTCTATGTCTCGCGCTTCAAGCCGATGAAGCACACGCTGTCGGGCCGCGACGAGCGTGCCTTGATGAAGCTGGTGGTCGATGCCGGCAGCGGCCGCGTGGTCGGCTGCCATATGGTCGGCGCCGACGCGCCGGAGATCGTGCAGGGTATTGCCATCGCCGTGAAGGCGGGCGCCACCAAGGCCGATTTCGATGCGACCATCGGCATCCACCCGACGGCGGCGGAGGAGTTCGTCACCATGCGCGAGAAGCGCCCCGACCCGGAGGACGCGGCGAAGGCAGCGGAGTAGGGGACCCTACTTCCGCACGATCCGGTTCACATGGCCCATCTTGCGGCCGGGGCGGGCCTCCGCCTTGCCGTAGAGATGCAAGCGGGCGGCGGGATCGCGCAGAATCTCCAGCCAGCCGTTCGCCTGGTCGCCGATCAGGTTCTTCATCTCGGCATCGCCATAGCGCTCGACCGAGCCGAGAGGCAGGCCGCACACCGCGCGTATCTGCTGCTCGAACTGGCTGGTGACACAGGCATCCATCGTCCAGTGGCCGGAATTGTGCGGGCGCGGGGCAATCTCGTTCATCAGAACGCGGCCATCCCCGGTTACGAAGAGTTCGACCGCCAGCAGCCCGACCAGATCCAGCGCTTCGGCCATCTTGCGGGCGATTTCCTCTGCCTCGGCGGCGAGGGCCGGCGGGATCGGCGCGGGGACGATGGTGGTGTCGAGGATGTGGTTCACATGGCGGTTCTCGACCGGTGGATAGCATAGGGTCTGGCCGTCGAGCCCGCGCGCCACGATGACCGAGATTTCCATGCTAAAGCTGACGAAGCCTTCCAGGATCGCCGGCTGGCCGCCGATGGCCGCCCAGGCGTCATCCGGGGCGGTATCCGGCAGAATCTTGGTCTGGCCCTTGCCGTCATAGCCCATGCGGCGGGTCTTCAGCACGGCGGGCGTGCCGATGGCGGCAAGGGCAGAGGCCAGCTCATCGGCGGCGCCAACGGCGCGGAAGGGGGCGGTGCCAATGCCGAGATTGGCCGCGAATTCCTTTTCGTGCAGCCGGTCCTGCGCCACGCGCAACGCCTCTGCGCCGGGCCGCACCGGCACCTTTTCCGCCAGCAATTCGGCAGCCTCGACCGGCACATTCTCGAACTCGTAGGTCACCACATCGACGGATGCCGCGAAGGCCTCCAGCGCAGCCCTGTCGGTATAGTCGGCAATGGTCGTGGCGGCGCAGACCTGCGCGGCCGGGCTGTCGCGCTCAGGTGTCAGCACATGCACCTTGTAGCCCAGATTGGCGGCGGCCAGCGCCGCCATCCGTCCCAACTGCCCGCCGCCCAGCATGCCGATGGTGGCGCCGGGGGCGATAATGTCC
>Ga0114898_1000327_pt1 | contig 38868 bp, 38 predicted proteins | sample Malvired_Geostar_FD_83496 | JGI IMG/M metagenome (GOLD analysis project Ga0114898, IMG submission 83496) | Marine viral communities from the Global Malaspina Expedition - Malaspina viral metaG DeepMed_Geostar | ecosystem: Environmental > Aquatic > Marine > Oceanic | place: Mediterranean Sea...
CAGCCAGCAGGTGGAGGCCGTTGCCAGAACGGTGCCGGGTGTCAGTTCGGCGCTGGCCGAGCGCCTGGTCGGCGGGCGCTATGTCGATATCGATATCGATCGTCGGGACGCCGCCCGCTACGGGCTGAACATCGCCGACGTGCAGTCAATCGTCTCCAGCGCCATCGGGGGCGAAACCGTAGGTGAGACCATCGAGGGCCTGGCGCGCTACCCGATCAGCGTTCGCTATCCACGCGAGTGGCGCGATACCCCCCAGGCGTTGGAGCGGCTACCGATCCTCACGCCGCAGGGCAGCCAGATCACCCTCGGCAGCGTGGCGCGAGTGCGCATAAGCGACGGCCCGCCGATGCTGCGCAGCGAGAATGCGCGGCTCGCGGGATGGGTATACATCGACGTGCGCGGGAGGGATATCGCGTCGGTCGTCGCCGATCTGCGCGATGCGGTCAGTACCGAAGTCAGCCTGCTGCCCGGCATGAGCCTGGCTTACTCGGGCCAGTTCGAGTTTCTCGAGCGCGCCAACGAGCGACTCAAGCTGGTGGTGCCCGCGACGTTGCTGATCATTTTCTTCCTCCTCTACCTGACCTTCGGCCGGCTGGACGAGGCCGTGCTGATCATGCTGACCCTGCCGTTCGCGCTGACCGGCGGCGTCTGGTTCCTCTATCTGATGGACTACAACCTGTCGGTGGCCACCGGTGTCGGTTTCATCGCGCTGGCGGGGGTCGCTGCGGAGTTCGGCGTGATCATGCTGCTGTATCTGAAAAACGCCTGGGCCGAACAGCAGCGCGACGGGCTGAGCGGCGAGGCCGCGCTGTGCGATGCAATCCGCGAAGGCGCAGTGCAGCGGGTACGCCCGAAGGCGATGACCGTGGCAGTGATTGTCGCCGGCCTGTTGCCGATCCTGCTGGGGGCGGGCACCGGCAGCGAAGTCATGAGCCGCATCGCGGCGCCGATGGCTGGCGGCATGCTGAGTGCGCCGCTGCTGTCGCTGTTCGTGATCCCGGCCGCCTACCGTTTGATGCGCAGAGCGAGGTAATGACTTACTGGCTCGGCTGCATCAGCAACAAAAGGAAGGAGTAGCCGAGCGACCCGAGCAGAAAAGCACCGAATCGGCTGTTCCTTTCCGTCGGCAGTTCCTCCTTCAGAACGTTAAGGATGATCGCGCCGGCAATGAAGGCGGTTAGGGCCGACACACCCAGCTCCGAGAGTTCGATGACCGAGCCGACCGCCCAGCCGATCAGCGTTGACCCCGCCAGGATCCAGCGGCCGCGTCGAGCGAACAGATCCTGGTGGTCATGCTGAAGGGCCACATCGTTGACCATGAAGTGCAGCGCCATGGCCACGGTGTACCAGACCAGTTCCAGCATCTGGCCAGGATCACGGTTGGCGAGGATATTCCCGATCAGTGCGTTGTAGCCGGCGAAGGCACCTATGTGCAGCCAGAACACGCCCGCGTGGGAAGGTGCGCCGTCAGGCCGCTCGTCGCGGTGCCGCTTGATCAGCCGCTCGAGTCCGTAGAAGCAGACCAGGCCGCCTAGCGCCAGCAGATAGGCGTGGTGCTCAAGGTAGCGCAACGGGTGAAACCCGCTATCCTCCATCACCCTCTGCCCGTCGGCCAGTTCGGGGAGCAGGTGCACGAAGACATAGGCGACGGCGACGCCACCGGCTGCGGACAGCCAGCGGCTGCGCGGCAACTGATGTAGTTTGCTCAGCCTTCCGGCCAGCATATGGGTGGCTGTCAGCACCAGTGCGGCGATCAGGGTGAGCATGAGAGATCCGCGGAAATGGCCATCAGCTTTGTGACTTTGGCCGTCCATCGGCGTTCAGCATGCAGTTCGTCGGTTGGCGCCCCGGACTTATGATCTCGATCAGTTACCTGCATTGTGATCGGCCAGCTCGATGATTTTTTTGATAGAGTGCGCTCCTGAAAAAGCGAGCAGCCAGCCAGCTTTCAATTCGGTCAATGAGGTGTCTGCTTGATTAGGGTGCTGGTGGTCGATGACCACGATCTGGTTCGCACAGGCATCAGTCGCATGCTGGCGGACATCTCTGGGCTGCAGGTGATCGGTCAGGCGGATTCCGGCGAGGATGCTATCCGCAAGGCTCGGGAGCTCAAGCCCGATGTGGTGCTGATGGACGTCAAGATGCCGGGCATCGGTGGTCTGGAGGCGACCCGCAAGCTGTTGCGCAGCTACCCGGACCTGAAGGTCATTGCCGTGACCATCTGTGAAGAAGATCCCTTTCCGACTCGCCTGCTGCAGGCCGGGGCGGCGGGCTATCTGACCAAGGGCGCGGCGCTGGAGGAAATGGTGCAGGCCATCCGCATGGTGTTCGGCGGCCAGCGCTACATCAGCCCGCAGATCGCTCAGCAGCTGGCGCTCAAATCCTTTCAGCCGCAGCTCAGTGAGTCACCGTTCGACCTGCTTTCCGAGCGAGAAATACAGATCGCGCTGATGATTGCCAACTGTCAGAAGGTACAGCACATTTCCGACAAGCTCTGCCTGTCGCCGAAGACAGTCAACACCTACCGCTATCGCATCTTTGAAAAACTGTCGATCACCAGTGATGTCGAGCTGGCCCTGCTGGCGGTTCGCCACGGGATGGTCGATACCGTCAACTGATGACAGAAACTTTCGATTCCTCGGCGTTCCTGGCCGCCTGCAGCGGCCGGCCGGGCGTCTATCGCATGTTCGATGCGCAGGCCAAGCTGCTCTATGTGGGCAAAGCGAAGAACCTGAAGAAGCGCCTGGCAAGCTACTTCCGCAAGACCGGGCAGGCGCCGAAAACCGCAGCCCTGGTGGCCAAGATCGCGCAGGTCGAAACCACCATCACCGCCAACGAAACCGAGGCGCTTCTGCTCGAGCAGACGCTGATCAAGCAGTGGCGGCCGCCGTACAAGATCCTGCTACGGGACGATAAGTCCTATCCCTATGTGTTCCTCTCTGCCGGTGAATTTCCAAGACTGAGTATTCATCGTGGCGCCAAGAAGGAGCCCGGACGCTACTTCGGCCCCTATCCTAGCGCCGGCGCGATCCGCGAAAGCCTGAGCCTGCTGCAAAAGGCCTTCTTCGTGCGGCAATGCGAGGACAGCTATTTCCGCAACCGCACCCGGCCCTGCCTGCAATACCAGATCAAGCGCTGCAAGGCGCCATGCGTGAAGCTGGTCGACCCCGAAGAGTACGCCGAAGATGTGCGTCACTCGGTGATGTTCCTTGAGGGTCGCAGCAATGCACTGGCGGAGGAGCTGTCGCGCAACATGGAAAAGGCGGCGACGAATCTGGATTTCGAGCGCGCCGCCGAGATCCGTGACCAGATCGGCATCCTGCGCCGCGTGCAGGACCAGCAGAGCATGGAAGGGGGTTCGGGCAATGTCGACATCGTCGCCGCGGCGGTCAGCCCAGGCGGCGCTTGCGTGCATTTGATCACCGTGCGTGGTGGGCGAGTGCTGGGCAGCAAGAACTTCTTTCCGCAGGTTGCCATTGAGGAAAGCGTCAGCGAGGTGCTGCAGGCCTTTCTGGAGCAGTACTACCTGGGGGCTACGGAACGCGACCTGCCCAGCGAGCTGATCGTCAATGCGGTACACGAGGATTTCGCCACGCTGATCGATGCCATCTCCGAGCTGCGTGGCGTCGAGCTGACCATCACCCATCGGGTACGCGCGACGCGGGCACGCTGGCAGCAACTGGCGCTGACCAACGCCGAACAAGCGTTGGGCGCGCGCCTGGCCAATCGTCAGCATCTGTCGGCACGCTTCGACGCACTGGCCGAAGCGCTGGAGCTCGACGAGCCACCGATGCGCCTGGAATGCTTCGACATCAGCCACTCCAGCGGCGAGGCTACCGTCGCCTCCTGTGTGGTGTTCGGCCCGGAAGGCCCGCTGAAATCCGACTATCGCCGCTACAACATCGAGGGCGTCACCGCCGGAGACGACTATGCGGCAATGCATCAGGCACTGTCGCGGCGTTTTCGCAAGGCGGCGGAGGGCGAGGGCAAGCTGCCGGACATCCTGCTCGTCGACGGTGGCAAGGGGCAGCTCAACATGGCGCGCGAGGTATTGGAGGAGCTGGCCGTGCCGGAGCTCATCCTGCTCGGCGTGGCCAAGGGCGTCACCCGCAAGCCGGGCCTGGAAACCCTCTATCTGAATGACGCCGCCCACGAGTTCACACTGCCGGCCGACTCGCCTGCGCTGCACCTGATCCAGCAGGTGCGTGACGAAGCGCATCGCTTCGCCATCACCGGCCACCGCGTACGGCGTGGGAAGGCTCGGCGCACTTCGACGCTGGAGGACGTTCCGGGCATTGGGCCTAAACGTCGTCGCGAACTGCTCACGCATTTTGGCGGTCTTCAGGAACTGTGCAGGGCCAGCCTCGACGAGATCGCCAAGGCGCCTGGTATCAGTAAAAAGCTTGCCGAGTCGATTTATGCCGCTCTGCACAGTGAGTAAACTGTCCCCGAATTTCGCCGATCAGTGGTACCGATGAATATCCCGAACCTGCTCACCGTTCTGCGCGTGCTGCTGATACCCATCTTCATTCTGCTGTTCTATCTGCCGTTCTACTGGAGCTATCTGGCCGCCAGTGCCGTGTTCACCATCGCGGCGCTGACCGACTGGCTCGATGGCTATTTGGCGCGCCGGTTGGAACAGAGCACGCCATTCGGCGCCTTTCTTGATCCCGTAGCCGACAAGCTGATGGTGGCGGTCGCGCTTGTGCTGCTGGTTGAGGAGCACGCCAATCTCTGGCTGACGCTGCCGGCTGCGATCATCATCGGCCGCGAGATCGTCGTCTCGGCATTGCGCGAGTGGATGGCCGAGCTCGGTGCCCGCGCGCAGGTCGCGGTGTCGAATCTCGGCAAATGGAAGACCGCGGCGCAGATGGTGGCGCTGGTGATCCTGCTGGCCAATCCGCCGCAGCCGACAATATGGGTCGGTATGGGGTACGCATTACTCATCGTCGCGGCAGGGTTGACGCTGTGGTCGATGATCAATTACCTGATGGCTGCCTGGCCGCACCTGAGCACTACGGAAAAGAAATAAAAACTTTTTTAATCAAAGGGTTGACGGCAGCCTTCGATCGTATAGAATGGCGCCCGTCACCAAGACAACGCGGGAATAGCTCAGTTGGTAGAGCACGACCTTGCCAAGGTCGGGGTCGCGAGTTCGAGTCTCGTTTCCCGCTCCAGTTTGTAAGATCGCGCCGCAGAAATCATGCGGCGCCTTCGTTTTGAGGCCGGTTGGCAGAGTGGTTATGCAGCGGATTGCAAATCCGTGTACGCCGGTTCGATTCCGACATCGGCCTCCATATTGAAGAGCCCTAAGCAATTCCTTGCTTGGGGCTTTTTCTTTTGCGTCCCAGAGCTCGCGGCCACCGGTACTGCCAGTGAGTGGCGGCAAGCGATTCCGCCGCTGCTATCTATACTGCGCCTCTCGCTCAGGAGAATAGCCATGCGACGCCTTTCAGCCTTTGCCTTCGCGATTCTGTTCAGCTCGCCACTGCTGGCGATGCATTGCCCCATGGACATGGCCAAGATCGACGAACTGCTCACGACCAATCCACCGAAGGACGCGACCACCCTGCAGCAGGTGCGCGAACTGCGTGCCGAAGGTGAGCAGCTGCATCAGGCCGGCAAGCACGCCGATTCGGTACGGGTACTGGGACGAGCCCTGCACCTGCTAGGTCAGAAGCCCTGATCAGCGGACGCGGCGAACGCCAACCAGCAGCCAGAACAGCAGGCCCAGCACTGGGAAGAGGGCGATACCGATCGCCCAGAGTGCCTTTGCGCCCACGCTTCGCTCGCTTTTGAACACGCTGATGATCGCCAGCAAGTTCAGCGCGATGAGCGCCACCGCAGCTGCGATGGCCAGGTAAGTCATTGAATCGGACACTTCACATTTCTCCTGACGGCTCAGGTTATGAGGCCGCGAACCGCGCAGGAGGGTTCCGTACCGTTAAGGGCATCAAAAGCGATGAACCCGGCCCGGTTCCTACGTTCAGCCCAGCAGCTGCTGGAGTTCGTCGCTGCTGGGCACCTTGCCCTCGACGAGAACATCGTCATCGACCGCCAGCGCCGGCGTGCGCATGACCCCGGCATCGATGATCGCGTTGACGTCGGTGACTTTCTCGAGCTGATATTCCAGACCGAGACGACGTGCCGCCGCTTCGGCATTGGCGGTGAGTTGCTGGCACTTGGCGCAGCCGGAACCGTAGACGGTCAGTTTCATGGTCGTCCTCACATCAGTTGGCCATAGAGATAACCGCTAAGCGTGGCCATGACCACGACCAGCGTGCAGTACACCAGCGTCTTCTGGGTGCCCAGCACCGTGCGAATCACCAGCATGTTCGGCAGGGACAGCGCAGGGCCGGCGAGCAATATCGCCAGTGCCGGGCCCTTGCCCATGCCAGCGCCAAGAAGGCCTTCGACGATAGGCACTTCCGTCAGCGTGGAAAAGTACATGAAGGCGCCCAGTAGTGAAGCGAGCAGGGTGGAGGCGAAGCTGTTGTCACCCACTGCCCAGACCACCCATTGACTGGGAATCAATCCTTCATGACCAGGACGGCCGAGCAGCATGCCGGCGACCATCACACCACCCAGCAGCAGCGGCATGATCTGTTTGGTGAAGTCCCAGCTCTGCCCGACCCACTCCTGTCCGGCAGCGTTCTCACGGCTGGCCTGCAACATCAGCCCGCCGATACCGATGACCATCGCCAGTTCTGGCCATTCGGGCCGGAGCAGGGCGCTTGCAGCGACCAACCCGGCCACGACCAGCAACGGTTGTAGCGACCAGCGCCAACGGCGTACCAACAGCGCCGCCAGCAGGATGGCGAGCGCAGCGGTGATCGGCCACTTCCAGGCGTAAACGAGCATCCACGCCGGGGTTTCCGCCCTGGCCCAGTTGGCGAACACCAGGATGCCGATCATCAGGCTGAACAGGGCGACGATGTCGCCGAGCGGATGGCCGCTGTCGTCGGCGGTGAAACCGCGGGCGCCCTTGGCGGCGCGGGCGGCTTCTTCGTGACGGTAGAGCAGGTGCATGATCGCGCCGATTACCAGGGCAAAGAGGATGGCGCCGACAGCCCGGGCGATACCGAGCTCGGCGCCAAGCACCTTGGCCGTCACCACGATGGCCATGACGTTGATCGCCGGCCCCGAGTAGAGAAAGGCGATGGCTGCGCCGAGCCCGGCCCCGCGCTTGTAGATGCCGCCGAACAGCGGCAGGACGGTACAGGAGCACACCGCCAGCAGCGTGCCGGCGACCGAGGCCACGCCGAAGGCGATCGGCTTGGGCGAGGCCGGGCCGAGGTGCTTCATCACCGCGCCCTGGCTGATATAGACGGCCATCGCACCGGCGATGACGAAGGCCGGTAACAGGCAAAGGATGACGTGCTCGCGGGCGTACCACTGGGTCAGGCGAAGGCCTTCGAGTACGGCATTCTCGAAGCGAGGCTGCCCCAGCGGCAGGAAGAAGATCAGCAGAAATGCGGCAGACATGCCAAGCAGCACCTTGGCCTCGCCAGGGCGGTCGCGCCAGAAACGCGCCAGATGTTTCCACAGCGAAGGGGAGGCGTCAGCCGAAGGAGCCGATCGCTCGGGCGCGGAGCTGTCCATGACCATGGTCCTGCTGGGTAGTCACGACCATGGTAGTTGGCTGGCGTGCGGCGAGGCTGATCCGCGTCAAGCGCAGGGCTATGTTCGGTTAGCCGTCAACGCGCGGTTGTACCAGTCGCGGCTGCGATTGACGCTGCGCACCAGCCAGAGCATCACTGGCACCTCGATCAGCACGCCGACCACCGTGGCCAGTGCGGCACCGGAATTGAAACCGTAGAGCACGATGGCGACGGCCACCGCCAGCTCGAAGAAATTCGAGGCACCGATCATGGCCGACGGCCCTGCCACATCGTGGCGCACTTGGAAGCGGCGATTGAGCCAATAGCCCAGCCCGGCGATCAGCAGGGTCTGCAGCAGGATGGGCACAGCCAGCATGGCGATGATCAGCGGCTGGTCGACGATGGCCTTGCCCTGGAAGGAGAACAACAGCACCAGGGTGGCCAGCAGCGCAACGATGGAGAATGGCTGCACTCTTGCCAGGGCGGCGTGGAATGCTTCTTCGCCGCGCTTGAGCAGGCGTGCGCGAATTACCTGGGCGATCGCCAGCGGGATGACGATGTACATCACTACCGAGAGCAGCAGCGTGTCCCAAGGCACTGGAATCGAAGACACACCGAGCAGCAGTGCGACGATCGGGGCGAAGGCGAACACCATCACCACATCGTTCAGTGCGACCTGGGTCAGGGTGAAGTTGGCGTTGCCGTTACAGAGGTTGCTCCATACGAAGACCATTGCGGTGCAGGGCGCCGCGCCCAGTAGGATCAAGCCGGCCATGTAACTGTCCAGTTCGGCGGCCGGCAGCCAGGGCGCGAAGACCTGTTTGATGAACAGCCAGCCCAGCAGCGCCATGGTGAACGGCTTGATGGCCCAGTTGACGAAGAGCGTGATGCCCATGCTCGCCCGCTGCGCGTAGACCTCCCGCAGGGCGGAGAAGTCGATCTTCATCAGCATGGGGATGATCATCACCCAGATCAGCAGGCCGACCGGGATGTTTACATGGGCCACTTCCAGGGCGCCCACGGCCTGTGCCGCCGCGGGCATGCCAAGCCCGAGCAGCGTGCCGGCAATGATGCAGAGGAATACCCAGAGGGTGAGGTAACGCTCGAAGAAGCCCAGTGGCGCCCCGGCCTGCTTGCTGGTCACTTCGGATTGAGTGGACATCTGGAACCGTACCTTTTCTATCTGTAGGTGGTGGGTTATATCGGCGCGCTAGCGGGATTCCGCGGACAGCGCCTCGACCACTTCGTCGACCGTACTTCGGGCGCTGCGCGTGACGCCGATCAGCGTGGCAGATGCCGTGCCGGTCCACTCGCCGTAGCCGACCAGCCAGAGATTGGGCTGTTTCACGGCTCGGGTCCCAGCGACCTGCACCTTGCCGTCGGCCTCCACCAGCGCGCACGGGTGAAGATGATCGAGCGCCGGGCGAAAACCTGTGCACCAGACCACCGCATCGAGGCGAGTCTGTTGGCCGTCCGCCCATTCGACGGCGGTTTCGTGCAAGCGCACAAACGGCGGCTGAGCTACCAGCACGCCACGTTTCCGCGCGTCGAGCACCGAGGGCACCATGACGATATCGCCGAAGCCGCCGGGCAGGTCATCAATGCTGCGGCCCTCCTGCTGGGCCTTCCAGCGCGCGGTCGCACGCTCGAACAGCACGCGACCATCGACCTCATCGGGAAGAAATGCCGGCGGGTCCTGAGTGACCCATATGGTTTCGCCGACCTTCGAGAGTTCCGCCAGGATCTGCGCGGCTGAATTGCCGCCGCCGACCACCATCACGCGCTTGCCGGAGAAGGGCGCAGGGTCCCGGTAGTACGCTGAATGCAATTGCAGCCCCTGGAACGCCTCGCGCCCCGGATAGTCCGGAATGAAAGGCTTGCTCCAGGTGCCGGTCGCACTGATCACTGCCCGGGCCAGCCAGCGCCGATCACCGGCCTGAACCTGCCATAGATCGTCTACGCGCCTGATCGCATCGACATGAACCGGGCGTTGAATGGGAAAGCTGTAGCGGGTCTCGTAGCGATGCAGATAGTCGATCACATCGTCGCGCGACGGATTGCCCGGTTCGACGGGGGGGGGCATCGGCCAGCCGGCGATCGAACTCCAGGCCGCCGGTGAGAACAGCCTCAGCGAATTCCAGGCGTGCAGCCAGGCGCCACCCGGGCCGGGTTGATCGTCCAGCAGCAGGTAGGAAAGCGCCGTACGCCGCATGAAGTACGCGGTCGCCAGGGCCGACTGCCCGGCGCCGATGATGATCACATCGAGCACATGGGGGGCTGGCATCAGCAGACTCTCATCCAAGACATTCGATTCGCCTTATATACGCTCTGCGGAATATACGCGGGTTGCATTACACCGAGCAAATTCGCCATTCAGGGATGCTGAAGTACTGAGCGAGTAACCTGCGCTTTACTCGTATATGCGTTAAGCAATATATTCGCCGACGCATACGTTTCGCGATCACCAACCGATCGGCAAGCGTCAGAAGGGTATTTTCGTGATCGAGCACCTGACACCTACCACCGTATTCAAATGCCTGGCTGACGAGACTCGCGTGCGCATCGCCTTGCTCATCGCCCGCGAAGGCGAGTTGTGCGTGTGCGAGCTGACCTGCGCGCTGGATGAAAGCCAGCCGAAGATTTCCCGTCACCTGGCGATGCTGCGCAGCTGCGGCATGCTGGAAGATCGCCGTCAGGGACAGTGGGTCTATTACCGTCTCCATCCGCATCTGCCTGACTGGGTCACGGACATGCTGCAACCGATTCTGGCTGCCAACAAGAACTGGCTGAGCGACAACGTCCAGCGTCTGGAGCGCATGCGCAATCGTCCCGAGCGGGCGACGGTGTGTGGCTGAATCGCATCGTTCACTCGCCTCAACTTTCAGGATTACCCCATGCACGACGACCTACCCAATATCGATCCAGCGCTGCTCGATCTACCGGATCTCGCCAAGCTGGGCCTCCCAGACGGGCCTGCGCACAAACCGCGCATCCTGCTGCTCTATGGCTCCAACCGGGAGCGCTCCTACAGTCGCTTGCTGGTTCAGGAAGCGGCGCGGCTGCTGGAGCGTTTCGGTGCTGAGACGCGCATCTTTCATCCGGCAGGGCTGCCACTGCCGGACGATGCGCCTGACAGCCATCCGAAGGTCCAGGAACTGCGCGATCTGATGCAGTGGTCGGAGGGGCAGGTGTGGTGCTCGCCGGAACGGCATGGCTCGATGAGCGCAGTGTTCAAGGCCCAGATCGACTGGGTGCCGCTGGCCATGGGCGCGCTGCGCCCGACTCAGGGCAAGACGCTGGCGATCATGCAGGTCAGCGGCGGCTCGCAGTCATTCAATGCGCTCAATCAGATGCGCGTGCTGGGTCGCTGGATGCGCATGCTCACCATCCCCAACCAGTCCTCAGTGGCCAAGGCCTATCTCGAGTTCGACGAGGCAGGGCGGATGAAGCCCTCGGCCTATTACGACCGCGTGGTGGATGTGATGGAGGAGCTGATCAAGTTCACCCTGCTGGTACGCGGTCGCGCCGATTACCTGGTCGACCGTTATTCGGAACGCAAGGAGTCGGCCGAAGCGCTGTCCCGTCGCGTCAATCAACGCTCAATCTGACTTCCAGGAATCGCCCGCGTGTCCCATCCCTACGACATCCTCGATGTACCCGGCTGTGCCGGTCAGCTGATCTTCACGCCGTGTCCCGGCAGCAAGGGCAGCAGCCTCGACGAGGCGCTGACCACGCTGCAGGCGGCTGGTGCCGAAGCAGTGATCACCTTGATGCCCGCCGAAGAGCTGGCCCGTAACGACGCGAGCCAGCTGCCGCAACTCTGTGCCGAGCGCCACCTCGAGTGGTTTCACCTGCCGGTGGCCGATGAGCAGGTGCCGCTGGCGGACTTTGATCGGGCCTGGGAAGGGGCGGCAGCTCGGATCCATGAGTTGCTGGATGCCGGCAAGCGCGTCGCCATTCACTGCAAGGGTGGTTCAGGTCGTACCGGACTGATCGCAGCACGCATCCTGATCGACCGCGAAGTGCCGCGCGCGGCCGCCATAGCCTGCGTCCAGGCGCTTCGCCCCAAGGCTATCCAGCATCCGGCGCATGTCGGCTGGATCGAACGCTTCGGCGCATGACGGGCCTCTCATGCTGAATACGCTCGGCTTGTTCGTCATTACCGCGATAGCGGAGATCGTCGGCTGTTATCTGCCGTACCTCTGGCTGAAACAAGGCAAGAGTATCTGGTTGCTGGTTCCGGCGGCGCTTTCCCTGGCGCTGTTCGCCTGGCTGCTGTCACTGCACCCCACCGCCGCCGGGCGGGTCTACGCCGCCTACGGTGGCGTTTACGTCGCTGTCGCACTGGTCTGGCTGTGGCTGGTCGACGGTGTTCGCCCCACCGGGTGGGACCTGCTCGGCTGCGCCGTGGCGTTGCTGGGCATGGCGATCATCATGTTCGCGCCGCGCAATCTCTGATCCATCATTTCAGGAGCGAGTCATCCATGAGCATAAAAGTAGGCATCAACGGTTTCGGCCGCATCGGCCGCCTGGCCCTGCGGGCGGCCTGGGATTGGCCGGAGCTGGACTTCGTGCAGATCAACGATCCGGCCGGCGATGCGGCGACCCATGCGCACCTGCTCAATTTCGACTCTGTGCATGGCCGCTGGCAGCACGAGGCGAGCGCCGACGGCGACTGCCTGGTCATCAACGGCCAGCGGGTGAAGGTCAGCGCCAACAAGGCGATCGCCGACACCGATTGGTCGGGCTGCGATCTCATCATCGAGGCGAGCGGCAAGATGAAGACCGTTGCGGTGCTGCAGCAGTACCTGGAGCAGGGGGTCAAGCGCGTGGTGGTCAGCGCGCCGGTGAAGGAGGCGGGCGCGCTGAACGTCGTCATGGGCGTCAATGACGGCCTGTACGATCCGGCGCAGCACCGCATCGTCACCGCGGCGTCCTGCACCACCAACTGCCTGGCACCGGTGGTCAAGGTGATCCATGAGCACCTGGGCATCCGCCACGGTTCGATCACCACCATTCATGATCTGACCAATACGCAGAGCATTCTTGATCAGCCGCACAAGGATCTGCGCCGCGCCCGCGCCTCGGGCATGAGCCTGATTCCCACCACCACCGGCTCGGCCACGGCGATCGCCGAGATATTTCCCGAGCTGCGCGGCAAGCTGAACGGCCATGCCGTGCGCGTGCCGCTGGCCAATGCCTCGCTTACCGACTGCGTGTTCGAGGTGGAGCGCAGCACCGATGTCGCAGAGGTGAACCGGTTGCTGCAGGCTGCAGCGGAGGGCGAGCTCAAGGGCATCCTCGGCTACGAGGAGCGGCCGCTGGTCTCCATCGATTACCGCACCGACCCACGCTCGTCGATCATCGATGCGCTGTCGACCATGGTGGTCAACGGCACGCAGGTGAAGATCTACGCGTGGTACGACAACGAGTGGGGCTACGCCAACCGCACCGTTGAACTGGCGCGCAAGGTCGGGCTCGTCGACGTCCGGTAGGGCAGGTTACGTCCCCTTAGGGGGGTTGCAGCCCGCTCTGAGGGTTCGCGCCTGTATCAGTGATCCGTACATATCTTCGAGCCGCCGCCATGCACGCTCTCCAACGTCTCGCGCCGGAAATCCGCCAGTACCTGGTGGTGACCGGTAACTACTGGGCCTTCACACTCACCGACGGCGCATTGCGCATGTTGGTAGTGCTGCACTTCCATGCACTGGGCTACTCGCCCTTGCAGATCGCCGCGCTGTTCCTGTTCTACGAAATATTCGGCGTCGTCACCAACCTAATTGGCGGGTACCTCGGCGCGCGGCTTGGTCTGAACCGGACGATGAACCTCGGCTTGGCGCTGCAGGTCGCGGCCTTGCTGATGCTCACCGTACCGGCCTCATGGCTGACCGTGCCCTGGGTAATGGGTGCGCAGGCGCTTTCCGGCATCGCCAAAGACCTGAACAAGATGTCCGCCAAGAGCTCGATCAAGCTGTTGGTACCCGACAGCCAGCAGGGCACGCTCTATAAGTGGGTCGCGATTCTCACCGGCTCGAAGAATGCCCTCAAGGGCGTAGGTTTCTTCCTTGGCGGCGCGCTTCTTACGCTGCTGGGGTTCGCCGGTGCGGTTCTCTCGATGGCTGCCGTGCTGGCGCTGGTCTGGCTGGCCAGTCTGGTGCTGCTGAAAAAGGATCTCGGCAAGGCCAAGGCCAAGCCCAAGTTTCACGACATCCTGTCCAAGAGTCGCGCGATCAATGTGTTGTCCGCGGCGCGCCTGTTCCTGTTCGGCGCGCGAGACGTGTGGTTCGTGGTGGCCTTGCCGGTGTATCTGAGCGCGGTTTTCGGCTGGGACTTCTGGATGGTCGGCGGCTTCCTTGCGTGCTGGATCATCGGTTACGGCATTGTCCAGTCGGTCGCACCGGCGATCACCGGCAAACGCAGTGGCAAGGTCCCGGATGGTCGGGCGGCATGCCTCTGGGCCGCCTCGCTGGCGGCATTGCCTGCGGCAATTGCGATCGGGCTGGCGACGGCTGCGTCGCCACAGTGGGTGCTGATCGGAGGATTGATGTTGTTTGGCGTGCTGTTCGCGGTGAATTCATCGCTGCACAGCTATCTGATCGTCAGCTACGCCAAGGAGGACGGTGTCTCGCTGGACGTGGGTTTCTACTACATGTCCAACGCCCTGGGGCGACTGGTGGGCACGCTGCTCTCGGGTTGGGTGTTCCAGGCCTACGGCCTGCAGGCTTGCCTGTGGGTGTCGTCCCTGTTCGTAGTGCTCGCAGCGCTTATCTCTCTGTGGCTGCCGCGACACGACGGCTAGGGCAGGGCGGGCGCCGAGCGCCCGCCTGACATGATCAATAGCTGTACTGCAGCTGCGCCCAGAGCTTCTCGGTATCCACCGAGTAATCATCGGCGTCGTAGCCGGCGTATTTGACGGTGGCCACCAGTCCTTTGACCAGCGGGATGGCGTGGCTGTAGGCGACGTTGATCTCCTCGCCGTATTGCTGGCTGCCGCGTTCGGCGCGGAAATCGTGGTACCAGGCCTGCAGCGTTCCACCGAACAAAGGCAGAGTGCCGCCGAGATAGACATCCTGCACACCGTCCGCAGGCGTCAGCAGGAAGGCATCGGCCCAGCCCTGAAAGGCGTGCTTGGTAGCCAATGGCGTCTGGAAGGCCCGATTGCCCGGCCCCGAGTCGCCACCCAGGACTTCCACGCCCGCTTTAAGCGTGGCCCCCTTGAGGGCATAGCCCAGTTCGGCCAGGTAGTACTCACTGCTCAGCTCCTGAGGATTGCCGGCGTAATCCTGCTGGCGTGCATATTCAAGCGCATAGCTGATGCCGTGGAGGCCACCATTCAGACGCAGGCCGGTGGTCTTGCTGGACAGGGTGCCGAGCGCGGCGGTGGGTGCGCTGGCGATGTTGTCCAGTCCCAGCAGATAGCTGTAGGCGGTGGTCGTCAGCTGCGGCGAGAGGACGTACCGAGCGTTGATCAAATGGCTGTGGCCTTCGATATTGGCAGGGTTCGCCGGGTTGTCGAAGCGATTGTCAGCCGGGCCGAAGATGGTGTTGACGTTGTCTATGTAGGCATAGGTCAGCGTCAGCTCATCGACAGGCTGTAGCTGGCCCAGCACGCCGTCGTAGGTCTGCTCGTTCTGGCGCCAGGCGACACCACCAACGAAGCGTTGATTGTCCAGATTGATCCGCTGCCGCCCGACCACAGCATTGCCGAGTGCATGGTCGTACCGCAGCAGCGCCTGATTGATCTCGCTGCCGTCGGGGTCCGGAACGGTCGAATAGTCGGTCTGGCCGTTGCGCGTGCTGTTGTACGCAGCGTCGCCCAGGCGGCTGACGTTGTCGGCCTCGACCAGCACGGACAGGCCATACCACTGACCGGTCTGGAAGCCGATGCGGGTGCGAAGCGTCTGCGCATTGGCATGTTTCAGCGCGTTGTCCTGGTCGATGTGCTCGTAGCGATAGCGCAGATCCAGAATCGGCTTGGCGTCGGTGAACAGGTCGCTGAAGTTCTCCCCGGCGAGGATCGCAGGACTGCAGAACAGCCCGACGCTAAGCAGGCAGGGTGTCAGATGATGTGGACGCAGCTTTCTCATGTGTCGCTCCCTTGGTTGGCATTGGAGCGAACGATAGGCTGCTTACTATTTTTGCCATTGACAGCAGTCAAGGCTGAAAAAATGCTCTGCCACGGGCATTGCAGCCCGCTTCGGGCTGCTTGCGGCTTAGAAGTCAGCGTTTCGCTTAATGCGCAATGGCAGCTTTCAGCATGCCGATATCGGTCGCGGCACGCTGCATCAGCGCCGCAGCGTTCGGCCCCGTTCTTTCCTGCCCGCTGCGACGACCACGACGCCAGTGCGCCATTGGCTGCAGTGCGCTGATATCCGAACGGGTTACCAGTTCTTCGAGTGATCGCTTGCTCATCGTCGCGTCCTCACATCGTCTGTTCAGGCGGAGCGTCCGTGCGCCATGGGGGAGTCCTTGAGCAAAGGATGCGCGGAGTTTGTTACAGCTGGTTGGCAGTGACGCGCGTGCGGACGAGTGGCGGCGGGCGGGGCTACGGTGAAACCTCGCCGATGGCGCTGACACTGGTAATGCCGGCGTTCCAGATCATCTCGTAATGGGCGGTCTGGACAATGGAGAGCACATGGCGCGGCGTCATGAGCGCCCAGCAATGCTGGCCAGGCTTGCGCACCGAGCGGTAGCGCAGACCTGCAAAGCCCGCCTGCCGGAGCTGGCGACCGAACTGGCGCGCCGCGGAATAGTCGTTCGGATCGTAGATCGGGTCGGTCAGCGCGACGGTCGTGGCATCCAGCAGGCCTGCCTCGTCGAACTGGCACGACAATCCGCGAAAGACGAAGCGCTCGAAGTTCAGACCCACCACGCCGGACCAGTACAGTTCCTGGTGATGGCGCACCTCGGCGAGGGCCGTTTCCATGCTGTCGGCCAGGTAGAGCACGCCGTAACTGCCATCGCTGAAACGCGAGCCGGAGGGATTCACATGGGTGAACGGAGCGGTGGCATAGGAGCAGCCCGGAATGCCGAACGGGATCTCGCCGCGGGGAATCAGCTCGAGTCGGCCGGTCTCGTTGTGCAGGCGCGGGTTCGTCAGAGCCTGAAGCTGATAAAGCATGTCGAACTCATCGGCGTCGGCCACGTCATCGAATAGCTCGATTGGCGGAAACTTCGAGTTCACCAATCGATACGCCTGCAGCTTCGCCGGCGGCCGAACCGGCAGCCGCTTCGGCACTACCACTGCGCGCCCCGCAGGCTGTCGATCCGCCGAAATGTCTCGTACAGCGAAATCATGTCGCCCTGCGCCATGATCGCCAGCGGTGAGCGGCCGTTGAAGAACTCGTTGTGATTGGGCATTCCAGGGAAACCGTAGGTGTTCTCCGGATTATCGAAGATCAGTCGCAGCGCGGCGTGGATATTGAGGATGAAACTGATGCGCTGCATCTGATCCGGATCCAGGCTCACCGACCAGTCGGCATTACGCAACTTGGCGCGCGCATGAGTGCTGCGGGAAATACGCAGAATCCGGCAGGCCTGTTCAGTCGTGGCCTGCCATTTGTCCAGAATATTCACCGCAGCGCGCAATCCAGTTGTGCATTGATCCTTGGAAAAAGCGGCTACTTGAAGGGTGGCTGACATGGCAATGGTTCCGACAGTTTGTGTCTATAGATACAGATTAGCACAAAGTTACTCTACAGACATGTAGAGCTGTCGATATTCTCTGGCAACTTAATCGCCAACGAACGTGAAGGGCTTGAACCACGCGCAATCGAGCGCAACCGATCTTTGAGCGGCTGATGGGGATATATAAGAGGGATATTCAAATGGGTTGCGCCAGCGCCAGTTGCTGGAACCACCGGAAGTTTGGTGCCCGGAGCGGGGGTCGAACCCGCATACCCTTTCGGATGAGAGATTTTAAGTCTCTTGCGTATACCAATTTCGCCATCCGGGCGGAGGCTGCGTCGCAGCGTGCCGATGGGGAATCGGCGGCGCAGGACTATAACCAGCCTCTGAGGCCCATGCAACCAGAACGACCGGCGTTCAGCCACCAGAACTGCCAGACAAGGCCCACCACCCGGGCAGCAGGCGACGCACCTGAGAACGGCCAAAACGATCGTCGATCAGATGCACGACGCCCTCGTCCTGCTGGGTGCGGATCACTCGGCCGGCGGCCTGCACGACCTTTTGCAAACCAGGGTAGAGATAGGTGTAGTCGTACCCGTGGCCGCGCCCGAACAGCTCGTCGAGCCGTATCTTGAATTGTTCGTTGACCGGGTTGACCTGCGGCAGGCCAAGGGTCGCGACGAATGCACCGATCAGGCGGCGGCCAGGCAGGTCGATACCTTCGGCGAATGCGCCGCCAAGCACAGCGAAACCGATTCCTTCGCTGTGTTCGGTAAAGCGATCGAGAAAGGCATTGCGCGCCGCTTCCTGCATGCCGCGGGTCTGCTCCCAGAAGGGTACGTCCGGGCATTGCTCGCGCAGCAGCGCGGCGACCTGTTGCAGGTAATCGAAGCTGCTGAAGAAGGCCAGGTAGTTGCCGGGACGCTCGCGGTACTGACTTGCGATCAGTTCGACCACGGCGCCCAGCGAGGCCTGCCGATGCTGGTAGCGGGTCGAGACATGTTCAGCCAGGCAGACCCGCAGCTGCCGGCTCTGGAACGGCGATTCGACGTCGATCCAGGCGCTGGCGGCGGGCAGGCCCAGCATGTCGGCATGGAATCTGCGCGGGCTCAACGTGGCGGAGAACAGCACACTGGAACGCGCCTGCGCCAGGCGGGGAGCCAGAAAGGGGGCGGGAACCACATTGCGCAGGCAAAGGATCGAACGACGGGCCTTGCTGCGAGCAGTCGCCGGCAACAGGCTGATGTCGAACAGCGAGTGTTCACCGAACAGCTCGGCGACACGGCAGAAATGCATGGCGTCGAAATAGGCCCGTTGCAGCTCCGCATCCAGCCCTGCAGGTTGCTCGCCCAGATAGTCGGTGATGGCGCTGACCGCCTGTTGCAGCGCGCCGAGCAGCTTGAGCGGCAACTCCGGTTGCACCTGGTAGTCCGCCAGCTGCTCGCGATGCAGCTCGTTCCAGCAGCGCTGCACGCGCCCCAGTGGCCGCTTCAAGGGTGCTGGCGCCTGGCTGGCGAGGCCGACGAAGGCGCGCTGATCGAGCTCGGCGCTGTACATGCCACGTGCCCGGTCAATCAGGTTGTGCGCCTCGTCCACCAGCAGGCAGATGCGCCAGTCGTTGGCCAGCGCCAGGCCGTGGAGGAGGGCGCTGCTATCGAAGTAATAGTTGTAGTCACCGACCACCACGTCCGCCCAACGTGCCACCTCCTGACTGAGGTAATAGGGACAGACCTGATGGGCAAGCGCCACTTCGCGCAGCGCCGCCTGGTCGAGCAGGGGCTGCCCCAGCGCGGCGGCCCGCGCCGCGGGCAGGCGGTCGTAGAAGCCGCGGGCGAGGGGGCAGGACTCGCCATGACAGGCCTTGTCCGGGTGTTCGCAGGTCTTTTCGCGCGCCACCAGCTCCAGTACCCGCAGTCCATGGTTGGCGTTGCGTTGCAGCGTTTGCAGCGCATCCAGTGCCAGGCGTCGACCGGACGTCTTGGCGGCGAGAAAGAACAGCTTGTCCAGCCGCTGCCCCGGAAATGCCTTGAGCTGCGGGAACAGGGTGCCAAGCGTCTTGCCGATGCCGGTAGGCGCCTGCGCCATGAGCGTGGTGCCCGTGCAGGCAGCCTTGTACACCGCCTCGGCCAGTTGCCGCTGGCCGGTACGAAAGCCGTCGTGGGGAAAGCGCAGGGCGGAAAGTGCCTGGTCGCGCGCAGCGCGGTGGGCCATTTCCTGTGCGGCCCAATCGATGAACGCCTGACACTGGGTCTCGAAGAACACGCGCAGCTGTGCTGCGGTGTGACGCTCGACGAACAGCGTTTCCTTGTGGCTGGTGACGTCGAAATACACCAGTGCCAGTTCGAGTTCATCGAGCCCGCGTGTCTGACACAGCAGCCAGCCATAGATCTTCGCCTGCGCCCAGTGCAACTGGCGATGATTGGCGGGCTGGCGTTCCAGGTCGCCGCGAAAGGTCTTGATCTCTTCCAGGCGATTGCGCGCCGGGTCGTAGCCATCGGCACGGCCGCGCACGCTCAGTTGCCCGTATTGCCCCTCCAGGGCGATCTCGCGCTCGTAGCCGTCGCCACGCCTAGCGGTGACCTGGGCGTGCCCGGCGATGCCTTCCAGCGCGGTGGGCGAGGGCGTGAAGCGCAGATCCAGATCGCCGACCTTGGCGGTGAATTCGCAGAGCGCGCGCACTGCGACCCGATAGCTCACGCCATGGCCTCGGCCCACTGGACATGGCAAACCGCAATGGGCAAACAGTGCTGATGGGCGTAGTCGATCCAGCGCTTCTGGTTGTCCTGCAGGCGATCGCCCGGGCCCTTCACTTCGATCATGCGATAGCGGCGCGCTTCCGGCCACAGCTGGATCAGGTCCGGCAGGCCGGTGCGATTGCCAGTGATGTCCACCAGGATGCGCTGGAACAGCAGCTTCAGGTGCGCGGCGGGAATGCAGTCCAGTGCCTGCGCCAACAGTTGTTCGTCGAGCAGGCCCCAGGCGACGAACGCGTTATGGATGCCGAGTTTCGCCTGGAAGGTGCGCCAGATGCAGTCACGGTAGTCATCGCTGTCGAGGCAGGCCAGGCAGGCGGCGAACAGATCGGCGCGGCGCTGGTGGAAGTCCGCGCGGTTCAGGTCGGCCGGCGCCCAGTGGAACGGGTGAAAGAACGCGCCCGGCAACGGCGCGAAGATCGCGTCCCAGCAGAGCAGGCCGAACAGCGAGCCGACCAGGGCGTTCTCCACGTAATACACCGGCGCATCCGGCCTCGTCAGATGCTCGCGCACCGCCTGCTCGACGCTGCAGGTAGGCCTCGGCAGGACCAGATCGAGCTGTTCCGGCTTGCGGCTGCGAGCACGTTCGGTCGGGATGCCCAGGCTGCGTTGCAGGCGTGGCAGGATGCGCTGCAGCTGCTGCACTTCATGTTCGCTTTCCGGCGCGGCCCGGGCCTGAAGCAACAGATCCAGCGCGGCCGCTGGCTGGCCGGCGCGCTCCAATACACGAATAGCCCGCTCACGCGCACCGGGATAGCCGTTGGACGCGTGCACGCGCAAGGCCTCGTCGAGCTCGCCGAGCCGTTCGAACTGCTGGCCGATGCGCAGCAGCAGTTTGCCGCGGCGGCTTTCCAGCCAGGCATTGCCGAACGGCGCGGCCGGTACAGCCGCCAGGATCTCCGCCAGCGGCTCGCCGGCATCGAAGCGCTCGCGACAGCGATGCAGATGCAGGTAGGCGTCCAGCTCGGCACGCGAACTGAACGCTCGTGAGGCGGGGGAAAAGGACACCTGCTCGTAGCGATAAACGCCCAGATCAGCCAGCACGAACTCCGACCAGTCCTGATGGATATTGCCGAAGAACAGCAGGCGCAGCCGCTCGCAGAGTTCGTCGATGCACAGGCTGTAAACCGCGTCCTCGGAGCCCGACCACCATTGCCCGAAGGGCTTGGCCAGGTCATGGTCGGCGCGCAGCCTTTCGAACAGCTCAGCCTTGCGCAGGCCGGCCGAGTTCGTGGCGCTGAACAGCTGCAGCAGTTCGCCCTTGGTCAGCAGGCCGAACAGCTGTTCCAGCGTCAGCTCACGCTCGGAATCGATCCAGCCCTGCTCGATCAATGGCGCTGCCGCCCGACGTGGACAGCCGATCTCCCCGTAGTGCAGTTTGCTGGCCCGGAACAGCGCGCCCTTGCGCATCACCATGCGCACCAGCAGCGCCTGGGAAGGCTGCGGCAACAGGGCGAAACGCTCGATAAATGTCAGCTCGGTTTCATCCAGCAGATCACTGTGGTGACGGCTCACCCAAGCCAGGACCTGCTGAAAGTTGTCGAGATAGTAGAAGGGGTTTTCCAGGGCCTGACGCATCGCACATCCGGTAAAACTGGGGCGCGGGCGGCCCGCTCGAAAGCTGGCTATTTATACAGTTCGAGCGGTATTTGGCAATGGCCGGTGATCAGCGGAAGGGGCGGCTTGGGTGCCGCCCCGGACGCGATGGAAGGATCAGACGGTGCGCGAGAAGCGCCCGCGCTGCTCGCCACCGAGATAGGCATCGAAAGCCATGGCGACGTTGCGCATCATCAGCTGCCCCTGCGGCAGCAGAATCAGCGCATCGTCGCGCAGCTCCACCAGACCATCGGCGACCGGCTCGGCCAGTTTGGCCAGCGAGTCGGCAAAATAGCTGCGGAAGTCGATGCCGTGCTTCTGTTCGATCTGCCGGTAATCGATACGCCCATGGCACATCAACGAGACGATTACATCGCGGCGCAGCCGATCGTCGTCGCTCAGCTTGTAACCACGGTGCACCGGCAGCATGCCGTCGTTCAGTCGCGCGTAGTACTGCGAGAGCTCCTTGACGTTCTGGCTGTAGCTGTCGGCGACCTTGCCGATGGAGGAAATGCCCAGCCCGATCAGGTCGCAGTCGGCATGGGTGGAGTAGCCCTGGAAGTTGCGCTGCAGGGTGCCGTTGGCGCGGGCCAGGGTCAGCTCGTCCTCGGGTAGCGAGAAGTGGTCCATGCCGATGTAGACGTAGCCAGCCGCGGTCAGGCGCTGAATGGTCAGCTCCAGCAGTTCCAGTTTGCGCTCGGGCGGCGGCATGTCCTCGGGGCGAATCAGCTTCTGCGCGCGCACCAGATCCGGCAGGTGCGCGTAGCTGTAGGCGGCGATGCGGTCCGGTCGGATGTCGATGATCTTGCTCAGCGTGGCATCGAAGCTGGCGACGGTCTGCAGGGGCAGGCCGTAGATCAGGTCGACGCTGACCGACTTGAAGCGGGCATCACGGGCGGCCTGGACCAGTTCGCGGGTCTGCTCTTCGGTCTGGATGCGGTTGACGGCGATCTGCACCTGCTCGTCGAAGTCCTGTACGCCGAAGCTCAGGCGGTTGAAGCCGAGCTTGCGCAGACCGTGGATCTGATCCGGGGTGACGGTGCGCGGGTCCACCTCAAGGGAGAACTCGTGGCTGTCGCTGTCATCCATGTTGAACGCCTGATGCAGGCTCGCCATCAGGTCGGCCAGCTGTTCGCTGGTGAAATAGGTCGGTGTGCCACCGCCCAGGTGCAGCTGGGTCAGCTTGCGTGAGCGGTCGAACAGCGCACCCTGCATGGCGATCTCGCGCTTGAGGTACTCGAGGTACTCGACGGCGCGCTCGGTCTTGTGGGTGATGATCTTGTTGCAGGCGCAGTAGTAGCACAGGCTCTTGCAGAACGGGATGTGGATGTACACCGACAGCGGCTTGGGCGGCTGCGCCTGGTTGCTGCGCGCGGCGGCAGCGCGGTAGTCGTCCTCGGCGAAGGCCTGATGGAACTGCGGGGCAGTGGGGTAGGACGTGTAGCGTGGACCGGGACGGTCGTATTTCTCGACCAGGGCCCGGTTGAAGCTCGGCAGTTGGTCCATTGTTCGTTTCACCTAAGGGTTGAATTCGGAGTCGGTGCGGAACGCGGTGTCACCCTCGGGTGTGTCCGGCTCAGGCAGATCATGGGCGCGGATTATGGACGATTCGCGCCTGCGCGCCGACTGTCTCAGATCAAGAATAGCGTCCCGGACCGCGCCGTTCGGCGGGTTCGGAATAACAGGCGCCAATGGAGCGAGGCCATGGCCGGCCTCGCTCTCGTGTTCAGAGCTTGAACTGGCCGACCAGACGATTCAGTTCGGTGGCCAGGCGCACCAGCTCTTCGCTGATCTCCGAGGTCTGCGTCGCGTCGGCCGACGTGGTGTCGGCGATGCGGCTGATGGTGGTGATGTTGCGATTGATCTCTTCGGCGACAGCGCTCTGTTGTTCGGCGGCTGTGGCGATCTGGGTGTTCATCTCGTTGATGGTGCCCACTTCGTCGGCGATCACGCCCAGGCTCTGTGCAGCCTTCTCGACGCATTCCGAGCCGGAGCGCGCGCGCAGCTGGGCTTCCTTCATTGCCTGTACGGCATTGCGCACGCCGCCTTGCAGCTGTTCGATCATCGCCTGGATTTCCTCGGTGGACTTCTGTGTGCGCGAGGCAAGGGTGCGCACCTCGTCAGCCACCACCGCGAAGCCACGACCCTGCTCGCCGGCGCGGGCAGCTTCGATCGCGGCGTTCAGCGCCAGCAGGTTGGTCTGCTCGGCGATGCCGTTGATCACGCCGAGCACCATGTCGATGCTGGCGCTGTCGCTCTCGACGCGCTGGATTACCTGAGCCGCCTTCTCGATCTCGGCGATCAGTACTTCGATACCGTCGAGCGCTTCGGTCGCCACCTTCACGCCGGCCTTGGACTCGGTATCCGCTCCGGTGGACGCGCTTGCAGTCTGACTGGCGTTGCGCGCGACCTCCTGAACCGTTGCGCTCATTTCATTCATCGCCGAGGCGACCATGTCGGTTTCGTTGCGCTGCTCGTTGACGGCGGCCAGGGTTTTCTCTGCCACATGGGAGACCCGCCCGGAGACATCACTGAGCTGGTGGGTAACGCCCGCGACAGCCTCAAGGCTATGGCGGAACTTGCCGATCATGCGGTTGAAGGCATCGCCCATCGCGCCGATCTCGTCCTTCGCACCCACTTCGACGCTGCGACTGAGGTCTTCATCCTCGGCCATGGTATTCATGGTGTGGCGCATGGCGTTGATGCGGCGAATGATCACGTGACGCACGGTCATGCACATCACCACAACACCTATCACCAGCAGCAACAGCTGAATGCCGGCGCTGATCATGATGTTGCGATCCACTTCCTGGTCGAGTGCCTTGAGGTCGTAGCTGATGCGCACTGCGCCCATGACGGCATTCTCCGCGACCTGGTGGCAGGTCAGGCAGTTGGTGCCCCGGTAGTCGGCGTGCGCCAGGATCGGGTTGATCACCGTCAGTACCCGGCTCCCGTTCTGCTCGTTGACCTCGATGATCTCCTCGCCGCCCAAGGCGCGGCGGTCCAGGGCATCGACAGGCGCCTGGTGGTCATATCCCGGCCCGAACACCTTGGTGACCTCATCGCCGCGGATGATGCGCGCATCGATAACACCCGGACGCGCGAGGATCTTGTTCCGCAGCACTTCACGCTGCGCCATGGTGCCGGTGAGCATCATGGTGTTGATGCTATCGAAATAGGAGTCGGCAGCATCCTTGGTCTGCTGCTCGACAACCTGGAGCACCAGGCGCTTTTCGGTACTGGCAGAGAAGAACAGCGAGGCAGACATGATTGCCACCAGCACCAGCACCAGCGCCAGGTTGATCTTTGTCTGCACGGACATTTGTCGAGGGGCGGAGTTGTTCATGGTTTTCCTTAGTACTACTGCCACGCGGAAGGTAACTGCCACTGCACTATTGTTTTATTGGTTTCCCACGACGACGCAGCAACGAACTGAGCAATCTGAAGCTCGTATCGGCGACTTACCGGGATTCTTGAAGACCCGAGACGGGTGATAGCTATGCGCCATTACAGGGCGCGACTATGGTATTGCTTTTCCAGTACGAGCGAGCGACACGGCCGACCGACAACGGTGCAATTGCACATTTCCCTGACTCAGGTCATGAGTCGAACGGCCTGGTTACGCTGATGACTGCTACAAAAGTGTAATGAGCGACAGCTATGCATATAGGAGTTGTATGAAGGCGACGACGGGCGCGAAGGAGGCGTGAAAAAAACACTATCCGGTGACTTTACAGAATGTCAGACCACCATTAGCGTGGCCGCCGCCGAGACGGCGAAGTGACCCCGCGTAGCGCAGGCACACTATCTGCATCAGTAACCGAGTTTGCTGCGAACCCCGATAGAAAACGATGGTCGTAGGCTCTACGCCGGCATGGCCGGATGACACCGCAAGGCAGCTGCTGTTCTCGATGGCAGTGCATCGACTGGAACCTTTATTTCAAGGACTCACATGATCAAGAAATGCCTTTTTCCTGCTGCCGGATATGGCACACGTTTTCTTCCTGCAACCAAAGCCATGCCCAAGGAAATGCTGCCGGTGGTGAACAAGCCTCTGATCCAGTACGGGGTCGAGGAAGCGCTTGCTGCAGGGCTCACGCAGATCGCCATGGTTACCGGACGCGGCAAGCGCTCGCTGGAAGACCACTTCGATATCAGCTATGAGCTCGAACATCAGATCCGCAACACCGACAAGGAAAAATACCTGGTCGGCATTCGGCGCCTGATCGACGAATGCAGCTTTTCCTATACCCGTCAGGTGGAAATGAAAGGCCTGGGCCATGCCATCCTCAGCGGCCGCCCGCTGATCGGTGACGAGCCGTTCGCCGTGGTGCTGGCGGACGACCTGTGCATCAATCTGGACGGCGATCCGGTACTGGCACAGATGGTCAAGCTGTACAACCAGTTCCGCTGCTCGATCGTCGCGATCCAGGAAGTGCCGCCGGAGGAAACCAGCAAGTACGGCGTGATCGCCGGTGAAATGATCCGCGACGATATCTTCCGCGTCAGCCACATGGTGGAGAAGCCCAAGCCGGAGGACGCTCCGTCGAACCTGGCGATCATTGGTCGCTACATCCTGACGCCGGACATCTTCGACCTGATCGAACAGACCGAACCGGGCAAGGGCGGCGAGATCCAGATCACCGATGCGCTGATGAAGCAGGCGCAGGATGGTTGCGTGCTGGCCTACAAATTCAAGGGTCAGCGTTTCGACTGCGGTAGCGCCGAGGGATACATCGAGGCGACCAACTTCTGCTACCAGAACTTCTACCTGACCGGTAAGGCGTTCTGAACCCATCGGGCCACCTCAGGGTGGCTCGTTCGTTTCAGGGTGCCGGCAACGCTTCGGCACCCGGTCCAAGCGGCTGCCCATAGCTGAATTCGACATAGTTGCCCGCGGGGTCGCGCACGCCGCAGTAGTAACCCACCGGGTACGGCTCGTCGCGCGGTTCCCAGATCAGGCAACCGTCCTCGCGCGCCAGCTCGGCGACCGCATCGACCTCCTCTCGACTGGCCATCGCGAAGCCGAAATGGCTGTAGTCGTTCGCCGCCAACGCGCGATCCGCGCCGCCAGGCATGATCACGAAGATGAACTCACGCTCCTTGCCGGGCTCGGCCATCCAGACGATGCGCGACCCTTTGCCGGGCCGCTCGTGGAACACCCGCATGCCACAAAAGCGTGCGTAGAACGCAATGCAGGCGTCCAGATCGGGCACATGCAGAGCCAGGTGAGTCAGGGTAGGGCGCATGCGGCACTCCTTCGGTGATTCGGGTCAGAAGCCTGGGTTATGCTGTTCGCTAGACAAGGAGACAACTCTACATGGCTTACGACTTCGATCTATTCGTCATCGGCGCAGGTTCCGGTGGCGTTCGGGCGGCGCGCTTCGCGGCTGGTTTCGGTGCAAGAGTAGCGGTCGCCGAAAGCCGTTACCTGGGCGGTACCTGTGTCAACGTCGGCTGCGTGCCGAAGAAACTGCTGGTCTACGGCGCGCATTATGCCGAGGACTTCGGCCAGGCTCAGGGCTATGGCTGGACCATCGACGGCGCAACCTTCGACTGGAAAACCCTGATCGCCAACAAGGATCGCGAGATTCAGCGCCTGAACGGCATCTATCGCAGCATCCTGGTGGACAGCGGCGTGACCTTGCTGCAGGCGCATGCGCGGCTGGTCGATGCGCATACCGTCGAAGTCGACGGCAAGCGCTACAGCGCCGAGCACATTCTGATCGCCACCGGCGGCTGGCCGCACATACCGAAGATTCCGGGTCGTGAGCACGCCATCACCTCCAACGAGGCCTTTTATCTGGATGCCTTGCCGCGTCGTGTACTGGTGGTGGGCGGCGGCTATATCGCCGTCGAGTTCGCCTCGATCTTCCACGGCTGTGGCGCCGACACCAAGCTGCTCTACCGTGGGGAACTGTTCCTGCGCGGCTTCGATGGCTCGCTACGCGACCATCTGAAAGACGAGATGATCAAGAAGGGCGTGGACCTGCAGTTCAACGCCGACATCGTCCATATCGACAAGCTGGCCGACGGCAGCCTGCGCGCCACCCTGGAAGACGGCCGTACCCTGGAAGCGGACTGCATCTTCTACGCCACCGGCCGCCGCCCGATGATTGAAGGCCTGGGCCTCGAAACAGCCGGCGTGGCGCTGGATGCGCGCGGCTTCATCGCAGTGGATGACGAGTACCGCACCTCGGTGTCTTCGATCCTGGCGATCGGCGACGTGATCGGTCGCGTACAGCTGACCCCGGTTGCGCTTGCCGAAGGCATGGCGGTCGCCCGTCGACTGTTCAAGCCCGAGCAGTACCGCAAGGTCGATTACTCCACCATCCCGACGGCCGTGTTCAGCCTGCCGAACATGGCAACCGTAGGGCTGACCGAGGAAGAAGCCCGTGAGCAGGGCTACAAGGTCACCATCTTCGAGAGCCGCTTCAGACCGATGAAGCTGACCATGACCGACAGCCTGGAAAGAAGCCTGATGAAGCTGGTAGTGGACGCCGAAACCGACCGCGTGCTTGGCTGCCACATGGCCGGGCCGGAGGCTGGGGAGATCATGCAGGGGTTGGCCGTAGCGCTGAAGGCCGGCGCCACCAAGCAGGTGTTCGATGACACAATGGGCATCCACCCGACCGCAGCGGAAGAATTCGTCACCATGCGTACGCCTACCGCTGTCTGAAGTGGGCCAAGGGCATGTCAGTCGCATGCCCTTGGCCGACGCTCAGTGGTGATGGCCTGATGCCGATCCGCCACTGACCGGGGCGTCTTCCTCGATGCTGACCTCGGCGGTGAGCTCGCTGCCGTTTTCGAACTGCAGCGTGATCGGGAAGCTCTCGCCGGCCACCAGCGGTTGCTTGAGCCCGAACAGCATCACATGGTTGCCACCGGGCTTGAATTCCACCTTGCCCGCGGCCGGCACCTCGACCGACGGAATCTGCTGCATCTTCATCATGTCGCCCTGATGGACATGGGTATGCAGCTCGGTTTTCCCGGCCCGCGGAGTTTGCGCGCCGACCAGCTTGTGCGCTCGTTCGCCACGATTCTCCAGCACGAAGTACACCGCGCCCGTGGGTGCACTGGGGGGCATCGCCCGCGACCAGGCCTGGCTGACCACCAGCTCGCTGGGGGCTGCTTGCGTCGGGGCGTGATCGTGGTGGTGATCCTGCGCGAAAGCAGGCTGGCAGAGCACGGTCAAGGCGCCTGCGGCCAGTAAGCGAAGCAGCATGTGAATACTCCAGTTCCGGTTGAAAGAAGCGCCATATTACGCCGCTTGGTGCGACCCGGCAGTTCTCCCGTACTGACCGGACGTTGATTCCGATCAAACACGGCGCACCTAATCTGAACAAAGCGGCTGGCAATGCCCAGGAGGATGCGTTCGATGAGCCATACCAAGCCTCTGTTGCGCAGTGCCGCTCGCGAAAAAGTGCTGCACGGCGCCAACCAAGTCGCCGAGGCGATCCGCATCACCCTCGGCCCAAAATCGAAATCGGTTCTGATCCAGAGCGTCTATGGTGCGCCGAGACTGTGCAACGATGGTGTCACGATCGCCAAACTGGTCAAGCTCGAAGACCCCGAGGAAAACCTGGGAGCACAGATGCTGCGTCAGGCTGCCATAACCGTTTACCTAATTGGGCGAGCAGGGGGGATAGCGTGTGCGGAGGGCACCTATCCGCCCCAGGTGGCGCTGGTCGGGCTCGGGCGCATTGCCGAGTGCCCATGGGTACAGGCTGGTAACAGGAGAACGAGGTGGACCAAGCGGAGATTCGTCACATTGCACTCGATGCGTTGCAGCTGACCGGTGGCCGTGCGGCTTGCCCTGATGGATACGGCAAGGGGTATATTGCGGGCAGCTTCCAGAGGCGTCGGCGACGCCGCATTCACGCTCAACCGGAGGGCGCATGGACCCAAAGATCGCAGAATGGAACGAACGCTACAGCGACGCGGAATACCTGTTTGGTAAAGAGCCAAACGCCTTTCTGGCCAGCCAGCAAGAGCGTTTCATGCCAGGCATGAAGGTCCTGTCTGTTGCCGATGGCGAAGGCCGCAACGGCGTCTGGTTGGCTCAGCTGGGGCTGGATGTGCTGGCCGTGGAGGCAGCGCCGCGGGCGATCGACAAGGCCCGCCAGCTGGCGGCCGAGCGGGGCGTCAACCTCGCTCACGAATGCGCCGATCTGCTGACCTGGGATTGGGGCAGCGAGCGCTTCGACGCGATCGTCGCGATATTCATCCAGTTCGTCGGCCCCGAGCTGCGTGCGCAGATGTTCGCCGACATGCAGCGCGCCTTGAAGCCCGGCGGGCTTCTGCTGCTGGAAGGCTATCGTCTCGAACAGTTGAGCTACGCCACTGGCGGCCCGAAGGAGCCGGCCAATCTCTACACCGCCGCAGCGCTGCGCGAGGCTTTCGCCGGGCTGCATATCCTGCATCTGGCCGAATACGATGCCTACATAGAGGAGGGCAGCCGCCACCGCGGAATGTCCGCACTGATCGATCTGGTGGCGCGCAAGCCGACGGCTGAAATACCCGCTTGAGGCGGAACCTGCTGCAGCGGGCTAGAGGCATCCCTTTCGCAGCGATCGAATCGGGGCACTTCGGTGCCTCTGCGTGATGACGTCGAGCAACGTCTCAATGCGGCTCTTCCCAGCCGGTGATCATCGCCCTGATGTGGGCCAGCGGCGTATGCCCGGTTGTGGTCAGGTACACGTGCACGATCAGGAAGATCAGCATCAGAAACGCGCCACCGGTATGTGCCAGGGCTACCGCCTCGAGGGCCAGCCAGTCAGGCAGCAAAGGCCCCAGGCGGCCCCAGAACAGATAGAGCAGCCCGCTGATCCAGATCAGCGGGTTGATCAGCACCAGTACGCCCAGGTAAGCGATGCGCTGAAGCGGATTGTGCTTGCGCTCGGCGGTGACCTTGTAAGGGTGCGGCGCGCCGATGAAGATGCCACGGGCGTAATAGAGCGCCACGCGTCGGATATTGGACAGCGTCGGTATGTACTGCCTCCATTGGCCGGTCGTGAAGTGCCAGAAGATGGCGAAAATCCATAACGCGATGAGCAGCCAGGCGGCGACTTCATGAACCTCGACCGCAGTGCGGAAATCGAGCAGGGCGTGACTCCCATGAATGGCGAAGCCACTGAATAGCAGCGTGATGATCAACGCAGCTTGCGACCAGTGCCAGAAGCGCTCGAAGCGGGTGAACAGATAGAGGCGGTCGGCCATTTCAGTGTCTCCTTCGGCGCGCATGGGCGATGCCGCGAAGCATGGCGTGAAGCAGAACGCCGAGCAGGGCCAGCCCGGCCAGGCCGAAACCGAGACGGTCGAGCAGCGGATTGCGATCCTTGCCGGGCAGCCAGATGCCAGGCACTGCCGCCAGCCGCCCTTTAGCCGCGTGGCACTGGGCGCAGTCCAGCGCTTGCTCCTTGGGCGCGACCATATGGGTGATCGGCCAGAGCATCTGCGTATCGACAAAGCCGAACTGACCACTGTAGGGCGCACCGGTGGCGTCGGCACCGGCCTGCAGCGCCTTGGCCCAGTCGAAGTTGAACCAGAACGCCGTGTCATCGGGCAAGGCGGTATGTGGGACCAGCAAGGTGCGATGCACCAGGTCATACGGCTGGCGACTATGGAAAGTTTTCACCGGCCAGACCCGCGCATCCGCGGCGCCCGGCGTGCCGTGGAACGTATTGATCGGCACCCGGCTGTCCGGATCGATCCGGGTCTCGGGCTGCACGTAAGTGACGGTGCCATCGAACCAGACATAGTCCGGCACCACGTTCTCGGCGAGGAGGAAGTCGCCCTTGCGGCTGTCGTAGATCACGTGACCGTCGGTATCTCGGGTCAGGAAGGGCTTGCCTTCGGCGTTCATCTTGCCGGCAGTCGACCAGTCCCAGCCCATCTTCGTTGGCACACCGCCCCGAGCGAAGGCCCGGATATGGCAGCTCTGGCAGGCCAGGACGCGGGTGTGATCGTTGAGCCGGCTGGCGTGTAGCAGGTCGCCCTGATGCGGACGCTCGCCGTGGCACGATTGGCAGGTCGACGGATTGCGTGCGCTGCGCTCACCGCGCAGGATCGCCGCGTGAGGATCGGAGGCGGTGACACTGATGCGGCTGCCGGCGATTCGGTGCTCATCGGCGACGTGACAGGTCGAGCAGCTGAAATCTGGCCCCTCGCTGGTCATATGCACGTCGAGGGTGCGCGGAGGGTCGTTGAGCGAAGAGTCGAGATCGCCGTGCTTCACCCCGTCGCCGCCACCGCCGTAGTAGTGGCAGGTGCCACAGGTGCGGCGCGAGGTTGCGCCGACATTGCGGGCGACCGCGGCCAGGTCGACCGGATCGACGAACTTGCCCGAGCCGGGTGAGGTTTCGGTGCGTATCAGGGGAGGGTGGCCGGCCAATCCGGCAAGTTTCAGGTAGTTGCCCGTGTTGTGGCAGGCCAGGCAGTCCACTTTGCTCTCGTCTGAGAAGTCGAAGTTTGCATCCTTCCAGCCATAGCCGACGTGACAGGACTGGCAGAACGCTTCGTTGGAGCGGTCACCGATGCAGAAGCCATTGAGCATGGTCTTTTTGCCCAGACGCTGGCCGGTATCCGGGTTGGTGTAGTCCCACGTCCAGTGACGCGTGGCCATCACCTGAGAGGCAGCTTCGGTATGACAACCGAGGCAGGCTCGGGTGACCTCTTCGCCGCTGGCGAATGGTCCCTGCAACTGCCTGAAGCGGCTATGGTCGGCCGTGGCAGCCAGCAACGAAACAGGCAGCAGAAGGGCCAGGTATGCGAGCCAGGCCAGATGTCGGCGAAATACATTCATCGTTCCCGTCTCCATGGGGCGAAAATGCACAGCCTCTGCTGAAAACGATAGTTCATCGCCCCGGCCAGCATGATGCTGACGTCAGGCTACGTGGGTTTCGAAATCCGCGCGTTGAGGTGCGTCAGCCATCGACTACATGACTTGTTTTTTCTGGATATCCCGGATGGCCCGGCGTTACGGGCGGTACATCTTTTCGGCGTTCATCCTTGGCGACCATGGCAGGTTCGAATTCTGCCAACCGCTCAGCAGCCGGAACCCGGCCTGTGGGCCTTCCTTGATCGCTGGGCCCTGGAAACCGTCGATCACGTAGCGGGCGTTAGGAAAGCCGTTGTCGCGCAGGTAGTCGGCGCTGGGCTTGCCGCGTTCACTGCCGGAGCGGCACATGGTGATGATCTCGGCGTTCTCGTCGAGGCCGCGTTTCTTCAATTCCGTGCGGATCTCAGAAAGGAAATTGGGGTTCTGCGAAACCTTGTAGGTCCCGCGTTGTTCGTCCCAGGTATTGCGGTCCACCAGCAGGTAAGGGACGTTCACATGCACCGCATCGGTGAAGCCGACGAACATGATCTCCACCGGATCGCGCACGTCGACGAACAGCAGCTTCGATTCGTTCTGTTGAACGCGGTCATAGACGGCCTGTGCCGTAACACCGAGGTCATCGGCACGGGCGGCAAATGCGCAGAGGCTCAGCGCACTGGCTAGCAGAAAACGTTTCATGGGGTTCTCCTTCATCAATTCATTCGGCGAAGGCGGGGGCTGTCGATCGACAAGTAATGCGAAGTAAATATTTAAAAAGCTAGAAAAATGTAAAGTGATTGATTATCAGTAGGTTGCCGATGATATCTAGATTTTCACAAGAATATTATCTGTCATTGACTGAGAACTTTGAAGCTATGACAGAGCGTACATGGCAGAAAGTTGCTAATGCAGTTTGGTTATAAATAATATCTTCTCTATATCATCTAATAACTCCTGCAGGCCAAGCTGACCACGGCGCTCCACGCTACATTGACTAAAGAGAAGGAGGTTTTCCATCGCAGGTTTAAGGCATTTATGAGGCAGATATCGCTCCTGCTGATGATAGGCGTCGCTGGGGCTGCTTCCTGCTTCAGCAAGCGCACGTCTGCTGAGTTGAATTAAGTCAAGATGGTAGCTATGCTAAAGAAATGGACTATTTGGAATGCCCCGAACATAAGGAATTGAGATAAGGATCAGCATATCCACAACCCATCACGGGGGTGGTTATGCCTAAAAAAAGTAAAACCTCATATTTTACAAAGCGCGGCAACTATTTCGGAAACCTATGGGCAACCTATAGTACCAAGGCAGGGTGCGTACTATTGCTAGGTAGCGACCGCCAATTAGCTCACTGGCTTTTGAAGCTAGAATTCTCTCCTCTCATAAAAAACTTCAACTTCGAACCAGGATCCAAGTCGCTTGGTGCTTCTAGCACACTTGGCTTCATAGACTATCATGTCGAAGTTCAGCCGGTGAACGGGCCGATTGAACTGCATTTTCTACGAGTCAGCGGATTCTCTGATAATTATGCGGAGAAGTCGAGTGCTGCCGAAAGTATGAAATACAAGTACGTTGAGTATAATGATGAGCATTGGATAGCAGACAAGTCTAAGATTTTTACCCTACTGAGGGCTGCGAGCTTTCTTAGCGCTGGACGACATTTGTATGTGCCCACAGGTCTCATTGAGGAATCCAAGCGATATATTCATCTCGCAAAAAAAGGAAATTTACGGGCATTTCTTTCAGCAGTTTATGTTTACGATAGAAACTTGTGCTTGCTAGTTTTCTGTCGGATGTATTCCGCAAGATTAATAGATGTTAGCTTTGAAGATAATTTTTTCTCATTGAACACATGGTGGTGGTTGAATGAAGAATAAAATATCCAGAGAGCGATTGAGCAGTGTTGGATTCGAGAAGGTCGACCCATCGTTATTAGAGCCTGCAATTAGAGAAAGCTTCGTGCGGCGCCAGCACGCAATCGAGTTAAAACTTGATGGCCTGACAGGCGCAGAAATACACCGAATAACGGGGCTTCCTGAGAGCGAAATCACGAGATTCTTCAAAAGATATACAGCACTCACGGAAGAGGGGATTTTTTGGGGCGAGTCTGCCTTAATTCCCCAGAGCCGTATCGTATCGTATCAACGAAGGAAGCCTCTTGAAAAAAAAGGAAGCGAACAAAAAGGCGGGATGTCTGGCGCGCTAAGCTATACCTTGGCGAAGTTTCCAACTATTTCAGAAAAATTTAAGGCGGCGGTTTTTCGAACAGACCTTGAATATGCTTGCGGCAGCCGTTACGACAAAAGGCAACTGTGTAACATTTTTTATGATATCTGCGCTGCAGCTGGTCTTACTGCCGAAGATTGGCCTTTTAACCAAGCTCGGGGAGCTCGCCGGACGATTACGAGATATATAGATAAGCTTCTAAACGATGACTTTCAAAGAGCCGCGCTTGCAACCGGAGGCTCAATAGCCCTAATTCATAGCAAGGTCGGAACTGGATACAGTCCGTTTCTTGAGAGTTGCGATGTGTATGACCTTATTGAAATTGACTCCTATCATGTAGATGCTTTCTTTGTACTTAATATTAGTGGCGATAAGCGTACCAAGACTAAAGACGTCATAAGCCGTATCTGGTTAATGGCGGCAATCTGTAGGAGAAGCAATGCTATTCTGGCGACCAAGTTTGTATTCGCTAGCGAAGTAAGATCGCAGGATCTGGTGGATTTAATATGTGAGGCCTACGTCGGTGGCTGGGCGCCCCGCGAAATCCTCAATGTTAAGGATCTTCGGTATAGCGAGTTATCAGGCATGCCCTGCTACTCCGTGCCGAAGCTACGCCATCATATCTGGGGCGGAATTTGCTTAGACAATGCTATGCAGCACCATGCAAATAAAGTTTATGAATTAGCCCTGCACAGCCTTGGTTTCTCCATCAACTTTGGGCCTTTAGGGCAACCGGCTCGCAGACCCAATATTGAAAGACTTTTCAAACGCATAGCTACCAAGGTAATGCACCAACTTCCATCTACCACAGGAAGCTCCCCAGCCGACGGACGGGCTGATGCCCCTGAGAAGGCTGCGATCCGCTACCAGATAGATGTTGACGATGCACTTGAAGTCATGGACGTTTATACCGCAAATTATAATGGAACACCTCAAGGCGGGATGAATAAAGCGAATAGTCCCCTTGATATACTCAGGGACTATTGTGCTAATGATGATCTCCTGATCCCAGCCACACCAGAGAGTTATATAAATAGCGTATCATTGGGGAGCTCTACTCGAGAGGTTAAGGTTACCGGAAGTATAAAGCACGGTATCCGACCGCGAATAAAACTAGACCAGGCCATATATACAAGTACGGAACTGGCAAATTCTCCGCATCTAATAGGGAAAAAATTAACCATTCGGATAAAGCCGCACGATTACCGTTACGTAGAAGCTTATATAGATGACGGAATATACTTAGGCATGCTAACTGTAGAGGCCTCTTGGCGCCATATCGCTCATAGCGTCACCACTAGAAAACTAGTAAACCGGGCCTTAGCAAAAAAAGAATTTCAAATCGCGGAAGGCCAACACCCCGTGCTTGCGTGGCAAAAACACCTGATTGCCAACGCGAGTCCAGCGAACGCTCGCGAATTAAAGCGGCTGCAAGAAGAGCGTTGTGATACCAGTCAGCTAATACCTAAGGGGCAGGTAGAAATAGTACCTGAGCAACCAAGTAATTCTGTCTCCGAACGTTGGAGATTTCTAGATATCTTCAATTGAGAGAAGCCTATGGATTTCCTGCACCCTCTTCTCAGCACTGAATATCAGTTAAATACCCCTACCTTAATGTCAGTTGTGCAGAATGCCTGTTTCAAAGTGCTGATGCGTAAAACCGGTGTTGTGTTCACTGGTGAGCCTCGGATAGGGAAGACTCGATGCTGCGAAGCCCTTGTTCACGAAATACCAAAAAAATTTCACAACGTTTACGCCTTCATGATTGCGGCGACAAATAAAGATATACACCCACAGTATTCATCAATAGTCCATCAATTGATAGAGATGGAGGAAATTAGACCCAGCACCCGCACTACATTCATTCAACGTCAAGCTATGTTGATCGAAAGGCTGAAAATAAGAGCTGCAGCTAACAACGCAAAGCAAATAGTAATGCTTATAGACGAGCTGCAAAGACTATCTGCTGGTGATTTTAACCAGCTTGCTGATTTGTATAACAAATTGCGAGCTTGCAATATCACCTTGACGGTAGTCTCCTTTGCCATGCCTTCAATTGAAAAGAGAGTGGTGGAGTTTCTTTCGAATGATGACAGACATATAATCGGACGCTTCTTAAGCGACATAAGACCGCTATATGGTGTCACTAATCAAAAACAACTATGCACTATACTATCCCTCTACGACACGGACAGTCCATTTCCCGACAATCCTCGCGATAGCTTTACCAAAGATTTACTGCCTAAGGCTTATGCTAGGAACTTTAGGCTAGCTGATTTATCAGAAGACATTTGGCGAGAAATGTCTCGCGTCGCAAGTGGTAAATACGTCAATAACTTGCCAATGCAGCATTTGACGCAAACCATTGCATATTTATTCTTGATTCTTAGTCATGAGGACTGCTCGACGCTAGTCGTGGCGGTAGACTTAATAGAGGAGGCAGTCAGGGAAAGTAATTTTCAGGAATTCTGCCGAAGCATTAATGGGGGAGGCCAATGAACGATCTTTTCTACCCTGTTCCTGAGCCGATGCCCTATGAATCAATATTATCCATTTATTTGAAGTTGTCGCATGCGAATTTCATGGGGCTACCTTCTCTTGGCCGGGTTCTAGGGAATGAATGCTTGAATATGCGCCGCATTTGGCAATGGTTTCAGCCGGACTCTATTGATACTATAAAGTTAAAGTTCCCAGAATTGGAAAAACACTTACCCTGGAACTATGCGCCCTTTGAGGGTCTAGCTGATCTGGGCAGAGGCATCGTCTTCTGCCCCTATTGCATTCGTTTCGGTTATCACTCTGTATTTAATTTGGTAGAATGGCATAAGGTGTGTGTTTTGCATAAGTGCCACTTACTAGTAGCATGTTCGCTTTGCAGTGATAATTATCTGCGAGGCTTTCAAGCTAGTAAACCGATTCCTCAGATCACAAGTCGTTGTCGAGAGTGCGGATTCTACGATATAGGTTTGGTGAGAGAGATTAAGATGCGCCGAAGTAAAGGGTTGGATAGTGCTTTGCAGCACTTTGGTGAAGCCCAGGCCTCGTGGTATACCCAAGTTAAAAAAACTCATAAGGAAGGGTCTATCCATGGCGCGTATTATTATAAATTTTCGGGTTGTCGACAGGGTTTCACAGCTCCTTTCGAACGCGCTTTTAGAATGCAGAGCCCAGAGAGAATTGCCAAAATACGCCGCGATGACCAGCCGATAGCTTGGGTGAAACTTCCAAGCTTCTCTGAGGCAGGATCTTGGGGGAAATATGAATGTCGTATCGATAATATACAAGAGGCATGCGAACGCTTGGAGTCTTCATACTTATCAGGTCATCGTTCATGCGTAGCTAGCATTAATACCGTAACTGGTTATTCGGACGGGACAGAGAAAAAAGCTAAATTGTGCCCAGTTGCCTTGGCCTACATACTGTTGCGTCTAAAGCTTGCCTACCTAAATTGGCCTGTGCCTGGAAGTATATCAGCTCTTTCCTCAGGGTTCGCATACGCTGAGGATGTAATTCCATTACTAAGCCCAGAATGGAATTATCGTGAACTACGCGTGGCATATCTATCGATCTTAGGAAGATTGCAGCTCCAAGTGTCCGAAGGTAAGGAGTTTTTAATCTTGTGCCGGTTTGGAATTTCTTTACCGTGGCGCTACCGTTCGCTAGATTTCATTCGCAAATCTTCATATGGCTTCAGAACGTTGTGCCGAACTCCAACCTGTACCTTAGAAATTTATCGCGATGGTTTTGGTGGCCCTCTACTGATAAGACCTGATAGCGATAGCAGTGAGAGCGAAACTACAACGGTGATTGAGAGACTTGTTATCTGATCGTGGCGGTGAATATAGAGTCTCGCCGATCAAGGCATTTAGCGTGAGGGGTCAATCAAACGGTTGATGCTCAAGCAGTCGTGCAGCGTGTGCGTTACAATGTCTGCTCGGTGAGGGCAATTAATTCATATTCAAGCTCGTACAGCGTAAGCTCGCCCAGCGTGGGTTTACTGGGAAAGGCGTACTAGCAAGTGTGGAAGCTTGCCCGGTTGCCACGGTGTAGGTCACCTTTAGGGAAACTCTGAAGAAGACTTCCTGATTTTGGCAAAATGCCCGGACTCCACCCGCCGAGTTCTCCGATGAAGCAAATGACCTTCGCCGACGCCGAGTACGCCGGCAAGCGCAAGCAGACCCGCAAAGAGTTGTTCCTGATCGAGATGGATCAGGTGGTGCCGTGGAAGGGTTTGATTGCCCTGATC
>Ga0114898_1000332_pt1 | contig 38355 bp, 41 predicted proteins | sample Malvired_Geostar_FD_83496 | JGI IMG/M metagenome (GOLD analysis project Ga0114898, IMG submission 83496) | Marine viral communities from the Global Malaspina Expedition - Malaspina viral metaG DeepMed_Geostar | ecosystem: Environmental > Aquatic > Marine > Oceanic | place: Mediterranean Sea...
CGCCGCCAGAATCGCCGTCGCAACCCCATGCCGGAACGCCGTTGCACCCATGAGTCTCCGTAGCACGCGGACGGATGTCAGGAAATGGGTCAGCTCAGCAGCCATCCAAGGCGGCTACACCATCGTGCGCTTCCGCTGGTGGGCCCGGCAGGTCCTCCTTACTGGCCGAATGGCCGCGTCTCAGCTTGGTCGCACACTTCGGTTTGCACATCTCTTCCCGAATGCTGACCCAAACCGCCTCGCTAACTTGGTTTCCCTGATGCGAGAGGCACATATCGTCGCCAGCCGGGCGGAGGCTGAGTTTGTGCGCACGCTGGCAGGGCGAGCGCCGACTCAGGCGGAGGTGATGGCGCCGCCATGAGACTGGATAAGATCATCGAGCCATATGTCTTGCGGGCCGGGGTTGCTCGGCCACCTCCGGCCCCTTGAGGAGCTGGTCATGGACATCACGATTTCGGAAGCCTGTCGTTTGTTGGAGGCGCGAGGCGTGCTTCGTCGCCAGCCCGGGGACCAGTCGGACGGCATTGTCCAACAGGTCCGCGAGCTCCTTGGCGGCCAGATGCCGGCCGACCTGGAAGCGCTCTACCGCGAAAGGGTGAAAGGCGTCGGCGATTTTGCAGCCATTCTGCCGAAGTGGAACGCGCGGCCGAAGTGGAGGCAGGAGGGCGCGGTCAGAACGCTGTTGCATGCCCAGGCTGTGCCAATCTTCTCCGACGGTAGTGGAAGCCTCTACGGGTTGGACTTGTCTTCAGAAAATCAAAGGCCAGCGGTCTACTTCTTTGACCACGAAGACCTCTTTGAAAGACCGCGCTGGGCGGCAGGATCACCAATCGGACGCTTCCTGCTGCTGCTCGCCCAGCACGATCAGGCCATCAGCGAGAACCGTTCCGCCGGTTGGGAGCTGTCCATCGATCCAGACCTCGACAAATGCCCCAGAGCGCCGCCGATCTGGTTCGCCGGCTGACCCGCAGTCACCGCGGATCAGCCGCTGGTGGGCCGGCAGGACTCGAAGGTGAGCTGGTTTCTCCAACGTTTTTCGCTACTTATGAGTTGGAAACACGAATGGCGCCAGCAAGGGTACCAGCAGGACCGCTTTGCCGATCTTAGCAAAGGCAGCGCTCCCCCACCGACGGGTCCTCGGACCTCTCCGATGTCGATGTGAGGCCCGCGGCATTGCCGCTCTTGGAAGCGGCAGGCTCGGCGAACAACTGGATCGAGGCTCGGGAGCGCAGTCTCCTTAGAACGCTATCGGGGCTGCGGTCGGTGACGCGTTGGGCGCCATGTTCCACCTTAGCGACCCAGCGCCAAGCCGGTCCGCTCCTAGAAACAAAGGCGGCCCCACGGCGTGCCGGGGGCCAAGTGAGAAGCGTGGGAGTGCCAATTGGCGCAACTCCTTTGACTGGGAAACAGCACCCAAGCGCCAAGTCAGGAGAGGGTAGCCGCTACGCAGCCAGGACCGATTGCCTGTTCTCAATCAGGAGCTTGACCTTTGCGGAACACACTCGTGACAGCGGCAAGCACGGCCAGGCGGACGACGACGGGTCTCCCTAGGAATGTTGGGCTGCCGGCTTGAACAGCTTCAAGGCGCTCGTCCTCAGGGTGAGGCATGAATGACCTATGTGGAGGCCAGCATGAACCTGCAAGAGGCCAGGGCGATCCTGGGCGCTGTCAGGCGCCATGAAGTTAAGCGTCGCGCGGCCCAGCTGGCGGCCTTGCAGAGCCTGACGACGATCGAAAGGCGACAGCTGGACGCAGCCCGACTCATTCTGCGGCACAAGTAGTCGGCGGCGATCTCACGCGATGTCCTGCGCCTCCATGTTTGAGCTTCACTTCAAAGGGGCCGAAGGCAGATACGAAATCGTCCACCTCTACTGCGCTGACACTGAGATTATCACCCGGCTGAGACGCCTGCCGGCCGCCCAGGCCGCAACAACAATCGATGTCCAGCGCGACGGGCTCCTGCTGTTCACCCTAGCGCAATCCCCGTCGGTCCCGTGACGGCAGAGCCTCGCCCGCTCGAGGTCCGCCTAGACGGCGCGGGAATGCCGCAGGGCCTCCGGCTGAAAATAGGTGTCGAAGCATGCGCTGATCGACCGCACCAGGGGGCGGCCCGCGGGTAGCACTTGAATGTAGCTCCCGTCGATACCGACCAACCGGTCGTCTAGAAAGGGCTGCAGCTTTTCTATGGCGCCGCTCAGTTCGGCGGGGCTCCGAGTCTGCTGGCGTCCGCACACCGCCTCCAGATCAACGGCGAAGTCACACATCAACCGCTCGATGATTTCAGCTCGGAACCTGTCGTCTTCAGATATGGCCACCCCACGGGCGATGGGCGCCTCGCCACGGTCTATGGCTTGCCGCCAGGGCAGTTCCTGGGTGTGATTCTGGACATAGCCCCCTGGCAGAGCGCCGATGGCCGAGGCGCCAAAGCCGATCAGCGTTCCCGCGGAATCGGTCGTGTATCCTTGGAAGTTGCGCCGCAGTCGATGGTCGGCCTTGGCGCGGGCAAGCTCGTCATGGGGCAAGGCGAAATGATCCAGCCCGATGGAGACATAGCCCTCCCCGATCAGCTTCTCTTCGGCCATCAGCGCCTGTTCGAGACGTTCGGCCGGGCCAGGCAGCGCCGACTCTGCGATCAGTTTCTGATGTGACTTCATCCAGGGAACGTGGGCATAGCCGAACAGGGCGAGCCGCTCGGGACGAAAGGCCAGGATAGCGTCGATGGTGTCGAGGACGCTCTGCGTCGTCTGGTGGGGCAAGCCGTACATCAGGTCGAGATTGAGGGAACGCACCCTGATCGAGCGCAACGCCGCCACGCATTCCTCGATCTGTTCGAAGGTCTCGTTGCGATTGACTGCGGCCTGAACCTTCGGATCCAGAGTCTGCACCCCGAGGCTCGCCCGGTTCAGGCCGAGCGCTCCCGCGGCGTCGACCCAGGACTTGGTCAGGCTGGCCGGATCCAGCTCGGCGGCGATCTCCATGTCGTCGGTAGATGCGAACTCGCGGCCCAGGGCGCCGAAGACCGCCTGGAGTTCTTCGACCGTGAGGGTATTGGGGGTGCCTCCCCCCAGATGGAGCCCGCTTGCAGGCCGTCGGCCGTCGAGCTTTCGGGCGACCAGCTCCACCTCCCGAAGGAGATAGCGGACATACTCGCCGATCGGTTCGGGCCGATTGACCACCCGCGTGTTGCAGCCGCAGTACCAGCAGAGACGGGTGCAGAAGGGCACATGGACATACAGGCTGACCGCCTTGTCCTGCGGAAGGGCGACGAGCCAGTCACAATATTCGGCTGGGCCAACGTCGGTGGAAAACTGCACGGCGGTGGGATAGCTCGTATACCGCGGGGCGCGACCGTCGTGCTTGAGCACCCTGTCTATTACACCCTCAGGGATGGAAGCGACCTTTGCCCGCGTCATGACAGCCTTCCTTGACTGAACCACCCCCAGATGGACTGGGGTTCAGATGAACTTGGGGAAAAGGATGTTGTTCTCGATGTGCATATGTTCACGCAGGTCTTCGTCGACCTTGCGGCACATCTCGTAGAGCGCGCGCCAGGTGGTGCATGCGCCAGCCGGCGGCGTAAAATCTGTCGTAAGCCGGCCCAGTTCGTCCAACTGTTCGCCGACGTCCACATGCTCGGCGAGCATGCGCTCGATCGGGAAACGGATCATCGCTCCCCCGCCCTGGAGCATCATCGGGAACAGGACGGCCTCTTCCTTGTGTTGATGCCCCTGAAGGTCATCAAGGATCAGCGCCAGATGGTCGGCCAAGCCGTGGGGACAGTCGGGCTTGGCCCGGTGGACCGCCTCGACACGGCGAGCCAGACGTACCGCTTCGGGCAACTCAGCCATATGGACTTCATGATACCGGCTGAGGATGTGAGTGATCAGGCCGCTCGCGTCAGCCGGCAGATCGCCTTGATCGGCCGCAAGTCCATCAAGTTCGGCCTGAAGATCGGAGACTGACAGACCTCGCTGGATAGCTGCTTGTGAGAGCGAGGCCCCCCCGTCGCTACAGAAGTCGATCTTGTGTCGCCGGAAAACGGCCGTCGCCCCTGGGCGCTCTACAGCGATATCGCGAACAGTGGTGTCTTGGGAAATCATGAGAACCTCCATTGGGTTCTCTATAAAGCGCTGCGCTGGCGCCCACCTTGGCATTCGCCACAGTCAGCCTTGATGTTCGTCACCCAGCGGCTCGAACTCACCACCGAGAAGTTCAGTCGAAAGCGCCGCCCGCAAAGCTTGGAAGTGGTCGAAGGGGAACTTGATCGGCACGCCCTCCAGCGCCGCGGCGAGCATCTCCAGATGGGCGTCCCAGCCGGCAAGCCCGCGGGCCGGATCATCGGCCTCGGACGTCGTCAAAGATAGAAGAAGACGGCTGTCTGCAGGGCCAAGCGCTCGAAGACGCCAGCGCAGGGGCCGTTGGGGCTCACCGGGACCGCTCCAGGAGTAGTCAAGCGCCTGCAACGGGATGGCTTGCGTCACGGGGCTGTCGATCGCCGACCCGCTTTGGCCGAAGTCCAGGCGGGCAAAGCCGCCTGGACTCGCCTGGACCTGCCCCTCGGCAAGCCAAAGCGGCAGAAACTCAGGTTCGGTGAGATATGCCCACACTTTTTCGACCGCGTGGGGAAGGTCCCGAACCAGGACCCCCTCGACCTCACCGTCGGCGCGCCTGAGGACGCGAGCGCCCAGGGGAAGCGTCATCTTATCTCCGTCCTGCTTCCCGATCGTGTCAGTCACGCCTGGTCAGCGCGACGCTAGGACCTGGACTTGCAGCGGAGCGGCTTGCGCGAGGTTCTGAGCTCGCAACTTCGCATAGGTGCGCAAGGTCCGCGCCGTCGCCTTGTCGCGGCACCATTGCCGATCCAGGGGCTCCAGTTCGCCGTTGCTCAGGGCGGCGTCGCAGACGACGCCGGCGGCCTCTCGAACATCCAGGCGTACAGCCTGAACTGTGCGTCCGACATAGGGAATGGTCATGACCGTAGGCGCTCGCCCAATCACGGCGAGGTCAGCGACTACATCAGCTCGGGCGACGCCGACGCTTAACCCGACGGACAACAGGGCGAGCGTAGCCGAGGTCGCCGCAGCGGCAGTAGTAAGAGACTCGAGTCGAACATTCAGACGCATGACATCGCTCCTTGGAATTACCACACCCGTACTATGCGTCTGCTTGGATGACATTGCCGCGATTCAATCGTCGGATTGATATTCGTCTAGACGTCAGATGATATTGGACGATCCCAATTCCGCGGTCGCAGGCTAACCTGTGACGCAGGCAGATTTGACGCCCCCAGCATCAGAGCTCGTCGCTTCGGTCTGGTGCGGCGCATGGGCCGCTGCAACTCGCCTGACTAGTCGGAACGCGCTCTCCAAGGATCCGCAATGCTAGATGTGACGTCGAAGGCGCCCGAGACAGCCAGCGCCAATACCACCATCCTCTTCTTTGGCGCCGTCAGCGACCGTTTGGGGCGAAGCCTCCGGGTGCATGTGCCAGCTGGCGGCGTGTCGCTCGCGGGCTTGAAGGCTTTGATCGCCGCCCAACTCCCTGACGCCGCCGCCGCCCTAGCGGCGACTGGGATCAGGGCTGCGGTCGATCAGGTGCTCGTCATCGACGTCGCCCACATCCACCCGGGGGTCGAAGTCGCCTTTTTCTCCGCATTTTCTGGAGGTTGACCCCATGAAGCATGGCCTTGACGAGCGCTTGCCGTTCTACCCCCTTCGCATCGCGGTTCTGACCATCTCCGACACCCGGAACGAAACCACCGACACGTCCGGCGCCCTGCTCGCCGACCGACTGTCGGAGGCCGGCCACGAGCTGGCCGGCCGCTCCATCGTCCCCGATGAGGTCGAGGCCATCGGTCGTCAGGTCCGCGCCTGGGCCGACGACCCACGGGTGGACGTCATTCTGACCACGGGTGGCACCGGCTTCTCTCCGCGAGATGTGACGCCCGAGGCGGTCCGTCCGCTGCTAGGCCGCGAGATGGATGGCTTTTCTGTCGTCTTTCACCAGGCGAGCTATGGAACGGTGGGGGTATCAACCCTGCAGTCGCGGGCCCTGGCGGGGCAGATCGACGAGACGTTTATCTTCTGCGTCCCCGGCTCCACGGGCGCCTGCCGCGATGCTTGGGATCTGGTGCTGGCGCAGGAGTTCGACAGCCGCTTCCGCCCCTGCTCCCTCGTCGGCCAGGTTCCTCGCTATCGCGGCGTCTGCGCGTGATCAGTTTCGACGAAGCCTGCCGCCGTCTGACCGACCTGGTCGAGCCCCTGGACGCCGAGTCAGTGGCCCTGGACGAGGCCGATGGCCGGGTTCTGGCCCACGACATCCTCGCCCCGCGCGACAGTCCCGCCCAGGCGTTGTCGGCCATGGACGGCTATGCGATCCGCGACTCCGAATTGAAGGCGGGGCGAACCGCCTGGACTGTCAGCGGCGAAATCTATGCCGGCGATGCGCCGTCCGGCGAATGGCCCGCGGAGGTATGCGTGCGCATCTTCACGGGTGCGCCACTGCCTGTCGGTTTCGATCGGGTGGTGCCGCAGGAACTGGTGCGAACGACGGCGGAGGGCATGAGCCTAGATCCTCATCAGCTCTCCAGCCCCCATGTCCGGCATGCAGGATCTGACTTTCGGGCCCAACAGATTCTCCTCAGACGAGGATGTGTTCTGCACCCTGGCGCCCTCCTGCTCGCGGCGGCGGCCGACCGGCCGTTTGTCTCGGTGAGCCGCCGTCCGCGGGTCTCCATCATCTCGTCCGGCGATGAACTCGTCGCGCCAGGAACGGCGCTGGATCGGCCCGGCCGGGTTCCCGACAGCGTGTCCTATGGAGTCGCCAGCCTGGCCCGCCAATGGGGCGCGGGCGTCGTCAGACGCCTTCACGCGCCTGATGATCTGGCCACGCTGCGCCGCGCTGTCGCCGAGGAACAGACGAACGCCGATGTCATCGTCATGACCGGAGGAGCCTCGGTCGGGGAAAGGGACTATGCCCGAGCGGCTTTCGAGCCGCTTGAACTCATCATCGACAAGGTCGCCATGAAGCCGGGAAAGCCGGTCTGGGTTGGCCGGTCGAGGGGGCGGCTGGTGGTCGGCCTGCCCGGCAACCCCACCGCCGCCATGGTCACGGCGCGCCTGTTCCTCGCGCCCCTGCTGGCGGCGCTGAGCGGCCGATCACCGACTGAAGCCTGGGTCTGGCGCTATGCGCCAGTCGGCCAACCCTTTGCGCCCACGGGTGAGCGGGAGGTGTTCGTTCGAGCCCACATGGATGCAGCCGGCGCACACCCTTGCGGAAGCCAGGACTCCAGCGCTCAGGCGGTCATGGGCGAATGGACCCTGTTGGCGCGGCGAGGTCCCGACGCGCCGGGCTTGCCGACCGGGAGCCAAGTGCAGGTTCTAGCGCTCTAGGGTTCAGCTGCGCCCCAGGAGGACGGCGGCGGAGCGGGCCTCCAAAACCCAAGCCATCGCATGGAGCCAACGCACAGGCCGGCTCGGCGTGGGGGTGTGCGAGGGTGTTGAGGCGGCCTGCGCCAGACGGTCGTCGTCGACCAGGGGCGGGCGGCGGGCGAACTCCCGCTCGACGATCTGCATCTCGGAAAGCATTTGGGCGATCTCCTGAGTGAGAGATCACCTTGGGCCTATGCGCCGGGGAGCGCATTGAAGCCCCTGCTCCCGGGGCTTGATGTCCGTCACCTGGCCGACCGCAGGTTTTCGCAGCCCTGCGACACCCCGTAGGCCCTGTCGCGCGCCGCAGCGAATCGAACAGCCTCCAAGGCCCACCCAGGAGGCAGGCTCATGGCGTTCGACAATCCTCTCGCCCAGGAAATCTGGTCCAGCAAGTATCGCTTCGCACCCGCGTCAGGCGCCGAGGCCGACGATTCCATTGACGCCACCTGGCGCCGTGTCGCGATCGCCCTCGCCGAGGGCGAGGCGCCCGACATGCGCCAGGCTGCGGCCGAGCGGTTCCTGTCGGCGATGGAGGACTACAAGTTCATTCCCGCCGGCCGGATCCTGGCTGGGGCGGGGTCAGGGCGCGCGGTCACGCTCTTCAACTGCTTCGTCATGGGCAAGATTCCTGACAGCCTTGAGGCCATCTTCGGCCAGGTTCGTGAGGCGGCGATCACCATGCAGCAGGGCGGTGGGGTCGGCATGGACTTCTCCTCCATCCGCCCGTCCGGCTCCCCCGTCCGCGGCGTGGCCGCTGACGCTTCCGGTCCCATCAGCTTCATGGATGTCTGGGACTCCATGTGTCGCACCATCATGTCGGCAGGGCAGCGCCGCGGGGCGATGATGGGATGCCTTCGCATCGACCATCCCGACATCGAGGCCTTCATCGACGCCAAGCGCGACCCGCTGCGGCTTCGCAACTTCAATCTCTCCGTCCTGGTGACAGACGCCTTCATGAGCGCCCTGGAGGCGGATGCCGAATGGCCGCTCGTCTATCAGGGACAGGTCGTCCGGACCGTCGCCGCCAAGGACATCTGGCGGCGTCTGATGCAGGCGACCTACGACGCCGCCGAGCCAGGGGTCATCTTTATTGATCGGGTGAACGCCCAGAACAACCTAAGCTATTGCGAAACCATCCTGGCCAGCAATCCGTGCGGCGAGCAGATGCTCCCGCCCTACGGCGCCTGCCTGCTGGGTTCGATCAACCTGGCCCGTCTCATTGAGGCGCCCTTCAGCGCCGGGGCGCGGCTGGACCTGTCTCAGCTCAGCGACCTGACCTACACGGCCGTGCGGATGCTGGACAATGTGATCGACATTTCGCGCTTCCCGCTCGAAGCCCAGGAAACCGAGGCCAAGGCCAAGCGGCGCATCGGGCTCGGGGTCACCGGCCTGGCTGATGCGCTGGTGTTCTGCGGGGCGGCCTACGGTTCAGACGAGGCCGTCGCGCTAACCCGTGAGTGGCTGGGCCACATCAAACGCGAGGCCTACCGCGCCTCAGCCGATCTGGCGGCCGAAAAAGGCGCCTTTCCGCTCTATGATCCCGCCATCCTGGACCGTCCGAACCTTCGCGACCTGGATGAGGAGACGCGTGCGCGCATCGCCCGCCATGGCCTGCGCAATGGATGCCTGACCTCGATCGCCCCCACCGGCACCACATCGCTGTTGGCCGGCAACGTCTCCTCCGGCATCGAGCCCGTGTTCGCCTTCGCCTATACGCGCAAGGTGCGCCAGCCGGACGGCGGCACGCGCGAGGAGGCGGTCGAGGACTATGCTCTGGCGCTCTGGAAACGTCTGCACGGCGACGCAGAACCTCCGGCCGACATCTTTGTTACCGCACAGACGCTCAACCCCGCCGACCATCTGCGCATGCAGGCTGCAGCCCAGGCGCAGATCGACTCGTCCATCTCCAAGACGGTCAACTGCCCCGAGACCATCGATTTCGACGCCTTTGGAGATGTCTATCTGGAGGGCTACCGGCTCGGCTGCAAAGGCCTGACCACCTACCGACCCAACGCCGTGACAGGCTCGGTGCTCTCGGTGACGCCTCCTGCTGAGGCGGCCGCAGGCAGCGCCCCCGCAATCGCCGCCACTGACCTCCCTGCCCGCCCGCCTGCCCTTGAGGGCGCCACCTACAAGCTTAAATGGCCGGAAAGCGCCCACGCGGTCTATGTGACGATCAATGATGTCGTCGATGCCGCCGGCCGGCGTCCCTTCGAGATTTTCATCAACTCCAAGAACATGGAGCACTACGCCTGGACCCTGGGTCTGACGCGGATGATATCGGCCGTTTTCCGCCGGGGCGGCGATATCGCCTTTGTCGTGGAAGAACTGAAGGCGGTGTTCGATCCCCGTGGCGGGGCGTGGATGGAGGGCCGCTATGTGCCTTCCCTGCTCGCCGCCATTGGCGCGGTCATTGAACAGCATCTGGCGCTGCGGCACGGCGTCGGCGATGTCGCCGTCGCCCCGGCAGCCGAGGCCGAATCTATCGAGCCGTCGCAATCGCCTGCTGGGCGAGCCTGCGCCTGCCCCAGGTGCGGCGGCTTTGAGCTGGTCAAGCGCGAAGGCTGCGAAACCTGCGTAGATTGCGGCTACTCGAAGTGCGGATGAGGCGCCCCTGGCTTGATGGGGGTTAAGGCGCCTTGCGGAAATGCGGCGCATTCTCATTCCATGAGCACCGCATCGCGCCGCCGCGCCTACACCGGCCCAATTGTCTTCAGCTACGGCTTCAGGCCCTTCTTCCTGGGCGGCGCCATTTGGGCGGCGATCACCGCTCCGCTCTGGGTCTGGAGCTATCTGGCTGGGGACGGTTGGCTGAGCCGGGAATGGCACATCCATGAGATGTTGTTCGGTGCCCTGGCGGCCATTGTCGCCGGCTTCCTCACGACCGCGGTTCCGAACTGGACGGGCCGCATGCCGGTCATCGGCGCGCCCCTCGCCGGCCTGTTTGGCCTGTGGGCGGCAGGTCGGACCGTGATGCTCGCCCCGGGTTTGTCGCCCATGGTCATCGGCGCTGTCGACAGCGCGTTCCTGATCGTCTTCGCCGCGGTGATCTGGCGCGAGGTTCTGGCAGGCCGCAACTGGCGCAACCTCCCGGTCTGCGTGCTGGTCAGCGTGATGGCCGTGGGCAATGTCGTGTTTCACCTGCGTCCGGTCTTCTGGGACACCGACGTCGCCTGGCGGGTGGGACTCGCGGCGATCGCGCTGCTCATCGCGTTGATCGGCGGGCGCATCGTTCCGAGCTTCACCAACAACTGGTTGAAGGCTCAGGGCCAGGCGCCCTCAGCGCGCCCAGAGTCGCGGTTCGACCATCTGGTTCTGCTGGCGACTGCGGGAGCGCTGGCGGCCTGGCTCGCCTCACCTGCGAGCCTGATGGCTGGAAGCGCCATGGCGACGGTTGGCGCGCTCAACCTCGTGCGCCTCGCCCGCTGGCGTGGTTGGCTGACCCTGAAGGAGCCGCTCGTCTGGATTCTGCATGTGGGATACGGCTGGCTTGCCCTGGCCCTCGGCCTGCTTGGTCTGGGCGTTTTCGTGCCGGGCGTGCCTCCGACCCTCGGCGTCCACGCACTCACGGTCGGCGCGGTGGGCGTGATGACTCTGGCGGTAATGACGCGCGCCAGCCGGGGACATACGGGGCGCGCGCTCGCTGCTGACCGCAGCGTGCAAGCGATCTACCTGCTGATCAATCTGGCGGCGCTCCTGCGCGTCAGCGCGGCGGCAGGTTCGCTCAATCCGGCCCTGCTCAGCGCCTCGGTCATCGCCTGGTCGCTGGCCTTCGGACTGTTCGCCTTCACCCACGTCCCGATGCTGACCCGCCCGCGTCCGATGGTCGCGCGGCAGGCTTGATGGGGGTCAATCGAACGATGGCTCGCCTGCTCTAAGGTTGTCTCTATCGGCGGCGCATTTCGTCCGTCGCTACGCTCCGAGCGCGTCGCCCTAAAGCCGTTTGGCCATGGGCGCCCCGCCGAGCCGCCCAGGGCGGCAAGGGTGAGGTTGGAAACGGCCTCGTCTCCCGTGCTTGGAAAGGGGCTCACGTGGAAACCTTCGCAGACGGCTTCGGCCGTCGATTCCGCTATCTGCGCATCTCGCTGACCGAGGTGTGCAACTTCCATTGCGTCTACTGCCTGCCGAACGGCTACCAGAAGGTGGCGGGTCCCGCCTTGATGACTCCGCTCGAAATCGAACGTCTGGGCCGCGTCTTCAGCCAACGGGGCGTCGCCAAGTTCCGACTGACGGGCGGCGAGCCGACCGTGCGTCGCGACCTGGGCGAGATCATCGGCCGCCTTGCCGCCCTTCCGGGCGTCAACAAGGTAGCCATGACCACCAACGGGTGGAATCTCGCCCGGCACATCGACCAATGGGCGGCGGCTGGCCTGACCAATCTGAATGTCAGCGTCGACAGCCTGGAGCCCGACGTCTTCCATCGGATCACCGGACATGATCGGCTGAATGCGGTGCTGGAAGGTGTGGACCGCGCCCTGGATCTCGCCCTGCCCAGCGTAAAACTGAATGCTGTCCTGCAGCGCAGCGCGGTCGGCGAGGGCTTTGATCGCTTCGCAGACTATGTCCGGACACGGCCGGTGGCCGTGCGGTTCATCGAACTGATGCGCACCGGAGACAATGCCGCCTTCTTCGAAGATCAGCATGTGCCGGGAAGCCATTTGCGAGCGTGGCTGACCGACCGGGGCTGGAGCCCCTGCCCTCGCGGCCCCGACGATGGGCCCGCGATCGAATACAGTCATCCGGACCACCTCGGGCGCATGGGACTCATCGCGCCCTATTCCCCAGGCTTCTGCGACAGCTGCAACCGGCTGAGGATCACCTCCACCGGCAAGCTCAGGCTCTGTCTCTTTGGAGACGATGGCGTGGACCTCCGTCACCTTCTGGGGAGCGATGACGCCGCGCCGCTGGAGGCGCTCATTGAGTCTGCCCTGAGAATCAAGCCCCGCGGTCACAGGCTGGCGGAAGGGCGCTCAGGCGATACCCGCAACCTGTCTCAGCTCGGCGGATAGCCCGCGCACCACTCGGCTTGATAAGCGTCAAGCCAACCTCTTCAGTTCATCAATCGCCGCCTTGAGTATATTCTCGATTGTCTACGTATTACTGCGACATTATGCCTGAATTGCCGTTGCTATCGGCCTCAATTGATCCGCATCAATCAGTATAAGCTCTAGATCATCCTATCCCTGGCCCGCCGACGCTTGGCTCGGTCACGGCAAGAGGGAGATGATCGGTGAGCGTACCGACAGGCCATCAGCAAGGCGCCCAGACAGCTCTTTGGATGAGCACGTTCTCGTTCACGGCCTGCTTCGCCGTCTGGACCATCTTCTCGATCATCGGCGTACAGATCCGGACGGACCTCGGTCTGTCTGGCGCACAGTTTGGCCTGCTGATCGGCACCCCTATCCTGACCGGATCCCTGATCCGCCTGATGCTGGGCATCTGGGCCGAGCAGTACGGCGGCCGCATCGTCAACCTGGCGGTCATGCTCGCCGCGGCGGTGGCCACCTTCCTGCTGTCCTATGCAGAGACCTATCCGCAGTTTCTGATCGCAGCCCTGGGCGTCGGCATCGCCGGGGGCGCCTTCTCCGTCGGCGTGACGTATGTCGCGAAGTTCTTCCCCAAGGAACGCCAGGGCACCGCCCTGGGCATCTTTGGCGCCGGAAATGTCGGCGCGGCGGTCACCAAGTTCGCAGCGCCTTTCGTGATGGTCGCCCTGGGCTGGGAGGCCGTGGCGCAGATCTGGGCGGTCGCCCTGGCTGGAATCGCCGTCCTGACCTTCCTGGTCACCCGCGACGATCCGGAGCTCATCGCGCGCCGCTCCTCAGGTGAAAAGCCGACCCGGGCTGGAGCCCAGCTCACCCCCCTCCGCAAGCTGCAGGTCTGGCGCTTCGCCCTCTATTACTTCTTCGTCTTCGGCGCGTTCGTGGCCCTGGCGCTGTGGCTGCCGAGCTACCTGGTTGGCGTCTACGGCTTGAACATCAAGGCCGCCGGCATGCTGGCCGCCGCCTATTCGATCCCTGGCTCGCTCTTCCGGGTGTTCGGCGGCTGGCTGTCGGACAAGATCGGCGCCCGGCGCGTGATGTACATCACCTTTGGCGTCAGCGCCGTCTGCACCTTCCTGCTCTCCTATCCGGCGACCCAGTACGTCATCGATGGGACCAACGGCCCCATCAGCTTTAGCCTGTCGACCGGACTGGTGCCCTTCGTCGCGCTGATCTTCGTCCTCGGCTTCGCCATGAGCCTGGGCAAGGCCGCCGTCTACAAGCACATCCCTGTCTACTATCCGGGACATGTCGGCGCCGTCGGCGGCCTGGTGGGGATGGTGGGAGGCCTGGGCGGCTTCATCCTGCCCATCGTCTTCGGCGCGCTGAACGACCTCACCGGCATCTGGACCAGCTGTTTCATGCTGCTCTTCGTCCTGGTCGCGACCGCGCTGACCTGGATGCACTTCGCCATCCGCCGGATGGAACAGAGGTCCGCCCCGCAACTGCGCGACCTTCCGGCCCTGCCTGAGATGGCCGGCATGATCCCCAATCCCTCCTCCGCGCCTGGCGCCGCCGCGCCGACCGCGCGCTGACACTCAAAAAGGGCAAAAAGCCATGTCTGCGGCAAATCCCGCCCGCCACGTCCTCACAGACTGGCGCCCGGAAGACCCCGAGTTCTGGACGTCCACCGGCCGGTCGATCGCCAGCCGAAACCTCTGGATCAGCGTTCCGAACCTGCTCCTGGCCTTCGCCATCTGGATGGTGTGGTCCATGGTGGTGGCCAAGCTGAAGCTGATCGGCTTCGCCTTCACCACCGACCAGCTCTTCTGGCTCACGGCTCTGCCGGCGCTCTCGGGCGCGACCCTGCGGATCTTCTATAGCTTCCTGGTGCCGATCCTCGGCGGTCGGCTGTGGACCACCGTCTCCACGCTATCGCTCCTGGTTCCAGCCATCGGCATCGGTGTCGCTGTGCAGCAGCCCGACACCCCCTACTGGGTGTTTGTCGCCCTGGCGCTCGCCTGCGGCCTCGGCGGCGGCAACTTCGCCTCGTCCATGTCCAACATCTCGTTCTTCTATCCGAAGGCCGAGAAGGGCAATGCGCTGGCGCTCAACGCCGGCTTCGGCAATCTCGGCGTCAGCGTCATGCAGTTCCTGGTGCCTGTGGTGATCGTCGCCGGCGCCTTCGCCCCCGTGGTCGGCGCACCGCAGGTCGCCCTGGACGGCGAATTCCGCAGCGAACTGTGGCTTCAGAACGCAGGCTTCGTCTGGATCCCGTTCATCATCGCCGCCGCGGTCGCCGCCTGGGTCGGAATGAATGACATCGCCTCGGCCAAGGCCTCCTTCGCCAGCCAGGCCGTGGTCTTCAAGCGTAAGCACAACTGGATCATGTGCTACCTGTATCTGGGCACCTTCGGCTCGTTCATCGGGTTCTCCGCGGCGTTCCCGCTGCTCATGAACACCCTGTTCCCTGAGGTGAACAGCCTTCAGTACGCCTTCCTTGGCCCCTTGGTCGGCGCCGCGGCGCGCGCCCTGACGGGCTGGGTTTCAGACAAGTTTGGCGGCGAGCACGTCACCCACTGGGTCTTCCTGGCCATGGCCGCGGGCGTGGGCGCAGTGCTCTACAGCATCGGCGCCTGGGGCGCGGAACCGTCGTTCACGCTCTTCTTCGCCAGCTTCATCTGGCTGTTCGCCTGGACCGGCATCGGCAATGCCTCAACCTTCCAGATGATCCCCGCGATCATGCGGAGCGACATGCCGCGTCTGATGCCCCAGGCCGATGGGGCGACCCGCCTCAAGGCCTCCGACATGGAGTCTGCGGCCATCGTCGGCTTCTCGTCGGCCATCGGCGCCTACGGCGGCTTCGTGATCCCCAAGCTCTTTGGAGAGTCGCTCAAGGCGACCGGCGGCCCTGAGACCGCGCTCCTGATCTTCATGGCCTTCTATCTCAGCTGCGTCGCCGTGAACTGGGCCTTCTACGGTCGCAAGACCTCGATGCTTCACGGCCCCCAACAACCTTCAATTCTCGGAGCGGCCCAATGAGCCATACGCTCGACCGCCTGGCCTTCTTCACGCGCAAGACCGAGCTGTTTTCGAACGGCCACGGCGTCCTCAACGATGACGACCGCACCTGGGAACAGGCTTACCGGGACCGCTGGCAGCACGACAAGGTGGTGCGCTCCACCCACGGGGTGAACTGCACCGGCTCCTGTTCCTGGAAGATCTACGTCAAAGGCGGGATCGTCACCTGGGAAACCCAGCAGACCGACTATCCCCGCACCCGTCCGGAGCTGCCGAACCATGAGCCGCGCGGCTGCGCGCGCGGCGCTAGCTACAGCTGGTACCTCTATTCCGCGAACCGGGTGAAGTACCCGCTGATCCGCTCGCGCCTGCTGAAGCTGTGGCGCAAGGCCCGCACGACGCTCAGCCCGGTGGCGGCCTGGGCGTCGATCCAGAACGATCCCACGCAGCGCGCCTCCTATGTGACCATGCGCGGGGCCGGCGGCTTCATTCGCGCCACCTGGGACGAGGTGACCGAGATCATCGCGGCCGCCAATGCGCACACCATCAAGGCCTGGGGTCCTGATCGGATTTTCGGCTTCTCGCCGATCCCGGCCATGTCGATGGTCTCCTACGCAGCCGGCGCGCGCTACCTGCAGCTGATCGGCGGCGTTTGCGGGTCGTTCTACGACTGGTACTGCGACCTGCCGCCGGCCTCTCCCCAGACCTGGGGCGAGCAGACGGACGTCGCCGAGAGCGCGGACTGGTTCAATTCCAGCTTCATCATGCTGTGGGGCTCCAACGTTCCGCAGACGCGGACGCCTGACGCCCACTTCTACACCGAGGCCCGCTATCGGGGGGCCAAGTCGGTGGTGATCTGCCCTGACTATTCGGAGGCTTCGAAGTTCTCCGATCTGTGGCTGGCGGTAAAGCAGGGCACCGACGCGGCGCTCGGCATGGCGTTCGGCCACGTGATCCTCAAGGAGTTCCACGTTGACCGGCAGGTGCCCTACTTCCGCGAATACCTGCGCAAGTACTCCGACTTGCCCATGCTGGTCCGGCTGGTGCCGCAAGACGGGGCCTATGTGCCCGAGCGCTTGCTGCGGGCTGCGGAATTCGACGAGGCCCTAGGCGAGACCAACAACCCCGACTGGAAGACCGTCGCGCTCGACGAGGCGACGGGCGAAGTGATCGCGCCCAACGGCTCGATCGGCTTCCGCTGGGGCGAGGACGGAAAGTGGAACCTTGAGGAGAAGGACGGCCTTGGCCGCGAAACCTCGCTGCGCCTGGGCCTGAAAGGTGTCCATGACGAGGTCGCCGCCGTGCGCTTCCCGTATTTCGGCGGGGCGGCCACCAACGGCTTCGCCATGACGGACCACCCGGACGTCCTGGTCCGCAATGTGCCGGTCAAGCGTATGAAGCTGCCGGAGGGCGAGACCCTGGTGGCCTGCGTCTATGACCTGTTCCTCGCCAATTACGGCGTCGACCAGGGCTTCGGCGGCGATCATATGCCGGCCGACTACGACGACGTGCAGCCCTATTCGCCTGCTTGGGCTGAGGCCATCACGTCGGTGCCGAAGGATCAGATTGTCGCCGTCGCCCGTGGCTTCGCCGGCAACGCTGAAAAGACCGACGGCAAGTCGATGGTGATCATCGGCGCGGCGATGAACCACTGGTTCCACATGGACATGAACTACCGCGCCGTCATCAACATGCTGGTGATGTGCGGGTGCGTTGGCCAGACCGGCGGCGGTTGGGCGCACTATGTCGGGCAGGAGAAGCTGCGGCCGCAGACAGGCTGGGCGCCGCTGGCCTTCGCCACAGACTGGGCCAAGCCGCCCCGGCAGCAGAACTCGACTTCATTCTTCTACGCCCACTCTGACCAGTGGCGCTACGAGACCGTCGAGATGAGCGAGATCCTCTCGCCCACCGCCCCTGAGGGCGTCTGGGACGGGTCGATGATCGACTTCAACGCCAAGGCCGAACGGATGGGCTGGCTGCCCTCGGCGCCGGCGCTGAAAACAAACCCGCTTGAGGTCGCCACCGCCGCGGCCGCCGCCGGCCAGGAGCCCAAGGCCTATGCGCTCGCCCAGTTGAAGAGCGGCGATCTTGAGATGTCCTGCATGGACCCCGACGACCCGGCCAACTGGCCGCGCAACATGTTCATCTGGCGCTCCAACCTGCTGGGTTCATCCGGCAAGGGTCACGAGTACTTCCTGAAGCACCTGCTGGGCGCCAGCCACGGCGTCCAGGGCAAGGACCTCGGCGAAGACGGTCGACGCAAGCCCAATGATGTGAAGTGGCACGACGAGGCGCCGGAGGGAAAACTCGACCTCCTGGTCACCCTCGATTTCCGGATGTCGACCACGGCCGTCTACTCCGACATCGTGCTGCCGACAGCCACCTGGTACGAGAAGAACGACCTCAACACCTCCGACATGCACCCCTTCATCCACCCGCTTTCGGCGGCTGTGGACCCGGCGTGGGAGTCGAAGTCGGACTGGGAAATCTTCAAGGCGATCGCCAAGCAGTTTTCCGCCGTCGCCCCGGAAGTCCTCGGCGTCGAGCAGGATGTCGTTCTCACCCCCATCCAACACGATAGCGCCGCAGAACTTGCCCAGCCGTTCGACGTCCGCGACTGGTCCAAGGGGGAGTGCGAGGCGATCCCGGGCAAGACCATGCCCCAGATCACCGTCGTCGAACGGGACTACCCGAACACCTTCAAGCGCTTCACGGCGTTGGGGCCGCTCCTCAAGGCCAGCGGCAATGGCGGCAAGGGCATTGGCTGGAAGACCGACCACGAGGTCGATCTGCTGGCGGAGCTAAACGGCAAGGTCCTCCAAGAGGGCCAGACCCAGGGCATGCCGAAGATCGAGACCGATATCGACGCGTGCGAAACCATCCTGATGCTGGCGCCCGAGACCAATGGCGAGGTGGCGGTCAAGGCCTGGGCGGCGCTCGAAAAACAGACGGGCCGTGAGCACACCCATCTGGCCCTGCCCAAGGAAGACGAGAAGATCCGCTTTCGCGACCTCTTGGCCCAGCCGCGCAAGATCATCACTTCGCCAACCTGGTCCGGCATTGAGAGCGAAAAGGTCTGCTACACCGCCGGCTGGACCAACGTCCATGAACTGATCCCCTGGCGGACTCTTACGGGGCGCCAGCAGCTCTACCAGGACCATGAGTGGATGCGGGCGTTCGGCGAGGCGCTCTGCGTCTACCGTCCGCCGATCGACCTCAAGACCACCTATGTCCAGGGCGCCAAGCCCAACGGCGAGACTGAGATCGTCCTGAACTTCATCACCCCCCACCAGAAGTGGGGCATCCACTCGACCTATTCCGACAACCTGATGATGCTGACCTTGAACCGCGGGGGCCCAGTCATCTGGATCTCCGAGGTCGATGCCAAGAAGGCGGGTCTGATCGACAACGACTGGGTGGAAGCTTTCAACGCCAACGGGGCTCTGACGGCCCGCGTCGTGGTGTCCCAGCGCATCCGTGAAGGCACGACCTTCATGTATCACGCCCAGGAAAAGATCGTGAACACGCCGGGGTCTCAGATCACCGGCAAGCGCGGCGGCATCCACAACTCGGTCACCCGCACGGTGCTGAAGCCGACGCACATGATCGGCGGCTACGCCCAACTCGCCTACGGCTTCAACTACTACGGCACTGTCGGCGCCAACCGCGACGAATTCGTCGTGCTTCGCAAGATGACCAAGGTCGACTGGCTCGAAGAAACCCTCAACACCAAGGATTTCGCCCAATGAAAGTCCGCGCCCAGATCGGCATGGTGCTAAACCTCGACAAGTGCATCGGGTGCCACACCTGCTCAGTTACATGCAAGAACGTGTGGACCAATCGCGAAGGCGTTGAATACGCCTGGTTCAACAACGTTGAGACCAAGCCAGGCGTCGGTTTTCCTCGGGACTGGGAGGACCAGAAGCGCTGGAACGGCGGGTGGACTCGCAAGGCCAACGGCAAGATCGAGCCCAAGATGGGCGCCAAGTGGCGCATCCTGGCGAAGATCTTCGCCAACCCCGACCTGCCGGAGATCGACGACTACTACGAGCCCTTCGACTTCGATTACGCCCATCTGCAGACGGCGCCGGAGATGAAGGCGTTCCCGACCGCGCGGCCGCGCTCGAAGATCACAGGCCAGCGGATGGAGAAGATCGAGCGGGGCCCGAACTGGGAGGAGATCCTGGGGGGGGAGTTCGCCACGCGTTCGGCCGACTACAACTTCGACGGCGTGGAGAAGGAGATCTACGGCCAGTTCGAGAACACCTTCATGATGTATCTGCCGAGGCTGTGCGAGCACTGCCTCAACCCCACCTGCGTGGCGGCGTGCCCTTCGGGCGCGATCTACAAGCGCGAGGAGGACGGCATCGTCCTGATCGACCAGGACAAGTGCCGAGGCTGGCGCATGTGCGTCTCCGCCTGCCCCTACAAGAAGATCTACTACAACTGGGAATCCGGGAAATCGGAGAAGTGCACCTTCTGTTTCCCGCGCATCGAGGTCGGCCAACCGACCGTCTGCTCGGAAACCTGCGTCGGGCGCATCCGCTACCTCGGCGTCCTGCTCTATGACGCCGACCGGATCGAGGCTGCGGCCAGCACGCCTGACGATCAGGACCTCTATCAGGCCCAGCTCGACATTTTCCTCGACCCCGAAGATCCGAAGGTGATCGCGCAGGCGCGCGCCGACGGGGTCCCGGAAGCCTGGCTCGACGCAGCGCGACAGAGCCCCGTCTACAAGATGGCCATCGACTGGAAGATCGCCTTCCCGCTGCACCCCGAATACCGGACCCTGCCGATGGTCTGGTACGTGCCGCCGCTCTCGCCGATCCAGAACGCCGCGGCCGCAGGCGCCATTGAGATGGACGGCGAAATGCCTGACGTCCACTCGCTGCGGATCCCGGTCAAATACCTCGCGAACCTGCTGACCGCCGGCCGCGAGGCGCCGATCGAACTGGCCCTGAGGCGCATGCTGGCCATGCGCGGGTACATGCGCGCCAAGACCGTCGAGGGGGTCATCGACCACAGGCTGGCGGGAAGCGTCGAACTCTCCGCCGCCCAGATCGACGAGATGTACCGCTACTTGGCGATCGCCAACTACGAGGACCGCTTCGTCATCCCGTCCGCGCACCGTGAAGTGGCGGAGGACGCCTACGACATGCGCGGCTCCTGCGGCTTCTCGTTCGGCAACGGATGCTCCGGCGGACGCACGGAACTCGGCCTTTTTGGGCCCAACAAGCGCAGTCGCGCCAAAACACCGATGGAGGCCTGACCCATGGCCCGTACGTATCAGGCGCTTGCGCACCTGCTCACCTATCCGACTCCTGAGCTGCAGCGGCTCGCGCCTCAGGCCCTGGCGCTCATCGAGGCCGAGGGGATGGTTCCAAAGGCCATCCTAAAGGCCCTGGGACGCCTCGTTGAGCAGATCGCCAGCGGCGACATCTATGACCTGCAGGAGGGGTACACCGAGCTCTTCGATCGCACCCGATCCCTGTCACTCAACCTCTATGAGCACGTGCATGGCGAAAGCCGGGACCGCGGCGAAGCCATGGTCGCCCTGGCCGAACTCTATCGCGCCCACGACCTGCACCTGTCGGCCAACGAACTGCCCGACTTCCTGCCCGTGTTCCTTGAGTTCCTCTCCACCCTGCCCGACGCGCAGGCCGCCTCCCTGCTGGGGGAGGCGACGCACGTCCTGGACGCCATGGGTGAGCGCCTGAAGTCGCGGGGCAGCGCCTATCGCGCCATCTTCGGCGCGCTCGGCAAGCTCGCCTCGCAGGCCGCCGACCCGGGCGCACTGGCCGCGCTGTTGAGCGAGCCCGACGAGGATCCCAACGATCTGGAGGCCATCGACAAGGCCTGGGCGGAAACCGCCGTCACCTTCGGCCCCTCCGACGTGGGCTGCCCGAAGGCCACCGCTCTCGTCGATGCGATGATGGCCGAGCCCGGCCGTCAGCCGCGCCGCGCCGCCGCCAACGCCTGAGGTTCGCCATGCAACTCGCAAACCAATTTCTGTTCGGGGTTTTTCCCTACATTGCGCTGGCTGTTCTTGTGTTGGGTTCGGTCCTCCGCTTCGATCGTGAACAATATACCTGGCGGACGGGCTCCTCCCAGCTGCTGCGGCGCAAGCAGCTGGTGTTGGGCTCCATACTGTTCCACGTCGGGATACTGACCATCTTTGGCGGCCACTTCGTGGGTCTGCTCACGCCGATCTGGGTGTTCGACGCCCTCGGCGTGCCGCACGGCGCCAAGCAGATCCTGGCCATTGTCGCCGGCGGCTTCGCAGGCGTTCTCTGCCTGGTTGGCGGCCTGCTGCTGCTGCATCGTCGGCTGTTCGACCCGCGGATTCGGGCCACCTCCAGTTTCGGCGACACCGCCATCCTGATCCTGCTGCTGGCTCAGTTGATCCTGGGCCTAGCGACCATTCCCTTGTCGGCCGGCCATCTGGACGGCCATGAGATGCTCAAGTTCATGAGCTGGGCGCAGGGGGTTTTCACCTTCCGGCCAGGCGTGGCGGGCTACGTCGCCGATGTGCATCCGATCTTCAAGACCCACCTGGTGCTGGGGATGACCATCCTGCTGATCTTCCCGTTCACCCGCCTTGTCCACATGCTGTCGGCCCCGGTCTGGTACCTGAACCGGCGCGGCTGGCAGCTGGTGCGCACCAAGCGCTCCATGCCCCTGCGAAAGGTGGCCGCCGCGCCGGTCTATCCGACTGTTCCGGTGTCGCCGGCGGCCCGCAACGCACCAATCCAAGCCGTTCGCCCCGAAGCCCTCAAGGCCGCCGAGTAGCCCCATGACCAGCACCCTCGTCGTCGAAGGCGTCGAAATCCCGGAATTCCTCATCGCTGAGGAGGCCCAGCACCATCCGAGCGCAAGTCCGTTGGAAGCCCGCATCGCCGCGGGGAAGGCGTTGGCGGTCAGGGCCCTGCTCCTTCACAGGGCCGACGAACTTGGCCTGGAAGCCCAGCCGCTGCTGGATGACAACGGCCGCGAGGAAACTCCCGAGGAGGCGCTGATCCGCGCCACCCTCGATGCCGAAGTCGAGGTGGAGTCCCCAAGCGGGGCCGAGTGCCGACGCGTCTATGACGCACAGCGTCAGCGCTTCTCGACCCCCGTGCTGACCGAAGCCGCGCACATCCTCATTGAGCCGAAGTCCGATGACGCGGCTGGATGGGAGTTCGCACGGCAGACCGCCCAGGACATGCTCGATCAACTCATGGTCAAGCCAGACCTGTTTGGCGGACTTGCGAAGACGGCTTCCGACTGTCCCTCCGGGGCGGTGGGCGGCTCCTTAGGCCAACTCGGTCCAGGCGACCTGGTGGTTGCGGTCGAGCGCGCGCTCGCGGGCCTGGAGGCTGGGGAAATTCTGACGACTCCCGTCCGCTCGCGCTTCGGCTGGCACGTTCTCAAACTTGAACGTCGGATCGAAGGGAGGGCGCTCCCGTTCGAGTATGTCGAGGACAAGATCAGGCTGCATCTCGAGAGCCGGGCCTGGACGGCGGCGGCGGCGCGCTATGTCGCCCAGCTCGCCGACCGCGCCCGAGCCGAAGGCGTTGCCTTCAGCCTGACACAGGACGGGCGGTTTTCCGAAGGCGCCCCGTCCCTCGGCGCAATGCTCTCGGACGGCGCCTCGGCCGACCGGCTTGAAGCCTGGATGGATGCGACGGACCTAGACTTGGCCAGCCGGGTCAAGGCCGCAGCGGCGAGCGAAAACCTCCAGGTCGCCGTCTTCGTGCGCCGCGCGGTCCGACACTTCGTCGATCACGCCAATGACGAGTCTTGGACCCAGCTCATTTCCGCCACCCAGGGGGCCGCTGATCCGGCGCTTGCGGCGATGGCTTCTCTGCTGAAGGCGCGGCTCACCCCCAAGGCCGAGCGCAACCATACCTACACCCTTATCAAAAGGAGATAAGCCATGCGGTTGGCCACTGTCGTGCTCGGTCTGGCGACCCTGGCCGCCCCAGGATTCGCGCACGCCTCCGATACCCCCACGATCATCCTGGAAAGCCGCCTGCGGCATGAGGCGGTCGATCAAAGCGGTTTCTCCAACACCGCTGCGGCGCTGACCCTACGCACGCGGCTCGGCTTCGAGACCGCCCCCTGGAAGGGCGTTCAGCTCCTCATTGAGGGCGAGAATGTCGTGGCCCTCGGGGAGGAGTACAATTCCACCACCAACGGCGAGGTCGCCTATCCGGTCGTCCCCGATCCAGAGACAACCGAGCTCAATCGTCTGCAGCTCGCGTGGAAAGGCGAAAAGGCCGCCGCCGTTGTCGGTCGCCAGCGGATCATCCTCGGTTCGGCTCGCTTCGTCGGCAATGTCGGCTTCCGACAGAACGAGCAGACCTTCGACGCCGCCCGAGTGGACTACAGGCCGAGGTCAGACCTCGCGGTCACCTACGTCTACGTGGATCGCGTTCAGCGCATCTTCGGCGATGACCATCCACAGGGCGACTGGCGTTCAGACAGTCACCTTGCCCAGGCCGACTGGAAGCCCGCCTGGGGCCACCTGACCCTGCACGGGGAATGGCTCGACTTCGCCAACGCGCCCGCCCAGTCCAGCGCCACATTGGGCGCAAGCCTGCGGCTGGAGCGGCCTCTGTCAGACAGCGGGCTGAAGGGGAGCCTGGAGGCCGGCTATGCCCGGCAGGCCGACTACGGGGGGAACCCTGCCGACTTCGACCTGGACTATGCCTCGCTCAGTCTTGGCCTCCGCCAACAGGACAGCTGGGCGAGCCTCACACTCGAGCGCCTGGAGGGGGACGGGAGCCGCGGCTTTGCGACGCCCCTGGCCACGCTCCACGCATTTCAGGGATGGGCCGACGCCTTCCTGACCACGCCGCCCGACGGCGTCCAGGACCTCAACGCCAAGATCGGCGCCACCTTGCGTCCGGAAGGCTTGCCGCCTGTCCGCCTCGCAGCGGCCATCCACCGGTTCACCGTCCCCGATGGCGGCGACGACTACGGCACGGAGCTTGATCTTCTGGCGGCCGCGCCCCTCACCCCGCACCTTTCGCTCGAAACCAAGCTGGCTTGGTTCGAGGGCGACCGCCCCGGCTACGGCGACCGCACGAAGGTCTGGATCAGTCTCGACTACCGCTATTGAGCCTCCTTGGAGAGCCGGCCATGCCTTGCGCCCCGCCTGCGGATATTGAAGTCATTCCGCGCGAACTGCTCCGTGAGCCGCTCGACTGGTTCTTCGCCGAGCACTATCGGCACAGGCAACTCTGCCGGATGATCGAGGAGGTGGCGGCCAGCCCTGTCTTCAAAGCTGACCCCATCAGCCAGATCATCGATTTCATCCGCTATGATCTTGCCTTGCACGTCATCGACGAAGAGGAGGATCTCTTCCCCCTGCTCCGGCGTCGGGCCCTGCCTGAGGACGAAATCGAGAATGTCCTTGGGCGTCTGTCGGCAGAGCACCGCGCTGACGTCACCCAGTCGCAGGTCGTCCGGGACCGACTGGAGTCTGCACTGACATCCCAGCGTGCGCCGGGGCTCGATCCGGAGGCCAAGTCCGTACTTCTCGCCTTCGCCCGGCACGAGCTTCGCCACCTGGCGCTCGAAAACGCCGTGGTGCTGCCGATCGCGCGGCTGCGACTGACCACCGCCGACCTGACGGCGCTAAGCCGACGACTGGCCGCCAGGCGGGGCCTCTTCCTCGACGCCCAGCCATGATCTCCGAGCTCTTTGACAACAACATTCGCTGGGCGGCGACCCGTGCTCGCGTCGATCCGGAGTATTTCCGCCGCCTGGCGAGCCTGCAGGCGCCTTCCTACCTTTGGATCGGCTGCTCAGACAGCCGGGTGCCTGCCAACGAGATCGTCGGCCTCGACCCCGGCGAGCTGTTCGTTCACCGAAACGTGGCCAATCTTGCCCCGCCTCAGGACGCAAATTTCCTCTCGGTCCTTCAGTTCGCCGTGGAGGTCCTCAAGGTCCGCCACGTCATCGTCTGTGGCCACTATGGCTGCGGCGGCGTCCGCGCCGCCCTCTCCGAGGAGCGCCACGGCCTGATCGACCACTGGCTGACCCCGGTCAGAAGCCTCTCGTGGCGTTGTGAGCATGAGCTCTCCTTGATCACCGATCCTGAGGCCCGGGTGAACTATCTCTGCGAGCGCAATGTGATCGAACAGGTGCGACAGATCACCGCCAATCCCTTCGTGCGGGACGCCTGGCGCAAGAAGCAGCCCCTCGAGGTTCACGGCTGGATCTACTCCATTCAGGACGGATTGCTGAGGGATCTGGAGGTGTCTGTCGGGCGGGTGGAGCGGGCGCGAGCGCTGTGGGAGACGAAACCCAACAGTTCCCGCGCCGCCGTTACAGGAAAACGCCGATGAGACTTTGTGTGGTGCTGGCCGGCGGTGCGGGTCGCCGCATGGGCGGCGACAAGCCCCAGCGCCTCTATCAGGCCCGCGCCCTCGGCGAACACGCCCTGTCCCTGGCCGCAAGCTTCGCCAATCACGTGGCCCTGTCGGTTCGCGAGCGGCGGCAGGCTGACGAGCTCCCGCCAGTTCAGCTGCTATTTGACTCACCCAAGATCGAAGGCCCCCTGGCTGGGGTGGCCAGCGGCTTGGCCCACGGCGCGCAGATCGGGGCCGCCCACGTTCTGACGATCCCGTGCGACGCGCCCCATCTCCCCGATGATCTGTACACAAGGCTGGAGGAGGCGCTTGTTCAGGATCCCGACGCCCTCGCGGCCTCGGCAGGAGACAGCCGCCAGGGCCATCCAACCTGCACCCTGTGGAGTATCGAGGCTCTTGAGCCCCTGTTGTGCTACGCGCAATCAGGCCGCAGGTCGCTCCGCGGCCTGCTTGTCGAGCTCAACGGCCGTCAGGTCGTGTGGGAGGACCCTCGAGGCCAAGTCTTCCTGAACCTGAACACGCCGGAAGACCTGACTAACCAAAGTGGCCAAATGGCCGCACGCGCCGTCAGGGCTCTCCGTGACATAGATCAAGGATGGAACGCGCAAGAGCGCCATGGTCCGCCTGAGTGGAGGACCATGCATGCCGATCAAAGAGGTCGATCTCGAACGCGTCAGGGAGCTGCCGTTTCTGAAAACGGCCAATGACGACACGTTCCGTCGCCTGATCCAGGGGGCTTTCCTTCAACGCTTCCCGGCGGGGACAACCCTGCTCACCGAAGGCGACAGCGTTGATTTTCTTTATATTGTCCTCGACGGGACGGTCGAACTCTCCGGCACCTGGAATGACAAGGAGACGATCCTCGCCCTGCTGGGTCCCCTATCGACCTTCATCCTGGCTGCGGTCGTCCTGGACACGAGCGCCCTGATGAGCGCTACGACTCGTGATCGGTCCGACATTCTGATGATCTCGGGTGAGACCCTTCGCCGGGCGATGCAGGAGGACGCCGCCTTCGGTTTCGCCGTGTCCCAGGAATTGGCGGGCTGCTACCGCGGTCTGGTTCGCTCAATGAAGAGCCAGAAGCTCCGCGGCGGGATCGAGCGACTGGCCAACTATCTGATCACCCAGCGCGTGCGCCAGGGCGATGTCGAGACCATCACCCTGCCGCACGAGAAGCGCGTTCTGGCCTCGCTGCTGGGCATGACCCCCGAGAACCTGTCCCGCGCCTTCGCAAGCCTCGCCGACTATGGGGTGGCGGTGAACGGTCCGCTCGTGACGATTGGCCGGCCAGTGGTGCTGACGCGCCTGGCGAAACCTGATGCGCTGATCGACAATCATGCGCCTGAGGTTATGCGCGGAGGAGGCAAGGCGCGGCTTGAGGCCTGGCCAAACCAACCCGAGCGCATGACGGTTTGAAGCCCTCAGGCTGACCAAAGGCGGACGTCGCGTTGACGGACGACATTCGTCGTCGTTCCGCCCCGCCCTAGACCTCGTCCGGGCGCCTGTTCTCGCCCGGAAAGGGCGATGATGCACTTCTCAGAGGAACGCCTGTCTGCGCGCATTCTGACAGACTTGGCGCTGGTCCTACGACCGCCCATGGAGATGATGCTCAATCTCGCCGTCAAGCGGGCTTGGCGGCGGTCGGCCAACGCCTTTGGTCGCCTGGGCCGCTTTCAAGGTCGCCCGTATCTGATCGATCCCGAAGATCTGCCGGTCGCATTCGAGTTGACCCTTTTCGAGGACGGCGGCGGCGTGAAGGTGGTTCGCCGCACGCGTCGGCCCATGGGCTATGTGGCTGAGATTTCGGGCGAGCTCATGGATCTGCTCGCACTCTTCGATGGCTCGGCCGATGCCGACGCAACCTTCTTCGCCGGCGGGCTGACCGTGCGGGGCGACACAGGGGCGGTGCTGGCCCTCCACAACGCGCTGGAGGCGGCGAACCTGCGCCTCGCCGACCTGCTGGTTCCGGCCGCCCTGGCCCCAAGCCTCGATCCGGTTCTGCAGCGCGTGGTGGATTGGCGTCGCGCGACCAGGCGCACAGGAGGCATGCCCCATGGGGTCCATTGAACTCGTCTGCCCGGCAGGCTCGCCGGCCATGCTGGAGGCGGCCATCGAGGCGGGCGCCGACAGCGTCTATTGTGGTCTCCGCGATGAAACAAACGCGCGGAACTTCCCGGGCCTCAACTTCGACGCCACAGAACTGACGCGCGCTGTCGATTTCGCCCACCAGAAGGGCTCCAACGTGCTCGTAGCCATCAACACCTTCGCCCGGGCTGGCGGCGAGGATCGTTGGCGGGCCTCTGTGAAGACCGCGATCAACGCCGGCGCCGATGCGATCATCGCCGCCGACCTCGCCGTTCTTGCCCATGTTCGTCAGCTGAGCTCGGCTGTGCGGCTTCACCTGTCGGTGCAGGCGGCGGCGAACACCCCTGAGGCGATCCGCTTCTATGTGGAGACGTTCGGGGTTCGGCGCGTGGTCGTCCCTCGGGTAATGTCCGCTGCGGAGATCGCCGACCTGATCAAGGGATCGTCGGCCGAGATCGAGGCCTTCGTCTTCGGCGGGCTGTGCGTCATGACCGAAGGGCGTTGCGCCCTCTCATCCTATGTCAGCGGACAATCCCCTAACCTCTCTGGCGTCTGCTCGCCGCCTGAAGCAGTGAGTTTCGAGCGCACCTCCGAGGGGATGATTTCACGGCTGGCCGGGCTCGCCCTCGACAAGACTCCGACCGGAGCCACGGCCGGATATCCAACCCTGTGCAAGGGGCGTTTCGCGACCGATGGGGACGCCACCTACCTGTTCGAAGAGCCGACCAGCCTGAACGCCATGGGCCTGTTGGCCAGCCTGCGGGACGCAGGCGTGAAAGCCGTCAAGATTGAGGGTCGTCAGCGCGGAAAGGCCTATGTCGCGCGTGTGACCCGCGCCTTTCGCAAGGCGATCGACGCCCTCGATCGCGGCGAGAGCACGGCGCCCTATGAGCACATGCTGACCGATCTCGCTGAGGGCGGTCGGGAGACCGAAGGCGCCTACAACAAGCGGTGGCGGTGACATGTCGCTCGAGATCACCCTCGGCCCCCTGCTCTTCAACTGGCCTGCCGCCGACATTGCCGGCTTCTATGAGCGCATGGCGCACGAGCCTTTGGTGCGCCGCATCTATCTCGGCGAAGTGGTGTGCGGAAAGCGCGAACCCTTGGCCGCAGCAACCCTGCTAGGGGCGGCCGACCTGTTGCGAGACGCAGGCAAGGAGGTGGTCTGGTCCACCCTTGGCCTGATCTCTACGCCGAGGGACCGACGCCTGCTGCGCGGGGTGGCGGAGCAGGACGGCTGGCTGCTGGAACTGAACGACCTCGCCGCCCTGAGCCTGCTTCCGAATTGCCACCCCTTCGTCGCAGGTCCGCTGCTCAACATCTACAATGGGTCAGCCGCCCAGATTCTTGTGGACCGCGGATGCGAGCGCCTCTGCGCCAACATCGAGCTGTCCCTGGCGGCGATTGGGGAGATCCACCGCGCCTGCCCTGATCTCGAAATTGAGGTATTCGGCTTTGGCCGGCTGCCCCTGGCGCTTTCAGCGCGTTGTTACCATGCGCGGCAAGCCGGGTTGTCGAAGGACACCTGCCGATTTGTCTGCGATCGCGACCCCGACGGCCAGGCGGTTCAGACCCTGGAGGGCGCGTCCTTCCTCAGCATCAACGGCATTCAAACCCTGTCTCACGGCGTTCATACGGTGGCAGCCTCGCCCGGTGAGCTGCAGGCGGCCGGCGTCCGCGCCGTGCGGCTGTCGCCGCACGCCTGCGACATGTCAGGCGTGATCGCAGCCTATGGCCGGTATTTTGAGTCTGGCGACCGTGGACGTCTGCTCGCTCAGCTTCTCGCCTGTGATCTTCCCGGCCCTCTTGTCGACGGATACCTGGGGGGAGCCGCCGGCATGCGTCCTGCGGTCGCCTTGTGAAGCCGCCGGTCTTTGAGGTCGTCATACTCGGAGGCGGTATCGCTGGCGCATGCATGGCTGCGCAGCTGGCGCCCCGGATAAAGACCTTGATCGTGGAGAAGGAAGACCGCCTCGGTCGACATGCGAGCGGGCGATCGACGGGCATGTTCATTCCCTCCTACGGCGGGCCGGTCACAGCAGCCCTTGCAGAAGCAAGTCGAGCCTTTTTCGAGGACGAGGCCTCTGATGCCGGCGGCCCGCTGCTGCGCGCACGCCCCGTCCTCCACATCTCGTCCCAGGAGCGCCCCCAGCCGATCGCAACTGCTATTCCAATCCATGGCGTTCAGGTCAGGAAGCTCTGCCCTATTCTGAGGACCCGCCACATCAAGTCGGCCTGGCTTGAAAGCGGAACTGGTGAGCTGGACGTAAGCCGCTTGCACCAAATCCTGCTGGCGCGGGCGACACGCCAAGGCGCCGCCCTCTGGCTGGGCGCAGGTGGACATGTCTCTGGCCATGATGGGACCCATTGGCGGTTGACGATCAATGGCGAAGAGCTTCGCTGCACGTCGCTGGTCAACGCAGCCGGAGCCTGGGCCAATGAGGTCGCAGCAGAGTGCGGCGTGGCTCCAATTGGCCTGAAATCTTACCGGCGGACGGCCATACTCATCGACCCTCCTAGCCCCGAAGGGCTCGTTCTCGGCGGACCCATCGTGAAAGACATGGGTGAGAAATACTATTTTCGGCCGTTTGGCGGGGATCTGTTGATATCGCCCTGCGACGAAACGCCCTCTCCGCCTGTGGATGCCCAACCTGAGGAGGCGGACGTCGCGCTCGCGGTGGCCCGGTTTAGGCAAGCCACGGGATTCAAGCCCCCTCGTATCAAGCACAAGTGGGCTGGGCTGCGCAGCTTTGCCCCAGACCGCTTGCCGGTGATCGGCTGGGACCTACGAGCGCCGAATCTATTCTGGTTCGCCGGCCTTGGCGGATATGGCATCCAAACAGCGCCCGCCGCCGGTCGCCTGGCCGCTGACCTCTTCTTCAAAGTCGAGGCGTCAACCACCGGTGAGGCCAAGGCCCAGATCGCCCAACAGTTTTCGCCCATGCGCTGGACCGGGAGAAAACACCAGCCCGCTACGGTATAAGGCCCCGCCCGGAACAGGGGCGCCAGCAAACCTAGGATTGCGCTCAATGGCAGACTCGCACTTCGACCAGTTGCTGAAGGCCGCCGCCAGCCAGCCAGAGCCTCAACAGCTGCTGTTTGTGTTCACGTCCGCAGAACTGCCCGCCGACGCGACCGAAGCCCAGCGTGAGCGCTTCTTGGCTGGCGCCGGCGGCGCCCTTGCGCCCCTGATGTGCGTCGACAAGGCGCCATCCGAGCTCGCTGGCTTTTCCGATCTGGTTGCAGAGGCCAAGCTCGCCGGGCCGCCGTGGCAGATCGTCTTCGCCGCCGCGCTCGGGGGTGAGGACGGAAAGCCGCCGACCCAGGCGCAGGTCGAGGTGGCGCTACAGGGCATGGTCGACGCGATCCACGTCGGCGGCGTTGGCCGGTACGCCGCATTCGACGTCAATGGCGACCCGATCCAGTTCGGCGGGCTCTGACCCTCAGACGGAAGCCCCCTCAGGCCGCCTCTGACGCCGCAGCACATCTGTCGCGTTGCTATTTGGCCTCAATGAGGCGCCTTGTACTCGGATTCAAAGACCCGCGTTACGGAGGCCCTGATGTCGCCGGCTGAGCTCAGAAGGCTGAACGTTGAGCATTTCGAGCGCGTTCTTGCGCGAACGATGGACCACGCGGAGCGAAGAAAAATCGCCGTGCTGATTGCCGAAGAACGCGCTAAGCCAGATGATGCATACCCGCCGCAACGTCATGGGCGATAAGCTCTGAAATATCAGCGATGTACTACTCAAACAGAACGCCTGACAAACGCCGGAAAAGGATCATCTAATCTACCCAAGCGATCCGCTTTATATTTTTACGTGGCGATTAGTTCCCATATCTATGGGGCGGATACTTCCTCATTAGCCCCGCTGGTGGGCCCGGCAGGACTCGAAGAATTCGGAATTTTTCCCACTTAAATAATTGGTTAGACGCTCCCCTTCGCAGAGATACCCGCGCCTCTACCAACTGGCTCAAGAAGGTCGGATTTCGTCGAACAGAAATGCCGCGCTCCCCAGCGACCGCCAACGAAAGGTCTGAAGCGGGTGGTGAGCAGACATTAGTCCTCGGGGATCGGAACCTCACGCCATTCTGACATTTTGGGCCCCTGAGGGCCGATTGAGAGATTCGCGCACAGCTCGTGGGTTGCGCCCTCGCGCCGGGTGCAAACGACATCGCGTACCACCCGGCATGTGCCGCCGTCGGTAAGCGCTACGGCTTTTATCCAAAGTCGTCCGTCCCGGCAAAAGTACATGCCGGGCTCTCCTTCGCTGAGATAGCGGAGAAGCTCCCAATCAAGAGCAGGCCGGGAAACCGGCGCAGTTGGGTGATACGGGACATCAGCTCCGGAGTCGGAGCAGCCTGCACAGGCGAGAATGACGACGCAGACTGCAGCTGATGCGCCTGATAATCTTGGCATCCTGGATTATCCTCGTTTGCATAACGCCTGAGAGTGAGCGCATTTGACGGCGGCGAAAGGTCCGCAGTGAGGATTAGCGGAAGCCGCTCCCCATGCGGGCCGGCACGAAGAGGTAGTCTCCCGTTCCGGTAAACGCGGCAACTGGCTCAAAATCGGGTGCCCGTAGGGCTTCGTAGCCGAGCGGCGCAAGTTCGGACCAGATATCTCCCGGCGAGGAACCCGCCCGCGCCAGCGCATCTTCCGCAACTTCTAAATAAAGGGCGGGGCGATGCTGCTCGATAGTGCGCTTCCCGCCGCGAAGCACGTGCGCTTCCCAGCCCTCAACGTCCGCCTTGAGGAAGTCTACCCTTTGCACCCCGCTCCGCTCAGCGAACCCATCCAGGGTCTGGAGTGGCACTGAATGTGTGGTGGTTCGCCGGTCACCTGAAGCACCCGCGAGAGACGCCAACCCAAAGCCAATCCCACCTCGGCTCTTGATTGGAGTGCTCAGCGTTGCTTCGCCTTCAGCGTCGGAGAGGCCGGTTGGCACCACCTTCACATTCTGAATGCGGTTCCAAGTCAACGCGCGCTCCAGAATGGAACGTGCGTATGGGGAGGGCTCAAAGGCGAACACTTGACCTTCCGGCGCCATTTGGGAAAACAGCTTCGCGAACTGACCAGCGTGGGCGCCGACGTCCACAATGACCGCAGACGGCCGGATCAGGGGCTGGAAGATCGCCGTTAGCTCTTGATGATGTTGCTGGAGGCAAGCCGTCGCGAGATGCCTAAGCCAACTCACGCGCTGGCGGACGGTGAGCATGAACTCTCTCCCACAAGCACAACCGTACATCGGCTCGCTGCCCGGCGATTAGCACCCTTAGATCGTGACGGCAATTTGGCAGCCGCTGTAGTTGCGGCGTCGAGCTACCCTCTCTGAGTCCGTTCAGGGTCGAATCCCGTCAGGTAGCCCGGAGCCGAAAGCGGGCCTCGCGCTCGCGCCGCGGAAAGCAGACCTGCCGAACCGAGCTCGGGCCGGAAACGAGAAGCGGACCTGGAGCTGCTCGCCGAAGGCTGGGCACTGAACGCCGCTTGGCCTGCCGTTTGCGGAGTCCCTTGTCAGTTGTGCAATAATGACACGGACGGGCCGTATGATCATTCAGGGACCGTGGACCAGAGATCGGCGTAACAATTCGACACGTTCGGGTGATCGCCGGCGGCAGCACAGAGTTCGCGGTCTGTTGGGGGGAAAGATATACTACGGCTCAGGTCTTACTCTGGGCTGCACCATCCACAACCTCAGCGACGGCGGGGCGAAGATTAAGATCCAGGGTCACCCCGGTCCTGAAGGTTTTCATTTGATCTTGGTGAGATCGGGCCTGGCGATGAACACTCAAACCGTCTGGCGCGGGAGCGATGATACGGGCGTGCGGTTCTTGGAGGGCATCGACCTTAACAACCCGCCGGCTCAGCACTTGGTTATGCGAGACATTTGGATGCAACTCATTCCACGCTGACGTCACCAGGGCGGCGTCCTCGGTTTTTGGCGTTTGGCTCGCCGACCGGATCAAGCGCCACCCGCAGAATCCCCTCCAGCACCTCAGCCCGCCGGTCAGCTGCCGCTAAGCGGTCGTCGAAACTGTCTACGGTGGGTGGTTAGCCGAAGTCCGGTAGGAAGTCGGTCCGACGGAGCTAGCCGACCAGTGGGCCCAAGAGCGCCCCCTCCGCGACGTCTAACAGGCTGGTACGGCTGCGAGCGCTATGGCGTGGAACATAGCATGGCTCGTGCTGTCGCTATGTCGCGGTGCATCTGGTCGACTGCCTGTGAATTGCTGAAGTGACCATGCTCGTCGACGTAGCTCTCCTCTTCACGGAGAAACGCAATCAGCTCGATCTCGATAACCTCGCCGCAGAGGTCCTGGTCAGAGTCAAAGAGCGTCACCTGCAACATTGCCTCGACGGAATTGGCATCCCGGTTCGATCCGATGCTCACCACTCCGGGGTACCTGCGCCCATCGCTCAGGTTGGTGTAGGTGGCGTAGACGCCGCTACGTGGCGCCACGTAGCGGCCAAGAGCAATATTAGCCGTAGGAAAGCCGCGCCCACGGCCAAGTTGGCTGCCTTTCTGTACAGGCCCTTCGATGGCGAACGGTCTGCCGAGGATCGCTGTTGCGAGGTCGGGTCGACCTTCGCGCAAATGTCTCCGCACCACGGTGGAAGAGATCACATTGCCGGCCCCACGCACCACTAGATCAGCGATTGAGACGGAAAACCCGTACTCAGCCCCATATCGTGTAAGGGCCTCTGGATTCCCCGCACGGTTCTTGCCAAAGCTCGTATTGGCGCCAACAGCCACATGCCGGACACTGAGCCCTCCAACCAAGACTTCCTCGATGAAATCGCGGTCAGAACGGGCCGCCATCGCTGCGTCGAAAGGCAAGAGATAAAGCCGCTCCACACCTAAACGCTCAACGGCGCGGGAGCGTTGGCTGGCGCTCATCAAGCGGGAAGGTGGCGCCTCGGGTTGAAACAATTCATGCGGACAAGGCTCCAAGCTAACCACGCCAAGTGGAACCCCGAGCCTTCGGGCTACTTGCGCCGCGTCGTCGATCACACGCTGATGGCCGATATGGACACCGTCGAACTTGCCAAAGGCAATAACGACACCCTGATCTTCAGAATTCAGGGCACGCCAATCACGCAGCACTTTAAGGGGTGAATTCGGCTGCATAGGGCAAAACCTGTGAATGGCGGTAGCATCGCAACGCGCCACAGCCTAGCAGAGCGGAGAGATCCGGGTCAACCATGTTGTAGTCCGAGCGCGTCCGGAGTTGGCGAACGAAGGCGGCCGGCGTCACCTGCTCGGTCCAGGTGAAGGCCCGGTGCGTGACGGGGCCAAACAAGCCCGAGGCGCTAAAGAGCTCGCGAACAGGTCCACTCGGCAGGTACCAGGCCTGGGGCGGCGGTCGCCAGAGGTCCGGCGCGATATCCTGATAGATCGGCTCCAGTCGCTGCAGAATATCTGCAGGCGGCGACATAGGTACGTGACCGAAGACGGCCAAAACGCCGCCGGCCTGCAACGCCCGGGCGGCGCGTGGGAAGCTGAGGGTCGGGTCAATCCAGTGCCACGCCTGGGCTGACGCCACGAGGCCGAAGGCGCCGGGTTCGGCATCGAAGGTTTCAAACGGGGAAACGTGGAAGGTCACCTCTCCAGTCAGGTTCGCTTTCGCCAGGGCGACGAGCTCATCACCAGGATCCACGGCGACGACCTTCCACCCGAGATCGAGGAACCCCTGGGTGGCTTGGCCGCTGCCACAACCGATTTCGAGAACCCGCGCGCCATCCCCGCCGACGACGCTCGCCAGATCGTCGTAGAGCGCCCTCGGATAGGGCGGCCGCACCGCGTCGTACTCTGCGGCCACCGCGTTGAACGTGTCTCGCTGATCAGGCACGGCGGCTCCCCGGCGGCGGTCCTCTTGGCGCGACGCTACACGAGAGAGAACGAGCCGCCACCTGCCGGCTGCGGCGAGGACCACAGGAAGTGGAAAGCATCAGCAGCGGCCGCTAGCCTGGACCGCCCTTGCTCAGGGGAGGATACGCGGGGACCACGCGGATGAACGAGACCGACGAGCTGCTTGAACTCTGCGTGCGCGCGCTCGCCATGCAGATTAGCGCAGCGCCCGGCGCAGAGCTCCACATGACCCGGCGCTGCATTCTGGCCCTGACGGATGAAATCTCTGCCGATCATAATCGCCTGATCCTGGGGGCCGACACCGATGTCGAAGGCTTCCTCGTTCGGTCCGTCACGCGGGCAAGGGAACGAGATCGGCCGCTCGTGGCGCTCATGGCGCCGACGGTTGGGGAAGCCCTGACACCGCTCGCGACGCAGCTTGGCCTCAGCGCCGTCGGCGCAGCCCCACTTATGGTGCTTCGCCCTAACGTCCCGGTTCAACCGACCCAGCCGATCAAGGTTGTTCGCGCGCTCGGCCCGGAGCTGGTCGGCGTCGCAGGCGACCTGATCGCCGCCGCATTCGATGAGCCCCGAGATGTCATCGCCAGGTGTATCCAGGTCAGCATCACCCCGACCTCAGGCGTAGAGACCTATGTCGCCTGGGACGAGGACAGGCCCGTCTGCACCGTCTCGCTAACCCTGACGGGGGATACGGCCGGCGTCACGCTCATGGCCACGCCGCCTGAGCACCAGGGCAAGGGCATGGGCCGCGCCCTGCTCACTCATGTGATCAATGACTACCGACGCCGGGGCGTGGCTCGCTTCCATCTGGGCGCCACCGACGCCGGCCGGCCGCTCTATACGAGCCTCGGCTTTGAGCTGGTCGCCGACCTGCCGGTCTGGGTCCTGGATCGGGCTGGTCCGAGGCCGCAAAGCCTGCCCTAGGCGCCTATGCCGACGCCCCCTCCTGACGCACTGAAGATGGGACGCCGGTCCATTCCGGTCGCCGCAGGACGTTGATAGATTGCCAGGGTGGCATTCTCGGGGGGGCGGATGATCGCGAACGAGCAGGCGAGTTCTGAAGCCTTCATCGCCGCTCTGGAAAGCGGCGACCTCGAAGGGGTCAGACGGGCGCCCAAGGCTGAGTCCCACACCCATGGCCCGTTTGGCGGCGACCGGGTCTGGCTGCGGGACCAGACAGGGCGAGACATCGCTCCAGTCACCAAGCCGCTCGGGTCCATGGACGAGATGCACGCCTGGACTGCCAGCCATGTCGGCGACCTTTTCAAGGGCAAGGCTGGCCGGCGGCTGGGCTGGGAAGGGGCGTTCGTGCGAGCGCGTCAGGATGGTCTCACGCGCGTCGAGTTTGGCGACGACGTGTGGATGATCACCCAAGGCGTCGGGGATGCTGCGGAGCTATTTGCGGATATCGAAGCGGCGCGCTTGGCGATCAGTCCTGGCATCGAGTGGACGCCTCAACTGGGCTTCTCACGCCATTGCAAACGGTCGTGGCTGTGGCATTGGCTCACGCCGTTTCTGGACGCTGGCGGTTGGCAGGCCGTGGACCTTTCGGGGGACGAGTTCGCCCAGCCGATCGATATCTTTCAGCCGCTCTATCGCGCCTGCAAGGAGCGAGGCATGCGGCTCAAGGCCCATGTAGGTGAGTGGGGCGCGTCCGACGATGTCTGGCGGGCAGTCGAAATTCTGGAGCTTGATGAGGTCCAGCACGGCATAGCTGCAGCCGATTCACCGCGGGTGATGCGATTTCTGGCCGACCATGCCGTCACGCTCAACGTGTGCCCGACATCGAACCTTCTGCTCGGACGGGTGGCGCGCCTTGAAGATCACCCGATCCGCAGGCTCTACGACGCCGGGGTGAAGGTCACGATCAACAGCGACGATGCCCTCGTGTTCGGGGTCGGGGTTTCCGAGGAATTCTTGGCGCTTTACCAGGCCAATGTGTTCACGAGCGCCGAGTTGGACCAAATTCGACTTTGGAGCCTGGAGCAAAAGCCGGCTCCTGATCTGGACGATCGATCAGCCGTTTGAGCCTCGCCCTGTTCCCCCAGCCCTCAGATATCATGGAGGCGCAGTCGACCGGACTTGGCCGCGTGTTCCCAGTGTCCGTTTCCTGAAGTGAGCTAACGCCCGAAGTTAGCCCCGATCCGTCGCTACAGGTGTTTTTGGATCTGGACCCAGGTCGAACTGAAAGGCTCGTATGGAGCGTCTGGAATGTAGCGTCGGGCCCTGTCGTTGCCCGAAAGGTAGACCTCTTCCAGCGGCCAAACCCAATGGTCGCGGACGACAGAGAAGGCTGCTGCGCCCTGCGCCAGTTCGTCGGCTGACGCGCCGGCAATCTGACGCCAGCTGGAGAGAAACGCCACCGTCGGCTCGCGCAGACCGCTGAACATGTACGTCGCCGCCCTGACGGCTTCGTAGGCTCTGGGAAGCAGCTGCGTCTGCTCCCAATCAATGACCGCCGAGACCTGCCCTTCGCTGAAGAAGAGGTTGCCGTGGTGGTAGTCGCCGTGGGTGACCTGAAGCGCCTCGCCAAGGTCATGGCCGTGGCGGCAATCGGGGTGCTCCATCCAGGCTCTCTGCGCCCGTACGCGCGCCAGGGCGATCTCGTCACGCC
>Ga0114898_1000333_pt1 | contig 38231 bp, 33 predicted proteins | sample Malvired_Geostar_FD_83496 | JGI IMG/M metagenome (GOLD analysis project Ga0114898, IMG submission 83496) | Marine viral communities from the Global Malaspina Expedition - Malaspina viral metaG DeepMed_Geostar | ecosystem: Environmental > Aquatic > Marine > Oceanic | place: Mediterranean Sea...
AACTTAAACAAGCGATTGAAAAAATCATTCCCGTGATGAAAGCACCAACAACAGCCCCAGTCAAGACACCTGAGAAATATGCAGAGTCTCAGATAAATGAACAGACTAAAGAAATCACCGATCGCGCCGAGATTGTAAAAAGGCTTGAAAAATCAGAGGAATATATTGATATAGCCATAGAACAGCACCAGGAAGCAATCAAAGACAGGGAGTCGTTGACTCCTGTCTACAAAGATGCTTTGATAAAAGCTTTTGACTTAAAAAATAATAAAAAATTTGAAGACTTTGTTCCATCTGCATCTCCTGGGTGGATAAAAACTATTGGCATAGCCGCTTACATGATGACTCAAATAAAACCACAATATCAGATGATTAAAGATCTGATATCAAAAGTTGGCGGCGGCCGAGTGACTTACAACACTGGAAAGATTGATACTCAAATGCAAACAAGCGTTATCGATAAAATCAAAACAGCCATGCCGAATATTAATACCGAAGCTGGAGTAAAAGCGGTTGCAGACTTGACAACCGAGGAATACTTTGCGGCCTTAAAACATAATTTAAGAAATGGGATCCCAATACGAGGCTATTTAAAATCGGCCGGCCCAGCAGTCCCAGAACCTCCAGAAGAGATAACAGAAGCGCTTGACACAGATGAATTTTTAGAAAGTGATGCTGCAGAACAATTTGGTTCAGAAATTCAAAGCGCTTTGGGTGCCTTCCAAGCTAGCTCTAGGAAATTAGAAAAAAGAATCGACAATATGATGGCGCTTTATGGAACAGAAGGGCAGATTACCTCTAAAAGTTTCTTTAACTTTTTTGAAAACTTGAAAACATTGGCCAAAGAATCTGAAGATAACGAACTTCATTCTCGTAAACTTATGGGATCTTTAAACAAAATAAGACGAACAGGAAAGAAAATTGTTGTCAATATAGACGGCAAAAGATATGTTATTGATGAAATGGTGGTACAATCTCCCCATAAGAGAGTTCCTCGAGGCAAAGCAGATATAGAATGGGGTGACGAAGAAACCTCTCCCCCCAAAATTGAAAAATGGACAGAATTATTTAAACTTTTGCCAGATATTATAAAGAGCCTCAAGGATCAAGGAAGAGAACAGATTGAATACCAAAAAGTTGGCGATATGTCAAAAGCGACCTACGGGATTGAGACAATATCAAGACTTATCAAAAAAGATTTTGAAGATGCACCAACAGTGGAATTTAAAAATGACTATTTTGGAATTTTTGGCCGCCCACTGATCAGCAAAGGAGAGGTAGATACCCACAGAATTCTACCATTACTAAATAAGCAGAAAAGACTGTTAGATCAAAATTACAAACCAGAGTATTTTCAAAAATTTAAAAAATTAGCAATTCTTGTTCACAAAACATTGAAAGGTATTGTAAAAGCGCGCAAAACACCACCAACATCAGTTTCAGAACATTTAGAACGAAAACTTGAAACAATAATTGAGCAAATGCTCCAAGGAAAATATGGCTAAAAAGAATTTGATAATAGACACTAGCGTATTTCTTTCCGATGCAAAATGTTTATTCAAGTTTCAAAATAATGATATTTTTTTACCTTTGAAAGTTCTTGAAGAAATTGATAAGCATAAAAAGCGTCAAGACTTGGTAGGACACAATGCCAGACAAACCATTCGTAATTTAGACGCATTAAGGGCCCGAGGATCGCTCTCAAAGGGCGTTCGTCTTGCCAAAGGGTTAGGAGTGCTCCGCGTGATTAAAGCGTCAGAAATAGCCCTTCAAGAACTTCCTAGAGACCTATCTCATAAAGTACCCGATCATCTTATTTTGGCAACAGCATTAACCATTAAAAAAGAGTTTCCAAGAAAAAAAACAATTGTTGTATCCCGAGATATCAATATGAGAGTTATCGCGGATGCTATTGGGCTGCAGTCGGAGGATTACGTCACAACTCAAGTTGTTGCGAATCGACATAAAATTTATGAAGGGTTTACGAAGTTATTAGTTGATGAAGAATTGATCAATCAATTTTATCTTGGAGAAGAAGTATGCATCGATAAAGAATTATGCGTTGATCAAAAGGTAAAATTATATCCTCACCAATTTATCATGCTTGTATCTTCTAGTAATGAAAAGAAAACAGCTTTGGCTAGATTTAAAGATCATAAAATTCCAATTAAACATTTAGTTGATTTAAGCAATGAACTTTTGTGGGGAGTCTTTCCTCGGAATAAAGAGCAATCATTTGCGCTTGATCTTTTGTTTGATGATGATGTGCCTCTTGTTTCGCTTATCGGCCAAGCAGGCTCCGGAAAAACTCTTATGGCTATAGCCGCTGGTCTTGAACAAACTTTAGGAAAAAAAGATGCAAAATACCGTAGAATCGTTATTTCAAGACCAGTTCAGCCAGTTGGAAAAGATATCGGCTTTCTTCCGGGAACACTGGAAAACAAAATGCTTCCATGGTTAAAGCCAATTCAAGATAATATTCAATTTATCATGGGAAATGATAAAACAATGTTAGAAAGCTATGTTGAAAGGGGTCAAATAGAGATTGAAGCGCTTACTTATATAAGAGGGCGATCAATTTCTAATGCGTTTGTAATCATCGATGAGGCTCAAAATTTAACGGCTCATGAAGTCAAGACAATTATAACTCGTGTTGGCGAGAACACTAAAATTGTTTTAACTGGAGATATTGAACAAATTGACAATGTTTACACAAACGAAACAAGTAATGGTTTAACATATGCTGTTGAGAAGTTCAAAGAAAGTGAATTAGCGGGACACATTACATTTAAAAAAGGGGAGCGGTCAAAACTTGCAACAGCAGCCGCAAAATTATTATGATAGGTTTTTTTTTAGGAATTATTTATGCAAGTTTTTTGGAGTGGTGGGTACATAAGAAACTATTTCATGAATACGGAAGGAAAAAAGGTAGTATTTTTGATTTTCATTTGAGGGGACACCATGCAGTATCTAAAAAAAATAATTTCCTCGACTCTAGAATTTCTTCTCGGGAGTCATATGGTTTATGTCTACTTGGGTTTATCCATTTACCTACTTGTTACCTTAGCCCTGTCTTTTTTTGCGCTACAATTTCTTACGCTTTAGCCTTTTTTGCTTTACATAATTATGGTCATAGCAACCCTATCTGGGGCAAAAAATGGTTGCCTTGGCATTGGAAACATCATATGGAAAACCCAAATCAAAACTGGAATGTCGTCCTTCCAATAGCCGATTGGATCATGAGGACAAATAAATAATTTGACAAATCTTTTCTTTTGTGTTATATTATAAATAATTAACGGTGAATAATTATGTGGATAACCGAATCGGCCAAAAAAGGAAGGAAATTAAAAGACATGTATAATGTAAGCGGAATTGATGTTTATATTAAAGACGGACTTCCGGAAGAAATAGACCCGGATTTTGTTTTTAAATATATCAATGCGCGCATTCCTTTTTATTTGACAACAGGGATAGATATTATTTATATTGGAGATTTTCCTGAGATGAGAGAGCGAGAAATAAATGCTTATTATCAGGATGGAGCAATTTATGTGACAAATCAACAGGATGATGAAATGGATATGATCGATGATATAATACATGAATTTGCTCACGCTGTTGAGAGAAATAACGATGAATTTATCTATGGTTCTGGATCCATTCAAAGAGAATTTATCGCAAAAAGAAAAAATTTGGCGAATGTATTAAATGATATGTTTGATGTGCCAAAAGATTTTTTTGTTAATATAGAATATGATAAAGAGATAGATACTTTTTTGTTTAATACTGTTGGTTATGATATTTTAAATCAAATGGCAGTTAACATTTTCGTTAGTGGATATGCAGCGACATCTGTTAGCGAATATTTTGCGAGAGGATTTGAAGAATACTTTATCGGAGATAAATCTGGATTACAAAAAATCAGTCCAGTACTATACTCAAAAATAGACGAACTTGTCCATATGGAGGGCCAATGACAAAACAACATATTTCATTCTCAGAATTGAGAACCTGGGCAGAATGCCCTTTTAAACATAAACTACAATACATTGATGGTATTAAAGGCTTCACAGGCAACATCTTTACAGCTTTTGGGACTGCGATCCATGATGTGTGCGAGCACATTGCAAAAGACGAATTAGATCCTGAAGATTACGACGAACATTTCGATTTAGCATTTTTGTGTGAACTAAAGAAACTGGATGACAAACCAGATAACAAAATGATCACACAAATGCGGCAGCAGGGGAAAGAGATTTCCCCTTCTGTCTTTCCGCAATTGAAAGAGCACTTTGGAGAATACGAAGTATTCTCAACGGAAGAGAGGCTTTACGAAGAAATCGATGAGCTTACTTACAAGTGGCACCTCAAAGGTTTTATTGACCTCGTCATTAAGACAGCAGATGGCAAATATCATATTCTAGATTGGAAATCCTGCAGTTGGGGTTGGAAAGCAGAAAAGAGATCCGAAAAGTTAGTAACTTATCAGTTAACTTTATACAAGAAATTTTTCTGCAAGAAGCATGACATTGATCCCAAACTTGTTGAGACACATTTCGGACTTTTAAAGCGAACTGCTAAAGAAAACAAAGTTGAAATTTTTCGTGTGACCTCGGGTACTCGCAAGACTAACAGTGCTACCAAATTATTGACAGATGGGTGTAGAACGATTAAAGCCGGCAACTTTGTTAAGAATAGAAAATTCTGTTCTAAATGCGACTTTAATAAGACAAAACATTGCCCTTGAGCGAAATTAATAAGTGAAAACTAACTACTACAAAACAAGGAGAAATATCATGTTTTTGGTAGTTTTTTTTATGAATTGTGCCTATGCCGATGTAGCGCTAACAGTAGTAAATAATACTCGATTTGAATTTGATTTAGGATCAGATGCGACACCTTATTTCGCAAACGAATTTGCAGTCAAACCACAAGAGTTTGGAAATATTTTGATTAAGGATAAGTTTAGGTTGGGGATGAGATATAAATATAACGATCATTTTAAACTGGATCCTCACCTTTACCTCCAGTCTCAACGTAAAAATGATTGGAAGTTGGATTACGGGTCGACCATAAGACTCGATTTTACATTTTAAAGGAAGGTGATAATGACAATGTCAATGGTATTTGGCACCATTGGTTTTCTGCTAGCTGCTTATTCGGTTATCGGAAACGATAGTGCCCAGACTCTTGGAACGTTCATAAGTTCTAATAACAAGAAAGTCAAATGGTATTGGATGTGGGCTTTTGCATCTATCATTTTAACAGCAACTCTTTTGTCTGGCTGGTTTGCTGGGGACATTGCTTTCGGAAGACTGGAAAGTATACCTCTTCCAGAAACTTTTTACTGGTATCATGCTTTAGCTCCAGCACTTTTGTTGGGGCTTACTCGTTTTGGCATTCCAGTGTCAACAACACTTTTAACTCTGAGTGCATTTTCAAGTAGCCTAGTGTTGGAAAAAATAATTATGAAATCAGCACTGGGATATGGAGTTGCTGCTTTGTCTGCCTATGCTATTTGGATGCTCCTCCATCAATTTTTCAACGAAAAAGAAAAAGTCCGAGAAGGAAACAAGAAATTCTGGACAATAGCTCAATGGCTTTCAACAGGGTTCTTATGGCATATGTGGTTGTCTCATGACATCGCCAACGTGTTTGTTTATTTGCCTCGCAATGATGTACCCTTGTCCATGATGTTTGGCGTGATTGGAGTGCTTGTAATAGGCCTTGGCAGCCTCTTCTACAATCGTGGAGGAAAGATTCAAGAAATTGTCCTATCCAAAAGCGGAACTCGTTTTATTAGATCCGCCTGTTTAATAGACCTCTTCTATGCGCTGATACTATGGTATTTTAAGATCCATAGCTCAATCCCTATGTCTACCACTTGGGTCTTCGTAGGGTTGCTTGCAGGGCGTGAATTGGCCGTTTATCGCACATTTAATCAAGGTAAAGAAATAAGCGTGATCTTTCCAATGTTGGTTGCAGATTTTTTGAAAATCATGATTGGTCTTGCTTTGTCCGTTGCTGTGGTGAGTGGAGTCATTTATTTCGATTCTTTATAAAAAAAATATTTTTTTCTTGACATCTTATTCTTCGTGTGTTATATTATAGATAAAACAAACATTAAGGATACATATGTCTAAGAAAATTAAAGTTTTAACCCTGGGTGACCATCCGCTATCACCATCTGGTGTTGGTTCGCAAACTAAATATGTTTGCGAAGCGCTGTTGCAATCTGGAAAATTTGAAATAATTTCTTTAGGGGGAGCACTAAAACACCATAATTACAACCCTATTACAATTGACCCATATGGTGAATTGTGGAAAATCATTCCAGTCGACGGATATGGTACCCAAGAAATGGTCCGATCTGTTGTGAGAAATCAAAAACCAGATATAATTTGGATTATGACCGATCCGCGTTTTTGGAATTGGTTATGGATAATAGAAAACGAGCTAAGATCATTGTGTCCAATTGTTTATTATCACGTTTGGGATAATTATCCTTATCCGATGTTTAATAGGAATTTTTATTTATCGAATGATCATATCGTATCGATATCCAAATTGACAGATGATATTGTGAGAAATGTCGCACCAGAAGTCCCAGCAACTTACATTCCTCATGCAGTTGATAATAGTGTTTTTATATCGCTAACAAAACAACAGAGGCAAGAATTGCGAAAAGAAGTTTTAGACCCGAAAGATCAGGATAAATTTATTATCTTTTGGAACAACAGAAACGCTAGGCGTAAACAATCCGGAACTTTGATTTGGTGGTTTAAAGAATGGCTAGATAAAAGAGATTTACATGATAAAGCCCAACTTATTATGCATACTGATCCAAAAGATCCAAACGGGCAGGATTTAATTCATATTGCGGATCATTTGGAGCTAAACAAAGGGCAGATAATGTTTTCAACCGCAAAAGTCCCATCAGGAGAAATGGGCGCGTTTTATCATTTAGCAGATGTTACCGTTAACATCTCTGACGCAGAGGGCTTTGGTCTTGCTACTTTGGAATCGCTTTCTTGCGGAACGCCAATTATTGCAACTATGACTGGAGGCTTGCAAGAACAACTTTTAGGCGATGGAGAACAATTTGGTGTCCCATTGTTTCCCACCTCTAAAGCAATAATTGGATCGCAAAATGTACCATATATTTACGAAGACAGATTAAACAAAGATCACTTTATCTCTGCTTTGAATAACATATATGATATTGGATTGGATGCTCGATTGGAAATGGGAGCCAAAGGTAGACAACACGTTATGAAGAATTATCATTTTGGTGATTTCAAAAAGAAATGGGCCGAGTTTATGTTGAAAGTTCATGAGGAAGAAGGTTCTTGGGATACAAGAAAAAAACGCAGTACAATTACTTTTAAGGAGGTAGCGTGAGAAAGAAAATATTTGTGAGAGCACCGGTGCTCTCTCAATCAGGATATGGAGAGCAATCACGTTTTGCTCTTCGAGCTTTACGTAGTAGAGAGGATTTGTTTGACATATATATTCAACCAATTCCTTGGGGACAAACTGGTTGGATTTGGGAAGATAACGAATTTCGTCGTTGGCTAGATGAAAGGATTGGGGAAACACAGGTTTTACTTCAAGAAAAACACTTACAGCCAGACGTAAGTTTACAAATTACAATTCCAAATGAGTTTGAAAAGATTTGCCCTGTTAATATAGGATATACTGCTGGGATTGAAACAAATAAAGTTGCGCCAATTTGGATTCAAAATGGAAATGAAAAAGTTGATAAAATTTTGGTTGTCTCTAATCATGCCAAGACTACCTACCAGAAAACTGTAGTTGAAGCGAAGAATCATGCTGGAAAAACAATTGAGTACAAACTACAAACTCCGGTCGAAGTTGTGTGGGAGACAACTCCGAGAGCAGAACCTGAACCGATAGAAGAACTTAATTTAGAATATGACTTTAATTTTCTTGTAATTTCTCAAATGTCTGCCCGGAAAAATTTTAAAAAAACAATTAAATGGTGGGTTGAAGAGTTTATTGATCAAGAAGTTGGATTAGTTATTAAGACAAACACTCTTGGTAACTCGATAATAGATAGACATCTTACCGAAAGTAAATTAAATAGATTTTTGAAAGACTACCCGGAACGTAAATGTAAGATTTATCTTCTCCATGGAGATCTTACAACGGGTCAGATGTCTTATTTATATTCTCATGATAAAATTAAAGCCTTGATTAACCTTGCTCATGGTGAAGGTTTCGGCCTTCCAATGTTTGAAGCTGCAAGAGAAGGGTTGCCAATTATTACGATTGGCTGGTCTGGACAAATCGATTTTTTGAGACATAATGAAAAAGATTATTATCAGAAGGTCAAATATACTTTAGGCCCTGTGCAGAAGAAAGCTCACTGGGATGGTGTCATCCAACCAGATTCTATGTGGGCTTTCGCAGATCAAGGATCTTACAAAATGGTTCTTAAAAAAACTAAAAAAAATTATGACAAAGTAAAAGCAACCGCAAATGAATTAAAAGATTTAATAACGAAAAAATTCTCGGATGAATTCTTGTATCAAAAATTTTGTAATGAGGTTTATGGTGAAGCGCCTGTTGATGATGATGAAATAGACAGAATGTTTGATTCATTAACTGAGGAGTCTTAATATTGATAATTTTTGTTTCGGATATGTTTGTTGAAGATTATGTTGGAGGAGCGGAGTTAACCTCTGAGGCCGTTATCCAAGATAGTCTTGTTCCTGTTACAAAAATACATTCTAATAATTTAACACCAAGCCTAATGGGCAAAAATAAGGATAAATTTTGGATTTTTGGAAATTTTAGTAATTTAAGCAGACCTTGTATTGTGTACGCCATTAAAAATCTAACATATTCAGTTTTGGAGTATGATTACAAATTTTGTAAATATAGATCAGCAGAAAAACATTATGCAGCAGAAAAACAAAACTGTGCTTGTCATAATGAGCAGATAGGAAAATTGATTTCGATTTTTTTTAAAAAGTCTATTACAACTTGGTTTATGTCAGAGAAACAAAAGCAAATTTATTTAGATAAATTTCCTTTTTTAAATAATGAGAGTACGAAAGTATTAAGCTCGGTTCTTTCTCAAGATATTTTAGAATACATCGATGCTCTGGATTGTTCAAAAAAAGATGAAAAATGGTTAATATTAAATTCTGACTCTTGGATTAAAGGAAGAGATTTGGCTGTAAATTTTGCAAAATCTAAAGATCTTGAATATGAATTAGTTTGGGGTTTAGAACACAAAGAAGTACTAAAAAAAATGTCGACTTCAAAAGGAATTATTTATTTACCTCCTGGTGGGGATACATGCCCGAGATTTATCATTGAAGCAAAATTATTGGGATGTGAATTAATGTTAAATGATAATGTTCAACATAAGGACGAATCTTGGTTCCAAGATAAAAAAACAGCTTTTTCTTACTTAAAAGAAAGAACAGAGATATTTTGGTCGACAACCGAGGATAAATGGAACTTGGACACACCCAAGTTCAAAACATTAACAGAAGATACAAAGTTCAATATCATCGTTCCGTTTTATAATGCAGAAGAGTGGTTAAAAAAATGTATTATTAGCATCAAAAGACAAAAATACAATAATTTTAGATGCTTTTTGATAGATGATTTATCAACGGATTTATCGTCCCAAGTAGTTTTGAATAATATCAAAAATGACGATCGGTTTAAGTTGGTAAAAAATACAGAAAAAAAATATGCGTTAGGTAATATCGTCGAGACTTTGCTGGCGGTCGCCGAGGACGAAGAAGTGAATGTTCTTTTAGACGGAGATGACTGGCTAGCTTCTAAGAATGTATTGCCTCACCTAAATCAAGAATATTCTCAGAGCGAATGTCTATTGACATATGGAAGCTATGTTTATCACCCTGATGGTTTTCGTGGAATAGAACCCTCGATGTATCCTGAAAGTGTCATAGAGGATAATTTATTTAGAAAGGATTCTTGGAGAGCATCACACCTCAGAACATTTAAGACAAAATTATGGAAAGAAATAAACTTGGATGATTTAAAAAATTCACAAGGCTATTACAAAACAGCATATGATCAGGCTTTGATGTTGCCTTTATTGGAGCTGTCGGGTGGCAAATTTAAATTTGTAAGTCATATTATGCATACTTACAACAGAGAAAACCCTCTTAATGTTGATAAAATAAAGCAAAAAACTCAGTTTGAGAGAGCACAACAAATAAGAAAAAAGAAGCCATACAAGAGTAAGTTTTGAATATTCATATAGAAAATGTAGATTTTAACAGCTCATCAGGTCCAAATTCATTCGCAAATAAACTAGTCAAATACATGCAAATGAATGATGTTACTTTTGATGTAAACGAAAAACCAGATTGTCATTTGTGTTTCATTGAATCGCATCGAACAAACTACAATAATCCAATGTTTCAGAGGTTGGATGGAATTTATTTTAATACAGCTATGGATTATATGTTACAAAATCGAAACATTAAAAGAACCTATGATATGGCTGACGGAGTAATTTTTCAATCTAATTTTAATAAGGAATTGATATTTAAATATTTTGGTTCTCATGAGAACTATGTTGTTATACATAATGGGGCCGATTTGCAATTAATAGAAGAGATCCCACCGATAAAACTTGATCGATATGAAAAATTGTGGGCTTGTGCTTCATCTTGGAGGCCTCACAAAAGATTAAAAGAAAATATTGAATACTTTTTGTCACACAGTGGGGAAAAGGATGGTCTGATGATAGCCGGTGATGTGCCGTTTTCTGATAGAATTAAGCATGAACGTATCCATTATTTAGGCAATTTAAAACAAAGACAACTTTTTTCTCTTTACAAAAAGACAGATTTTTTTATTCATTTGGCTTGGTTGGATCATTGTCCGAATGTTGTTGTAGATGCAAGATCTTGTGGAAGCAAAATAATATGCTCCTCGTCTGGTGGCACTAAAGAGATAGCAGGAGAGGATGCGATAATAATTGAAGAACCTGTCTGGGATTTTCAACCGGTAAAACTTTATCATCCTCCGAAATTAAATTTTGATAAAAAAGTTGACAATGTGCGGAATGTATGTTATAATTGTGATATGATTGAAAAATCTCAATTATATAAAGATTTTATGGGAGAATATTGTGAAGACGATAAAAAAATTACTTAATGATAAGAACAATTTAAGTCTGGTTTGTGGGTCTAGCAATGCCATGATTGCAAAGATAGCAGAAAACGCTGGATTTGATGCCGTATGGCTTTCAAGTTTTGAGATGCATGCATGGAATCGATTACCAGATGCATCTATTCTTAATGTTGCTGATTACGCTGATGCAATTAGCAAAATTGCAGATAGGATAAACGTGCCAATATTGGTTGATGCAGATGAAGGTGGCCCAAGCGCAATTAATACAATTCGAATGGCTCGTGAATATTCCAAAGCTGGCGCCTGGGGAATGTGTATCGAAGATAATCCCTCCCCCAAAAGATGTTCATTTTATGGAATGAAAAGAGAGCTTGAGAAAACCTCAACAATGGTGGGTAAAATTAAAGCCGCCATGGATAAGAACAACAAAGAAGGCTTTGCAGTTATTGCAAGGACTGAGGCTTTGATTCAAGGTCGAGGTATTGATGTGGCTATGGAAAGAGCCAAAGCCTATACTGATACCGGTTGTCACGGGTTTTTAATTCACAACAAAAACAAGACGCCTGATGAGGTATTAAGATTTGCAGAAAGATACCACAGGGAAGGAATCCAAACTCCTCTTGTTATTGTGCCAACAACGTATAACCAAATGACAACACAACAAATGATCGATGCTGGAATAAGTCTTGCAATCTATGCTAACTATTCCGTAAGAGCAACCGTTGGTATTTTAGAAAAGTTATTTGAAAAAATAATAATAGAAGGAACACTCTCAGCCGGTAATGACTTGGTAGTCCCAATGGCAGAAATATTTGAACTTATCGCTGTTGAGGAATTAAAAGAAAACCAGATTAAATACGGGTCGTAGAATGATTGATGATTTGTTTAACATTTTGGTGGAAAAAGGATATGATTTTTTTACAGGAGTACCGGATAGTGCTCTTAAAAAATTTCAGAATGATATTTTAAATTCTGAACTTCCTCATGTTGCAGCAACTCATGAATCACAAGCTATAGCGATTGCCTTTGGCGCAATGTTAGCCGGCAAAAAGTCTTGTGTTTATTTACAAAATTCTGGATTAGGAAATGCAGTTAATCCCTTAGTTAGTTTGTGTATTCCTTTTGGTGTTACTCCTCTTTTAGTTATCGGACATCGACACACATTGCCACAACATAAAATTATGGGCGAAATAGATAAAGAATTATTAGACCTGATAGCTTATAAAGATTATTTGATAATTGAGGGTTCCAATAATGTTAAGTAGAGAGGAAGCTATCGATTGGGTGTTTAGGCAGCATGGAACAAATGCTGTTTATATAACAAACACTGGTTATCTTTCAAGAGCCATTTACGAAATGTATCCCGACAATAAAAACATTCTTTACATGCAGGGTAGTATGGGACTATCCCCGGCAATTGCTTTGGGTATTGCTAAAAATACTGAGAAAGATGTTGTTGCATTTGTGGGTGACGCGTCTTTGTTAATGCATTTAGGTATTACACACACAATACGTGATGAAAAATTAGGCAATCTATTTGTTTATGTTATGGACAATGGATGCCATGAATCAGTCGGCAGCTATGAATGTTCGCCTTTAGAAGAACAATACCCGGGCATCACAAGAATTATTAAAATTTCTAATGATGGTAAAAAACCAAGGGTCGCTATCAGTTGCAAAGACAATATTGATACATTAAGGAGTTTTTTGAATGAATGAGATTTTACTAAACCCAGGCCCGACTAACACAAGATTCATGACAAAACTTTATCAATGGATTGGAAGTGACAAATGTCATAGGGAAAACGGCTTTTCTTGTATCTTGAAAGACCTACAAAGTAAATTATTGTCAAAAACTTCATTGGGCATCGAAGGTCGAATAGCGATAATGGGAGGTTCAGGCACAACTGCTATGGAATCGATGATATCATCATTGGTACCAAATGGAGTTTTGGTTGTAAACGCTGGTAAATATGGCGAACGAGCCATTTCTATCATGAAGATCTTTAATATTGAACATGATGTGATAAGATCCTGTAACATCGATGATCTCCAGCCATCAGATAAAGTTAAGTATGTTTATTTCGTTGAAAACGAGACATCTACCGGAGAATGTTATCCTTTGAGCGTTATGTCTAAAATTTATCCAAATGCAAAATTTTTTATTGATGCTACCTCGGCCTTCGGCGCATCTGACTATTCTAACTCTGAAAGAATAGCGGCTATGTCATTTTGTAGTAATAAGTGTCTACAATCAACTCCCGGATTAGGCATTGTAATTTGGAATAATGAGTTTGAGACATTTAAAAGAAGTTACTATGGAGATGTGACGAAGTATCATATTGGTATGTTGCCGTTCACTTTGCCGATACAATCTATTTATGCTTTGCATTATACGATGTCTAAAAATTCTAATAATAAAGAAATATTCGATAACAGAAAAAAACAAATAATAAAAGAACTAGAATCTTTTGGTATCATTTGTTTAAATAAAAACCCTTCAAATTCGATAATTGGTTTTCAACATCCAAACAAAACATACAAAGAGTTGCATTCTTTTTTAAAAAATAAAGGTTTGATAATTTATTCTGGCATCGATGGAGTAAAGAATAGTTTTAGAATTTCTACTATGAGTATTAAATTTGATAAAAAAATAAAAAAAATTATCGGAGCGTTTCATGACTCGTGTTTATCTTGACATCGTAGCAGATCTTTTTCACATTGGCCACCTGAACTTGTTTAAAAAAGCAAAGCTCTTAGATACTGACGTATATTTGATAGTAGGAATCCACTCAGACGAATCTGTTGAGTCCTACAAAAGAGTTCCAATTATCAAGCAAGAACAAAGATATGAGATAGTTAGAAGTTGTAGATTAGTCAATGAAGTAATCGAAAACGCTCCCTTGGTCATTACAGAAAATTTTTTGAAAGATAACAAAATAGATTATGTCGCACATGGTGATGATATCAATGAAGAACTAAAAAAACAACACAAGATCCCGTTTGAACTTGGTGTTGTTAAATATGTTCCGTACACTTCCGGAATATCTACAACAGAAATAATTAAAAGGATAAAAAATGGTAATTATTAGTTCAGTAGGAGGCTCCGGTTCCAGTTTTGTAGCAGAACAGTTTCAAAGACATGCCTGGAGAGTTTGTTTGAGGCCTGACGGCGGCGGCCAAAAGGCTACACACACCGAGCAACAAATATTTTTAGAAAGAACCAGACCTTTTTATAGTTCTTGGGCAGACGAAAGTGCTTCGCTCGAACAAATGTTTAAACAGGCATATGTCAAACTTTCTGGAAAAAATGAATCAAATCTTATGTTATTGTGTATGACTTGGGGAGGCCTAGGTCTTTTAAATTTAGTAAAAGAAAAACCAATTTTTTTAGTTAGAGACCCAATCTTTGCTTTTAATTCTTATTCTGGAGGCGGCTGGCGCAGCGGAGCAGAATCCGGTGGCACCCGCAGAATTAGATATGTTGAGGCATCCGGACCGAATGATAAAAAATGGATTGATTTGTGGTTAGGTAATTTCGCTTATTGGATTGACACAACAAATAACGCCATCAGGTCAATCCAGGAAAACAAAGGATATATTGTTAGATATCATAATTTTAAAGAAGATTGGTCTAAAATTCCTAATGTTCCACCGATTCACGAAGAGTTTTCTTCAAAAGATGATTTAAAGAAGCTAGAAGGGTTTTTGACTCAAGATACAATTGATTATATAAGAGAAAAAACGGATGATATTTGGAATACTGTTTGTGAAATTTAATTTGGGGATATTGTGAAAATAAAGAAAATTTTAGGAAGATTAAATAAAACATTGGGTATCAATGAATTAAGAGAGTATCTGTCGAATAAAGAAGAGACTACTCCAAAGAGTACCGAATTCTCTAAAGAAAGTCAAAAACTAGTTTCTTACAAAACTCCCTTGAAGAATCCAAAAGTTTTATTGATTGGGCCTTGTATAACTATCCCCAAATATATGCAAAAAAGATGTATTCCACCACTTGGTCTATGCTATGTTGCATCATCTTTAGAAAATGCCGGTATAGATGTTTCTATAATTGATTGTTGTATTGAAGGGTGGGATATTGAGAGGGTAGATGGAAACCTAATAACATACGGACTTCCTCCTGATCAATTGTCTGAAAAATTATTAAAAGGTCAATACGATATCATCGGTGTATCCGTGCTTTTTTCAACTGATTTACCGAATTTGTATGAAATTACTTCGATGGTGAAAAAGTTTTTACCAAACAGTACCGTGGTTGTCGGCGGGTTACACCCCACAATCTATCCTAAAGAAATTTTATCTCTAGATATTGAATACAATAAAATAAGAACAGTTGATTTTATTGTCAGAGGAGAGGGGGAACATAGATTTGTAGATTTTATAAAACTTCGGTCTCAAGGAAAATTAGATATCTCGGCAGATGGGTTGGCGGGATACTATGACAACAAGATTTTTATCAATCATCAAAGAAAAACAATTCAGAATATTGATGAATTACCTTTTCCGGCATTTCATCTTTTGCCAATGGAAAAATATTTTAAGATAAATGTTCCGTTTTCCCCAGTTCCGCAGGGAGATAGGGTTATTCCAATGTTAACAACTCGAGGTTGTCCAATTGGGTGTAGTTTTTGTGCGAATACAAATGTTTGGAAAAAACATCGAAAACGATCAATTGAAAATATTATTGAAGAAATACAATATCTTAAAAATAAATTTAATATTGATGAAATTCAATTTGCCGATGATAATTTAACTTTTGATATGAAACATTCTTTGGAAAAATTTAGAGCAATGGAAAAAGAAAACATTCTCTGGTGTACGCCCAACGGAACTATGATAAATAAATTAACACCTGAATTAGTGGAGGTTATGGCAAATTCTGGTATGTATCAGATAACTCTATCAATGGATAGCGCCAATGCTAGAACCCTTAAGGAACTTCATCACAAGCCAGTTAATTTAAATAGTATCCCAGGTTTGATCAAAAAATGTAGAGAACTCGGAGTTTTCACGCATGGAACATTAGTAGTTGGCATGCCCGGAGAAACTATTGAAGAAATAATTAACGGCTTTGAGTATGTAAAAAAAGATTTACATTTTACCAGTGTTTCTGCTTTTATTGCGGCTGCAATACCTGGGTCTGAATTGTATCATGATATGCTGCAGCAAAAAAGAATAACTAGAAAACAAGCAAGAGCCATTGACACAACTAAATCAAAAATTAATATTAACATTGATGCAAAACAACTGGAAGAAGAAATAGAAAATTTCCAAACAGAATTTACTGATATTGTTAAAACAAGAGATCCGGAAGAGTATGATAGAAAATATAGAAAGTTAATACAATCTGGCCGATGGGACGAAAGTCAATGCGGCGGGAAATTAACATAATAAAAGGACAAATTTTATGATAAATATTCGAGATTTTACTAATAAAGAAATAAGTTTTATGAACCAAAGAGATTACAACAAAATTAGTCCTTTTTTGTGGAATAATAAAGGCATTAATGTAGATGATGCGACAGAGGCTCTGTTTAAATTTAAAAATTGTTTAGAGAATTTTGAGTTACAATTTTGGTTGGTATACGGGACGGCGCTTGGTTTTTACAGAGATGGAGATTTTATTCCTTGGGATGATGATATCGACACGCATGTATTAAGTTCTGAATTTGTTCCTATTTTTTATGATGTTAGAGATTTTTTAATTGAAAATGACTTTGTTGTAAGAGCAGTTCATCGAGACTTGGGAAGCAAGATGAGTTTGTTTTACAAAGGCATTAAGTTACAAATTCAAGGTATTTATGATTATGAAAAAGATCCCACAATGGTTCAAACTAAATTATTTAAATATCCTAAGAGATTTTATGATAACCATGAAGCATTTAATTACAAAGGAGAAATTTTTAAACTTCCTGGTCCCAAGAATGAATATTTAACATTCTGCTATGATGAAAACTGGAGTACTCCGCAAAATATACCAGATTGGAAAGATTACATGAATCCGGAACAATTAAAAGACCATGGCTGGCTATCAGCCCACAAAGTACACAACAGGGGCAATAATAAATGGAAAAAATAAACTTTTTTGAAGAATTTGAAAAAAAATGGCTTATTGATTTTATCAAGAAAGACACGGTTTTGATTTCTTATCCAAAAAGTGGAAGGACTTGGCTTAGAATGATTTTGGCAACAATTCTTGACAAATCGGATATTAATATTTCAAAATATGAAATGCTGCCGGCATTTCACCATTCTCCAAGGGAAATGGTTTCTAAATTTGGTAACAATTGTAAATCTTTAAAGATAGTTTTTTTGTATAGAGATCCCGGAGATGTAATTTTGTCATTGTACGCTGCCATGGCAACCAGCTCCAAACATGATTCTAGACTGGGCGTACATTACGTAGGAAGTCGCTCTAGTTTTATTAGAGGAAATGTGGTCCCCGACGGCGCTGATCATGATACTGAGATTGTTGATTGGAATAAAGGCTTTGGGATTAATAAAATAATAAAATACAACAACCAGTGGCATGTGGCCTTAAAACATTTTAAGGACTCTAAAGTCATAACATACGAGGATATTCACAGTGACACATTTAAAACTATCAAAGATTTACTTGATTGGTTAAATTTTGACTGTAGTGATGAGATAATAAAAGAAGCCATTAAACATTCGGAATTTGAAAATATGCACAAGATAGAACATGGCCATGGAAAAAACAATTTAGAGCATTACAAAGGTAGCTTTGGTAATTCTCATCAAAAGAAAGGTAGAGTTCGCCAAGGAAAAGTAAGGGCTTATTTAGATGATTTGAGCGAAGAAGAGTTAGAGTATGTAATGGAAATGAAGAAGAAGTCGTTATGGAGTCAAAATGGATAATATGCTTGAAAAATTTGAAAAAAAATGGAATATTCAATTTGTTGCAAAAAACACGGTTTTGATTTCTTATCCAAAAAGTGGAAGGACTTGGCTTAGAATGATTTTGGCAAGTGTTCTCTATGAATCCGGCAAGGATATCAGTAAATACGAAATGCTTCCGGCGTTTCATTTTTCTTCTGATGAATTGCTTTCTCGTATTGGTAGTGATTTAAATGTAATTTTTTTACATAGAGATCCTGGTGACGTAGTTTTATCGCAGTATGCTACAATGTCCAACCCCAATGGGACACATATTGACTTCGGCACAATAGTCTCCTTAAGCCTTCGTAAATTTATCATCGGTGATATTAACGAAATATTTAACCCAGATGCAGATTACACCAAACGACAAGAATGGTCCCATAATTTCGGGTTAAATAATATAATAGATTGGAACAATAATTGGAAACTAGGTTTAAGATATTTTAATGATTTTAAAGTTTTAACATATGAAGAGATGCATGATGATGCTTTTAGGGTTATAAAAGATTTGCTATCGTGGTTAAAGTTTGACTGTCACGATGAGATAATAAAAGAAGCCATTAAACATTCGGAATTTGAAAATATGCGCAAAATAGAACATGGTTATGGAAAAAACAATTTAGAGCATTACAAAAGCAGTTTCGGAGCCCCGGGCAAACAGAGAGTGAGACAAGGAAAAGTAAAAGACTATTTGAACACTCTCTCAGAGAAAGATTTAAAATATGTATTAGAGATGAAGAAGAGGTCGTTATGGTAGTCAAAAAGAAAGTAGATGGATTCAATTGGTATTTGGACATTTCTGATGGAGGTATCGGAAGAACCCTGTATCATTCAAATACCATCGGTGAAGGTTTCTCATTTTCGCGAGAATGTGCTTTTATGCACATCTTAAATGAAACAATTAAACCAGGTATGACCTGTATTGACTTGGGTGCCAATATCGGATATGCAACAATGATGATGTTAAGAAATGTAGGTACATCTGGATTTGTTTACGCGATAGAACCGGACAGCCACAATTTGAAATTTCTAACAATTAATATAAATCAAAATGGATTTTTTGATCCAAATTTGTGCGAAATCACTCGGTGCTTAATAACAGATCAAGATGGTGAATCTCTATTTTGGATTGCCAAACACCCAAACCTTAATAGCGTTAGAAAAACAAAACATAGTATTCGTCAAGAAACTATTCCTTGTTTTAAATTGGGCACTTTTTGCTCTAGCAGGAAATATCCAAACTTTATTAAAATGGATATCGAAGGACACGAGGTTTCTGTATTCGAAAGTGGATACCAATATTTTAAAGAGAACGATGGCGAAACACATATTTTGTTAGAGATACATCCTCATTTTTACAATGATGATAACGATTTTGCCGCTATTTTAAAAAAATATTTTGAAATAGGCTTTCACTGTTCTTATGCGATTTCCACACCAATTCCAGAACCGAAAGTATTTTTGGAAAAAGGGTACAAACCAGAAAAAGTTGTAAGTACGGACGGTTTTCTTAGGGGAATTTATAGAAATATCGATAATGATGATATTATCGATATCGCTTGCAAAGAGAACAAAGAGTTTTGGCAAGGTGGCGTTTCAAAAAAAATAGCACGGAGTATAATGTTGTCGAGAGAACAAAAAGGAGTAATTAATGGCTAAATGCTTAATAACAGGACACAAAGGTTACATTGGGTCTAAATTATTTGACAGATTAAAAGAATTGGGTCATGAAGTAATGGGAATCGACTTACAAGAAGTTATCTCCTCAGATGTCACGAGATTGCTGAAAGAAGATAGAGAGGGTAGGTTTCATCCTCATTACTTTAACTTTCAACCAGAATACATTTTTCATATGGCTTGTTGGCCTCGAATCGGCTTTTGCTTAAAGAGCCCGGTTATCACAATGGAAAATAATGTACTGGCTGGAAGTGTCGTTTTGAATTTTGCAAACAAATGTAAGTCCGTAAAAAGAGTTATCTACTCCAGCTCTTCTTCGGTTGTTGGAAATGGACAGGGCCCAACAAACCCTTATGCTCTGCAGAAATTGGTAACAGAAATGGAGTGTAAAATATATTCCGAAATTTATGGGCTTGATACTGTTTCATTGCGTTATTTTAACGTTTATTCCGAAGATCAAGATGCATCTGGTCCAAATGCAACAGCCGTTGCACACTGGATTCATTCGATAAAAAATGATATTGAACCATATATTACAGGAGATGGAGAGCAAAGAAGGGACATGATTCATATTAATGATATTGTCTCTGCCAACATTTTTGCTATGAATTATCAAGGCGATTTCAATGGTCAAAGTTTTGATGTTGGAACAGGAGAAAATATCTCCCTTAATGAGATAAAAGATATTATTCAAGAATATCATGACATTGAGTTTCAATACATCGGAGATCGACCTGGTGAAGTTTCATCAACTAAAGCAAAAATTGATGATTTAGAATCTTTGGGCTGGAAAGCCCAAATAAAAATAACAAAAGGAATAAGAAACTGTTTTCGTTTCGTAAATTTTAAAAAGGAAATAAAATGAATTATACATTATCAAATCAAGCAATCGGTGCTATTATGATGGCACTACAAAGATCATTAATGGAACAAGAGGATATTGTCCCAATCCTTCAGGGGTTTGAAATTCAAATCGACGATTCTGACCACCTTGTTATCATGAACCCCCCTTTGGTCGAAGTGCCAAATGAGAATGAGGCTAAATAATGCCAAAGTATGTTTACAAGTGTGATTATTGTGCTGCGCATTTCGAGCTATATCATGGCATGAATGAAACCCAAGAGGAGTGTATCTACTGCTGCTCCCTATCACCTCATAGAGTGCCGCAAATGCCTTATTTAAAGAGGCAAGAGTCTTCAAGGGGTAACAAGGTAGGCGATGAAGTAAAAGCTGCTATCGAGTCGAATAGGGACATTCTAAAGCAAGTTAAAAAAGAAAGCAATAAAGAATGGGAGCCAGAAAATGACGATTGAAGTATGGTTAATTTTGGCACTAGTGGTTTCATTGACAATAAATATTGTTCTTGCCTGGTTTAGTCGTGAACAATCCAAAAGATTATCACATATATCAGAAAATATTTTTGACTTGATACATATGATAAAAACATTTCGAGAACATTTAAAAAACGTTTACTCTCTCGAGGCGTTTTACGGCGATGAAACGCTGGAGGCATTAATGCTTCACACCAAATCATTGATGGATATTTTAGACGACGAATATTCAGATGTAATTGATATTTTTGAACCTCCGGAAATTTTATCGGAAGAAATAGAGGAAAATGAAGAAAAAGAAAAAGAATTCATCCAAAGCGAAAAAAATGTATTTTACGCAGGAACACGAAACAGCAATTCTTAAATATTGTAGTTCTCAAAATAGAAAAGAAAAAGAAGAATTGTATGTAAATTGGATTCAACCAGCTTTTGATCAGATGGTTGACAAGATCGTGTTTTCTTATAAATTTACTTCATTGCCCAATATAGATGAATTACGAATGGAATGCAAAGTGTGGTTAACTACTATATTGGATAAATATGATCCCAACAAAGGCTCCAAAGCCTTTTCATATTTTTCTGTTATAACAAAAAATTGGTTTATTCATAGAGTAAAGAAGAACTCCAAAAGATTAAAAAGAGAGGTGCCCTATGAAGAGGCAGAACTAGAATTCCAGACTACTTTCGTAGACCCAGGTGATCAATATTATCAAAACAGAGTTTCTGAAGAATTTTGGTCTAATCTATGGACAGAAATCGAATCTTGGGATATTGATTTTGATAAAGAAGCCGAGAGAAAGGTTTACCAAGCCGTCAAGATAGTTCTTTCATCTGTTGATGATATAGAAATTTTTAATAAAAAAGCTGTTTATCTTTATCTTAGAGAGCTTACTGGTATGAGCACAAAACAAATTGTAACCCAGCTGAACAAAATGAGATCCAAATATCGCGACTTTAAAGATGATTGGGATAATGGTAAAATTTAAATAATATCTAATTAATTTATATGAAAAGTAAAAAATACATAGAAAACGCTATCAAGAATATTGAAGAAGATAGAGAAATTACGCGTGAATTACTCGATGATGCCATCAAGTGGTTAGCCGTTGATGACGCTAGACACCAAACGATTGGTATGACTTTAGCTAAATATGTCGAAACTTTGCAAAGATCTAATGAACAATTGGTTAAATTGTGTACAATAATGACAAAGCAAGAAAAATCAAACGAATTAACGGATGAGGATTATATACAAATTTTTGATCAAATCCAAAAGTCGGAGGATAAATAATGCCTGTTACCGGTAGATCATTTTTAAATGCGTATTTCAACCCCCTATACCAAGATACAGGCGATCATTTTAATTTTACCATGACCAATATAATGGATAATTTTTACAAGTCTGCAATGGATACATCAACTGATGGTAAGTTCAAAGCAATTGTTTTGTCAGGGTTAATTTCTGGTGAAAATACAGGAGCTGGTGATCCAGACCTAGATTTAAGAATTGTCCAGGCCGATGATGGAGAAAAATACTATGAAGTAAGAGTCAGGCCTTTGGACGTAGTAAGAGGCCTAGCAATACCAGATCCGTGTAATCCCAGCTTGTCCACTGAGAGAAAAATAGAGTTGATAGAAATGCACGAATGGGCTCGATCTGAGTTCTCTGTTACAAAAGGGCCTGGTTTTCCTTTAGTGGCGGCACAAGAAATAACGTGTTATTATGAACAAGGCAAGCTATCTAATTCAAACTACAGTCGTTTGCGTTTTGAAAACCCGCGAACATCGGTAGTTAGGATGGATTGTCTTTTGGCATTTAATGTTTCTACAACAGATGCAACAGATTTGTTTACCGGACAACCTGCTTCTTTAGGGGCTTATTCATCTGTCGGCACTCTAAATACATCAGATCAAGCAACAGACAATTCTAGTATTGGAAGAGGCGACCAGATCCCAAACACTATATTGCCCTACGACCCGACCCCCCTGGGTTCTGGCAAGCCATGGATAACATCTATCAGAGGTAAGAGAACACACCCCACTACTGGCGAGGTAGGAAAAATGCATGCTGGTGTGGATATCGGACAGCCAATTAATCGTCCGCTATATGCTATTGCTGACGGCAAGGTTACTCACGTAAACAAGAACTCTGAGGGCTGCGGATATTGGCTGGCAATTAAGCATGTTATGCCAGACAATGATGGTAATTCTAAAATATTTTATGCTGCGTATTGTCATTGTCAAGAGATTTTGGTTACAAAAGATCAAACAGTTACACAAGGACAAGTTGTTGCAACCGTCGGAGGTCTCAACTTTACCCGTGGGAATTCGAAGCACCCACATTTACATTTCAATTGTCATATGGATGCAATCGGAGGCACAACTGTGGATCCGATAGCAATATTTGGTTGGTATGGGAAAGTGGAATGGAAACCAAACGGCTCAAAAGAAAGATGGGAAGACGAAAATCCGGATTTAATTGCGATTGAACGAGGCGGAGAGGACGAGATCTTTTCTATTCCAGCAAGCGAAGAAATTCCTGCACCTGATACCGCCGCCGGAACAACCGGCGTTGCAACGGAAATTTCGCTGACACCGTCTGTGACGACAGCACCGGCCGAGCAGAAATGTCAAACTGCGGAAGAGAAAAAGACTTCGCAGGCTGCGATAGACGCTGAATATACAGCAGGGACGATCAGTATCTTTGAAAAGATGAGCAAGGAAACGAGCCTGGCAGAGATCCCTTTATGCCAGGGGTCAAGTTTTAGCCCACCTAAATAAGAGGAAACCATGCCAAAAATTCAAAATCAAAAAAACTACAAAAATCAAAACAAAGTAGAGAGATTAAAAGAAGCCGCTGTTCGGCACGGTATTGAATGCCATGATATAGATGAAGCCATACCATTTTACGAGGCCGCGCCTTGCGAAAATGTTATCCATGGAAAAAATAATACCCTGATTGTATTGGGCAGAGATCGTCCATCAATTAGATCTTCTGGATTTGGGGGTAGAGGCGGAACACAATGTGGAAAGATTGATTTGATAGCGGGTCTCGCTTCTTCTTTTTCCAGAGACGGCCCCCCAGATTCAGATACAATTGTTAATCCGAATTTTGCTTTAGATGCGTCCAGAATCTACATTTCTCAGAGATCTAATATAGACGCCTACATGGGTATTGCAGAAGCGGTAAGAGATTCTAGTAAAGCATCGGCTGCAATTGCTATTAAATCTGACTGTATTAGAATTGTTGGAAGAAAAAATATCAAAATTGTTACCGGTAAAGCTCGATTTGAAGGGCTGGGCAGAGATGGTGAATTAAATGCTTCTGGAGGGAAGGAACAGATTCCGGGAACAATTAGTTTTATTGCCGGCAACTATACCGAAGAAGAAGAAAAAATGATGATAAATTTTTTAGATCCCGCAGGTGGCCAATCTAGAAAAATAAAAAAACTTCAATCTTTAGTTAAGGGAGAAAATTTGATTGAAGCATTCGAAGAAGCCCTAGAATTAATAGATGAATTAGCAACCTTAGTAGATCAAAATAATCAAAAAATAATAAACTTAGCATCTTCATACGCAGCACATGTTCACATTTCAACCCCTCCCGGTTTCCCAGTGGTGCCAACTACTCAAATCCCTGCAGGGCTCAAAATAGCGATGCAAGGCGCTGGGCAAGTGGCTTATTCAAAACTTATGCAGAAAAAAACATTATTTTTTAAAGAAAATTTTCTAAAACAAACTGGGCCTTTATATATTAATAGCAAACATGTATACACAACTTGAGGTGAGATATGGCAGAAGATAAAAATTTCTCTGATTTTCAAGAAGATTTTTGTGAAGAAAGACAACAAATAACTTTTAAAGAAAAAAAGATTTGTCCCACTTGTATTCCAAATCCGAATTACATTCTAGAAAAAAATTGGTTTGAGATGGAGGAAGGCTGGCTTGACGAATCAGAGTGTAGATACAAGATTCGTGTTTCTAGAAACAAAGTTCAAGATTTTTTGAGGTCTAGAAGTCCCGATGAGCCTTTAGTTGAAGGTATACCAACGCAACAAGAAATAATCCGCTATGGAATAAGAAGACTACTTGTACAGCACAACAAGCTTGAGGCAAATGAAACTGTTTGCGCTTTTGGCGGCTGCACATCGAGTTTCCAAGGTATTCAAGAATTCCAATCAGCAATCTATGAGTACAAACAAAAATTAAGTGCATACAGCGCAACAGAGTCTACTCAAGCATTGTCAGCAGTTGGAGGCCTAGGAGCTGCTCTGTTAACCGTTGTCGGCATCGGCGGAGGCTGGGCTGTTTTTGGAGCCGTTGCTTTGGCAGGTATAATAATTGATAGTGTAGCTGCAGCTCAATTAGCCAGCGATAGAAATGAAACTTTTTCTGATGAACAAATGAATGAAGTAGGTATGTTTCTTAGGAGTTATTTGGGGAATGACCTGTCAGAAAAATTAGATAAACTTCAGGCACTCTATCCATTGATTCATCCTTACGCACTGGAGTGGTCTGCAGAATATGAAGGATCATACAAGCCAGATCATGATGGAATGTATTATCTTGTATCAGTATCTGCAGAAGATTTTAATGTAATCCCTTCCGTATCAGATATTGCCGCGGAGGATGAGACAGAAGTTAACGCCCAATCTTTGAGCGATATTTTATTAGATGGTCCAACATTTGTTGATGATTTTGCAAAATTAAACTTTGCTTTGCATGGGTTTGAATTTTTCTATTCTGCTTTTCAACATGTTGAAAAGGTAGTTATTTATCAAGCAGACGAACCAAGTGTAAAATTAAATTACACAAACACCATTAGTACGATGACCCAGTTTAAAAAGGATTTGAATAATGTTTTAAAAAGTAATGGCTTTCAGCGGTTGAACATCGCTGCTGATTTTTTTACGTCAAAGGACATTGTGAAAAAGGTAAAATTTAGGTTCGATACTACTGATGAGTTGCCATTTAACCTTTCAAAAGATGAAAATGACCAGTTAGAAATTTATGTCCTCGGAGGTGATTGCCCAGATTATATTTTATTGGAAGGCGCCGATGATTTAAATAATTCGAAATACAATGTTGTTTATGGATTTTTATCTAGATTAGATGAAATAATGAGCGATCTTAACGCCCAAGAAACAAGACAGTGGCTAGAGTTTACACTAGACTATTTTTATCCCACATACACAGCAGATTACGGTCTTAATAGTGGAGAAGCAACAGAGGAACAAAAAAATGCCTTATTGTGTTTTTTAGAACAAGAATTAGGCTTTGGCGACGGCAAGTTAATTGATAGTATAACTGAATCAGTTTTATCAGCTTTTGATATACTCAAAGAAGAATTTAAGAAAAATGCTTGTAGAACATTCGAACAAAAGGCAGAGGGAACACATTGGGAAAAGATCGAAACATCGGAACCATACGATAGAGAAATTCGAAAAAAAGAACAAGCAGAGGAAATGAAGAAAAGGTTTTCAAATAGAATTTATGATGATAGAATTACAGAGGAACTAAACAACTTAAAAACAAATGAACAATGGATGGCATCCCCACCAGCTCAGAGGGGTGAGAGTCCGTCTATAGCAGATATTGAACGTTACACAAATCAAAAACTTGCGGATATTAAAGTTCAGTCTCAAATTGAGGGAGGGCAGCAGTGGGACAAGAACAAGGCCAAGGGAGGAGAAGGAAAAAGAATCAACAATAGCCTGTGGATTGATGATGCCACAAATGCATGGAATGAAACTTTTGAACAAGACGCTCTGTTGATCCAGGGTTTGCAAAAGACTTTTGAGGGAGGGACCAGGCCGACAAGTGATGAAGTATTTGATTTTGTTTCGGCAATTGGGATATGTGGAATGTCCAAAATAAGTGAAAAAGCCATTGAGTGCTTATTGGCTGGGATGACTTTAAATGATGCTTTAGAATTGATTGTCGAAAAATTAATTGAAAGTTTGGATTTAAGGTTTTTTGTAAATCTTCTGACTGCTAGTATACCGGCTGGCATCAGAGCAGAAATTAATGAGATCATCTCTGCAGAATTTGGTGATATTGATTTGATTGAGTTGCTTACTCTAAAAAAAGAAGAAGGAAACTTCACCGTTGGTGATATTATCGGCGCCGACAGAGCATTGATAAAAGATGCTTATAAGCAGATACTGGCCGGTCCACTAGCAAATGAAGAGGATAAGAAAAGATTTGCCTTCGCGTTGGGCACTTCAAGGCGCTGGCATCAAAATATTGGAGCGGCTGTACCAAGAAGAGATTCAAATGGCAAGATTACACCACACGAGGATAATAAAAAAGAGTTAAAAAAAGTTAAGAGAATTCTTCGAAGAAGATTGAAAGCTAGCCATGGAAGATTACTAAAGACTTCAAGAGAAAGATACAACAAAATTAAAAACAGTATTACGGAGAATGTCACCAGTCTTAATAAGAGTGATTTTATTATTACGGAAGGTGATATTAAAGCCGACCCAACAATTGTAAATACAAAGTACCAGAGAACAACCATTGGTATTAAAATTGATAAATTGCTTAGTTTCATGGTTATGGAGAGTATAGATTTTATAAAAGATTCTTTGGGCGTTGATGAACTTATGAAAGCCCTCAATAATCATCCAATTAGTGGATTCGTTCTGGATACAATAGGAGCCTTACGAAAAGATTGCCCTAGTGAGCCATTATTCCACCCTCCTTTAAAAGATTTCATGAAAACTTTTAGTCTTGATATCTGCGATCCTACGATTTCCCTAACAGTTCCTCGGATTATTGTTCCTAGTATTAATTGGAGATTTCAAATAAAGGCGGCTATTCAAAAGGCTTTCACGAAAGCTTTAGAAAACTTATTGTCAACTTTGCTTGAAAAATTATTATTGAAAACACTGTCTTTATTAGAAGGGATCTTGTGTAAATCGTTAGAAGTTGTTGGAGGACTGGCTGCTGATGCATTTAAAGGTGACTTGTCAGACAATTCCTTCTTAAACGCTTTGGACAAAGCATTTTGTGGCGGAGGAGATGATCAAGAAAAAGCAAAACAATTAGCAAAACAACTTCTCGGGCTCGGAGGAGATCCCTCTGAAATATCACAAGAGATGTCCTTCGATATTGACATAGTATTAAAAGCGGTTTCAGATACTGGTACAACCGAAGATTTTTTATGCGCTCTTGTTTGTGACCCAGGAGATCAAAACCCACAATTTAATGCTGCGGTAGCGGCGGCCATCAGCGATGTTTCAGATAGTTTTGGAGAAATTCTTGGAAATCCTAGTCAAGTTGGATTCTTTTTTACTAATTTAGGGAGCAATTTGTCGCGAGACGAAAAAGATAGAATAAAGGATTTATTAAATGCCGGCATACCAAATCTTCCAATTAGCAAAGCTATTTGTTTAACTGATGATGAATTAGATGCTTACGACAATTTCAGAAATCAACAATTACAAAACCAGGGTCTATCACCTCAAGAAGCACAACAACAAATTGATAATTTAAACCAACAAGCATTAGATGCTTTAAGTGATTTGTTAGATTTAGCGTCGTCGTTGCAGAATCCCATGGGCCCGTTAGGAAATGAATTAATGCGAGGAATCGGCCGCCCGGGTTACCCGGGGGCGCCACCAGATGATCAAAATCATCTACCAGATTCAGATCGACGTTCTCCATCTGGCGATCCCGATGATGGATCGGCGGTCGATAATGTTTATGATGATCAAGAGCCTTGCCAAGATGTTGTTCCCAACCCTTTAACGGAGACGTATGACACACAAATGTCAGACGCCCTTGCTAACTTTAAAAATTCAGAATATGAAACAGTTGAAAACCTCATTATCAGAGAAATTACCGACAAAGATGGTGTAATAGGTCAAGCTTTAGCTGATACTGCTGGAAACAATCTCAAGAAACATGCCCGTAGAACAAAGCTGCACTTCCTTTATGCAAATTATGCAAACACAGAGGAGGAACATACAGCAAAGTTTGCTGATGCCGGGACTTTTTTGGGATTCCTGGAGTCTGATCCAGTTGGTGTTTTTCCAAATACCGTGGGTCTTTATTTGAAGGAACAACTTGAAGACCCAGCAGATGTAAATCTGGATAGCGTGTATTCAATTGAAACAGTATATAATATGCCAACTGTGATCCCCGATCTTCTTCCGATCACGGTGCCGTCTGAAGATTTCATCATTCAAGATGGAAATATTGAATTGCTTTATGAGGAAGGTGAATCAGCCGAAATTACTAACTTCAAATTTAATCTGAGCACAACATTTAGAGGAGATAATTTTGATTCTTTGGGATATCACGTGGGCATCTGGGAGACTTATCAAATGTCGGCAGTTCGATATACTTACCCAATGATAATGTTTTCTAAACATTATAATTTGGATTTTGATGAGAATGAGAGAGAATATATAAGTAATAACGACCTTGGGTTGGACTACCACAATGATGTGACATACCTAGACTTTAGAGAGGAAACTTTCAAAAAATATTTAAAAAACACCGCCAAGCAAAATGTCTTAAACGAAGTACTTGATTCTTCACTTAAAAGTCTTTATGAAAATATTTTTAATAAAACAATGAAGGGAGTGATAGAGACAGTTTTGACAGATCCGGATGGAGAGAATGATGGCCACCCACAAGGTTTTTTGTTTGGATATCAAAGCGATACATTATTACCAGAGGATTTTGAATACACAGCGGGGGATAACGAGTCTCAAACATTAGGTTCTTTTGGAAATTCTAGAATAGTACCTCTAAGTCCCGAGACATATGGAGGTATTGGGATTAGTTATGAGAACCCACCGTACACTGTCAGTCCAGTAGAACACAATGGATGGGTTGAAATATCTAATGCAACGATGCCAGGCCCAGAGGGCTGTGAACCAAAAAAACCATCAGCCTTAAAACTAGATGATATTCGCGATCGTGTTAAAAAATTAACTAAGTCCATACCAATCGACCCCAGATTATCTAAAGATCCGGATTGTATTGAGGAAATACCTTTTAATATAATATTGGACAGTACATTTAAAGCAAATTTAGATGGCAATGTTAGAACAACAATTAGAATGTTCGCATCTGAATATTTATTAAGAGGTATGGGGCCGATATCAAACCTAGAATACAATTCAAACAATTACAATAATTTATTGGCAGATTATATTGTTTCTGAAATGAAAAAATCTATGATGGAACAAGGATCAATTAGGTCTTCTAGAAAAATCAGAATAAAAAGAAAAAATTATTGGTACACGTTTTTAGAACAAGCGGCAGAGTGTTATCAGAGGATGATAGATATCGAAGGTATTGTCCCTCCAGAATATCTTCAAGCCGATCTTGATAAAATACAGGATTGTAGAGATTACTATCGATATCCAAATAAAAGGTTGAGAAGAAAATATTTTAATAAAGGGGACTACAAGCAGTTTAATTGCCCGGGTCGTGAGCTTGAAGTAGAGGATTTGAAAGACAACAATTTTATGAATTGGGCAATTGCATACAGGCTTTATGGAGAAAATATTTTTAAATCACCTGATCCTGTACAAATAAACAATAAAAGATGGATCTTACTTAAAAAGATAAGGTTTTTTTCAAAAATATTAGCGATAAGAACAGTAGAAAAACATGCAATGTCTATTTTGTCTGAACTGGTTCAATCTGAAATTAGAATATTGATGAAAAAATTTAAAAATCGCATCTCGGATGAGTCTAAAATATTTGATTTGAACAAGTATTTTCTTGGTATGGGCAATATTTTTGATAACACATCTTCAAAAATTGGATTAACAGATTATTATTTAAAAAAACAAACCAACTCCGCAGACCCTGGTAATGTATCTGATGTGATGCCTGACAATTCAGCCATGTCTTATCCGCACTCAACTGATGATATTATAATGGTTGTGGAAAAATATTTAAGAATAAGAGACAAAAACGATATTACATTGCCATCAAATTTTTTAAACAGAAATACAGACTTAAAAGGGGCGATTCCCTTAAACAAATTTGAAGAAATATTTTCTGCGTTATCAGAAGAAGAAAAGCTTGATAAAAAATTATCTGATTTTTTTGGTAATTTACAATTTACTTATCAAGATTCTTTAAGAGATGTTATTACTAGAATGTCAGGCGAAGGGATGTCCAGGACTGGGTGGACAACATCGCAATTTGCTTTATTGGAAAAAATAATATCGCTAAACAAAGAAAAAGAAGAAGAAATCCGCTCGGCGTTCAAGTCCTTAATGGTTCGAGGTCGAACCGAGGATGTTTCCATTGTGATTACTGAAGACCTACTCCCACAAGGCGTTACAAGACCCCCGTCCGGTGTAGTAGGTGATCTTGGAGTTTTCTATGGCCTTAGAATATGCGTGTCTCCAAATCCTGCCGCCGAGGCTTATTCTACTATATCGGCCGAAATTCCACAAGACGACACGTCAGAATTAGAAAAAGCTTACAGATTTCAGGATGGAAATTTATTAATTCCACTAGTTTCCGCGGAAATAGAGGTTAAAGATGGCTTATTGTCTGAATTTAATGCCCCCGGTGGCTATGATTTAGAATGTATGGTTGATAAAATGACATCGTCAGCTGATTTTTCTATTTTGTTTGACAAAATATTTCCTTTGAGATTATTTTCTTCTTTAACTGCTCTTTATTGTTCGCATGGATTTCCTTATTCTCTGGGTCAGGGAACGGATGAACGAGATCCCGACGTTGATGTGGATCCCGAAAATTTAGAATTTGACAGATCCTTTATGAAAAGAACCAAAAGACATTTAAGGTCAGATTTTCAAAGTAATTATCTGGCTAGAACTTTAGACGGAGATGCCGACGAAGACGATGATGATAGCAGAAGAGAATTATTTAAGTTAAGTAATCCATTTGCGGATATTAACTTAAGTCCAAATTTTATTAGAGGCCTTGGCTGGTTTCAAAGGCGAAGACTAGTTTCTAATCCTTATGATGCTAATGGTATAGAATGTGCCAGTCCTTTAAAAGATTTGTTCTAAAGGAGTATTTATAACTGGAGGGATTGAAATGCCACTGTATGGACCACTATGGCCTCTTAAAAGAGGGAACCACGATACATATGAACTTATTTTAAATAGAAAACAACAAATCAATTATTATTTGAAATCTTTATTGTTAACTTCACCAGGAGAAAACATCAGTGATCCGAGGTACGGAGTTGGACTCAGATCTTTTTTGTTTGAAATGAATAACGTTTTTACACACGATGAGATAATCTCAACGATAAGACAACAAATATCAGTTTATTTATCGTCGATAGAGCTAGTTGATGTTGTAATAAACGCAACCGGCAAAGACATAGATGAAAATTCTTTAACAATAAAAATAATTTATAGAATTGGCGAGGAATTGGAGGAATTTGATATAGATCTCAACCCCACTAAAGAAATAGGATTTTATTAATAATGAAAAATAAAAAAAGAATAATAAATTATACTAGTAGAGACTTCAACAGTATTAAGTCCGATTTAGAAAACTTGGCGAGAGTTCATTATCCTGATACTTACAAAGATTTTTCTGAAAATTCTTTTGGCTCCTTTGTGCTGGATGCTGTTGCATATGTTGGCGATATGTTGTCATTTTATCTAGATTATCAGGTTAATGAAACTTTTCTTGAAACCGCCATCGAATACGACAACATTAGAAGACTTGCGAAAAATTATGGTTACAAATTTAGACCAAGACCTGCAGCGTATGGGTTGGCAACATTTTATGTAATTGTCCCAGCAGCATCATCAGGTCTGGGTCCTGATACAAAATACATACCAATACTTAAAACCGGCTCAGAAATCAATGCTAAAACTGGTGCAACTTTTGTTTTAACAGAAAATGTTGATTTCAATCATCCTAAAAATGATGTTGTGGCGGCAAGATTTTCTGATACAACTGGTAAACCAACAAGTTATGCGATAAGAGCTTATGGCCAAGTAAAATCAACTGTATTGTTCAGAACAACTAAAGCAGTCGGCGGTTTTACAAGATTTAGAAGAGTTAGGGCTGGCCCCGGCTCTATTTCAGAAATTATATCAGTTGTAGATTCTGAGGGACATGAATATTTTCAAGTTGAACATCTATCTCAGGACGTTATTTATATTGAAACAACGAACTCTTCTGTTAGGACGGACGAAGTAAGATCAATTTTAAAGCCAAAAGTAGTACCAAGGAGATTTGTTGTAGAACAAGACTCCCAGGGTACATATTTACAATTTGGTTTTGGTTCCGATGAGGAGATATTGACAACTGATGTTTTGGATCCTTCTCAGGTTTCATTAAAAATGTCTGGAAGGACATATATAAGTGATGATTCTTTCGATCCTACAAAATTATTAGATTCGAATACTTTAGGTGTTATACCAAGCAATACGACTTTAACAATTATTTATGAAGCAAACGACTCAGATTCTGTTAATGTAAATGCTGGTGGATTAGATAATATGTCTATTTCATTAATTGATTTTCCAAATAGTGACAATAATAGTTCTGTAACAGAAGCGACAGCTAGAAATTCTATTGAGGTTTCAAATGATGAGCCAATTGTTGGTAACACATCTATTCCGACATCAGAAGAAATAAAGGTTAGATCTTACAGCTCATATGCTTCTCAAGGCAGAATTGTAACTAAAAATGATTATGAAGCTTATTGTTATATTATGCCGTCAAAATTTGGATCTGTTAAGAGAGCCAATGTCATTTCAGATCCTTCTTTTACAGATAAAAGAATCTCTATATATGTAATTAACCAAGATAATCTTGGCAATTTAGTTCAAACTAATCAAACGATAAAAGATAATTTAAAAGTTTGGCTAAACAAAAACAGAATGATAACTGATAGAATTGATATTTATGATGCGATAATAATGAATATTGGTTTTGATTATCGTATAAATGTCGATCCAACACGAGATAAATTAAGTGTTTTAAATTCTGTTAATAGAAAATTAAAAAGCGATATGAGTGAGAAACTGTACATTGGAGAGCCTCTTTCAATTAGTAATATCTACAATACGATAAATAAAGTTAATGGTGTTGTTGATGTTAAAGAAGTTAATATGAAAATAGCGACTGGTGGTGGATATAGCAACCCTAGTATTTCAATAGAAGATCTTCTATCTAAAGACGGTACGCGCATTGTACCTCCAAAAAATATTATTTTGGAAATAAAGAATTTTGACAGAGATGTTAGAGGTACAGCTCAATGATAAAGAGATATTTCGCAACAAAAGATAACACAATTAGTAATGCATTTGAAGAGGATCTTTCAACTAGAGCGACTGGCTCCAATATGGGTGCTTCTGATATCTTGGAAGTTTTTTCAATTTATGGCCAAGGCACTGAAACTTCTTCAGAATTATCTAGGATTTTGTTACAATTTGATACAACTGAACTAGCCGCAGACAGGACAGCGGGAACTGTCCCGGCCTCTGGTTCTGTTACTTGGTATCTGAAGATGTACGATGCTCCACACGCACAAACAACTCCGAGAGATTATGCTTTACTTATCAGCGCTGTTTCCGCTTCTTGGGAGGAAGGCTATGGCCTTGATATGGACAACTATCAAGACCTAACAAATGATGGAACTGGTTCGAACTGGGTTAATGCGGTCGGCGCAGCAGTATCTGCATCAGCAACGGTTACCGTTGTCAATGAAGGTTGGGTCGAAGCCGGTGACACCATTGCTTTGATTGCTACTGACGGAACAGGGGTTACATGTACGATGCATGCATCCACCACCACTTCGACAGCCCAAACCACTGCGGTGCAAGCTGCTCGAGATGGTGCCAATACTGCTGCTGTTGCATCAGAGATTGCGACGGCTATAAATTATAGCTCGTATTTTTCTGCGACGGCCGCTTCCAACGTAGTGACTATAACACAAGCGACAGTTGGTACAGGGGGTAATACAACTATTACCATTACTGAAGGCGGCGCAACAGGGTTTAGTAAAACTGATTTTACTGGCGGCGATGGCCCATGGGTATCTGAAGGTGGCGATTATCATACAGCTGAGGCCAGTTTACAAGTAGAAAAAACGCTTTCGACAGGTCTTGAAGATTTAGAAGTTGACGTTTCTCCCATTGTTGAACAATGGTTAGCCAGCACAAAAACAAATTATGGCTTTGGGATTAGACTCACAGATGCTTACGAAAGTACTCCTTATTCTTATTTCACAAAAAAGTTTTTTGGAAGGGAGAGCGAATTTTGGTTTAAGAAACCAACATTGGAAGCCAGATGGGACGACATTCGCAGGGACGATAGAGGAGCTTTCTTTTTATCTTCATCGCTCGCACCTGCCGAGGATAACCAAAATACGATTTTTCTCTACAATTATATTCGTGGAAGACTGAGAAACATACCGGCAGTTGGTGCTAATGATACGATTTACGTTTCTCTTTTTTCCGGATCAGATAACAACACCGAACCAACTGGAGACGCGTTGTCGTTGACAAATCTTTCAGATGTCGATGCCGGCGCGGTAACGGTTATCACTGGTAGTTATGTTTCGACAGGTATTTACAAAGCAGCAATTGCGCATACGGGGTCATCAACATTAACCAAAGTTTTTGATGTTTGGTCATCTTCTTGGAATGCTGCAGGCGGTACTCAATATTTTACTGGTTCTATTAGTGTGAATACTTTCTCTGGTTCGAGTTACACAGAAAATCAAAATTATGCTTTATCAATGCCAAACCTTTCCACTCAGTATCGTTTTGGAGAAACTCCCAAATTAAGATTGTATGTCCGTGAAAAGAATTGGTCTCCAAATATCTACAATGTAGCAGTACAAAGTTCTATTTCCAGCCTGCTGATTTCCAGCGCCTCGTATCAAGTTAAAAGAACGATTGATGATGAGATAGTTATTCCGTACGGAACTGGTTCTTTATATTATACAGGGTTGTCATATGATTTATCCGGAAGTTACTTTAAATTAGATACCGGAATGCTTGAAAAAGGCTATCAGTATGAAATTTATTACGCTTTTTATAATGAAGATACAGCTAATTATGTAGAACAACCGTACAAATTTAAATTTAGAGTAGCAGAAGAATGAGTATAAAAGATTATTTCAGCAATCTTGGAAATAAGCAATTTAATAAATCCAAAACGGTACAAACTGCTTCTATATTATTAGAATCTAGTGATTTTATCGATGCTAAAAGAAAACAACAAGAAAGGTTTATTCCACATGTTGATTTTACAACAGCGTCTAATTTTGCCAAATTTGGCTCTGCTGAAATGTATTATGACGCAGCATTCAAAAGGATTTATCAAGAATATCCTTATGATGGTACGTTAGCTGAAAAAATTGAATTTGAAAATTCTTCGTCATATTTTGACAAATATATATTTGATAATCTATACCCCAGAACAAATGGATATGCAAACTTTACCGTTGCTGCTCAAGATGCTTCTTCGGTTACTTCCGGTTCTAATGGTTATACGGATCCGACCACGAAAGAATACATTAAAATTTTTGGAGGTCCTCACACTGCTTCAAATGGCATGATAGGAAAAACTTTAGACTCAACCTTTAGCGCATCAGTAATCTATGATGTCTCAGAGCGACGAGGATCAAGTTTAGAAATCACAATGCTATCTGGTAGCACCATTGAATTCTGGATGAAAAAACGAGCGGAACCGCTCGTTACTAAGGAAATAATATTCGACCTTTGGAACGGAGAGTCTACTTCAGATACAACATATGGCAGATTGACTCTTTATACATCTGCTACTAATGATTCTCTTTATTTAACTTTACGTTCTGGATCTACAGGAATAAATGATCAATTACTTTTGGAAGATGCTTTTGATGGAAACTGGCACCATTATGCTTTAACCTTAAAGTCTTTGCAAGGAGGGCTTAGTGTTAATCTTTACAAGGACAATGTTAGAGCTTTAACTTCCAGTTACGCACAAGATGTTTCTAATATAATTGGATTAACGACTGGTACACAAGCCACAATCGGCGCAATGATAACAACAGAGGCGGTCAGCGGTGATGGTGGCTTAGGCCATGCTAAACTTTCTGCCTCCCTAGATGAATTCAGATTTTGGAAGAAAGAAAAAACACACGAAGAAATTGATAACACTTGGTTTATACCAATTGGTGGAGGCACCAACAAATATGATTCAAATATAGATTTGTTATTTTATTACAAATTTAACGAAGGGATAACAACAAATTCCGCTTTGGATGCAAAGGTTTTAGATTATTCCGGAAGAATTGCGAACGGTAAATGGGTGGGTTATTCTTCGGCAGGAAGATCCACAGGATCAGCGATGGTTGAGTCCGGTGTGGTACTTGGAGAATTTGAAGATCCTATTATTTACTCAAGCCACCCAGACGTTTCCTCTTCAATGGCAAGATACAAAACGTCAGGTAGTTTACTTGATAGATCAAGCCCATCAATGTTTTATAGACTGTTCCCTTCATGGATGCAAGAAACGGATACTGAAAACGGAAAACAGTTAAAAATATTATCTCAGATTATCGGGACATATTTTGATAGCCTTTGGCATCAAATTGGTGCTGTTAATTTATTACATGATAACACTTACATTAGTAGCTCTAACCAGCCGTATCCATTTGCCAAAAATGTTCTTTATTCAAAAGGCTTTGTTCTTCCCGATTTATTTTCCTCCTATAGCGATACCGAGAAGTTGTTGGATAAAAATACTAACAAAAAATACAAGAAAAGTATAGATGATGTAAGAAATACAATTTATCACAATCTCAATCAAAATTTATTAGAAATTTATAAATCAAAAGGAACAGAAAAATCTTTTAGAAACTTTTTTAGATCCCTGGGCATTGGTTCTGAATTGATTAGATTGAATATGTACGCTGATGATTCAACACACATTTTAGAAGACAATTATTACAATGATTCCGCGGAAAAAAATTATGTTAATTTTTATGTCGAAGGCAACGCAGGCGCGACAATCCATTCCCAAACTAGTTCGCTGAATTCTAATACTTACATTGGGTCTCCGTCAAATTATTCTTCGATTACTATGGAATGTAATTTAATACTTCCTAACAAAAACAAATTTTTTAGTGAAGATTTTATTTCCACAAATTTCTTAACATCTTCTGTTTTTGGTTTTCATACG
>Ga0114898_1000335_pt1 | contig 38166 bp, 19 predicted proteins | sample Malvired_Geostar_FD_83496 | JGI IMG/M metagenome (GOLD analysis project Ga0114898, IMG submission 83496) | Marine viral communities from the Global Malaspina Expedition - Malaspina viral metaG DeepMed_Geostar | ecosystem: Environmental > Aquatic > Marine > Oceanic | place: Mediterranean Sea...
ACCTGCTCAAGCTGGGAGAGCTGCGGGGGGTCCTGACATCCGCGGAGCAGGAACGCTGGGAGCAGATCAAGCGCGACTTCCTGCGCAACAAGGCGATGGGGGCCGATGACGCCGACGTCGGCGGGCGCGTGGTGGCGCAACTGGCCGACATCGCCGGCGGGCTGCAGGCCATGGGCGAGGCCGCCTCTCGCCGGCAACTTTCTGCCACCGATGGTGCGCCGCAGCCGGATCCTGCACCGTGGAAAGAGGCGCTCGTGCTGCTGGAGCGCGTGCTCGCCAGCCGCGCCGCCGACGACGCCACCGACGCTGCCGGCCCGGACAGTGCCGGCACGCTGCTGAAGACGGCGGTCGAACCGTTGATCGCCGCCATCCACTCCAGCCAGGGACAACAGGCACAGCTCAATACGGCGATGCTCCATCTGGCCAGCGCGATACGCGCCGGAATGAGCGTGCGCCAGGGCACCGGACGCAGGCCGCATACTCCGACGCCCGACGAGCGCCGACTGGACGAGGCACTCGAGCGGCTGCACGCCGGGCTGAAGGACGATCCGGCCAGCCCGTGACCAGGTCCTACGCCCACCCCGCACCTGCCGCCACGCCCGAGGAGATCGAACTTGGCGGCCGCGGGATATCGGCGGCGGTCGACATGGACGCGATCAACACCCTGCTTGCCGGTCTGCCGACTTCCGCGCTGATGGCGGAACTCGACGCGATCGTGGAAGTCATCGACGCCTCGGATACCGGCCGTGCCCGGCGCCGGGCCGGGTTGCTGGGCCGGCTGCTCGGACGTGACCTGGTGGCACGCGCCAATCCGGATGCCACGGCGGACCGGGTACGGGTACACCTGGCGCATGCAGCGGAGCATGCAGGTCTGCTCGCAAGCCACCTGTCTGCCCTGGAAGCGGTCTATTCACCGCTGCAGCAACAGATCGACGCCATGGATGCATTCGTGGAAGCCAGCCGGAACACCATTGGCCCGGCACCTGACGAACCCGACCCTCGGCATCTGCTTGCCCACCGCCACCTCGAACGCTTCCAGGCTGTCGGCGTGTCCTGGCGACACACCCGCGCCCAGGTCCGGATGGCGGTGGACCACGTCCACCTGGTGCTGGACCGGTACCGCAAGGTGCGCGACCTGCTGGTTCCGCTCTGGCGCCAGCACCACGCCGGCGGCGCCCTGGAGGAACGGCTTCGGGAGCGACTGCCGGCAGGCGAGAACGACCGGCAAGCACTGCATCGATTGATCGCATCGCTGCAGACATCCCCGCCCACCACGCATACTCCAACCCATCCGAACCCCGCCGACAGGGAGCCATCGCCATGACCGAGTCCACCACCGACCTTCCCCCCGTGCAGCTGCCTGCCGGGCTCGGGGAAGAGACGCTCAAGCAACTCGGCCTGGTGCCCGCCGACCTCGAGCAGGTCACCGCGATACATGCCGGCCTCGCCGACCTCTCGCCGACCGACACCCAAGGCTACGGCCGCGACGTGGCCGCGGCCACCACCCGCTTCTCCAGCGAGCTGCTCGACCAGGTCCGCAACCGCGACCTGGACGCGACCGGCGAAAAGCTCGGCGAAGTGGTGCGCATCGCGCGCAACCTCAACCTGCACAAGTTCAGCGCACGCTCCAAGTTGCCGATCGTCGGTCCCCTGCTTGACCGCATGCGCGACTCCCGCGGCGAGCTCGTCCAGAAGTTCAGCTCCACCAACGAGCAGGTCGAGCAGCTGATGCGCGACGTGTCTCGCCAGCAGGATGACCTGGGCAAGCGAGTGCGCGATTTCGACCGTATGTACGAGATGGTCGCAACCGAACGCCACCAGCTCGGCCTGCACGTGGCAGCGGGAAAGATGAGGCTGCGCGAACTCGAAAATGAGCGCGCCTCGCTCGAATCCGCCGATGATCCGCAGTCGCGCACCCGGCGCCAGCAGATCGACACCACATTGCGCCTGCTGGACAAGCGCGTGGGCGACCTGCTCCTGATGCAGCATGCCGCCGACCAGTCGCTGCCGATGATCAGGATGATCCAGGCCAACGCGATGCAGTTGATCGAGAAGTTCACCTCGGTCCGTGACATCACCATTCCGGCCTGGAAGCGCAGCTTCGCCATCCAGCTGTCGCTCAACGAGCAGAAGCAGGCGGTCGAGCTGGCCACTGCGATCGATGACGCCACCAACGAGCTGATGCGGCGCAATGCCGACCTGCTGCACGAGAGTTCAGTGGCGACCGCCAAGGCCAACCAGCGCGGTGTCATCGACCTGGAGACGCTGCAGCACGCCCACGACAAGCTGATCCAGACGGTCGAGGACGTGCGCCAGATCCATCGCGAAGGCATCGACCAGCGCCGGCAGGCCGAAGCCGACCTTGCACGCATGCGGGAAGACGTACAGAAGCGCCTGGCGGCACCCACCGTCGACTGAGGGACGGGCGCGGGCACCGGCCGCTTGACCCGGGTCAGGGCGGGCAGTAGCGGCGGCCGGGACACTGCCGGGCCCGCCGCCTGTGTGACCGCCCATGGCCGACCACGACCTGCGCTCGTTTCTCGCCCGCCTGGAGGCAGCCGGCCAGTTGCGCCGCGTGCGGCAGCCGGTCGATCCGGTCCTGGAGTCCACCTCGCTGTGCCTGCGTGCGCTCAAGTCGGGCGGCCCCGCGCTGTTGATGGAGCAGCCGGTCGGCGCGCGGCATCCCTTGCTCGGTAACCTGTTCGGCCACCGCGACCGGATCGAGGCGGCACTGGCCGGGCGCCCACTGGCGAGCCTGCGCGAGCTGGGCGAGCTGCTCGCGGCCATCAAGGAGCCGCGCTGGCCCTCCAACCTCAGGCAGGCCCTGTCCACGTGGCCCGAGCTGGCGCAACTGGCGCACGTGGCGCCCCGGCGCGTGCGCGAGGCCGCGTTCCTGGACCAGACCCTCGGCGGCAGCGACATCGACCTGTCGCGCCTGCCCATCCAGCACTGCTGGCCACAGGACGCGGCGCGGCTCATCACCTTCGGCCTGGTGATCACCCGCGGCACCCGCAAGCCGCGCCAGAACGTGGCCATCTACCGGATGCAGGTGATCGGCCCGGACAAGGTGATCATGCGCTGGCTGCCGCACCGTGGCGGTGCGCTCGACCATGCCGACTGGATGGCCGACCACCCCGACCGGCCTTTCCCGGTGCTGGTGGCGATCGGCGCCGACCCGGCCACCATGCTCGCGGCGGTGGCACCGGTGCCGGACACGCTGTCGGAGTTCGAATTCGCCGGGCTGTTGCGGGGCGAGCGCACGCGGGTCTGGCACAGCGAGCGTACGGGACTGGATGCCCCGGCCGGGGCAGAGATGCTCATCGAGGGCGTGATCCGTCCGGGCGACACGGCGCTGGAGGGGCCGTTCGGCGACCACACCGGCTATTACAACGCCGCCGACCACTTCCCGGTGCTGAGCATCGAGCGCCTGCACCTGCGCCGGGACGCCATCTACCACGGCAGCTACATGGGCCGGGCACCCCACGACGAGCCATCGGTGCTGGCGATGGCGCTGAACGACATCTTCGTGCCGATCCTGCGCAAGGTATTTCCGGAGATCGTCGACTTCTTCCTGCCGCCGGAGGCCTGCTCCTATCGCATCGCGGTGGTGTCGATCCGCAAGCAGTACGCCGGCCATGCGCGGCGCATCATGATGGGTGTCTGGTCATACCTGCGGCAGTTCACCTACACCAAGTTCGTCATCGTCACCGACGCCGACATCGACGTGCGCGACTGGTCGCAGGTGATCTGGGCGGTGTCGACGCGGGTCGATCCCGCGCGCGACTCGATGATCGTCGAGGACACGCCGATCGACTACCTGGATTTCTCCAGTCCGCGGCCCGGGCTGGGATCCAAGCTGGACCTGGACGCCACCAACAAGTGGCCCGGCGAGACCAGCCGCACCTGGAGCCGGCCGATCCGGCTCGACCCGCTGGTCGAGCAGCGTGTCGACGCGCTCTGGAAGGAACTGGCGTAGCGCACACCGCGAGCATCAGGCGCCTGCTTGATGCGCGTCATTCCGCCCGACTCGTCCGGCGCCTATCGTCCGCGCAACTTCAAAGACGGGACCACGCCCATGCAAGCGCTCCGAATCCACTGGCTTGCCCTGACACTGCTGGCGGCGTCCGCGCCGGCCGCAGCCGGGGATGCCGCCGGCAAGGGCGGGGCCATCCTCGACCTGCGCTACCGCTTCGAACACGTCACCCAGGACAACGCACTGGACGACGCCGACGCGCACACCCTGCGCACCCGCGTCGGCTACCGTACCGGCGCGTGGCACGGTTGGTCGGCACTGGTCGAAGCCGATGATGTCCGCCGGCTGGGCGGCCGCTACAACGACACCCGCAACGGCCGCACCAGCCACTCGGTCGTCGCCGATCCGGAGGGCACCGCGATCAACCAGGCGTTGCTGCACTTCGCCGGTGAGCGCGTCGCGGCGACCGTCGGCCGCCAGCGCATCAACCTGGACAATCAGCGCTTCGTGGGCGGCGTGGGCTGGCGCCAGAACGAACAGACCTACGACGGCGTCCTGCTGCAGTTCACCCCCACCGATAAACTGAGCGCGACCTACGCCTGGCTCGGACGGGTCAACACCGTCTTCGGGCCCGACGACGGCCCCCGGGCCAACGCCGTCAACCGCGCCGACTCCGAAGGCGACAGTCATCTGCTCAACCTGCGCTACGCCTTCTCGCCGCGCATGGTCGCAACCGGTTACCACTACCGGCTGGATCTGGACGACCTGGCAGTGAGCGCCGGAGCACCGCTGGATTCGCTCTCAAGCGCCACCACCGGCGTTCGCCTGGCCGGCACCTTCGAGCGGCTGGACTACGCGGCCGAGTTCGCCCGGCAGGATGCGCTGCACGGCAACCCGTGGGACCTCGACAGCCGCTACCACCTGGTGGAGCTGGGAGTCCGGCTCGGCAAGGCGAGGCTCGCGGCAGGGGAGGAGCTGCTCGGCGGTGCTGGCGGACCGGGCAACCGTGCGTTCCAGACGCCACTGGGCACCCGGCACAAGTTCCAGGGCTGGGCCGACATGTTCGTCACCACGCCAGCGGATGGCGTCGAGGACCGCTACGTCGGCGCGGTGGTGCCGGTGGCGGGAGGCTCGCTGGAGGCCTGGTACCACGACTTCAGCGCCGAACGTGGCAGCGCTTCATACGGGACCGAACTGGACGTGTCCTACGCCCGCGGCATCCCGGGCGTTCCCGGGCTGGACGCGCTGTTCAAATACGCGCGCCATGACGCCGATCGCACCAGCCCGACCGTCGATACCGAAAAGTTCTGGCTGCAGGTGCAGTACACCTACTGAGCCTGCAGGTCAGCCCGGGAAGGCGGGATCGTCGAACAGCCGCCTGTAGTCCTCCACCGCGGCGCGCATCTGCTCCGCGGGGGAGAGATCGGCCGGATCGGCCTCGAGCGCCTGTGCACCGGCCATCAGCCGGGCCAGCAATCCGTGCAGCGCCACGTCCGGCTCGGGCGGAAGTTCGCAATGGGCGAACATGAAGGCGGCGGCGTCGTGGACTTCGGCTGCAAGCAGTTCCACCTCGGCGGCACCCAGGTGTCCGTGGCGGGCGTGCTCCAGTGCTTCGACCACCGCGGACATGCGGCGCATCCCCTCCATCAGGAGCGCATCGGGTTCGTAGCGCACATGGTCGGGGGCCACGACAGCGGGCGCATGCACTGCGTGCGCTGCATGTGCGGAATGGGCCGCATGGGCATCGCCGTGCGGATCCTGCGCGGGCGCGGCGATCGCCATGGCGGGGCATAACAGCAATGGCAACAGGATGGATCGGGGCGGCAGTTTCATGGTGTCTCCGGCATCGGTCGGCTTGTCCTTGTCGATCCTATCCGTGGCCGTGGTCGGGCTGCCTGACCCAGGTCAACGACGCGGGCACCCGTTGATCGCCACCATCCCCGATCCACTGAACGCGGAGCACGCATGCAACTGGTATGTCCCGCCGGCAACCTGCCGGCGCTTCAGGCCGCCGTCGATGCCGGGGCCAACGCGGTCTACGCTGGCTTCCGCGACCAGACCAATGCCCGTGCATTCCCCGGGCTGAACTTTTCCGACCAGGAGCTGCAGGCGGGCATCCGCTACGCCCACGCCAAGGGCGCCAAGGTGTACCTCGCGCTCAACACCTATCCGGACAGCGTGCGCCTGCCGCAGTGGCAGGCCGCGGTCGACCGTGCGGCCGACTTCGGCTGTGATGCGATCATCGCCGCGGAGATCGCGGTCCTCGCCTATGCCGCCCGCCGCCATCCTGGCCTGCCACGCCACCTCTCCGTGCAGGGCTCGGCGACGACCGAGCCGGCGCTGCGCTTCGCCCATGAGCGCTTCGGCATCTCCCGCGCGGTGCTGCCGCGAGTGTTGTCGATCCAGCAGGTCGAGCGGCTGTGCCAGCGCTCGCCGGTGGCCATCGAGGTGTTCGCCTTCGGCAGCCTGTGCATCATGGTCGAAGGCCGTTGCCAGCTCTCCAGCTATGTCACCGGCGCCTCGCCCAACCGCCATGGCGTGTGCTCCCCGGCCAAGTTCGTGCGCTGGGACGAGTTCGACGACGGCAGCCGCACCGCACGCCTCAACGATGTGCTGATCGACCGCTTCGAGCCCAGCGAACCGGCCGGCTACCCCACGGTCTGCAAGGGCCGGTTCGAGGTCGGTGGCGAGACCTTCCATGCGCTGGAAGAGCCGACCAGCCTCAACACCATGGAACTGTTGCCGCGGCTGGCGCGGGCGGGAGTGGCCGCACTGAAGATCGAAGGCCGCCAGCGCGGGGTGGCCTACGTCAGCGCCATCACCCGCACCTGGCGCACCGCACTGGACCGCTATGCCTCGCATCCGGAGTCCTGGGCGGTGGACGAGGAATGGCAGCGTTCGCTGTCCCGGCACGCCGAGGGTCACCAGACCACGCTCGGTCCCTACCACCGCTCCTGGCACTGAGGGCCGCGACATGAAACTCAGCCTTGGCCCCCTCCAGTACTTCTGGCCGCGTGAACGCACCCTCGCCTTCTACCGCGAGGCCGCGGGCTGGCCGCTGGACGTGATCTACCTCGGTGAAACGGTGTGCAGCAAGCGCCGCGAGCTCGGCACCCGCGACTGGATCGAGCTGGCCGCCGAGCTGGCGGGCAGCGGCAAGCAGGTGGTGCTGTCCAGCCTGGCCCTGATCGAGGCAGAGTCCGAACTCGGCGTGCTCTCGCGGCTGGTCGCCGACGGCGGCTGCTGGATCGAGGCGAACGATCTTTCGGCGGTGCAGCTGTGCCGGGAAGCGGGCGTGCCGTTCGTGGCGGGCCCCACGCTCAACATCTACAACCACGAGGCGTTGGCGATGCTGATGGAGGACGGCCTGCGGCGCTGGGTGCCGGGCGTCGAGCAGGGCGAAACCCTGGTCCGTGAGCTCCGCGATGCGATGTTGGAGACGGGCCAGACAATGCCCGAACTCGAGGTGATCGCCTGGGGCCGGCTGCCGCTCTCGCTCTCGGCCCGTTGCTTCACCGCGCGCGCGCTCGACGTGCCCAAGGACCAGTGCGGCTTCCGCTGCATCGATTATCCGGACGGCATGCCACTGGCCACCCGCGAGGGCCGGCCGTTCCTGCGCATCAATGGCATCCAGGTGCAGGGAGAGGAAACCACCGACCTCGGGCCGGAGCTGCCATCCCTGCGCGCGCTGGGCGTCGACCTGCTCCGGATCTACCCGCAGGCCGAAGGCAGCCGCGAGATCGTCGAACACTTCGATCGGGCCCGCAGCTCTGACACGGCACCGGCGCGGCTTGGCGAACGCAACGGCTACTGGCATGGCGAGCCCGGCATGGCGATGCCCGTCGCCGAGCCCGGCTGACGGGCCAGTGGGCCGCGCGGCTACCAGTGCAGGTAGAACATCGCCTTGGCCAGCAGCACGATCAGCATCACGTGGGCGAACACGCTGTAGTGGATGCGCCGGTAGGCATCCGCCACCGGCCGCTGCCGCCGCCGCAGCGCCATCGCCAGAAGGAAGTGGCCGAACACGCTCAGCGCCAACGTGATCTTGAGCGTCAACAGCAGGTTGAAACTGCCCGCAAACGGCTCCGCCAACGCCGCGCGGTGGTGCCAGGCCATCCCCAGCCCGCTGCCGTAGAGCAGCAACAACACCCAGGGGATCACCTGCCGCGCGCGTTTGCCGATGCCGCCTTCGACCAGCGTCATCACCCGCTCCGGCACGTGCCGGCGCACCCCCTCCAGGATCACCACTTCGAAGAACACCGTGCCGGCGAAGGCGATCGCGCCGAACAGGTGCGCCAGCAACAGGTAGGGATAGGCGGAAGTGGGCATGGCGCCATCGTCTCGCGCGCGGGTGGAGGCGACTCTGACCAGGGTCAAGTTTGCGCGAGCCGACGCCGCGCACTCTGTTGACTCCCGCGGGGACAACCTCCGGTCGTAGGAGCGACGTGAGTCGCGACCGCGCTCTTGGCCGCGCTCGCGCGCCTGCGGACATGGGGGGATGTACAGGTCGCGACTCACGTCGCTCCTACACTTCGGGGCGTTCGACCGGACTCTTGTAGGAGCGGCTTCAGCCGCGATCACTGGCCCCGCGGGTGCACGATTTCAGATCGCGGCTGAAGCCGCTCCTACATGTCCATCAGACCCTGGCAAACACCAGCGTGGCGTTGGTGCCGCCGAAGCCGAAGCTGTTGGACATCACCGTCTTCAGCTCCGCATCCTGGCTCTCGCGCAGGATCGGGAATCCCTCCGCCTCGGGATCCAGCGTCTCGATGTTGGCCGAGCCGGCCATGAACCCGCCGCGCATCATCAACAGGCAGTAGATCGCCTCGTGAACGCTGGCGGCGCCAAGGGAGTGGCCCGTCAGGGCCTTGGTCGACGACAGCGGCGGGACGTCCTCGCCGAACACTTCGCGTACCGCACCCAGTTCGACCACGTCGCCGACCGGCGTCGAGGTGCCGTGGGTGTTCAGGTAATCGATGGTCCCGACCTCGCGACCATCGAATCCCGCCAGCGCCATCTTCATGCAGCGCACCGCGCCTTCCCCGGACGGGGCGACCATGTCGACGCCGTCGGAGGTGACGCCATAACCCACCAGCTCGGCGATGATGTCCGCGCCGCGGGCCTTGGCATGCTCGTACTCTTCCAGCACCAGCATGCCGCCACCACCGGCAATGACGAAGCCGTCGCGGCCGATATCGTACGGGCGGGAGGCGGTCTCCGGCGTGTCGTTGTGTTTGGTCGACAGCGCACCCATCGCGTCGAACTGCGAGGTCATGCCCCAGTGCAGTTCCTCGCCACCGCCGGCGAACATCACGTCCTTGACGCCATGGCGGATGAGATCCGCGGCCGCGCCGATGCAGTGGGCAGAGGTCGCGCAGGCGGCGGAGATCGAATAGCTCAGCCCGCGGATTCCGAACGCCGTCGAGAGCGCCGCGGACACAGTCGATCCCATCGTGCGCGGCACCATGTAGGGGCCCACCTTGCGCACGCCCTTCTGGCGCATCAGGTCGCCAGTGGCGATCTGCCACTCGGGCGAGCCGCCACCGGAACCGGCGATCAGCCCGCTGCGCTCACCGCGCACCTGCTCGTCCGCCAGGCCGGCCTGCGCGATCGCATCGCGCATCGACACGTAGGCGTAAGCGGCGGCATCGCCCATGAAACGCTTGAGCTTGCGGTCGATCTGCTCGACCAGGTCGATCTGCGGCGCACCAGCGACATGGCTGCGGAGTCCCATCTCGGCGTATTCGGGAATGAAGCGGATGCCGGCGCGCAGCTTGCGCAGCGACTCGGTGACGCTGGCCGCGGCGTTGCCGATGCACGACACCACGCCCATGCCGGTCACGACCACGCGGCGGGAACCGCCTCCAGCGGCATTGATGGCAGCCATATCAGAATCCTTCGGTCGAGGAGAACAATCCAACCCGCAGGTCGGTAGCGGTATAGATCTCGCGGCCATCGACCAGCGTGCGGCCATCGGCGATGACCAGCTCCAGCTTGCCGCGCATGACCCGACGGATGTCGATCTCGTAGCTCACCAGCTTCGCGTCGGGCAACACCTGGCCGGTGAACTTCACCTGGCCGACGCCCAGCGCGCGGCCGCGCCCGGGGGCGCCCAGCCAGGGCAGGTAGAACCCGCACAGTTGCCACATCGCATCCACGCCGAGGCAGCCGGGCATCACCGGGTCGCCCTGGAAGTGGCAGTCGAAGAACCAGAGGTCCGGACGGATGTCGAGCTCGGCCCGGACCACGCCCTTGCCGTACTTGCCGCCCTCGGTCGAGATCTCGGTGATGCGGTCGAACATGAGCATCGGCGGGAGCGGCAGGCGCGCGTTGCCGGGGCCGAACATCTCGCCGCGGCCGCATGCCAGCAGTTGCTCATAGTCGAACGAAGAAGGTCGATTCATGTCGTCAGGCGCTGTGGAAACCCCGATTTTGCCGGTTTGGCGCGATGATTGCGTTGACGGCCATCAAACGGCCATCAACCGGCCGGAACCGTACGCTGCTGTATGGGTACGCGCGTTACTGGTTGGAAGGGCCGGTGCGCGCCGGAAACCGGCCTCAGGCGGCGGGCCTGGAGACGACCGGAAACAGGGGTTCGTCCTCTCGCCAATGGGCGCCGGTGCTGACCCGCCGCTGCAGTGCACAGGTCAGCACACGCCCGGCCAGCCCTGCCTGCCATCCCCGCCGGCCCATGGGCGTTACGGTCTCCAGCGCCGCTGCAAGGCCGGCGCCGCTGCGCACCGGCCCGGCGGCTTCCCACATCACGCTGCGCAGGGCCTGCAGGTCCCCGGCGTGCAGCCCGGGCACGGTGGTGCGGCCGAGGTCGTCGGTCGCCAGCCCGCCCATGTGGAAGTGCGCGGCGGCCGTGACCGGGATCGCCTCCACCCGCGGGTCGATGCCGTGGGCGAGGCAGGAGGCCAGCACCGTCGGGAAGCGCCGCTCCCAGTCGATCCACCCGCCGCGCGCGTCCAGCACCACCCGGCCCGTGTCGCGTCGGGCCTGCCACACACGGCGCGCGACGATGTCCCGCGGAGCCAGGTCGCCTTGCGGGTGCACCCCATCCATCAATGCCCGACCGTCGCCGTCGAACAGACGCGCGCCAGCCCCGCGCAGCGCTTCGGTCACCAGGGGCAACGAGCCGCTGCCGACGTCCAGCGCGGTCGGGTGGAACTGCACGAACTCCAGGTCGCGCGGATGCGCCCCGACCGCCAGCGCCAGCGCCAGTCCGGCCCCATCGGAACCCGGCGGATTGCTGGTGTGGGCGAACAGCGCACCAATGCCCCCGGTTGCCAGAACTACGGTGTCCGCCTGCAGCAGGGCCCCATCCCCCGCGAGGCGGACCCCGGACGCGCGCCCGCCCTGCATCAGCAATGCATCCACGTCGCCCTCGCACCACTCGATGTGCGCGGCGGCACGGGCCGCGCTCGACAGCGCGGCCATGGCCGCGGCACCCGTGGCATCACCCCCGGCGTGCACGATGCGGGCAACGCGGTGGCCCCCTTCCCGCCCCAGCCGCAGACGATCGCCATCGCGATCGAACGCGACGCCAAGCGACTGCAGCCAAGAGATCGCCTCCGGCGCCGCCCTCGTCAGCGTCCGTACCCGCGGCCCATCGTTGCGGAACGCGCCCGCCACCAGCGTGTCGCTGGCGTGGGCGTCGGCCGAGTCACCTGCGCCGACCGCCGCGGCGATGCCCCCCTGGGCCAGCGCGCTCGCGCTGGGTCCGCGACCGGCCCGTCCCAGCAGCACGACCGGTCGGGGCGCCGCGGCCAGCGCGACGCTCAACCCGGCGATGCCGCTGCCAACCACCACCAGCCGCGTGCCAGCCATCAGACCTGCTCGCGCCGGCCCACCGCCAGCATCCGGTCCAGCGCCCGGCGTGCGCGCTCGGCCACGTCGGGGGCCACCACCACCTCGTGCCTGAGGTCACGCAGGCAGGCATGGATGTTGGGCAGGTTGATCCGCTTCATGTGCGGGCAGAGGTTGCACGGCTTGATGAACTGCACCCGTGGGAACCGGTTCTTCAGGTTGTCCGCCATCGAGCACTCGGTGATCATCGCCACCCGCTCGGGTTGTTCCTTTTCAAGCCAGCGGCCCATCGCACTGGTGGAGCCGACGAAATCGGCCTCGGCCAGCACCTCCGGCGAGCACTCCGGGTGCGCGACGACCTTCGTGTCGAACTGCTCGCGGGTATGTCGCACCTGCTGCGCGGTGAAGGTCTCGTGCACCTCGCAGGTGCCGTTCCAGAGCACCAGCTCGACCTCGGTCTGCGTAGCCACCCAGCTACCCAGGTAGCGGTCGGGCAGGAAGATGACCTGCCGGGCGCCGGTTTCGGCAGCGATCGCTTCCACCACCTGCACCGCGTTGGCCGACGTGCAGCAGGCGTCGGACTCGGCCTTCACTTCGGCCGAAGTGTTGACGTAGCTGACCACCGGCACGCCCGGGTGGCGGGTCCGCAGCGCCCGCACGTCGGCGGCGGTGATGGAAGCCGCCAACGAGCAGCCGGCCTCCAGGTCCGGGATCAGCACGGTCTTCCCGGGCGCGAGGATCTTTGCGCTCTCCGCCATGAAGTGCACGCCGCACAGCACGATCAGGTCGCTGTCGCAGTCCGCCGCGGCCTGGGCGAGTGCCAGCGAGTCGCCGGTGATGTCCGCCACCCCGTGGAAGATCTCCGGCGACTGGTAGCTGTGCGCCATGATCACCGCGCCGCGATCCTTCTTGAGCGCATTGATCGCATCGATCCATGGCAGGTGCATCGGCACCTCCATGCACGGGATCAGTTGTTCGAGCGTCGCCACCAGCGGTGCGTACTCGGTCTCGAGTCCATCGCGCCAGCGCGGCGCGGCCAATGCGTTTGCAGTCATGCCACTTCGCTTGTGTAGGAGCGGCTTCAGCCGCGATCGGATGTCATGTCGGCGGTCGTGCCGCGGTAGGCTGCGCGCGCCGCCCGCGCCAGCCGCGCACCCCGGTTCAGGCCGATCCGGAGGCCAAGCGGCACCGACTCCCAGGGCAGCCGTTCCAGCAGGTTGCGCACCGTCAGCCCCAGTTCGACGTCACCGGTCAGCACCAGTCGCCGCTGGAAGAACAACGTGTCCGCGTCTTCCAGGCGGCTGGCAAGCAGGAGCAGGTCGGTGGCGGTGCCGCGCACGGTGGCTTCGGCCAGGTCGGTGGTCACCCGCAGCGCATTGCCCTGCCGCTGCACCACCCAGGACAAGCCCAGGTCGGTGACTTCCACGCCCAGCCGCCGGTCTCGCATGAAATCCAGGTCCGGCCCCGCCATGGGTACGGCCAGCACCCGCCCCATCGCCCGCTCCAGCAGCCGGGCGCGGGTGCGCTGCGGAAGCCGTCGAAGCAGCGGCGCCAGGCGGGAGGGCGGCGGAACCAGGGCCAGCAGCCTGGCGGCGGCGGGACGGAAGGACACGTGGGCGGAGGTCGTCATGGCGGGCACGATGCCGGTGCCGGCCAGGACGTCGCCTTGACCCAGGTCATCCCACCCGCGTTGCGCCCGATGGGCGTCGCGGATCGCAAGGTCCATCAGGGCGCGGGTCGTCTCGCGCGGCACCCCGAGCCGGGCGGCAAGCCGTTGCCCGCGCGAATGCACGGCCGCCTCGCGCTGCGCGTCACGCACGGGAACGCCACGCTGGCATTTCAGCCGGCCGGCCGTGGCGGCCAGGCGTGCGCGCGCCGCCACCAGCACCAGCAAAGCGTCGTCAACCACGTCGATGCCCCGGCGCACGCCTCCGAGCGTGGCGATCGGAACCACGCCGCTCAGTGGCCTTGCGGTACCGGTGCGTCGGCGTCCGGGCTGCCCCATCTCGGCACGTGGTCGTCGATGCCGGCTGCATCGAGCCACTCACCCATGCCAGTGGCAGGGCCCATCGCCCCCGTGTGGAACTGCCAGTCGAATTCGGTCATGGTGTCGCTGCCTGCGTGGTCTTCACGACACACAGGAGACGCTATTCCGGGGATCCGGGCAGTGACCTGGATCAAGTGCGGGGCCGGCACGCCGGGAAGTGCCTGGAAGCCAGCCCGCGAAATTTGATCCTGATCAGGTCCCGGGGACCGCAATGCCTCACCCTCGCCGTCATGGCGCCAGCCATTTACTCCAGGGAGACTCCATGAAACGTGCACCCCGCTTCATTGCCGCGACATTGGCCGCTTCGGCGCTGCTGCTGTCGGCCTGCGACGGCGACAACGATGCCACCCGTCCCGCAGGCGACCAGGCCAGTGCCGAGGCCGACGGAGAGACCGGCGGCTCGCGCAAGGGTGACTTCGGCCCGCCCCAGGGCGATCCGATCAATGCCGTGCTGACGTCGCCGCCGCACGTTCCGCCACCGGTCAACCGCAACCATCCGGCCAAGGTGGTGGTCGAGCTGGACGTGGTCGAGAAAGTGATGCCGATCTCCGAAGGCGTGGACTACACGTTCTGGACCTTCGGCGGCACGGTGCCCGGCAGCTTCATCCGCGTGCGCCAGGGCGACACGGTGGAGTTCCACCTGCGCAACATGCCCGACAGCAAGATGCCCCACAACATCGACCTGCACGGCGTCACCGGGCCGGGTGGCGGCGCGAGCTCCAGCTTCACCGCACCGGGCCACAAGACCCAGTTCACCTTCAAGGCCCTCAACGCCGGCCTGTACGTCTACCACTGCGCCACCGCGCCAGTGGGCATGCACGTCGCCAACGGCATGTACGGCCTGATCCTGGTCGAGCCGCCGGAGGGCCTGCCCCCGGTCGACAAGGAGTACTACGTGATGCAGGGCGACTTCTACACCACCGGCAAGTACCGGGAGAAGGGCCTGCAGCCGTTCGACATGGAGAAGGCGATCGACGAGAACCCGACCTACGTCCTGTTCAACGGATCGGAAGGCGCGATCACCGGCGACAAGGCCCTGACCACCTCGGTCGGCGAGAACGTCCGCCTGTACGTCGGCAACGGCGGCCCGAACCTGGTGTCGAGCTTCCACGTGATCGGCGAGATCTTCGACAAGGTCTGGTACGAGGGCGGCACCCACTTCCAGGAGAACGTGCAGACCACGCTGATCCCGGCGGGCGGCGCGGCCATGATGGAGTTCCACATGGAGGTGCCCGGCAGCTACGTGCTGGTCGACCACAGCCTGTTCCGTGCCTTCAACAAGGGCGCGCTGGGCATCCTCAAGGCCGATGGCCCCGAGAACAAGGAGATCTACTCCGGCCTGGAGGTCGACGAGGTCTACATCGGCGACCGCGCGCAGGCGAACATGGAAGCGGTCGCCGTCGCTGCCGAGGCCGCCAGCACCGGCGACCTCACCGTCGACCAGCAGGTCAAGGCCGGCGAGGCGCTGTTCATGGGTACCTGCTCGACCTGCCACCAGGCCAACGGCCAGGGCATGGCCGGGGTCTTCCCGCCGCTCGCCAACTCGGACTACATCGCCAATGATCCCACGTCGGTGCCCCGCGTGACGCTGCACGGCCTGCAGGGCAAGATCACCGTCAACGGCACCGAGTACAACTCGATCATGCCGCCGATGGCCCAGCTGACCGACGACGAGGTGGCCAATATCTCCACCTTCGTGCTCAACAGCTGGGGCAACCCGGGTGGTCGCGTGACCAAGGCCGAAGTGGCCGAGATCCGCAAGAACAAGCCTGAAAATGCTTCCGAAGGCCACTGACCCGGGCCTGCGTGCGGCAGCCGCGCTACTGGCGGCGGTGGTCTCCACCGCCGCCGTTGCAGCCGACAAGGGTTATGCGGAGCTGCCCGGGGGCAGCTTCCGCAGCACGCTCGCCTACGAAGACATCAGCGCGGACCTGCGGGTCCGCCCCTTCGCGATGATGAAGCGGCCGGTGACCAACGGCGAGTTCCTCGCATTCGTGCAGGCAAACCCGCAGTGGCGCCGGGACCGCGTCCCCACGGTGATGGCCGAGCCGAGGTACCTGTCGCACTGGGATGGTCCGACCGAGCTGGGCGAGGCCAGCGCCGGGCAACCCGTGGTCCAGGTCAGCTGGTTCGCAGCCTCCGCGTACTGCGAGGCCCAAGGCGCACGGCTGCCGACCTGGACAGAGTGGGAGTACGCGGCGGCGGCCGATGAAACCCGCCGCGACGCGCGCAAGGACCCGGTCTGGCGCGAGCGCATCCTGGCCTGGTATTCGCGCCCCTCCAACGCCGCCCTTCCCCGGGCCGGCCTGCAGACGCCGAACGTGTATGGCGTGCAGGACCTGCATGGCCTGGTGTGGGAATGGACCGATGACTTCTCCTCGCTGCTGGTGGATGCGGACAACCGCAACCAGGGCGACCCCGACAACGCGCGCTTCTGCGGTGCCGGGGCGCTGTCGATGGACGATCGCGACAACTACGCCGTGCTGATGCGGGTAGCGATGCTGTCCTCCCTGGGCGCCGAAGACACCACCGGCAACCTCGGCTTCCGCTGCGTCAAGGACCTCCCATGAAACGCATGCTCCCTTCGCTGCTGGCAGCCTTCGTGTTTCTCGCCGGCATCGCCGCGCCGGCCGTTGCCGCGCAATCGCCTGCCGCGCAGTCACCGCTACCGCGCGATTCGATCTACCAGCTGCCGGTGCAACTCACCGACCAGGATGGCCGCACGCAGCCCTGGAGTGCCCTTCGCGGCAAGCCCCGGCTGATGGCGATGTTCTACACCTCGTGCCAGTACATCTGCCCGTTGATCGTCGACAGCGGCAAGGCCATCGAAAAGCAGCTGGACGAGCGGGAACGCGGCCGGATCGGCATCGTGCTGATCAGCATGGACCCGGAGCGCGACGACCCGGCAGCGCTGAAGAAGGTGGTGGAACAGCGCAAGCTCGACACCTCGCGCTGGACGCTGGCCAGCCCGCCCACCGGCGAGGTCCGCGCCGTCGCAGGCGTGCTGGACACCCGCTACCGCGCCCTCGCCGATGGCGAGTTCAACCACACCAGTTCGCTGGTCCTGGTGGATGCGGATGGCCGCATCCTGGCCCGCACCGACCAGATGGGCAGCAAGCCGGACCCCGAGTTCGTCGCAAAGGTGAAGCAGGCGCTGCGCCAGCCTCTGTAGGAGCGGCTTCAGCCGCGATCGTGGAGTCGGCGAAGGCAGTCCAGGTCCGGTCGCGGCTGAAGCCGCTCCTACTGGGGCAGCGCGCTCAACCGGCCGAGCGTCACCAGTGCCGCCTGCGCGCGCGCATCCAGCGGATGCCCGCAGTTCAACCGCAGGCAATGACGGAAGCCTCGGCTGGCCGAGAACATCGGTCCGGGCGCAACGCTGATGCCTTCGGCTGCGGCCCGCCGCTGCACCGCCAGCGCGTCGGTGCCCTCCGGCAGCTCGAGCCACAGGAAATAGCCTCCCGCCGGCCGCGTCACGCGCGTCCCCCGGGGGAAGTGGCGACCCACCGCGGCCAGGCACTGTGCCTGCTGCTCGGCCAGGGTCCGCCGCAGGCGCCGCAGGTGGCGATCGAACCCCCCGCGTTGCAGGTAGTGGGACAGCGCCAGCTGGGAAGGCACGTTGGTGTTGAGCGTGGTGGTGAGCTTGTGCCGGGCGATCCGGGCAGTGAACCTGCCCCCCGCCACCCAGCCGATCCGGTGCCCCGGCGCAAGCGACTTGGAGAACGACGAGCAGTGCATCACCAGCCCCTCGCGGTCGAAGGCCTTGGCCGGCACCGGCCGCTCCCTGCCGAAGTACAGCTCCGCGTAGACGTCGTCCTCCACCAGCGGGATGCCATGCCGCGCGAGCAGTTCGACCAGCTCGCGCTTGCGCTGGACCGGCATGCTCGCACCGAGCGGGTTCTGGAAGTTGCTCATCACCCAGCAGGCCCGGGGCCGGTGGCGTGAAATGGCGGTCTCCACGGCATCCAGGTCGATGCCTTCGCGTGGGTGCGTGGGCACCTCGATCGCGTGCAGCCTGCGCCGTTCGAGGATCTGCAGGGTGGCGTAGAAGCACGGGGACTCGACCAGCACCGCATCCCCCGGCGACGTCACCGCGCCGATGCACAGGTTCAGCGCCTCCAGTGCGCCATTGGTGACCACGATGCCGTCCGCGTCCACCTGCATGCCACCCAGCAGGTAGCGCAGCGCGATCTGCCGGCGCAGCTCGGCGTTCCCGGGCGTGAGGTCGTCGACCGTGCTCCACGGGTCGATATGGGGCGCGGTGGTCGCCATGACCCGCCCCAGCCGCGCCAACGGGAACAGCAGCGGGCTGGGAAAGGCCGATCCGAACGGCACCACGTCATGCGCCATCGTCGACTGCAGTACTTCGAACACCAGCTCGCTCACGTCCACCTGCCGGGATTCGCCATCGGGCCGGGACGCCTGCTCGGGTTCCGGCGGCCGGGCCACGGCGGCGCGGGTGACGTAGTACCCGGAGCGGGGACGCGACTCCACCAGGCCCCGTGCCTCCAGCAGGTAATAGGCCTGGAACACGGTGGAGGGGCTCACGCGGCGCTCGGCGCTGGCCTGGCGCACCGATGGCAGCCGGTCGCCCGGCTTCAGCACCTTCCGGCCGATCGAATCGGCCAGTTCCTCGGCGAGGGCTTCGTAGAGCTTCACGGGACTCCCGGCACGGCGCCAATGGAGCTGAACGGACCCAACTGATATGGTCCCACAGCGGATTTCTGAGTCTACGCCCGCTGATCCGGTCGCCCTACCCTGTCATCCGACGCAGTCGCTTCCCGAAACGCCAATGAATCCCCTGGTCGAACTCAACCTCGCGCTGATCCTGTTCGTGCCGTGGTTCGCCATCCTCGCGGTGCTGTTCTGGTTGTTTCCTCGGCAGCCGCGCACCTTGGCGCGCAAGGCCTTCGACACGGCCAGCCTGGTGCTGGCCACGGTGATGGCCGCGCTGGGCATGTACTGGTCGATGGAAAACGCCGACCCGCAATACGGTCACATGTGGCAACAGGTGCTGGCCACGACGCTGTCCTACGCCATGTTCCTGGCCGTGATGACGCTGGCGATGCTGGTACGTTGGCGGTGGCTGCGCCGCAGCACGTGAAGGCCATTCTCCTACCGTGTGCGCTTGCCCGGCAATTTGACGTCGGTCAATCCGCGCCCGGTTCATCCGCCCGATAATGGGCGCATACACAACCACGGGTTCTCCATGACCGCGCATCCAGAGGCCGCCACGGCCCCCCCGCAGGCCCGCGCCGGCGCGGGCCTGCGGGGGGGCCGTGGCGGCCTCTGGATGCGCGGTCATGGAGAACCCGTGGTTGTGTATGCGCCCATTATCGGGCGGATGAACCGGGCGCGGATTGACCGACGTCAAATTGCCGGGCAAGCGCACACGGTAGGAGAATGGCCTTCACGTGCTGCGGCGCAGCCACCGCCAACGTACCAGCATCGCCAGCGTCATCACGGCCAGGAACATGGCGTAGGACAGCGTCGTGGCCAGCACCTGTTGCCACATGTGACCGTATTGCGGGTCGGCGTTTTCCATCGACCAGTACATGCCCAGCGCGGCCATCACCGTGGCCAGCACCAGGCTGGCCGTGTCGAAGGCCTTGCGCGCCAAGGTGCGCGGCTGCCGAGGAAACAACCAGAACAGCACCGCGAGGATGGCGAACCACGGCACGAACAGGATCAGCGCGAGGTTGAGTTCGACCAGGGGATTCATTGGCGTTTCGGGAAGCGACTGCGTCGGATGACAGGGTAGGGCGACCGGATCAGCGGGCGTAGACTCAGAAATCCGCTGTGGGACCATATCAGTTGGGTCCGTTCAGCTCCATTGGCGCCGTGCCGGGAGTCCCGTGAAGCTCTACGAAGCCCTCGCCGAGGAACTGGCCGATTCGATCGGCCGGAAGGTGCTGAAGCCGGGCGACCGGCTGCCATCGGTGCGCCAGGCCAGCGCCGAGCGCCGCGTGAGCCCCTCCACCGTGTTCCAGGCCTATTACCTGCTGGAGGCACGGGGCCTGGTGGAGTCGCGTCCCCGCTCCGGGTACTACGTCACCCGCGCCGCCGTGGCCCGGCCGCCGGAACCCGAGCAGGCGTCCCGGCCCGATGGCGAATCCCGGCAGGTGGACGTGAGCGAGCTGGTGTTCGAAGTACTGCAGTCGACGATGGCGCATGACGTGGTGCCGTTCGGATCGGCCTTTCCCAGCCCGCTGCTGTTCCCGTTGGCGCGGCTGGGGCGGGTCATGGCGACCACCGCGCCCCATATCGACCCGTGGAGCACGGTCGACGACCTCACGCCCGGGAACGCCGAGCTGCGCCGGCAGATCGCGCTGCGCTACCTGCTGGGTGGCATGCAGGTGGACGCGGACGGCATCGTGGTCACCAATGGCGCACTGGAGGCGCTGAACCTGTGCATCGGCGCGGTGACGTCGCCGGGGGATGCGGTGCTGGTCGAGTCCCCGTGCTTCTACGCCACCCTGCAGATCCTCGAACGGCGCAGGCTGCACGCGATCGAGGTGCCCACGCACCCACGCGAAGGCATCGACCTGGATGCCGTGGAGACCGCCATTTCACGCCACCGGCCCCGGGCCTGCTGGGTGATGAGCAACTTCCAGAACCCGCTCGGTGCGAGCATGCCGGTCCAGCGCAAGCGCGAGCTGGTCGAACTGCTCGCGCGGCATGGCATCCCGCTGGTGGAGGACGACGTCTACGCGGAGCTGTACTTCGGCAGGGAGCGGCCGGTGCCGGCCAAGGCCTTCGACCGCGAGGGGCTGGTGATGCACTGCTCGTCGTTCTCCAAGTCGCTTGCGCCGGGGCACCGGATCGGCTGGGTGGCGGGGGGCAGGTTCACTGCCCGGATCGCCCGGCACAAGCTCACCACCACGCTCAACACCAACGTGCCTTCCCAGCTGGCGCTGTCCCACTACCTGCAACGCGGGGGGTTCGATCGCCACCTGCGGCGCCTGCGGCGGACCCTGGCCGAGCAGCAGGCACAGTGCCTGGCCGCGGTGGGTCGCCACTTCCCCCGGGGGACGCGCGTGACGCGGCCGGCGGGAGGCTATTTCCTGTGGCTCGAGCTGCCGGAGGGCACCGACGCGCTGGCGGTGCAGCGGCGGGCCGCAGCCGAAGGCATCAGCGTTGCGCCCGGACCGATGTTCTCGGCCAGCCGAGGCTTCCGTCATTGCCTGCGGTTGAACTGCGGGCATCCGCTGGATGCGCGCGCGCAGGCGGCACTGGTGACGCTCGGCCGGTTGAGCGCGCTGCCCCAGTAGGAGCGGCTTCAGCCGCGACCGGACCTGGACTGCCTTCGCCGACTCCACGATCGCGGCTGAAGCCGCTCCTACAGAGGCTGGCGCAGCGCCTGCTTCACCTTTGCGACGAACTCGGGGTCCGGCTTGCTGCCCATCTGGTCGGTGCGGGCCAGGATGCGGCCATCCGCATCCACCAGGACCAGCGAACTGGTGTGGTTGAACTCGCCATCGGCGAGGGCGCGGTAGCGGGTGTCCAGCACGCCTGCGACGGCGCGGACCTCGCCGGTGGGCGGGCTGGCCAGCGTCCAGCGCGAGGTGTCGAGCTTGCGCTGTTCCACCACCTTCTTCAGCGCTGCCGGGTCGTCGCGCTCCGGGTCCATGCTGATCAGCACGATGCCGATCCGGCCGCGTTCCCGCTCGTCCAGCTGCTTTTCGATGGCCTTGCCGCTGTCGACGATCAACGGGCAGATGTACTGGCACGAGGTGTAGAACATCGCCATCAGCCGGGGCTTGCCGCGAAGGGCACTCCAGGGCTGCGTGCGGCCATCCTGGTCGGTGAGTTGCACCGGCAGCTGGTAGATCGAATCGCGCGGTAGCGGTGACTGCGCGGCAGGCGATTGCGCGGCAACGGCCGGCGCGGCGATGCCGGCGAGAAACACGAAGGCTGCCAGCAGCGAAGGGAGCATGCGTTTCATGGGAGGTCCTTGACGCAGCGGAAGCCGAGGTTGCCGGTGGTGTCTTCGGCGCCCAGGGAGGACAGCATCGCTACCCGCATCAGCACGGCGTAGTTGTCGCGATCGTCCATCGACAGCGCCCCGGCACCGCAGAAGCGCGCGTTGTCGGGGTCGCCCTGGTTGCGGTTGTCCGCATCCACCAGCAGCGAGGAGAAGTCATCGGTCCATTCCCACACCAGGCCATGCAGGTCCTGCACGCCATACACGTTCGGCGTCTGCAGGCCGGCCCGGGGAAGGGCGGCGTTGGAGGGGCGCGAATACCAGGCCAGGATGCGCTCGCGCCAGACCGGGTCCTTGCGCGCGTCGCGGCGGGTTTCATCGGCCGCCGCCGCGTACTCCCACTCTGTCCAGGTCGGCAGCCGTGCGCCTTGGGCCTCGCAGTACGCGGAGGCTGCGAACCAGCTGACCTGGACCACGGGTTGCCCGGCGCTGGCCTCGCCCAGCTCGGTCGGACCATCCCAGTGCGACAGGTACCTCGGCTCGGCCATCACCGTGGGGACGCGGTCCCGGCGCCACTGCGGGTTTGCCTGCACGAATGCGAGGAACTCGCCGTTGGTCACCGGCCGCTTCATCATCGCGAAGGGGCGGACCCGCAGGTCCGCGCTGATGTCTTCGTAGGCGAGCGTGCTGCGGAAGCTGCCCCCGGGCAGCTCCGCATAACCCTTGTCGGCTGCAACGGCGGCGGTGGAGACCACCGCCGCCAGTAGCGCGGCTGCCGCACGCAGGCCCGGGTCAGTGGCCTTCGGAAGCATTTTCAGGCTTGTTCTTGCGGATCTCGGCCACTTCGGCCTTGGTCACGCGACCACCCGGGTTGCCCCAGCTGTTGAGCACGAAGGTGGAGATATTGGCCACCTCGTCGTCGGTCAGCTGGGCCATCGGCGGCATGATCGAGTTGTACTCGGTGCCGTTGACGGTGATCTTGCCCTGCAGGCCGTGCAGCGTCACGCGGGGCACCGACGTGGGATCATTGGCGATGTAGTCCGAGTTGGCGAGCGGCGGGAAGACCCCGGCCATGCCCTGGCCGTTGGCCTGGTGGCAGGTCGAGCAGGTACCCATGAACAGCGCCTCGCCGGCCTTGACCTGCTGGTCGACGGTGAGGTCGCCGGTGCTGGCGGCCTCGGCAGCGACGGCGACCGCTTCCATGTTCGCCTGCGCGCGGTCGCCGATGTAGACCTCGTCGACCTCCAGGCCGGAGTAGATCTCCTTGTTCTCGGGGCCATCGGCCTTGAGGATGCCCAGCGCGCCCTTGTTGAAGGCACGGAACAGGCTGTGGTCGACCAGCACGTAGCTGCCGGGCACCTCCATGTGGAACTCCATCATGGCCGCGCCGCCCGCCGGGATCAGCGTGGTCTGCACGTTCTCCTGGAAGTGGGTGCCGCCCTCGTACCAGACCTTGTCGAAGATCTCGCCGATCACGTGGAAGCTCGACACCAGGTTCGGGCCGCCGTTGCCGACGTACAGGCGGACGTTCTCGCCGACCGAGGTGGTCAGGGCCTTGTCGCCGGTGATCGCGCCTTCCGATCCGTTGAACAGGACGTAGGTCGGGTTCTCGTCGATCGCCTTCTCCATGTCGAACGGCTGCAGGCCCTTCTCCCGGTACTTGCCGGTGGTGTAGAAGTCGCCCTGCATCACGTAGTACTCCTTGTCGACCGGGGGCAGGCCCTCCGGCGGCTCGACCAGGATCAGGCCGTACATGCCGTTGGCGACGTGCATGCCCACTGGCGCGGTGGCGCAGTGGTAGACGTACAGGCCGGCGTTGAGGGCCTTGAAGGTGAACTGGGTCTTGTGGCCCGGTGCGGTGAAGCTGGAGCTCGCGCCGCCACCCGGCCCGGTGACGCCGTGCAGGTCGATGTTGTGGGGCATCTTGCTGTCGGGCATGTTGCGCAGGTGGAACTCCACCGTGTCGCCCTGGCGCACGCGGATGAAGCTGCCGGGCACCGTGCCGCCGAAGGTCCAGAACGTGTAGTCCACGCCTTCGGAGATCGGCATCACTTTCTCGACCACGTCCAGCTCGACCACCACCTTGGCCGGATGGTTGCGGTTGACCGGTGGCGGAACGTGCGGCGGCGACGTCAGCACGGCATTGATCGGATCGCCCTGGGGCGGGCCGAAGTCACCCTTGCGCGAGCCGCCGGTCTCTCCGTCGGCCTCGGCACTGGCCTGGTCGCCTGCGGGACGGGTGGCATCGTTGTCGCCGTCGCAGGCCGACAGCAGCAGCGCCGAAGCGGCCAATGTCGCGGCAATGAAGCGGGGTGCACGTTTCATGGAGTCTCCCTGGAGTAAATGGCTGGCGCCATGACGGCGAGGGTGAGGCATTGCGGTCCCCGGGACCTGATCAGGATCAAATTTCGCGGGCTGGCTTCCAGGCACTTCCCGGCGTGCCGGCCCCGCACTTGATCCAGGTCACTGCCCGGATCCCCGGAATAGCGTCTCCTGTGTGTCGTGAAGACCACGCAGGCAGCGACACCATGACCGAATTCGACTGGCAGTTCCACACGGGGGCGATGGGCCCTGCCACTGGCATGGGTGAGTGGCTCGATGCAGCCGGCATCGACGACCACGTGCCGAGATGGGGCAGCCCGGACGCCGACGCACCGGTACCGCAAGGCCACTGAGCGGCGTGGTTCCGATCGCCACGCTCGGAGGCGTGCGCCGGGGCATCGACGTGGTTGACGACGCTTTGCTGGTGCTGGTGGCGGCGCGCGCACGCCTGGCCGCCACGGCCGGCCGGCTGAAATGCCAGCGTGGCGTTCCCGTGCGTGACGCGCAGCGCGAGGCGGCCGTGCATTCGCGCGGGCAACGGCTTGCCGCCCGGCTCGGGGTGCCGCGCGAGACGACCCGCGCCCTGATGGACCTTGCGATCCGCGACGCCCATCGGGCGCAACGCGGGTGGGATGACCTGGGTCAAGGCGACGTCCTGGCCGGCACCGGCATCGTGCCCGCCATGACGACCTCCGCCCACGTGTCCTTCCGTCCCGCCGCCGCCAGGCTGCTGGCCCTGGTTCCGCCGCCCTCCCGCCTGGCGCCGCTGCTTCGACGGCTTCCGCAGCGCACCCGCGCCCGGCTGCTGGAGCGGGCGATGGGGCGGGTGCTGGCCGTACCCATGGCGGGGCCGGACCTGGATTTCATGCGAGACCGGCGGCTGGGCGTGGAAGTCACCGACCTGGGCTTGTCCTGGGTGGTGCAGCGGCAGGGCAATGCGCTGCGGGTGACCACCGACCTGGCCGAAGCCACCGTGCGCGGCACCGCCACCGACCTGCTCCTGCTTGCCAGCCGCCTGGAAGACGCGGACACGTTGTTCTTCCAGCGGCGACTGGTGCTGACCGGTGACGTCGAACTGGGGCTGACGGTGCGCAACCTGCTGGAACGGCTGCCCTGGGAGTCGGTGCCGCTTGGCCTCCGGATCGGCCTGAACCGGGGTGCGCGGCTGGCGCGGGCGGCGCGCGCAGCCTACCGCGGCACGACCGCCGACATGACATCCGATCGCGGCTGAAGCCGCTCCTACACAAGCGAAGTGGCATGACTGCAAACGCATTGGCCGCGCCGCGCTGGCGCGATGGACTCGAGACCGAGTACGCACCGCTGGTGGCGACGCTCGAACAACTGATCCCGTGCATGGAGGTGCCGATGCACCTGCCATGGATCGATGCGATCAATGCGCTCAAGAAGGATCGCGGCGCGGTGATCATGGCGCACAGCTACCAGTCGCCGGAGATCTTCCACGGGGTGGCGGACATCACCGGCGACTCGCTGGCACTCGCCCAGGCCGCGGCGGACTGCGACAGCGACCTGATCGTGCTGTGCGGCGTGCACTTCATGGCGGAGAGCGCAAAGATCCTCGCGCCCGGGAAGACCGTGCTGATCCCGGACCTGGAGGCCGGCTGCTCGTTGGCGGCTTCCATCACCGCCGCCGACGTGCGGGCGCTGCGGACCCGCCACCCGGGCGTGCCGGTGGTCAGCTACGTCAACACTTCGGCCGAAGTGAAGGCCGAGTCCGACGCCTGCTGCACGTCGGCCAACGCGGTGCAGGTGGTGGAAGCGATCGCTGCCGAAACCGGCGCCCGGCAGGTCATCTTCCTGCCCGACCGCTACCTGGGTAGCTGGGTGGCTACGCAGACCGAGGTCGAGCTGGTGCTCTGGAACGGCACCTGCGAGGTGCACGAGACCTTCACCGCGCAGCAGGTGCGACATACCCGCGAGCAGTTCGACACGAAGGTCGTCGCGCACCCGGAGTGCTCGCCGGAGGTGCTGGCCGAGGCCGATTTCGTCGGCTCCACCAGTGCGATGGGCCGCTGGCTTGAAAAGGAACAACCCGAGCGGGTGGCGATGATCACCGAGTGCTCGATGGCGGACAACCTGAAGAACCGGTTCCCACGGGTGCAGTTCATCAAGCCGTGCAACCTCTGCCCGCACATGAAGCGGATCAACCTGCCCAACATCCATGCCTGCCTGCGTGACCTCAGGCACGAGGTGGTGGTGGCCCCCGACGTGGCCGAGCGCGCACGCCGGGCGCTGGACCGGATGCTGGCGGTGGGCCGGCGCGAGCAGGTCTGATGGCTGGCACGCGGCTGGTGGTGGTTGGCAGCGGCATCGCCGGGTTGAGCGTCGCGCTGGCCGCGGCGCCCCGACCGGTCGTGCTGCTGGGACGGGCCGGTCGCGGACCCAGCGCGAGCGCGCTGGCCCAGGGGGGCATCGCCGCGGCGGTCGGCGCAGGTGACTCGGCCGACGCCCACGCCAGCGACACGCTGGTGGCGGGCGCGTTCCGCAACGATGGGCCGCGGGTACGGACGCTGACGAGGGCGGCGCCGGAGGCGATCTCTTGGCTGCAGTCGCTTGGCGTCGCGTTCGATCGCGATGGCGATCGTCTGCGGCTGGGGCGGGAAGGGGGCCACCGCGTTGCCCGCATCGTGCACGCCGGGGGTGATGCCACGGGTGCCGCGGCCATGGCCGCGCTGTCGAGCGCGGCCCGTGCCGCCGCGCACATCGAGTGGTGCGAGGGCGACGTGGATGCATTGCTGATGCAGGGCGGGCGCGCGTCCGGGGTCCGCCTCGCGGGGGATGGGGCCCTGCTGCAGGCGGACACCGTAGTTCTGGCAACCGGGGGCATTGGTGCGCTGTTCGCCCACACCAGCAATCCGCCGGGTTCCGATGGGGCCGGACTGGCGCTGGCGCTGGCGGTCGGGGCGCATCCGCGCGACCTGGAGTTCGTGCAGTTCCACCCGACCGCGCTGGACGTCGGCAGCGGCTCGTTGCCCCTGGTGACCGAAGCGCTGCGCGGGGCTGGCGCGCGTCTGTTCGACGGCGACGGTCGGGCATTGATGGATGGGGTGCACCCGCAAGGCGACCTGGCTCCGCGGGACATCGTCGCGCGCCGTGTGTGGCAGGCCCGACGCGACACGGGCCGGGTGGTGCTGGACGCGCGCGGCGGGTGGATCGACTGGGAGCGGCGCTTCCCGACGGTGCTGGCCTCCTGCCTCGCCCACGGCATCGACCCGCGGGTGGAGGCGATCCCGGTCACGGCCGCCGCGCACTTCCACATGGGCGGGCTGGCGACCGACGACCTCGGCCGCACCACCGTGCCCGGGCTGCACGCCGGGGACCTGCAGGCCCTGCGCAGCGTGATGTGGGAAGCCGCCGGGCCGGTGCGCAGCGGCGCCGGCCTTGCAGCGGCGCTGGAGACCGTAACGCCCATGGGCCGGCGGGGATGGCAGGCAGGGCTGGCCGGGCGTGTGCTGACCTGTGCACTGCAGCGGCGGGTCAGCACCGGCGCCCATTGGCGAGAGGACGAACCCCTGTTTCCGGTCGTCTCCAGGCCCGCCGCCTGAGGCCGGTTTCCGGCGCGCACCGGCCCTTCCAACCAGTAACGCGCGTACCCATACAGCAGCGTACGGTTCCGGCCGGTTGATGGCCGTTTGATGGCCGTCAACGCAATCATCGCGCCAAACCGGCAAAATCGGGGTTTCCACAGCGCCTGACGACATGAATCGACCTTCTTCGTTCGACTATGAGCAACTGCTGGCATGCGGCCGCGGCGAGATGTTCGGCCCCGGCAACGCGCGCCTGCCGCTCCCGCCGATGCTCATGTTCGACCGCATCACCGAGATCTCGACCGAGGGCGGCAAGTACGGCAAGGGCGTGGTCCGGGCCGAGCTCGACATCCGTCCGGACCTCTGGTTCTTCGACTGCCACTTCCAGGGCGACCCGGTGATGCCCGGCTGCCTCGGCGTGGATGCGATGTGGCAACTGTGCGGGTTCTACCTGCCCTGGCTGGGCGCCCCCGGGCGCGGCCGCGCGCTGGGCGTCGGCCAGGTGAAGTTCACCGGCCAGGTGTTGCCCGACGCGAAGCTGGTGAGCTACGAGATCGACATCCGTCGGGTCATGCGCGGCAAGCTGGAGCTGGTCATCGCCGATGGCCGCACGCTGGTCGATGGCCGCGAGATCTATACCGCTACCGACCTGCGGGTTGGATTGTTCTCCTCGACCGAAGGATTCTGATATGGCTGCCATCAATGCCGCTGGAGGCGGTTCCCGCCGCGTGGTCGTGACCGGCATGGGCGTGGTGTCGTGCATCGGCAACGCCGCGGCCAGCGTCACCGAGTCGCTGCGCAAGCTGCGCGCCGGCATCCGCTTCATTCCCGAATACGCCGAGATGGGACTCCGCAGCCATGTCGCTGGTGCGCCGCAGATCGACCTGGTCGAGCAGATCGACCGCAAGCTCAAGCGTTTCATGGGCGATGCCGCCGCTTACGCCTACGTGTCGATGCGCGATGCGATCGCGCAGGCCGGCCTGGCGGACGAGCAGGTGCGCGGTGAGCGCAGCGGGCTGATCGCCGGTTCCGGTGGCGGCTCGCCCGAGTGGCAGATCGCCACTGGCGACCTGATGCGCCAGAAGGGCGTGCGCAAGGTGGGCCCCTACATGGTGCCGCGCACGATGGGATCGACTGTGTCCGCGGCGCTCTCGACGGCGTTCGGAATCCGCGGGCTGAGCTATTCGATCTCCGCCGCCTGCGCGACCTCTGCCCACTGCATCGGCGCGGCCGCGGATCTCATCCGCCATGGCGTCAAGGACGTGATGTTCGCCGGCGGTGGCGAGGAACTGCACTGGGGCATGACCTCGCAGTTCGACGCGATGGGTGCGCTGTCGACCAAACACAACGACACGCCGGAGACCGCCTCCCGCCCGTACGATATCGGCCGCGACGGCTTCGTCATTGCCGGTGGTGGCGGCATGCTGGTGCTGGAAGAGTACGAGCATGCCAAGGCCCGCGGCGCGGACATCATCGCCGAGCTGGTGGGTTATGGCGTCACCTCCGACGGCGTCGACATGGTCGCCCCGTCCGGGGAAGGCGCGGTGCGCTGCATGAAGATGGCGCTGGCGGGATTCGATGGTCGCGAGGTCGGGACCATCGATTACCTGAACACCCACGGCACCTCGACGCCGGTCGGCGACGTGGTCGAACTGGGTGCGGTACGCGAAGTGTTCGGCGAGGACGTCCCGCCGCTGTCGTCGACCAAGGCCCTGACGGGCCACTCCCTTGGCGCCGCCAGCGTTCACGAGGCGATCTACTGCCTGTTGATGATGCGCGGCGGGTTCATGGCCGGCTCGGCCAACATCGAGACGCTGGATCCCGAGGCGGAGGGATTCCCGATCCTGCGCGAGAGCCAGGATGCGGAGCTGAAGACGGTGATGTCCAACAGCTTCGGCTTCGGCGGCACCAACGCCACGCTGGTGTTTGCCAGGGTCTGATGGACATGTAGGAGCGGCTTCAGCCGCGATCTGAAATCGTGCACCCGCGGGGCCAGTGATCGCGGCTGAAGCCGCTCCTACAAGAGTCCGGTCGAACGCCCCGAAGTGTAGGAGCGACGTGAGTCGCGACCTGTACATCCCCCCATGTCCGCAGGCGCGCGAGCGCGGCCAAGAGCGCGGTCGCGACTCACGTCGCTCCTACGACCGGAGGTTGTCCCCGCGGGAGTCAACAGAGTGCGCGGCGTCGGCTCGCGCAAACTTGACCCTGGTCAGAGTCGCCTCCACCCGCGCGCGAGACGATGGCGCCATGCCCACTTCCGCCTATCCCTACCTGTTGCTGGCGCACCTGTTCGGCGCGATCGCCTTCGCCGGCACGGTGTTCTTCGAAGTGGTGATCCTGGAGGGGGTGCGCCGGCACGTGCCGGAGCGGGTGATGACGCTGGTCGAAGGCGGCATCGGCAAACGCGCGCGGCAGGTGATCCCCTGGGTGTTGTTGCTGCTCTACGGCAGCGGGCTGGGGATGGCCTGGCACCACCGCGCGGCGTTGGCGGAGCCGTTTGCGGGCAGTTTCAACCTGCTGTTGACGCTCAAGATCACGTTGGCGCTGAGCGTGTTCGGCCACTTCCTTCTGGCGATGGCGCTGCGGCGGCGGCAGCGGCCGGTGGCGGATGCCTACCGGCGCATCCACTACAGCGTGTTCGCCCACGTGATGCTGATCGTGCTGCTGGCCAAGGCGATGTTCTACCTGCACTGGTAGCCGCGCGGCCCACTGGCCCGTCAGCCGGGCTCGGCGACGGGCATCGCCATGCCGGGCTCGCCATGCCAGTAGCCGTTGCGTTCGCCAAGCCGCGCCGGTGCCGTGTCAGAGCTGCGGGCCCGATCGAAGTGTTCGACGATCTCGCGGCTGCCTTCGGCCTGCGGGTAGATCCGGAGCAGGTCGACGCCCAGCGCGCGCAGGGATGGCAGCTCCGGCCCGAGGTCGGTGGTTTCCTCTCCCTGCACCTGGATGCCATTGATGCGCAGGAACGGCCGGCCCTCGCGGGTGGCCAGTGGCATGCCGTCCGGATAATCGATGCAGCGGAAGCCGCACTGGTCCTTGGGCACGTCGAGCGCGCGCGCGGTGAAGCAACGGGCCGAGAGCGAGAGCGGCAGCCGGCCCCAGGCGATCACCTCGAGTTCGGGCATTGTCTGGCCCGTCTCCAACATCGCATCGCGGAGCTCACGGACCAGGGTTTCGCCCTGCTCGACGCCCGGCACCCAGCGCCGCAGGCCGTCCTCCATCAGCATCGCCAACGCCTCGTGGTTGTAGATGTTGAGCGTGGGGCCCGCCACGAACGGCACGCCCGCTTCCCGGCACAGCTGCACCGCCGAAAGATCGTTCGCCTCGATCCAGCAGCCGCCGTCGGCGACCAGCCGCGAGAGCACGCCGAGTTCGGACTCTGCCTCGATCAGGGCCAGGCTGGACAGCACCACCTGCTTGCCGCTGCCCGCCAGCTCGGCGGCCAGCTCGATCCAGTCGCGGGTGCCGAGCTCGCGGCGCTTGCTGCACACCGTTTCACCGAGGTAGATCACGTCCAGCGGCCAGCCCGCGGCCTCGCGGTAGAAGGCGAGGGTGCGTTCACGCGGCCAGAAGTACTGGAGGGGGCCAAGGCTGAGTTTCATGTCGCGGCCCTCAGTGCCAGGAGCGGTGGTAGGGACCGAGCGTGGTCTGGTGACCCTCGGCGTGCCGGGACAGCGAACGCTGCCATTCCTCGTCCACCGCCCAGGACTCCGGATGCGAGGCATAGCGGTCCAGTGCGGTGCGCCAGGTGCGGGTGATGGCGCTGACGTAGGCCACCCCGCGCTGGCGGCCTTCGATCTTCAGTGCGGCCACTCCCGCCCGCGCCAGCCGCGGCAACAGTTCCATGGTGTTGAGGCTGGTCGGCTCTTCCAGCGCATGGAAGGTCTCGCCACCGACCTCGAACCGGCCCTTGCAGACCGTGGGGTAGCCGGCCGGTTCGCTGGGCTCGAAGCGGTCGATCAGCACATCGTTGAGGCGTGCGGTGCGGCTGCCGTCGTCGAACTCGTCCCAGCGCACGAACTTGGCCGGGGAGCACACGCCATGGCGGTTGGGCGAGGCGCCGGTGACATAGCTGGAGAGCTGGCAACGGCCTTCGACCATGATGCACAGGCTGCCGAAGGCGAACACCTCGATGGCCACCGGCGAGCGCTGGCACAGCCGCTCGACCTGCTGGATCGACAACACTCGCGGCAGCACCGCGCGGGAGATGCCGAAGCGCTCATGGGCGAAGCGCAGCGCCGGCTCGGTCGTCGCCGAGCCCTGCACGGAGAGGTGGCGTGGCAGGCCAGGATGGCGGCGGGCGGCATAGGCGAGGACCGCGATCTCCGCGGCGATGATCGCATCACAGCCGAAGTCGGCCGCACGGTCGACCGCGGCCTGCCACTGCGGCAGGCGCACGCTGTCCGGATAGGTGTTGAGCGCGAGGTACACCTTGGCGCCCTTGGCGTGGGCGTAGCGGATGCCCGCCTGCAGCTCCTGGTCGGAAAAGTTCAGCCCGGGGAATGCACGGGCATTGGTCTGGTCGCGGAAGCCAGCGTAGACCGCGTTGGCCCCGGCATCGACGGCGGCCTGAAGCGCCGGCAGGTTGCCGGCGGGACATACCAGTTGCATGCGTGCTCCGCGTTCAGTGGATCGGGGATGGTGGCGATCAACGGGTGCCCGCGTCGTTGACCTGGGTCAGGCAGCCCGACCACGGCCACGGATAGGATCGACAAGGACAAGCCGACCGATGCCGGAGACACCATGAAACTGCCGCCCCGATCCATCCTGTTGCCATTGCTGTTATGCCCCGCCATGGCGATCGCCGCGCCCGCGCAGGATCCGCACGGCGATGCCCATGCGGCCCATTCCGCACATGCAGCGCACGCAGTGCATGCGCCCGCTGTCGTGGCCCCCGACCATGTGCGCTACGAACCCGATGCGCTCCTGATGGAGGGGATGCGCCGCATGTCCGCGGTGGTCGAAGCACTGGAGCACGCCCGCCACGGACACCTGGGTGCCGCCGAGGTGGAACTGCTTGCAGCCGAAGTCCACGACGCCGCCGCCTTCATGTTCGCCCATTGCGAACTTCCGCCCGAGCCGGACGTGGCGCTGCACGGATTGCTGGCCCGGCTGATGGCCGGTGCACAGGCGCTCGAGGCCGATCCGGCCGATCTCTCCCCCGCGGAGCAGATGCGCGCCGCGGTGGAGGACTACAGGCGGCTGTTCGACGATCCCGCCTTCCCGGGCTGACCTGCAGGCTCAGTAGGTGTACTGCACCTGCAGCCAGAACTTTTCGGTATCGACGGTCGGGCTGGTGCGATCGGCGTCATGGCGCGCGTATTTGAACAGCGCGTCCAGCCCGGGAACGCCCGGGATGCCGCGGGCGTAGGACACGTCCAGTTCGGTCCCGTATGAAGCGCTGCCACGTTCGGCGCTGAAGTCGTGGTACCAGGCCTCCAGCGAGCCTCCCGCCACCGGCACCACCGCGCCGACGTAGCGGTCCTCGACGCCATCCGCTGGCGTGGTGACGAACATGTCGGCCCAGCCCTGGAACTTGTGCCGGGTGCCCAGTGGCGTCTGGAACGCACGGTTGCCCGGTCCGCCAGCACCGCCGAGCAGCTCCTCCCCTGCCGCGAGCCTCGCCTTGCCGAGCCGGACTCCCAGCTCCACCAGGTGGTAGCGGCTGTCGAGGTCCCACGGGTTGCCGTGCAGCGCATCCTGCCGGGCGAACTCGGCCGCGTAGTCCAGCCGCTCGAAGGTGCCGGCCAGGCGAACGCCGGTGGTGGCGCTTGAGAGCGAATCCAGCGGTGCTCCGGCGCTCACTGCCAGGTCGTCCAGATCCAGCCGGTAGTGGTAACCGGTTGCGACCATGCGCGGCGAGAAGGCGTAGCGCAGGTTGAGCAGATGACTGTCGCCTTCGGAGTCGGCGCGGTTGACGGCGTTGGCCCGGGGGCCGTCGTCGGGCCCGAAGACGGTGTTGACCCGTCCGAGCCAGGCGTAGGTCGCGCTCAGTTTATCGGTGGGGGTGAACTGCAGCAGGACGCCGTCGTAGGTCTGTTCGTTCTGGCGCCAGCCCACGCCGCCCACGAAGCGCTGATTGTCCAGGTTGATGCGCTGGCGGCCGACGGTCGCCGCGACGCGCTCACCGGCGAAGTGCAGCAACGCCTGGTTGATCGCGGTGCCCTCCGGATCGGCGACGACCGAGTGGCTGGTGCGGCCGTTGCGGGTGTCGTTGTAGCGGCCGCCCAGCCGGCGGACATCATCGGCTTCGACCAGTGCCGACCAACCGTGCCACGCGCCGGTACGGTAGCCGACGCGGGTGCGCAGGGTGTGCGCGTCGGCGTCGTCCAGTGCGTTGTCCTGGGTGACGTGTTCGAAGCGGTAGCGCAGGTCGAGGATGGCCCCGCCCTTGCCGGCGGCATCCCCGGCTGCGGCCGGCGCGGACGCCGCCAGCAGTGTCAGGGCAAGCCAGTGGATTCGGAGCGCTTGCATGGGCGTGGTCCCGTCTTTGAAGTTGCGCGGACGATAGGCGCCGGACGAGTCGGGCGGAATGACGCGCATCAAGCAGGCGCCTGATGCTCGCGGTGTGCGCTACGCCAGTTCCTTCCAGAGCGCGTCGACACGCTGCTCGACCAGCGGGTCGAGCCGGATCGGCCGGCTCCAGGTGCGGCTGGTCTCGCCGGGCCACTTGTTGGTGGCGTCCAGGTCCAGCTTGGATCCCAGCCCGGGCCGCGGACTGGAGAAATCCAGGTAGTCGATCGGCGTGTCCTCGACGATCATCGAGTCGCGCGCGGGATCGACCCGCGTCGACACCGCCCAGATCACCTGCGACCAGTCGCGCACGTCGATGTCGGCGTCGGTGACGATGACGAACTTGGTGTAGGTGAACTGCCGCAGGTATGACCAGACACCCATCATGATGCGCCGCGCATGGCCGGCGTACTGCTTGCGGATCGACACCACCGCGATGCGATAGGAGCAGGCCTCCGGCGGCAGGAAGAAGTCGACGATCTCCGGAAATACCTTGCGCAGGATCGGCACGAAGATGTCGTTCAGCGCCATCGCCAGCACCGATGGCTCGTCGTGGGGTGCCCGGCCCATGTAGCTGCCGTGGTAGATGGCGTCCCGGCGCAGGTGCAGGCGCTCGATGCTCAGCACCGGGAAGTGGTCGGCGGCGTTGTAATAGCCGGTGTGGTCGCCGAACGGCCCCTCCAGCGCCGTGTCGCCCGGACGGATCACGCCCTCGATGAGCATCTCTGCCCCGGCCGGGGCATCCAGTCCCGTACGCTCGCTGTGCCAGACCCGCGTGCGCTCGCCCCGCAACAGCCCGGCGAATTCGAACTCCGACAGCGTGTCCGGCACCGGTGCCACCGCCGCGAGCATGGTGGCCGGGTCGGCGCCGATCGCCACCAGCACCGGGAAAGGCCGGTCGGGGTGGTCGGCCATCCAGTCGGCATGGTCGAGCGCACCGCCACGGTGCGGCAGCCAGCGCATGATCACCTTGTCCGGGCCGATCACCTGCATCCGGTAGATGGCCACGTTCTGGCGCGGCTTGCGGGTGCCGCGGGTGATCACCAGGCCGAAGGTGATGAGCCGCGCCGCGTCCTGTGGCCAGCAGTGCTGGATGGGCAGGCGCGACAGGTCGATGTCGCTGCCGCCGAGGGTCTGGTCCAGGAACGCGGCCTCGCGCACGCGCCGGGGCGCCACGTGCGCCAGTTGCGCCAGCTCGGGCCACGTGGACAGGGCCTGCCTGAGGTTGGAGGGCCAGCGCGGCTCCTTGATGGCCGCGAGCAGCTCGCCCAGCTCGCGCAGGCTCGCCAGTGGGCGCCCGGCCAGTGCCGCCTCGATCCGGTCGCGGTGGCCGAACAGGTTACCGAGCAAGGGATGCCGCGCGCCGACCGGCTGCTCCATCAACAGCGCGGGGCCGCCCGACTTGAGCGCACGCAGGCACAGCGAGGTGGACTCCAGGACCGGATCGACCGGCTGCCGCACGCGGCGCAACTGGCCGGCTGCCTCCAGGCGGGCGAGAAACGAGCGCAGGTCGTGGTCGGCCATGGGCGGTCACACAGGCGGCGGGCCCGGCAGTGTCCCGGCCGCCGCTACTGCCCGCCCTGACCCGGGTCAAGCGGCCGGTGCCCGCGCCCGTCCCTCAGTCGACGGTGGGTGCCGCCAGGCGCTTCTGTACGTCTTCCCGCATGCGTGCAAGGTCGGCTTCGGCCTGCCGGCGCTGGTCGATGCCTTCGCGATGGATCTGGCGCACGTCCTCGACCGTCTGGATCAGCTTGTCGTGGGCGTGCTGCAGCGTCTCCAGGTCGATGACACCGCGCTGGTTGGCCTTGGCGGTCGCCACTGAACTCTCGTGCAGCAGGTCGGCATTGCGCCGCATCAGCTCGTTGGTGGCGTCATCGATCGCAGTGGCCAGCTCGACCGCCTGCTTCTGCTCGTTGAGCGACAGCTGGATGGCGAAGCTGCGCTTCCAGGCCGGAATGGTGATGTCACGGACCGAGGTGAACTTCTCGATCAACTGCATCGCGTTGGCCTGGATCATCCTGATCATCGGCAGCGACTGGTCGGCGGCATGCTGCATCAGGAGCAGGTCGCCCACGCGCTTGTCCAGCAGGCGCAATGTGGTGTCGATCTGCTGGCGCCGGGTGCGCGACTGCGGATCATCGGCGGATTCGAGCGAGGCGCGCTCATTTTCGAGTTCGCGCAGCCTCATCTTTCCCGCTGCCACGTGCAGGCCGAGCTGGTGGCGTTCGGTTGCGACCATCTCGTACATACGGTCGAAATCGCGCACTCGCTTGCCCAGGTCATCCTGCTGGCGAGACACGTCGCGCATCAGCTGCTCGACCTGCTCGTTGGTGGAGCTGAACTTCTGGACGAGCTCGCCGCGGGAGTCGCGCATGCGGTCAAGCAGGGGACCGACGATCGGCAACTTGGAGCGTGCGCTGAACTTGTGCAGGTTGAGGTTGCGCGCGATGCGCACCACTTCGCCGAGCTTTTCGCCGGTCGCGTCCAGGTCGCGGTTGCGGACCTGGTCGAGCAGCTCGCTGGAGAAGCGGGTGGTGGCCGCGGCCACGTCGCGGCCGTAGCCTTGGGTGTCGGTCGGCGAGAGGTCGGCGAGGCCGGCATGTATCGCGGTGACCTGCTCGAGGTCGGCGGGCACCAGGCCGAGTTGCTTGAGCGTCTCTTCCCCGAGCCCGGCAGGCAGCTGCACGGGGGGAAGGTCGGTGGTGGACTCGGTCATGGCGATGGCTCCCTGTCGGCGGGGTTCGGATGGGTTGGAGTATGCGTGGTGGGCGGGGATGTCTGCAGCGATGCGATCAATCGATGCAGTGCTTGCCGGTCGTTCTCGCCTGCCGGCAGTCGCTCCCGAAGCCGTTCCTCCAGGGCGCCGCCGGCGTGGTGCTGGCGCCAGAGCGGAACCAGCAGGTCGCGCACCTTGCGGTACCGGTCCAGCACCAGGTGGACGTGGTCCACCGCCATCCGGACCTGGGCGCGGGTGTGTCGCCAGGACACGCCGACAGCCTGGAAGCGTTCGAGGTGGCGGTGGGCAAGCAGATGCCGAGGGTCGGGTTCGTCAGGTGCCGGGCCAATGGTGTTCCGGCTGGCTTCCACGAATGCATCCATGGCGTCGATCTGTTGCTGCAGCGGTGAATAGACCGCTTCCAGGGCAGACAGGTGGCTTGCGAGCAGACCTGCATGCTCCGCTGCATGCGCCAGGTGTACCCGTACCCGGTCCGCCGTGGCATCCGGATTGGCGCGTGCCACCAGGTCACGTCCGAGCAGCCGGCCCAGCAACCCGGCCCGGCGCCGGGCACGGCCGGTATCCGAGGCGTCGATGACTTCCACGATCGCGTCGAGTTCCGCCATCAGCGCGGAAGTCGGCAGACCGGCAAGCAGGGTGTTGATCGCGTCCATGTCGACCGCCGCCGATATCCCGCGGCCGCCAAGTTCGATCTCCTCGGGCGTGGCGGCAGGTGCGGGGTGGGCGTAGGACCTGGTCACGGGCTGGCCGGATCGTCCTTCAGCCCGGCGTGCAGCCGCTCGAGTGCCTCGTCCAGTCGGCGCTCGTCGGGCGTCGGAGTATGCGGCCTGCGTCCGGTGCCCTGGCGCACGCTCATTCCGGCGCGTATCGCGCTGGCCAGATGGAGCATCGCCGTATTGAGCTGTGCCTGTTGTCCCTGGCTGGAGTGGATGGCGGCGATCAACGGTTCGACCGCCGTCTTCAGCAGCGTGCCGGCACTGTCCGGGCCGGCAGCGTCGGTGGCGTCGTCGGCGGCGCGGCTGGCGAGCACGCGCTCCAGCAGCACGAGCGCCTCTTTCCACGGTGCAGGATCCGGCTGCGGCGCACCATCGGTGGCAGAAAGTTGCCGGCGAGAGGCGGCCTCGCCCATGGCCTGCAGCCCGCCGGCGATGTCGGCCAGTTGCGCCACCACGCGCCCGCCGACGTCGGCGTCATCGGCCCCCATCGCCTTGTTGCGCAGGAAGTCGCGCTTGATCTGCTCCCAGCGTTCCTGCTCCGCGGATGTCAGGACCCCCCGCAGCTCTCCCAGCTTGAGCAGGT